>ERZ1026880.195-NODE-195-length-34352-cov-10.081961_pt1 | contig 34352 bp, 27 predicted proteins | sample MGYA00380170_ERZ1026880 | MGnify/ENA primary metagenome ERZ1026880 (study PRJEB33269, sample SAMEA4719806) | human gut metagenome | biome: human-associated habitat; feature: organic feature; material: feces | place: Cameroon | collected 2013-10 ...
ACGGCGGCAGGCGTGATCTCTTCGTCGAGCAGCGACTCCTTCGGCTGATAGCTGTAGCCCAGGGCCACGAAACTCAGGACGAAGAAGAGAAAAGCCATGAGTCCCAGAGGCGCAAAAAAGTAAAGCAACTTGGTGGAGATAATGGCAAAGGGCGATACCACGGCGGGGAAAAAGAGGATGAGAAGGCTGGCGCGGGAGTAGCGTACATAGGGCATGATGTCGCCGCCCGCCATCGTCTCCAGCAGACGGCGGCGCTTGATGATCTCGCGGACGATGACGACGATGCAATAGACCACATTGGCGGCAAAGAGGGCCAGCATAGCATAGAGCCAGGCCCCGATGCGCATTTCGCCATGCTGGAGGAAGCCGATGAAGAAACAGGCGAAGATCGCCAGGTTGATCGTCGTGCAGACCACATAGACCCTCCTCCGCCGGACATGGGTGGCCTCGATATGGAAGATGCCCATCGAGATGAGCGAAAAACAGGGTGCATAGACGAGGGCATTGACCGTGGCACCCACCGTATCGTCAACGGCCCTGAACCCATAGCGCATCTGCATCAGATAGTGCGCCGCCAAGCCCATGATGCCGACAAAGATCAACCATCGTGCGCGCTCATAGCGCGGATTGAGCCATCGCGCCTGGAGACGGGTGACGGCGAGGGTGAAGGCATTGAACAGCATGAACAGGAAGCATGCGAACTGCAGCAGAAACAAATGATCCATAGGGCATAAGATCTCGTTAGAATAGGGAAATAGGTTTATGGACAAGGCACCTGTCCGGCGCTAGACGCCAGACAGATGCCTCATAAAGATATAGGCTGTAGGGGGTACTACCCTCTCCTACTTCGTCATTTCATAGACCACGTCCATGAGCTCCTTGCCCAGGGCGTCGGCCTCCTCCATCGTGGCCGCCTCGCTATAGACGCGCATGATGGGCTCAGTATTGCTCTTGCGGAGGTGGACCCACTTCGTCGGGAAGTCGAGTTTCACGCCATCAATATCCGTTACCCGCACGTCGTCCATCGATCCGAAGCGCTCCTTGACCTTGCCCAGGATGGCATCCATATCGGTGTCGGGCGTGAGGTCGATGCGGTTCTTGGCGATATAATAGGTCGGGAACGTCTTGCGGAGCTCACTGCACGTCAGTCCCTTCTGTGCCAGCGAACTGAGGAAGAGGGCGATGCCGACCAGGGCGTCGCGACCGTAGTGGCTCTCGGGATAGATGACTCCGCCATTTCCCTCGCCACCGATGACTGCACCCACCTCCTTCATCTTGGTGGTGACATTGACCTCGCCGACGGCAGAGGCAAAATACTGGCAGCCATGGCGCTCGGTGACGTCGCGCAGGGCGCGCGTAGAACTGAGGTTGGAGACGGTTGCGCCCTTGACGTGGTCGAGGATGTAGTCGGCCACGCTGACGAGCGTATATTCCTCGCCATACATCTTGCCGTCCTCCTGGATGAAGGCGAGACGATCGACGTCGGGATCGACAACGATGCCGAGGTCATAGCCTCCTGTTGCCACCTCGCCCATGATGCCTCCGAGATTCTTCTCCAGCGGCTCCGGATTGTGGGCGAAGTCGCCATTGGCCTCGCCATTGAGGATGGTGTAGCCGACGCCCAGTCGGTCGAGGAGCTTCGGCAGGATGACGCCGCCGACGGAGTTGATCGCATCGACGACGACGCGGAATCCACGCTTGCGGATGGCCTCCGTATCGACCAGGTCGAGCGCGAGGACGGCCTCGATGTGGCGGTCGTCGAAACTGTCGTCCTGGCGGTAAGTGCCTATATGATCGACGTCAGCATAGTCGAAGTCCTCCTTCTCCGCCATGGCGAGCACGGCGTTGCCGTCGTCCTTGGTGAGGAACTCTCCCTCGTGGTTGAGCAACTTGAGCGCGTTCCACTGGCGCGGGTTGTGGCTGGCGGTGACGATGATGCCACCTGCCGCATGGCTCATGCGTACGGCCAGTTCGGTGGTCGGGGTGGTGGCAAGCCCGATATCGAGCACGTCATAGCCCATTCCTATCAGTGTGCCGCAGACCACCAGTCGGACCATGTCGCCCGAGATGCGCGCGTCACGGCCTACCACGATACAGTTGCTGCCCGTCGGGTCGCTCTGACGGATAAACTTGGCATACGCCGTTGTAAACTTGACGATGTCCAACGGGTTGAGCGTATCGCCGGTAGGGCCTCCGATGGTTCCACGGATGCCGGAAATGGATTTGATCAGTGTCATATTTTCTCTTTAGTTTTGTAATTGCATGTTTTATCTTCCGCGCTCGTAGGTGATGTCGTAGAGACACGGATAGACCGACATCGTGGCCGCATAGGTGCCCTCGGTGGAGGGTACGATGATGCGCACGCGGGCGATGCGGTCGTCGGCCGAGAGCGGTCGTCCCACCTTGATGTAAGGCAGGGGCGAAAGCCATCCGTTGGGCACCTGCGTGCTGCCGGAACTTCTTCCATAGACTTGATACATCACACTCGACGTGGGGTCGAAGGAGGCCGTGAAGGTGCCGGAGGTGTTCGTGACCGACATTTTATCGACCAGCGCGCTGAAATAGAGGATGTTGTTGGTGGCGATGATGCTATCGGTGAGGAGGTTGCGCTCGGTGAATCGGCAGAGCACGGTGGCCGTCTCGCCATCCTTGATCTTCTCTCCGCAACCCTTCTCTACGATTTGGAGATAGATGCCCGAAGACTCGAGCAGCACAAACTCGTTCTTGCTCACGTCGGTCATCGTGTCTTGATCGAAAAACTGGCGCTCGGAGATGACCGTCACGCTGCTGTCGTTGAGATACTGGCGGATGGCTCCGTTCTCTCGCTTGCGCTGGTCGGCATAGGTCTCGTCATTGCTGCACGCCGACCAGAGCAGCGCTGCGAGCGGGAGGAGGAGAAAAAGCGTTTTCTTCATCGGAATCTTTTACGTTCAATAATATCTTACTGCAAAGTTATAGCAAATCGTCTGTTCCACCATAAGACGACGCCCATTTTTAGCTACTTTTGACATTAAAGACTGCCCTACAGACCATGACCCTGGCCCGCGAGGGGTCATCGCAGCTGCTCCTTGTAGGCCATGATGGCTCGGAGGACCACCTGCTCGGCTTCCTCGATGGAGCACTCCAGGCGTCCGCCTGCCGCGTCTTCGTGGCCTCCGCCGTGGAAAAACTCCTCCGCCATCTTGCGGCAGTGGAACCCATTGCCCGAACGGAGGCTGACGCGTATGACCTGGTCCTTCTCGGTGTCCTCGCGCAGCGAGATGGAGAGTTTGAGTTTTTTGATCTTCTGCGGGATGTTGACCACGCCCTCCAGGTCGCCCCTGACAAACTGGAAACGTCGCATTTCGTCGCGCGTGACGGTGTAGTAGGCCGCATGGGAGGCCGGGAGAACCCGCAGTTTCTTGAAGATCACATAGGACCTGAACTTGATGGCCTGTGGCGAGTAGTTGTTATAGACGCGATTGTAAATGCGGTCTTTGTCAACCCCCTTCTCCAGCAGGTGGCTGATAATGAGATAGACGGCTGGCGCATTGGAGTTGTAGGTGAAGGCCCCCGTGTCCGTCATCATGCCGCAGTAGATACATTGCGCCATCTGCAGCGTCATCTCGTCGTAGGCGCCCAACTGCCACAGCAGGCGGAAGACGAGTTCCGACGTGCTCGACATCGCGGGATGGGAGACAGAGAGCGCCGCCTCGACGGTCGGGCCCACATGGTGGTCGATGAGCAGTCGGGGCGCCTTCGACTGGGCAATGACGTCCGCCATGTCCCCCGTGCGCGAGAGGTCGTTGTAGTCGAGACAGCAGACGAGGTCGGCCTTGTCGAAGGCCTCCTTCGCGCGGTCGGGATGCTTGTCGTAGCGGAGCAGCGTCTGCGATCCTGGGAGCCACATCAGGAAGTCGGGAGCGGCATCGGGGATCACGCAGGTGACCTCCTTGTCCAGGGCCTGCAGATACTGCGCCCAGGCCAACATCGATCCGACGGCATCTCCGTCGGGCGACTTATGGACTGTGACTACCACGGAGCTGGCATCGGCAGTCAGCTGCTGCAACAGAGCAAGCTGACTGTCGTCCAGAAGGTTGATTTCCATGTAGAAATGGTTGGTGATACGATTAGAACAGTTTGGCGGGATAGACGCCCTCATCGACGAGGCGCTGGATGCGATCCACGACGCCCTGACGGTCGGCAGGATAGGTGACGCCAAACCAATGGCTGGTAGTGTCGAGGACCTTGACGGCCGCCGTACCGTCGTTGATGAGCTTGTTGACCATCAGCGGGATGAAGAACTCGGCCTTGAGGTTCTCCATGTTGGCGGGATCGGAGAGGAAGCCCTTGAAGTAGTCCTCGCTATAGTCGAAGTAGTCGGGCGTGAATCCCCATACGTTCATCGAGACCGGCGTGTTGTCGGGCGTCGTCACCCACTGGTCGTCGTCGTCCTTATACTGCACGGCGCCCTCTCTGCGCTCGATCTTCGTGCGCTCCACGACGGTGGCGAGATTGCCCTCAGCATCCGTCGTGCAGATGCCACGCGAGACGGTACCGTTCTCGCTGAGCGTATTGCCCATGCGGAAACCCACCATCGCATAGCGGTTCTTGCTGCCCTCGGGGAGCTCGGAGAGATACTTGCCGATGACCATGAAGGTGTCGCGGTTGTAGAAGTCGTCGCAGTTGATGACGCAGAACGGCTCCTTGATGACGTCCTTGGCCATCAGTACGGCGTGGTTCGTACCCCACGGCTTCACACGGCCCTCGGGCGTGGTGAAGCCCTCGGGGAGGGCGTCGAGGCTCTGGAAGACGAGCTCTGCGGGGATGTGGCCCTCATACTTAGCGAGGACCTGCTCGCGAAACTGCTCCTCGAAGTCCTTTCTGATGACGAAGACGATCTTGCCAAATCCCGCCTGGATGGCGTCGTATATGGAGTAGTCCATGATGGTCTCACCATTGGGTCCAAGTCCGTCGAGCTGCTTCAGCCCGCCGTAGCGGCTACCCATGCCGGCAGCCAAAAGAAGTAATGTCGGTTTCATGTCTTTTTATGATTTTGTCATGATTATACTTATTCTCACCATACTATAATGTACATGCGCAAGGTGGTCGTCTGCCCGTGGCAAGCGCACCCCTCCCCTACTCGATATTAATCGAGCAGGGTGCTGCTGCGTACGCGGCTCAGCGTCTCCGGCGTCATCTGGAGAAAACTGGCCACATAGACCAGGGGTGCGCGGAGGACGATCTGTGGCGCCAGTTTGCAAAACTTGCGGTAGCGCTCCTGTGCCGTCTCGAAGCGCACGAGATCGGCCATGACCTGCGAGATCACGAGGCTCTCCTCCAATATCTTGCGAAAGAGGATCTGTATGTTCACGTTGTGGAGGGCCACCTGCTCCAGGCGATGCTTGGGGAGCGCATAGATATAGGAGGCCTCCAGGGCCTCTACCTGCAGATGGGTGGGCTCTTCGTGAAACAGGCTCTCGATGCACATGAAGATGGTGTGGTCCACCCCCAGGTGCTCCGTGATCTGCTTGCCGTTCTTGAAGTAGAACTGGCGGATCAGTCCGCGCTCCACATAGTAGATGTTGCGGCAGACCTCGCCCTCCCTTAGGATTATCTCGCCCTTGCTGAACTTCATGGGCACCAGCACGCTCTCCAGCACGTCGAGTTCCTCGTGGGTCATCGTACTGTACTTGCGGGCCAACTCGCGGGCCACCTCCCTGGGGGTTGCTATCGGTTCTCTCATCGTGTCTCCTCTTTTCTCCTTTTTATATATCTTGTTGGCCGAAGGATGTTCCTCCGGCGGTTAGTCCAATTTCAGCACGGCCAGGAACGCCTTCTGAGGCACCTGCACGTTGCCGACCTGCTTCATGCGCTTCTTGCCCTTCTTCTGCTTTTCGAGCAGCTTGCGCTTGCGGCTGATATCTCCGCCATAACACTTCGCCGTCACGTCCTTGCGCACCTGCTTCACCGTCTCGCGTGCGATGATCTTCGCTCCGATGGCCGCCTGGATGGCAATGTCAAACTGCTGGCGCGGTATCAGTTCCTTGAGTTTCTCACACATCCGGCGTCCAAAGACCACGGCGTTGCTCTCGTGGGTCAGCGTGGAGAGCGCATCGACGGGCTCGCCGTTGAGCAGGATGTCGAGCTTGACCAGCTTCGAGGGGCGGAACGAGTCGATGTGGTAGTCGAACGAGGCGTAGCCCTTGGAGATGCTCTTGAGCTTGTCGTAGAAGTCGATGACGATCTCGCCCAGCGGGATCATGAAGACGAGCTCCAGTCGGTTGCCGCTGACGTAGTTTTGGCTCACGAGCTCGCCGCGCTTGTCGAGGCAGAGCTTCATGATCGGGCCGATAAACTGGCTGGAGGTGATGATGCTGGCCTTGATAAACGGTTCCTCGATATGGTCTATCATCGTCGCGTCGGGCAGCCCCGAGGGGTTGTGTACCTCCTTCACCTCCCCCTGCTTGTCATAGACCATGTAGCTGACGTTGGGGACGGTCGTGATCACGTCCATGTTGAACTCGCGGTCCAGTCGCTCCTGGATGATCTCCATGTGGAGCAGTCCGAGGAATCCGCATCGGAATCCGAAGCCGAGGGCCTGGGAGCTCTCCGGCAGGAAGGTCAGCGAGGCGTCGTTGAGCTGGAGCTTCTCCAGCGAGGCGCGCAGGTTCTCGTAGTCGTTGGGGTCGATGGGATAAACGCCGGCAAAGACCATCGGCTTCACCTCCTGGAATCCCTCGATGGCCTTGGCGCAGGGCCGTTCGACGTGGGTGACGGTGTCGCCCACCTTCACCTCCTTGGCGTCCTTGATGCCGCTGATGATATAGCCCACCTCGCCGGCGGAGAGCTGCGCCTTGGGCACCATGTCCATCTTCAGCACGCCCACCTCATCGGCGTCATACTCCTGGCCGGTGTTGAAAAACTTCACCTTGTCGCCCTTGCGCACCACGCCGTTATCGATCTTCACCAGCGTGATGATGCCGCGGAAGGAGTTGAAGACCGAGTCGAAGATGAGGGCTTGCAGCGGCGCTTCCTTGTCGCCCGTCGGCGCGGGGATGCGGTCCACGACGGCGCGGAGGATGTCATCGACGCCCTCGCCCGTCTTGCCCGAGGCACGGATGATCTCCCCGGGCTCGCAGCCGAGCAGATCGACGATCTCGTCCTCCACCTCCTCGGGCATGGCGTTGGGCATGTCTATCTTGTTGATGACCGGGATGATCTCCAGGTCGTGGTCGATGGCCATATAGAGATTGCTGATGGTCTGCGCCTGCACGCCCTGTGTGGCATCGACGATGAGCAGCGCGCCCTCGCAGGCGGCAATGCTTCGCGACACCTCGTAGGAGAAATCGACGTGGCCCGGCGTGTCTATCAGGTTGAGCAAATATTTCTTTCCCTCCATCGTGTACTCCATCTGGATGGCGTGGCTCTTGATGGTGATGCCGCGCTCGCGCTCCAAATCCATGTTGTCCAACATCTGACCCTCCGTGACTTGGATGGTCTTGGTGCGCTCCAACAGACGGTCGGCCAGAGTGCTCTTGCCGTGATCGATATGGGCTATGATGCAAAAATTCCGTATATGGTCCATTCTTGTATTGTAATTTCAAAATGCAAAAGTAGCAATAAAAAACGAGATACACGACTTCCAGCCCGTTTTTTGCTCGCCAACCGTGCAAAACCGTGCCACGGGACGCGCTTTGGCAAAACCTTTGTGGCTCTTTTTGCCACTTAGAGGAAATAAAAAACACGATTTGGCGTTATTTCCATAGCGTGGCGATGGCGGACCCGGGACACGACCTGCCCTGGGGAGGCTTCGCCATAGCCGACATTTACAGAAACTAAAAGAGAAAAACTGACATGAAACAGACAATTTTAGTGACGGGCGGAACGGGCTTCATCGGTAGCCATACCACCGTGGAACTGATCGAGGCTGGCTACGACGTGGTCATCATCGACAACCTTTCCAACTCCAAGATAGAGGTGCTCGACGGCATCGAGAAGATCACGGGTGTGCGCCCGGCCTTCGAGCAGGTGGACCTGCGCGACAAGGCTGCCACGGAGGCCGTGTTCCAGAAGTATCCGGCCATCGCTGGCATCATCCACTTCGCCGCTTCCAAGGCCGTGGGCGAGAGCGTCCAGCTGCCCCTGCTCTACTACCGCAACAATGTTGTCTCGCTCATCAACCTCCTGGAGCTCATGCCTGCCTATGGCGTCAAGGGCATCATCTTCTCCAGCAGCTGCACGGTCTATGGACAACCCAAACCCGAGAACCTGCCCGTCACGGAGGACGCGCCCCACCAGAAGGCCACCTCGCCCTATGGCAACACCAAGGAGATCAACGAGCAGATCATCTACGACTTCATCCATAGCGGCGCGGCCGTCAAGAGCATCGTCCTGAGATACTTCAATCCTATCGGCGCCCATCCCTCGGCGCTCATCGGCGAACTGCCCAACGGCGTGCCCAACAACCTCATCCCCTACGTCACGCAGACGGCGATGGGCATCCGCGAGCAACTGACCATCTTCGGCAACGACTACGACACGCCCGACGGCACCTGCATCCGCGACTACATCTATGTCGTGGACCTGGCCAAGGCGCATGTGGCGGCCATGGCGCGCGTGCTGGACCAGGAGACCGAACCGATCGAGTATTTCAACATCGGCACGGGCAAGGGCAACTCCACGCTGGAGATCGTCACGACCTTCGAGGAGGCCACGGGCGTGAAACTCAACTGGAAGTATGGTCCGCGCCGCGAGGGCGACATCGAGAAGATTTGGGGCGACTGCACCAAGGCCAACCAGGTGTTGGGCTGGAAGGCGGACACGCCCCTGGCCGACGTGCTCCGCAGCGCCTGGAAGTGGCAGGAGAAACTGCGCGAGGACGGCGTGATGTAGAATAACCTTTGGGCGGGAGGGGCCGACCTTTCCGCCCTTGACAGAAAAAAGATATGGAAAAGAGAAAGATTTGTATGGTCACCGGCGCGACGAGCGGCATCGGTGAGGCTTGCGCGCTGCGCTTTGCCAAAGAGGGCTACGACGTGATCATCACGGGCCGCAGAGACCACCTGCTCCAGGCACTGGCCGAGCGCATCGAGGCGCTGGGCGTGCGTGCGAAGACGCTCTGCTTCGACGTGAGAGACCAGCAGCAGGTGTTTGACGTCTGCGGCAGCCTGGAGGCCGACTGGGCCGAGATCGACGTGCTGATCAACAACGCCGGACTGGCCTTGGGCCTCGACCCGCTGCAGGGTGGCGACCTCGACGACTGGAACACGATGATCGACACCAACATCAAGGGTCTGCTCTACGTGAGCCGCGCGCTCGTGCCGGGCATGGTGGAGCGCAACCGTGGCGAGATCATCAACATCGGTTCGGTGGCTGGCGACGCTGCCTACGCCAACGGCAACGTCTATTGCGGCACGAAGGCGGCGGTGAAGATGATCACCGACGGACTGCGCATCGACACGGCCCACACGCGCATCCGCGTGACCAATATCAAGCCGGGACTGGTGGAGACCCACTTTAGCAACGTCCGCTTCCACGGCGACGACGAGCGGGCCAACAGTGTTTATAAGGGCATCAAGCCGCTCACGGGCGAGGACATCGCCGACGTGGCCTACTATGCGGCCAGCGCGCCGGCTCATGTCCAGATCGCCGAGGTGCTCGTCCTGGCCACCCACCAGGCCAGCGGTTCCGTCGTCAAGCGCAACGCCGAATGATGACGGTGGCGGAATATCGGCAGGCCGTCCTCCAGGCCATTCTCCAGGCCAAGGACAAGGACGGAGCGCCGCGCACCGACGAGGAAACGGCCAAGACCTACCTCGACTCGCTCAGCGACGCGGACCTGGAGGAGGGCATGCTTTTCAACACGCCCGAGGAAGTGGCCGAGATGGTGCTGGAGATCCTGTAGCCGCTTGCGGAGTTGGGAAAACAACAAATACAACTTTTACAACAAGTACAACGCTTCGCCAGGACAAATCAGCAGGAAATGTCCATGGCGAAGCGTTGTTTTTTGTTGTTTACCTTGCAGCAGGATTGCGACACGCGAAGCGTGTAGGTTGTTATAAGTTGTAAAAGTTGTTCGAGTTGTTTTCCTTGACTCAGCAGGATCGTTTTTTATACCCCTTGATTATAGCTTCACTTTCTTTGCCTTGCCTTCGCTCTCGTTGCTCATGCGGTCGAGTGCGGTGACGACATAGACCCACTTGGTCTTGCCGTGGTCGTAGGGCAGGACGTAGCGCGGCTCGCGCGTGATGGCGGCGATACGGGCAGGATTGGACAGGTCGATCTTCTCGCCCTTGGCAAAGCGATAGACCACATACTGGTGGGCCTCGTCCTGCCATCCCTTGGCCTTCTTCGCCGGCAGCCATTGGAGCGTGTAGCCCTGGGCCGTCCAGCGCGCCTTGACCTTGCGCACCTTCTCGGGTGCCTCGCTGTCTATGAAGGGCATGAGAGGCTGCAGGGCCGGATAGCGCCAGTAGTCCGTGCGCAGCACCGTGCCGTAGTTGCCGGGGTTATCGACCGCCGCCTTCGCATACCAGAGCACCGTGCCTTTGACGTTGGCACACTGGCGGTGGAGGCGGTGCTTGGCGCCCAACTGGTGGACGCTGGGGTTCTGCGGGTCGGGATATTTCACCGTGCGCAAGACGTCCTCGCCGATATACAACGGGCGGTTGGCGGCGTGGCGGTTCCACCAGCCGATGAGCTCCTGGTAGTCGGCGGCCTTGTGGCCGATCTCCCAGTAGAGCTGGGGCACGCAGTAGTCGATCCATCCGTTGTTCACCCATTTGAGCACGTCGGCATAGAGCTCGTCGTAGTTCTGCAGTCCGCTGGTCGCGCTGCCGTTGGGGTCCGACCGCTTGTTGCGGTAGATGCCGAAGGGAGAGACGCCAAACTTCACCCACGGTTTGATGCGGTGGATCTCCTCGCCGAGGGCCTTGATGAAGACATCGACATTGTCGCGGCGCCAGTCGGCGACGGAGGCAAACTGGCGTCCGTAGCGGTTGTAGGAGGCCTGGTCGGGGATGGCGACGCCTGCCACGGGATAGGGATAGAAATAGTCGTCGATATGGAGGCCATCGACGTCATAGCGGCTGACGATATCGCCGACGATGCGGAGGATGTAGTCGCAGTTCTCGCGCTGGCCGGGGTCGAGGATCTTGAGTCCGTCATAGTCGAAGATGCGCTCGGGATGGGTCACGGCGATGTGGTTGACGGCCAGCTCGCGCGTGTCCTTCGTCTTCGCCCGATAGGGATTGATCCAGGCGTGGAGCTCCATGCCCCGCCGGTGACACTCGTCGATCATCCACTGCAGCGGGTCCCAATAGGGCGAGGGCGGCGTGCCCTGGCGACCGGTCAGGAAGCGGCTCCACGGCTCGTAGCGGCTCGCGTAGAGGGCGTCGCACTCGGCGCGCACTTGGAAGATAATGGCGTTGACGCCGTCTTTCTGCAGCTCGTCGAGCTGATAGGACAGCGTGCGCTGCATCTCCTGGGTGCCAAGGCCAAGAAACTGGCCGTTGACGCACTGGATCCAAGCGCCGCGAAACTCGCGCTTCGGACGGCTTTCCTGGGCCACCAACTCGCTGACGGGCAACAGAAGGAGCACCGACAGCCATATCACTCTCAATATCTGGGAAGTTTTCATACGATGATTTTCATGCAATGATTTTCATACGAGGGAATTGTGCCAAACCTGCTTGCGGGCACGAGCGAGGGGCTAATGGCCGTTCCTGGCGGCCTTGCGAAACTTCATGCGGTGAAACTTGCGCTCGGCGTCGAGGGCGGCCTTGAGCTTCACCGCGCTCATCACCTTCAGCATCCGCAGGTGGTAGTCGCGCTCCACCTGGCGCATGCTGATCTCGAGGTTGTCGCGGCGCTCGATGAGGGCGCGTGCCGCACGATCGTTGTCCGCCGACTGCTTGCGCAGCTGGCGCAGTTGGCCGTGGATCTTGCGCTTCTTGGCCACCATCTCCTTGTAGAGGGGCACGAAACGGCGGGTCTCCTCGGGGGTGAGGTGTGCCTGCTGGACGATGTAGGTCTGCTTCTCAGCCTCGAAGGCCTGGGCGTCGAAGTGGTGCTGCGCCGAGGCGGCGGTCAGGCCACAGAGCAGGAGGAGCGTGAGGAGGAGTCGTTTTCTGAACGGGTTCATAGGCTCTAAGTGTTATTCTCCGGAGATATAGGCGTAGGCGTCGTCCTCGTCCATCATCGTGTAGTCGGCGAGCCGGTCGAGGTCGTCGGTATAGGATTCCGCCTTCGAGACCTTGGGGGCGTGGGACACGGTCGCCGCCATGTCGCCCTGCGGATTCGTCGAGCTCACGCCGAGTCCGACAAGGACAATCATGCCCACCACGCAAGCGGCTGCCACAAGGGGCGACAACTGCTTCCACAAAGACTTGCGGACGACGCGCACCACGGGCGGCGCTGCCTCGGCAGCCATGCTCCGCATCACCTCCTCCTCTACGCGATCAAAATAGGCGTCGGGGACGGTGAAGGGACGCTCCGTACCGTACCGGGCCTTCAAAGCCTCATCTATCTCCATCATGATTTCTTCTTTTTCATATAGGACGCATCGCGAGAAAGAAAGTTTAGAGCCCATCGAAAAAAATCATCATGCCGCGAAGAATTGAGCAAGAAGGCCGATGGCGAGGAAACCGCGATAGCAGTTGGCGAGGTAATCTCTGAGGCAGTTGCCGAGGAAAACTCGGTAGCTGATTCCCCCTCCAAGATTCACATCTTAGAGGGGCGAAACACAAGTCTATAAAAGATTTACCTTTGGGAAACACTGTATCCCTGTACAGAAACAACGTTCTGTCTCTCCGTGGCTACACGCCCGTCATGCAGCTCGTCACGCCGAGGGCCGTAGCGATGGCCGTGAGGATCGAGATGGCGGTCTGAATGACGAAGCGCCATACCTGTCTTTTCTTTTCATCCATGATTGTTCTTTTCGTTTAAGGGTTCGACAAATGAAGTCTTTTCACTCTGCTTTCAGTGGCAACGCGAGGACAAGCGAAGAAGACAACCAATACAACATTTACAACGTTTTACAACCAAGTTTGTCCACTCAATGTCCTCAATGCCATTAGGATAAATTTTAAAAAAACAACTAAAACAACTTTTACAACTATAACAACTCTTTCGGTAAGCCATGAGCAGAACTGAGCTTGCTCAAGTTATGACATGGCGAGAAAGAGTGCCATGAAATGGAACAGCTTCGCCAGGACATTGCATCTTCGAGGCCGATGGTTGCTTGTAGCGAAACAACATTTACAACGCTTCGCCTTGCTTATAAGTAGATACTATTCCAGCAAGGGCATTGTCCCCGCGAAGCTGTTGTATCTTGTTGTTTACCTTGCAGAAGGCTTGTTACACGCATAGCGTGTTTGTCCTGCGTTGTTCCATGTTGTAAATGTTGTATTTGTTGTTTTCCCTTCTCAGCAGGCGCATAGGGAGAGGGCGGGATGGCAAGGGTCGTTCCGATCGTGTGGCGAATTTCCTTTAGTAGGCGCCGTGGGCGGGTGGCCCGTGGGAAGCCCCTGGGGCTCGTCCTCCTCCCTTACGCAGGGCGGGTGGCAGGGTCAGCGACTGGTGCAGGCGTGGCTGCAAGAGCCGTGGCTACAAGCAGACGTTCTGCTGCTCGTTGGGCCGTGAGGCCCTGCCGACCCGCCCCGTGAGTTAATCGCCCAGGGTGCCGCCGCCCTGGTCTCCGCCGCCCGTGGTGGCCGCCTTGAAGGAGGCCGTAAGCGTGAGGTCGGAGGTGAGCTTCACCGTGCGCGGGTTCTGCGTGCTGCCGTCGCTCCACTTGTCGAAGGCGAAGCCGGTCTTCGGAGTGGCTCGGACGGTCTGTGTGCTGCCCTCGTCGAAGGAGCCGCCGCCCGAGACGCTACCCTGGCTCTCGTTGGCCGAACGGACCGTCAGTGTGCGCTTCTTGGCTTGACCCGTCGTGCCGCCGGGGTTGGAGGGGCTTCCAGGGCTGGAGGGGTCTCCATCGGGTTTGACGGGCGCGGAGATATCCACGTTGGTCTTGCCCTCCTTGATGGCCTTGAGGACGGCCGCCTGGGCCGAACGGGTGGCGACGAGGTTGAACTCGGCGTCGGCGAGGAGGTTGCGGAACTCGCTGCCCGGCTCCCAGCTGACCGCGACGCGCTGGATGTTCTGCGAGCTGAACTTCTCTGCCGTCTCAGCCCCCTTGCTGCTGAGCGAGAGGGAGAAGTCGCCGAGCTCGCCAAGGCGGATCTTCTTGCCCTCCAGCAGCTGCTCGCGCATGCAGTCGACTGCCATGTAGAGGATCGCCATGATGTCGGCGCGGGAGTAGGTCGTGCCGTGGTCGGCGATGTGGCGGGCAAACTTCTCGATGGTCATCACCTCGGTGTACTGTGCCGTGGCGAAGTAGTTGGTGACGACGGTCTCGACGAGTGCCACGTCCTTGGCGTCGGGCTGCTTGCCCTCGGCCTTGGCCTGGTTGATACGCGTCTTGGCCTGGTTGATCTCGAAGAGATTCGGGTTGACGGCTCTTGCCGTGATGCTGTAGTTGATCATTGCGTTTAAGGTGTTTAAAGGTGTTCAAAATGGAGACCTTGCCGATGGTAGCTTAGGACCGGCGCCGCTATTTGTTTGTCCCTCGCCCCTGTCGTAAGAAAAGCCCGTCACGGGCCCTCTACGGGATTGTTCCGCAAGTCTCAAATGATGGTGCAAAGATTTTGCAAGCGAGCGCAATGAGAGCTTGCTCTCAAATTGTCGAGCGCCGCTAAATCTTCTGCAAAGGTACGAAGAATAATTCATACCTCCAAATAAAATCACAAATATTTTCCAACTTTTTTTCGTCTTCCGAGAAATGGCACATAGCAAAGCTATGTGAACTACTAACTATAACTACGAATATCCTTTATAGATAAATCGCATTGCAGTATGACAAGAAGAGAAGTGGGAATCCTTAACGTGAGAATGTGAGAATGTAAGAATGTAAGTACAAGGATTGGGATTCAAGTCATGACCCCCTGCAACTCACAAACTCACAAACTCACATTCTTACGTTAAGAAAAATGGATGCGATACGGATCCAAAGAAATAGTATATATAATATTAATATTATATATACTATTTCTTTGAGGTCCATTTACCCCACTTTTAGCCTCTTTCTCAAAATCCTTAACGTAAGAATGTAAGAATGTGAGAACGTGAGTACAACCACCACAAAACCATTCAACTTCGTGCTGAACAAATCTGTAAAATTCTAAATATCTGCTACTTACAAGCAAATTGTTAGCGCGCCGAATCTCTCTGCTCCAGCAGAGGTTATCACATTTACTTTCGTTAACAAATCAAGAAAATGCCCCACCCTACTCTCCCCACCCCAAAAAACTGGGGAAAAGAGAAGAGCTATTTTTACGAGGGGTATGAAAAGCAAGGTTTTGGAGTGCGTGATAAAATAAAAACGTCAAAGAGCATGCTTTTACAAATATATTATGTAAATTTGCAGTTGATTATGAATATTTGCACAAAATTCAAGACAATAGGGGTGCTTAAAATATATTAAAATGACAAGTAAAACCAAAACATACAAAGACGTTGAGATCAAAGAATATTCAGATTTGCTTGCAGAGCCACAATATGATTTGTTTTTCAACAATGGCAACAACGAGCGTCAAGAGGAGGGAACTTTAAGAGTACTGTCTCTTTTCTCTGGTTGTGGCGGTATGGATATTGGTTTGGAAGGAGGTTTTATTTGCCACAACCACTCGGCAACCAAGCCAGAGTGGATTCACCGGCGCATTAATAACGATTGGGTTCAACTTAACCGCAATTTGTTTCGTACAGTTTTTGCGTGTGACATTTTAGAAGAAGCACGCCTTGCATGGTTGAGATATATGTCCCGCTACAACGTCAATCCCGAAATATATCATCTCACAAGCATTGTTGACCTTGTGAAGCTTCACAAAGATGGTGGTGGTATTTTCCCCGACAATATTGATATTGTAACGGGCGGATTCCCGTGTCAAGATTTTAGTGTTGCCGGAAAGCGCCGAGGCTTCAACTCGTCTGTTTCACACAATGGAGAGAAAAGAGAGGGCGACTCACCGTCTGAGGAAACAAGAGGCAAACTCTATATATGGATGAAACAAGTGATAGATCTCGTACGACCCAAGATGTTTATTGCGGAGAATGTCAAGGGACTTGTTAGCCTTGGGGATGTGAAGGATATTATTCAGCGCGACTTTTCCGCTGCCAATGGCAATGACTACATCGTGCTGGATCCACAGGTGCTTCATGCAGCCAACTATGGCGTTCCCGAAACCAGGGAGCGCGTCATTTTCATAGGTATTAAGCGCTCCGCCCTCCGACCCGAGGCCGTCGAAGCATTGGGACAGAAAGTGATACCTGCAGAATACGACCCCTATCCAAAGCCTACTCACAATTTCAACGCCTGTGACGAGACTCTTCCTGCCCCTGTCACGTGTAGAGATATTTTCACTGGCCTCCCGGAGCCTGCCGACTCCGAAGACCTGGCGCAAAAATCATATTCTTGCGCAAAATACTTGAGCAATGGAAGCCAAGGACAAACCGAAATCAATTTTGAGGGTTTGGCCCCAACGATTCGTTCCGAGCATCATGGGAATATTGAATTTAGGAGACTATCGGCAGAACATGGCGGAAAAATATCCGAAGAACTGTCCAACGGATTAGCCGAAAGACGTTTGACGCCGCGTGAATGCGCACTTATTCAGACTTTTCCACCAGATTACCCATTCGTCTTTCACAAAGCCAACTCAAAGCGATATGCAGTAAGTCCATCGGGAGCCTATAAAATCATAGGCAATGCCGTCCCACCCATGTTGGCATACAACATCGCAAGGAGAATACAAGAAGTATGGTCTTTATATTTTGATTAGCATGGATAAAACGGATCATATCATAGCAATAAGGAAAAGGGATATCACCCTGGCCCATGAGGCGTTTGTAGAGTTGATGAGCAACACGGAGAGTATCCTGAACCGTGAGGCTTGCGAGAATCCTCAAGAGTACAAGAAATTGACTTCCTCATCACTGGAGGTGTGTTCTGTAGAGAAAATCAAAATGGCATGTGCCAACTCTCCATTCGACGCCAAAGAGGTGAAATTGATTTCCGGGCAAAAATTTCCAGACATAGTGGCAGAAAAGTACTATGGCATAGAAGTCAAATCCACCAAGGAAGACCGTTGGACCTCCACGGGGAGTAGCATAGTCGAGACAACCCGTGTAGACCATGTCGATGATATCTACATGTTGTTTGGCAAGTTGGGCGGCGAGATTCCCCAATTTAGATGCCGTCCATACCAAGACGTTCTTTATGACATAGCCGTCACCCATTCACCGAGGTACCTTATCGACATGGAACTGGAAGAGAAGAAAACGATCTTCTCGAAAATGGGAACTACCTACGATGATTTCAGGTCATCGGCGGATTCTATATCCTTGGCAAGACGGTACTATAGGGAACGGGCAAAACAGCAAAACCGTCAAGAAATGCCTTGGTGGATAACTTCTGACAACCTGGACCAAGCGCATTCCTTCAACATTCGGCTTTGGAACTCACTCGAATTGGACGAGAGGAGAAGGTTGCAAGCAATGTGTATGATCCTTTTTCCAGAAGCACTCAATCCGGCAAGAAGCATGACCAAGTACAACAATACAACACTATGGCTATGTTCTTATAACCAGGTGGTTAATCCTAACATTCGTGACTTGTACTCTGCTGGTGGTAAGATTTCTCATGTTGACGGCAAAAAATTAAAGAACTCTGTAGCCCAAGTTTTCAATATCATTGTAGACTATTCTGACGAAATTAAAGCATTGCTTCGTCACCCCTCTAATGAGCTTTTGTTGATGATAAAAGACTTCAATCCGATTCTACTCAAGGATAGCGACATGTATGAAGCGTGGCTAAGAATCTGTTGCAAATTCGCCGAAGGGTACCAGGTTCCTTTGAGAGAATGGATAGATAAAAAACCGCATTTTACATTTTCAAAATGATAGACATGAGCTCCCTCAAAGAGCGTAATACTATGCCATTGATAGGCAGTTGGAGTCAATTTTGTCGCTTATAGGCGACAAAATTGCACCCTTCATCGTATAAGCGGTAAGTTGGTGGCTCGTTTTTTGCCAATTCCCCTGTCCCTGTTGTTCTATTTGTCGTCTATGTGTCCACGTCGTACCACTCCCTTTTCCAGATAAACATAAAATTAGAGATGTTAGGATAGAATGTTTCATATTTTGCCCTAACATCATTTTGGCGAGCAATCGAATGCATTTCGCTTTGCAGCATTTTCTACCCTATAAAACCATAAAAAGCCACGCGTTTCTGTTGCTTTTCCAAAAATTGTTTTATCTTTGAATTTTTAATCAAGGCGTCCGCACCTCAGCGACCGAGTCGCGCTTTTTGTATTTGCCCTATCCTTTTGGCGCTTGCAGGCGGCGGAATCTTAGCGCTGCAAGTGTTGGCCCATAAATCATCATCAACACCAAAACAACCATCTAAGCAGCCATGAAGAAAAAAATGACTACTACTGGCGACGTGAAAATCGCCTTGGAAGAAGACTTGCTCACGCTCGACGCAAGCATAGGTGAGAAAATTTACCACCCCTTCACCCCCGAGGACTACCGGCTCTTTAAGACGGAGACCATCCACATGCGCGAGGAGGCACAATGGGTCATCGACGAGATAAATCGCCACATAAGCAACCGACGGACGGCCCTCAAGTATGTATTCCACGTCGCTCAGATACTCAGCGCGAGCCTGGACGAATACCGCCAGCTGGTCAAAGACCTTCGCCACAAGGCCTACGTCACCCTCTACAACATCTACGATGCACGGTTGGAGCAGATGTGGCAGAGTCAGTTGAAATCCACGCTTGGCAAGATTGTGGCCTTGGGGGAGAAGATTCAGATTAACCTCATGGACTTTACCGAGTCCTGCCCTGCCTCCGTCTTTGAGAAGATTGTGAGAGCAAGCGGCCCACAGGAGGAGCCCGGCATGATGCCCGACGACTACGAGGGCCTCAAAAGCCTGGCCGTGGAGCGGGTGACGGAGAGCATACGGTTTGTGATCAGCATTGCCGAGGAGATAGAGATGTGGATCACGGATTTGTGTGGCACGCGAAAGGTTCGTAGCGCGCCCGAGGAGGCCATCATCTACCGCTTCCTCCAAAAGGAGTTTGAGGAAACCCGACAAGACGCTCACCTCGCACGGGTGGAGAAGCAACACCATCATGATTTGTTCGACCGAAAGGCAGAAGCCAACATGAACATTCTGCAGATTCTGCTGGACAAGACGGTGAACCACTACAACGTCCTCGAAATCTGCAAGCTCTGGTCGAACCGCTACCGCTTGGGCATAGAAGAGACCGAGGCGTTCGCCCACGAACTGAGCCGCCACGCGTTTACAAAAGAAGACTTCGAGGAGCTCTTCAAATACCAGGCTGAGCACAAGATGCTGACCGAGATAATTAGCAAGCGAAACGACTACGAGCGACATGGAGACCCGCTTTTTGTAAATTGGGTCGATCCTTATAAGCTGGAGAAGGTACTGAGATTCTGGGTCAAGGTCTATATCAAGACGAAGCAGCAATGGTATATTGTCTGGTGCATGATGAAATATACATTCAACATGATAAGGGAAGGTCAAGAGAAAAGCGACTTCGCCAAACGGATGAACCAAATGTTCGAGGAAGCGGAGGTAGCATGCAATGTGGAATCCTTTAGGAAGCAAGAGAACAAGTTGAACCACAACAGACATTTCTCCCTCTGGCAAAAGGAAACAGACCCCGATTACCTTACGGCGGAAAGCCTCTTTCGCAAACTGAAAGAGGCGGACTTTTACCGCAGATAGCCCCATTGCCCCCTCTCCCATTTCCTTGTTTTTAGGCTTTCCCAAGCTTTTCCCAAGGAAATGGGAAAAAATTCCGCAATTTACCACGTATCGGCATTATATTTCTCTTTTTTACCATGTTCTTTCCCCAAAAAGGCTCGTTTCTTCCCAACCTCTTGAAAATATCGAACGTTTTTTTGGCCATAGAAGCAGCTTCCTCCCACAACTTTGTCCATAATTTTTCAACACGATATGATTTTCCCAAAAAAGGGCCTTTTTTTCCCAAAAACAGGTTTTTTTTCGGGAAATGTTGGGAAAACGATTGTGCGGCTCCCCGCCCCTTTCTACCTTTGCATCGTCAGTTCGAGGCACGCGTGGCCCACGATGGCAAGCTAACAAATTAATAATAAAAGGTCGCGAGAAGGCGCGACGTAAAAAGAGAGTTATGAGTATGTATTTCAGTTTCACAGTCTGGAGGTTTTTGTTTAGCCTCAGTATGAGTTGTAGTAAAAAGGAAAAGTAAGAAGAGAGTTATGGAAGCAAAGATTATGCGAGTGGTGCAGCAGAGCGAGGCCTTCGCTGTACAGAGTCAGAAGAGCGAGACGGGACAGGTGAAGAAGTGCAGCATCCTGCTGCAGGAGCTGGGCGGGAAGTACGCCGACCAGTATGCCTGCACGATGCTGGGCAATGCGGCCACCTGCCGCTTCTCCCAGGACGAACTGGTGGCCGTTAGCCTCCGCTTCACGGTCAACGAGTATGAGGGACGCCACTATCAGGACATCCTCGTGGCGGACATCCATCGGTTGAATCGGTGATTTTTTTAACATGAATCATCGTCATCGAAACATAAATCGGCGATTTTATTTTAACATTAATCGTCGTTAATCGAAACATTAATCGGTCATTAATAGGATTGGCCCAAGGGCCAATTTGGAGAACAGAAAAGTAAAAAAATAAGAATCTGAGTTGAGTACAAGGAGGATATTCCATGGTAAAGCGCGCAACAATCCACGTCTCTTCTCGCAAAAACTCAGCAACAATGAACAAGAACAATCAAGTCAACAACCAGGTTGAGAATCAGAACCATGGCGACCATTGCCAGCACGTACAGATCGGCGGACAGGCTTACTACGACGACCGCAAGTATTTTCTTTTTTCGCCCGACGCGCCTGTGCCGCAGGCCGTGGAGAGTTTTCGCAAGACGGGCGTGGGCCAGCAGATGTCTGACGGGACGTTCGACTTCGTCGTGCGGCCCAAGGTGAAGAGCCGCAGCGTGCTGATTCGCAAGCTCGCCCACGGACGCATCAGCAGGACGCAGGACGACGCAGTACAACTGACCTTGAAGTTTTTCCGCACGGAGAATGTGGTCATAGCCCAGGCCATCATGGACGAGGCGCAGGACGCTATCGACGCCCTGCTCAATGAGCAACTGACGAAGTAAAAGAAAGGAGGAAGTAGATAATGAGCGTACATGTAATTTTTTATCAGCAGGGCCACAAGATGATGGAGGCCGTGGCGACGGAGGAGGCTTATCGCCGCTATCGCGACAGCCAGGCGCAGAAGCGCTGGGTGGAAACGATTCGCCATCCGAAGCCCGAGACCGACGTCTCGTCAGCAAAGCGGAAGCTGGTGCAGTTCAACTACTCCTGCTTGCCCACGGAGGACGGGTGCCTCAAAGGGGCGAAGCGGCTGAGCAAGTCGGTCGGCATGGACATCGACCACCTGAGCGTCGACGAGGTGGAGCTGGTGGCCGCCACGGCCATTGAGAAGAAGGACGAACTGGGCCTGCTCATGCTGGAGCGCAGCGCCCGCGGAGGCGGCCTCCACGTCGTCTTCCGCCGCCATCCCGAGATGGACCAGGAGGCCAACCTGCGCTGGGCCTCCGACCTGCTGGGCGTGGAGTATGACGCTGGAGCAAAAGACATCACCCGCGTCTTCTTCGCCACCACGTCCGAGGACCTGCTCTATCTCCATGAGGACCTTTTTGATAATACGGAATGCGGAGCGTCTGAGGCAGTTGACAAGACGGCCACGAAGCCTGCCACAAAGACCGCCACAGAAGCGGCTGCAACGGCTTCTGAGGCAAAGCAAAGGGCCGAGCGGACAGATTGTGGCCAAACGATTTCCATGGCCTCAGAGACGGCTTCTGCGGCCTCTGAAACGACTGAGCAGGACGCCGTGGAGACTAAGACAGAGGAAGGCAAGACGAGCGAGGGAGAAACAGGAAAAGAGAAGCTTCTGCGCTACAAGGGCATTCCCTACGACCGCATCATCGAGAAATGGTGGACCTTCTACAACGACGGCGAGCACCCCATACGGTCCAACCGCAACACGCTGACCTTCGAACTGGCCGTCAACCTCCGCCACATCTGCGGCTTCGACCGATCCGTGCTCGACCGCGTCATCCCCTGCTACGACGGATTTGCCGAGGCCGAAAAGCTCTCCTGCATCGACTCGGCCCTGGGCGAGAGAAAGACGCAGATGCCAAAACGGCTGAAGGACGTGATCGAGGCCGTGCGCCAGGACATGATCGTCGAGGGCAGGGAGGTGGACTCCATCGACGAGGCTATGGAGCAGGACGACCTCTTCTATTATAACGCACTGCCCATGATGCCGCAAGGCGTGAGGGAGAGCATCAACGCCGTGGGCCCGCACCTCGCCATGCCCGTCATCTTCGCCATTGCGCCCGCCATCGGCATGCTCGCCACGGGCGTGCGCGTCGATATCCACGGCAAACCCTCGCAGCTCAACCTCATCAGCTACATCGCCGGCGACTACGCCTCGGGCAAGGGCAGTATCGACCCCGTGGTAGCGGCCTGGCTCTCGGAGGTGAAACTAATGGACAAGAGCTACCTGGAGGCGGAAGAGGAATGGCGCGCGCAAAAGCGGGCGGCGAAAAACAAGAAGGAGCAGCCCGAGGACCCCAAGTACCCCGTGCGTTGCCTGACCCTGAACAACACCGTCGCCAACCTCGCCGACCGCCTGGCCAACACCCGGGGCAAGCACGCCTTCTCCTTCACGCCCGAGGCCGACACCGTGGCGCAGAAGTGGCGCACGGCGATGTGCGACTTCTCCGTCATGCTGCGCCAGGCCTACGACGGCACGCCATACGACCGCGAGGCGAAATCGGCGGACGCCGTCAACGTCCACATAGAGAAGTTGTTGTGGAACGTCGTGATGTGTGGCACGCCCGACGCCCTCTACCGCGTCGTGACCAACTACACGGACGGTTTTCTGAGCCGAATAGCCCTGGCGCGCACACCCGACAACACCTTTACGCCGCTATCGGAAAGCCTCTATCGTCTGACGCCGGAGCAGGAGGGGAAAATCCAGCAAGTGGCCCACCTGCTGCCGCTGATGAGTGGCGACGTGGAGCTGCCCGAGCTAGAGAAGAGAGGCCGTCAGTGGCTGGAGCAGATACGACTGGAGGGCATCAAGAACGACGACAAGACACTGGCGCGCCAGCGCTTCCGCACCTGTCCCACGGCCATGCGCATGACGACCTGTCTGATGCTCTGCCGCGTGGCCGAGCAGCTCATCCGGAGCTACGGAATGCAGGGGGCGGAAAAGCGACTGAAGACCGACCCCACGCTATGGCAGAAACTGCTTAGGCGCCAGCAGACGCCACAGATGCTCGAAGCCTTCGACGTGATCGCCGACTACATGATCGACAATACGATCTTCTTCTTCCGCAACCGCATCGAGTCGGCATTTCATTCGCCCGACTACGTGCCGTCGGGGAAACCTCGCTCCCGCCGAACCAAAAACGACACCATCTACGAGCAGTTGGCCGACAGGTTTACCACAGAGGAAGCCTATGACACTTCCATTAGCGTGAGGGGCTTCGAGGTAACGAAAGGTAGGGTGTTTACGATGCTCTATCGGTGGGAAAAACAAGGAATGGTTGAAAGACTCGACAAGGGAGTGTATAGGAAGACTCAGCGAGTTGTTGTGTTGTAAATCCGTTCTCACATCCTCACATTCTCACATTCTCACATTCTTACGTTAAGACTTGGCGCATCCCTACTTTGGGGCTTGCCCTGTCAATCAAACATCAAAAGCAAAACATCAAAAATGATCAAGAACATGTCAATTATCTTATCAGAACACTTCCGCCTCACGGAGTTTACCACCTCCCTCGTCGCCGTCACGCGGCGCATAGACAACACGCCGCCCCTCTCGGCGGTCGGCAACCTCCAGCAGCTCTGCCTCCACGTCCTGGAGCCGCTGCGGGCGCACCTCGGCCACGCCGTCCGCATCAACAGCGGCTACCGGTCGCCAAGGCTCAACGCTGCCGTCGGGGGCGTGAAAACCTCGGACCACACGCGGGGCTGCGCCGCCGACATTTTTATTCCTGACGCCAAGACGGGCCGCGAATGGTTTGCCTGGATGATGGACAACCTCCCGTTTGACCAGCTCATCTGGGAGACCGCATCCCGGGGCAAGGCCTGCTGGATACACGTCGGCTACCGGGGCGCGGGCCACAACCGCCAGCAGGTGATCGGCCACCTCGTGAAGTGGTAGGCTACCAGTCCAGACAAATTTCCTACTCCGCCTCATCCTAATAGACGCACGACTGGCTCGGCACATTTCCGCCGCCCAGTCGTGCGTTTTTGCTATCTCAGGGCAATTTTACAAAACACCATCAACTGAATGTTTCACGCGCTATCTACGCACCTGCCTAATAAACGCTCGACTGGCTCGGTACGTTCCGCCGCCAAGAACGGACATGTTTTATGTAATGGTAAAACTCTGAAAGAGTTTAAGTTACAGTTTGCTCACCTCATTAATGAGGCGAGCAAAACAACCCAATTTGGCTTTTCCAATTTTGGAGACAATGTCCACAAAATTGACATGGAGCCATTACTACGAACTGATAGAGTACGCCCTAGAGGGTATTAAAACTAGGTTTACGTGATATATTTTACACAAAAAGCTCCCAAACACACTAATTTAACCCAAAATATTATTTCGTCTCAGTTTTTTAAAGTATCTTTGCCGTGTCATATTGCAGTAATAGGCATTGTGGCAGACATATTAGAAAAAGCGTATTTCGCTTATACCTGATTAAAGTGAACTTCGACAACTCATGGTACTTTCGTAATGCTTTGGTTCGTGCAAACTACAGCGACTTGACTCAAGGTATTACAGAGACAACCATCTATTTGGTAAACTTTTTCCGTAGTATGTTGCTTGGTGAGGAACATGACCTGAGAAACCGAATGATGCACATAGAATGGAAAAAGACGCAAGATATTACTGAAATTCAAAGTGCAAATGAGAGCGATACCGTTGGCGCCTTTGCGGCAGACGACAAGCATCGAGATTAGAACCCAATGGACGGGAGGTTCGAAAGCGGGGGGCAGAGGTTCGAAAGCGGGGTTTATAAGAAATCTCACCATGGGGAGATGCAACCACCATTGTTACATTGTTACATGTTACATGTTACATTAAGGATTTCACATCCACCTCACGCAGTTCGGCCACCTCGTGAAGCGGTAGGCCATCCGCCCAGACAACTTCCCTACTCCAACTGCCCATGTTCACATCCTTGGCTGATAATGAAAGGCTAGCCAAAAAAGCCATAGTTAGAATGAATCTTCGTATCATAATTTTGAATGAATAGGTTTAAATCACTGCAGAATTACGATTTTATACCGAAAATACGGCATTATTTGAAGAAAAGCATCCTTCACTATGGCTTTTTAACCTATTTGGGGTCTGGCGACTGCCAGATGGCGGTTTCTAGAAGAGATTCACGATGCGATCGATGTCAACCGAAAGTCCCACAGAGAAGGTGCGACCGGTGGTCATCGCCGAACTCCAATAATACTTCTCAGGTGTATAATCGAAAAGATTATCTACCGTGAAATTCAGATTGACGGCATCCAGGAATCGCTGCTGAAGCGTGAACTTCCACAACTGATATGCCTGGTCATGCTTCTCGATGTCCGTATCTGGAGAGGACAGGTATCTGCCTGACAGAGCGGCATTGATACGATAGAACGAACAGAGCTGGCGATCGTAGTCGAGACGCCAGGTGGCGGTATGAGGACGAGGCTGGGAGAACTGGGAATCTACGCTTCTGCCACCCACATGGAGATAGCTGTAGTCGAGTTTCACACCTAACCCCATATCCGAACGGTACTGGGCACTGAAGTCGATGCCGCTCACCTCTACTCCATCATCGTTGCAATAACGGGAAGCCACATCCGGCTGACCGGTTCCCGGGGTATAATCGGCATAATCCTCGGTAGTGATGCGCTTATCATACTTATTATAATAGCCCATGAGGGTAAGACTATACTGACCGGTCAAGATTCCTGCATTCTTCACTCTGCCAGTATGCTCCAGCGCCAGGTTGAAGTTGTTGCTCTTCTCCGGCTTCAGATCCGGATTGCCATAAATCATCTGCATACCCGCCATATCAAAGTTCATATACATCTCCTTGAGGGTTGGGGCACGGAATCCACCGGCATAGTTGGCACGGATGGAAAAGCCCTTCCACTTGGTCATCAGAGCCAGACGACCGGTGGTGGCATGCTGGCTGGATGCTGAGAAGTAATCATGGCGAAGACTTGCCACGATGTTCAACCACTGCAAAGGATTGTAATCGAACTGGGCGAAGGCATCGTATGAATTCTGAGTCTTGGAGCCATTGTTGGCAAACTGATAGGTGGTGAGAAAATCGTTCAGGAAATCAGCACCTGCCGTCAATGTATTCTTGCCGAAGATATGGGAATAGAGGGCACGGACGGTGTTCTGACGATTGGTATAATCGTGATCGTGAGTGCGCTCATTATTCACAAACCGGGTCTTGTCATACTGGTCGAAGCCGTATGAAATCTCCAGATTATCATTCTCCGAGAGATTCATCACGGTCTTCAGTCCGGCAGAATAATCCTTATAGTGGTCATCGTAGTTGCTGCGATTGCTGACACGGGCGAAATAGCCGCCACGACCTATCAGCTTCACCTTGTCAGAGAGCTTGTAGGTAAGTCGCTCCTTCACATTGAAGGTCTCGCCACCATAAATATGGAGGATGTTGGATTCTGTATCGAAAGGACTGGTGAGCTGCACCTCATCTGATGTGGTGCGCTGGATGCTGGTCTGCGAATTCCACTTTCCGGCATTGAAGCTGAAGCTTCCACCGTGGCGCCACTCCTTGTTGAAGTTGTTGTAGCGGGTATTGACATTGGCAGTCCAAGGCTCGCTGTTTTCACGGGAGATGATGTTGATGACACCGGCTACGGCATTGGCACCATAGAGCGCCGAAGCTGCACCCTTTACTATCTCGATACGTCCTACATTATCCAAGTTCAGACGACTATAATCTACATTATCCATGGTTTCACCAGCCAATCGCTCGCCATCTACGAGGAAGAGCACGGCGTTTCCGCCGAAACCATTCATATTGAGAGAAGTCTCCTGATTCATGGCATAGCCGAATTCCAGACCCGGCATCTGCTCGGTGAGGAGGTCCTGGACATTGGTAGCATCGGCAATCTTGATATCATTGGCAGTAATCAGACGGGTTACCACAGGAGCATCCTTCAAAGCCTTCGGAGTACGGGTTGCAGTAACTACCACCTGATCGAGGGCAGTAGCATCCGGCTGAAGACGAAGCACATGCTGCTCACCTTTTCTCTCATCCGCTTTCAGTACGAAAGTCTGAGTCTGATAGCCCACAAAGCTCACCTTCACTCTCACCGCTCCATCCTTGCTGTAAGGAATGCGGAAATATCCGTTTTCATCAGTTATTACCCCACCCTTTGAATGCAAAATTTGGACGGTAGCACCCGCCAGCGGTGCGCCCGAATCATCGAGCACCCTACCCACGACATCGCCCTGGGTTTCGGCTTTCAGATTCAGGCACAATCCGCAAAGGATCAGGAATAGTGCGAATATCTTTTGTTTCATCAAATTATATCAAAGATTATCCAGAAACAATCCTTTTATCTTGTACAAACAAACTTAGCAATCATCGGCATAGGCATCTTGCCATACTGAATAGAATAGTTGACGGTCAGAGTCTTGTCCTTCAAAGTACCCTGCAAGGTTACAGTGTAGTTCTTCTCTGCACCTTTCACGGTAACAGTACCAGCATAATTTTCCTGAGCGAATGCATAAGCACCATTGGAACCAGAAACCTTTACAGCAGGAACCACCAGGGCAGGAAGAGCCATCATGCCCTCGCCACAAGCAGGTAAGGTAATCTTGACTGTAGCATCATCAACAGCCTCAATCTTCATAGTAACATGATCGTATGTAGAAGCCTCGCCCATTACGGTCATATCCAGAGAGCTGGTGTATGAACCGGCAATCTCCTTGGCAGCTGCCACTGTTTCATCATCATCGCTGCTGCAAGAGCTGAATACTACACACATAGAAACCAAAGCCAACATCATGGCCATCATTGTCTTAAACTTTTTCATTTTTCTTTTCTTTTTTTTATTTAGTTACAATAATTTTTTCTGTTTGAGGGGATTTGCAATCCCCGTTTATTTATCTTCCGGAACATAGATGATTTCACCATTCTCCAGCTGGTAAGCGATGCCCACCTTCTTTCCTTTGTTGCCAGATTTATTGCTCTGGTCTTCAGAAGGAGTATAGCGATTGATCTTCTGTCCATCCTTGGTAATGATTTCCATATTCTCCTTGCCAGGGTTCTTCACCATCGTGAAGTTATCCTTGCTGAACATTTCCGTCATATTATAGCGCGAAACGAGGGCTACCATCAGGGCGAGGGCAAATACCATCGCCACATCGAAGAGGTTGCTCACTACGCTCATCGGATCATCATCCTCGCCATCATGCGAGAGACGACTTCTACGTCTTTGTCTCATAAATTATTGCTATTGAATCCTTCACTCTTCGTTCTTCACTCTTCACTTACAAGGTCTGCCATAAACTCGAGGTTACTCATATCCTCGGTGTACCAGCGGTTCTTGGTCTGCTTGGTTACGAAACCGATGGCTGCAGAGAACAGGCCTACTACGGTGGTAGCGAAAGCCACCTGCATATTGTAAGCCATCGAAGCTATATCACCGGTAGAAAGACCTACCAGGGCTGGACCCATCGGAATCAAGGTACCCATCAGTCCGAGCATCGGACCCATCTTCAGAAGAGTAGATGGAAGAGAAAGATCCTTCTCAACAAACTGGGCATACTGGTCGAGGATACGGTTCACCTGCGCCTTGCTCTGGCGGTTGTCCACGAGTTTCTTCATATAGGAAACGATGACAGCCTGCTTGTTCTTCGGCAAGCGATCGCCCAAGGTATCGATGTTGTCGAGTGTCAGGGTGTTCATCTGTTCACGAATCTCCGCACCCGTCTTGCGCTTTACAAGATACTGTCCGAAGAAACCTCCGAGGAGCAGCAAGGCTCTGAGGAAGAAGAAAATCAACAAAATAATCACAGGAACCAGCATGCCTGTGGAAATCCAAAACAATACGTCTGATATGTAATTCATCTTTATTTTATAATGTTAAGTGTTGAATATTAAATGTTAAGTTGGGGCTTGCGCCTTTATAACTTTTGGGATAAGCGCTGCATCTTGATGCGATAGCAGCCCCATCCGATAGCCATTCCCACGATGACGATGGCGATGACGCCGAAAAGCGAGAGGGCATCGAAACTGTTGAATCCTGCCACGGCTGTCCTGCCATTCACCGTACCGACGATGCCCATCAATCCGAGCAGCACCTCTACCAGGAAGAGCAGTTCCAAGCGGATTGGTCGCTCCGGCAAGAGCCATCTCAAACCGTAGGTGAATACCGGCGTCAAGACCAGCAGTACTACGGCAAGCACCCATGCCACTACCTGGAACGATACGCCGGGAAGCAGGAAGATGGTCATCACCAGAACACTGAACAGCACTGGGAAAACCAGCAAACCCGGGAAGTACTTCAGGAAGATGAAGAACATCCATTTGCGGCGGCTCACATGTTCCGAAGTCTTCAGATCTACGTGGTGCACACAGAAAAGCATCGTGAGTGCCACGTCGATACTCAGCAGCACCGCCATATCGAGCATCAGCTTCTGGTCGGCTATCCAGGCCGCAATCTGCGTCTTCGACTGTTCGATGGCGAATGGCCAGGTCATTCCCACGAAGAAGGCTACGAGCACCGAGATGATCATAATCTCCTTCACTCCGTGGAAGGTCTGCTTCAGCACAAAACTGAAGCAAACCAATATCATCATTACTAAAACTAATGTCTCCATTTCTATTCAACCATATTCTTTCTTCTTCTGCGAATCAGGACAGCCAACAGCACGAAAGCTACGATGACGATGACACCTACAACGATTCCGCTCACCACAGTGGTGGCTTTCTGAGCTTCCTCATTCAGCGTCTCCTTCTTCATCACCATACCCTTGTCGCTGCTGTTCTTCGCAGCCTCAGCATCGCGGATCTGCTCTACATTCTGCTGATATTCCTTGGCAGAAGCAGCATCGGTCTTGCTGGCGATATAGTTGCGGAGCTTGGCATTGTTGCAGACGAAACCGGAACATGAAGGCTTATACTTGTTCACCGTCTCGGTATGAAGCTTGGCGATGTCCCTGAGCTGCTGAGGAGTAGCCTTCCACATTCCCTTGCGGGCACTCTCCATCATCACGGCGGTCATCTCCATCAGCGCAGCCGGATTCTGCTTGTCGAAGAACTCCTTGGTTCCGAGATGGTACTTGTCCTTGACATATACATTATAGATCTCGTCCCACATCTCCTTGTCGATAGCCTTTGGCTTCATCACATTCCAGCCGTAGGTATTGGTTACGATTTCGGCGAATGTGCTGGCACTGCTGGCTCCACCCTTCATCTTCTCCTTGATATAGGCAGGGTTGAAGATGGTGGTTCTGCTCTCGATGCCGATAGCCTCCTTCACCTCCTGCATTCTCATATTGCTATGGTTGCGATAGTCGGCGAGATAAGCATCCGGATCCTTTCCGGTCACGTTGCGCACAGCAAGGTTCATACCTCCCATAAACTCATATACATGGTCGAGACTCAAGGCACCCCAGGTGTTGCTCTGTCGTGGCTGAACCACCACATCGGTACGGGTCAGCGCTGCCTCGAAAGCAGCCTTGCGCACGGTCTCCCAGTTTTTCTCATCACCATAGAAGGCACCCATATTGTTCATATAAACCTCGGCAATCTGACTCTCCTTATCCCAGCGGTCGCCTGCGGTTACCATCTCCTGGATACCGGTGCCATAGTTGCCGTTTACGCCACCAAACACTCGATACATACTCACCTCGCGTGCCTCCTTTGGCGACATGCCCTTCTCTACGAGCAGCCTTTCGGATTCGGTAACACCGGCTTTCACCAGGTTGTCGTACTTATCACCCTTGGCATTTGCCGCCATCTCTATCGCCTTGTTGATGAGGAAGAGACGGGATGCTGCCAGGTCGCGGAGCTGACCGGAAGTCTGAACCACGACATCGATGCGAGGACGGCCCAACTGCTTGGATGGGATGAGACGCAGATCGGTAACACGACCGAAGGCATCTCTTACCGGTTCTACACCGAGCATATAGAGAATCTGGGCGATGGTAGCACCCTCTGTTTCGATAAACTCGCTGCTCCAGAGCGTGTAGCTCACCTTACGAGGATATTCACCCTTATGTCGCTCACAATACATCTTGATGGTATTGTCGCAAAGTTCCTTCGCCTTCTCCCAGGCATCCTCCGAAGGTGTATTCTCCACATTGATGGAGAAGAGGTTTCTACCGGTAGGCAGGGTGTTCGGATTCACAATCAGATCACCACCAGGAGATGGGGCGGTAAAGCCGCCATTCAGGGCATTCATCAGAGAAGACATCTCGTTGAGCGGACTCTGACGGAGCGCCTCCGAATACTTGCCCACATTCTGCAAGGCATGCTCTACGGTAGTAATCGCCTGAGCCAGACGAATCTGCTGACGGGTATATTTAGGTGCTTTCGACATCATCATACCCTTATCTTTAGAAGATCTTCCGGTCTGAGATGACTTGCCCTTGCCGGCTTTCGCCATCTTCGCCCTTTTCAAATCTTCCTGATACCATTTCTGTCCCTTCTTGATGGCTTCCATCATCTTGTCAGGGAAGCGGCCGGTCTGCTCCATCTTCTCAAAAGCCTCACGACTCATCTGCGGAACCTTCTTCTTATGAGAAACCTTGGCAGCACGGAGCTCGCTTACCGTACGGTGGTCCACCTTCTTTGGCTTCGCCTCCTTCGTTCCACCTATCTGATCTGCCATCTGCATCATCATCTGGATAGGATCCGGAGCTGCCTGCATCGCCTCAACCTTGCGAGCCATCTGGAGTTCGGCAGGAGTGATTCCTACATAACGGCAGATGTATTCATCTGAAACCGAGGCGGAACCCAGAAGCTGGGTCACAGTGTTGCGTGCCTTGCTCAGATAAAGACGGTCGAAAAGCTGCTTGTGTTTCTCCACACCCTCCTGGGCACGGCCTTTCAGCTTATCTACTGCCAACATGCCGTAGGCAATAGGATCTGTAGCCATCGCATAGACACTGGTGCGGATATCATCGTTATCGTATGGCACACCCAGAGTATAGAGTTTGCCGGTAATTTTCTCATTAGCCAACTCTTCTGCATAGTTCTCTACTCGTGCGATTTCATCTGCAGAATAAGGCTTGTTCATCTGCTTGGCATCGAGTCCCAGTTCACGGGCGATTCCCATCTTCACGGTCAGCGCCTTCACCTTGAGCGACTGTTCGGTAGATGCCTTCTTCTCGTAAGACTGGATGGCATCGCTCAACTGCTTATAGGTCTGTCGCAACTCGCTCTCCTTGAAAGGAGGGGTGAGATAGCTCTGGGTCTGGGCATAGGTGCGGCGCTTGGCAATCATCGCCTCGCCTACATTGCCGATGGTATATATATAAAAATGTGGAACCACACCTATCAATCGGTCACTCCAGTCGTTGCTGCCGAGCGCCACCTGCTTTCTCGGGGTATATTCCAGCGAGCCGTGGGTTCCGAAATGGATGAGCGCATCGGCACTGAAACCATAACGAGCCCAGAGATAAGAGGCAACATAGGTGTAAGGAGGTGCCTGGTCGGTGCCATGCACAATCTTGAAGGAGTCGCCTCCCACGCCTGCCATCACTTGTGGAAGCAGGACCACATTGCCAAACTGCAGTCTTGCCACCGCCAACTTACCATCATCGGTAGCCATATATTTGCCAGGGAAGGAACCATAGAGCTGGTTCATCTCCTTGATCATCTTCTTAGACAAAGCCTTCTGGGTCCATCCGGCAAACTGATGGGCGGTAACCAGGGCAGGATGTCCAGACTGGAGGAACTTGGTATAGGCTCCCTCAGCATAGGTTCCGAAGACAGCCCCCTGAGCCTGGATCATCTTTGCCAGTTCCTGAGGATTGGCTGGCAACTTGCCTACATTGTACCCTTCATTCTTCAAGCGAACCAGGAGATTGTAGAGCGATGGAACCACTTCCATTCCCGAAGCGGTAAGTGCATTTTGACCAGGACCCTTGAAGTAGAAGATGGCGATACGCTTGCTGCTGTTCTTCTTGTTCTTCAGATTCACATAGCCCAGCACGCTCTCCACGAAACTCTCCATTCTGTCAGGGATGCCGTAAACCTCCTGCAAGCCCTCCTTGTTGATGCGCTGTCCGAAAACCACGTATGGACGGATGGCACCATCAATCTCCGGAGTCACGATGCTCTGCGACATGAAGCCGCCGTTCATTCCCTGCTTGTCGCTCTCCCACTCGGTGGTCAAACGGTTGATATTAAGAGGTGAGAATAGTGGAATATTCTTCTGCTTCATAAACTCTACGAAGTAATCGCCCAGCCTGCCATGCGCCATATTTACTACGGCATTCGCCTGGATACTGTCGGCATGATGACCGGCGATAAAGCTCTGAAGCTTATTGATGCGATACACCATGAATCCCTTCTTTTCGAAAGCATTTTCCATATCAGGAGCAGCACCCATAAAACCAGTAAGCATAATGGTAGGAGCACCTTCTTTATATAAACCGTTCTTCGCCAGGAAGGCATTGTACTCACGGATGCTGTTGAAGCCCAGTTCATCGCCCTTTTCATCCTTCGGGTCGAAATGAGTCAGGAGATAGTCTGGTCGCTCATTTACACGTTCCGGCTCTGGAGCCATGAACTTCTTACCGTCGATAAACTTACGGATGTAAGCGAGCATACTGTGATAATTCTTCTTACCGCCGTTCTCGATGTACTGCATCAGATAATCGGCATCGAAGTTATCTACTGATACGATATTGTTAGCCGGGTTGGTAGCAGCATGAGTCAGTGTCGGCACCTTGTAGGAAGCCTCTTCCAACTGCTTGCGCTGGTTCTCGTCGATTCGGAGACCCATACCATTCACGATAATCATATCGTAATCATCCAGATGATCGAAATCATCGGTTGTGATTTCACTCAGTTTAATCATCGCATTGTCGTTGGCATGCGAAATCTGTCCCAGCGCAATAGCCTGATAGTTGAGGAAAGCGATGCGGGTAGTACCCACCCAGGCAGAGTAAGCCTTCGCCA
>ERZ1026880.199-NODE-199-length-33963-cov-15.118468_pt1 | contig 33963 bp, 58 predicted proteins | sample MGYA00380170_ERZ1026880 | MGnify/ENA primary metagenome ERZ1026880 (study PRJEB33269, sample SAMEA4719806) | human gut metagenome | biome: human-associated habitat; feature: organic feature; material: feces | place: Cameroon | collected 2013-10 ...
ATCACCATTTCCCGGAAGTATCCGCCTTACTCATTCTCTTCCACAATTCCGTCAGCTTCTCCCAGCCATACATGGCCACAAACGCCACGATGAACCCGGCAATAATAGCGGCCAGAATCATGTACCACAGGATTGTCATATTGATGTACTGCATATAGGCCACGAAAGCCGCTACAGTGATACCGATTGACAGAACGAATACAAGCGCATCTGTCGGAATCTTGGACAAAAAGCCCACGCCCTTGAATACCTGTGTAATCACTGACACGCAAAAGGCTAGAGCGCCAATCACTGCCAGAACCATAGTCATATTGGTCAATAATGCATCCATGATATTACCTCCATATTCTTTTCCCGCAGTTCTTACACTGCCAGATATGCCGCGTACATCTGTGTCCGCGTTCGTCTTGCTCCAGATATGAGCCAATATACTTCTGCTTGGAATGGTCGCAGAAAAGTCTTTTCAGAAGATTCATAATCACACTCCCGCGTATAAGAGCGGTACGCCCTCGTCTGTTGTTACTCCCATCAAATACGGCCTTACCGTGTCCAACATGAGCTTATTTTCCAGCTTCGGGTCGCCCGCCGCCGCATATACTGCGCTCCACTCTTTCGCAGACGCCCCGGCCTGCTGTGGCGTCGCATAGGATATGGATTCGCTTCCGGACGATACCGAAGTCACAATGCCCGTGGACGTCCCGGTTCCAACCTCTACCGAAGAAGAACCAGACGCCGCCGCACTGGCCTGCTTTTTGGCCTGCTCAAGCTGGTAGAGTACTTCCACCAGACTACACACGGCTTTCTTAATCTTTTTCTGGCTCCGCTCACTGGACGGGAGACTATCTACCAGACGGTCGAAAGTCGCCGCATCCAGCCAGTCAGAAGCCCGCTCAGACAGCCGTAAGAAATCGGATTTCGGCACGGCACTACCGTAAAATGAACTTGTATAGAATTCATAGTCTGCATAAGCCATGCCGGAATCCTCCTTAGCCGTTGGACTTGATCATACCCATACGGATATTCTTGTGATTGTATACGAGCGACCAGTTTGCTTTCGTTCCAAGTTCTGTGTTGGTCGGGGACTCTTTTGTGATCTTGCTTGTGTCAATGCTGAATCCGTTTGGATGAAGCACATATCCCTGTTTGGTGTACAGCTTACGGATACCTGCTTTTGTTTCCGGGTCGTAATCAGCATAATATGGGTCTTCATAATTGTTCTTGTCGCAAGTTAAAATGGATCCCGCGCCGATCATGTAGGTCTTATACACCGGAATATCGCCAGAAGTATCTACTGTGTATCTATCAGATACAACCGGGATGAATCCACCGATAGATGGAAGATTTACATCACCTGCGAGCGCATTGGTCACTGTGTACTTGTTGTAATCCACCAGTCCAAGTGCCTTATACTTCGCGAAAATGTAGCTGTTAAGGAAAAGCAGTCCCATCTTCTCAGAAGAATCGCCAAGGGCTTTCTGCTGCGCAAAGATTAATGTGGTTTCATCAATCTTGTTCGCATCGGTCGCTGTTGCAGTTCCGCCACTAGACGGTTTTGCTGCGGAAATATCTGTGATGTGTGAAGACATTCCTGTTAAAGACAGTACCGCGTCAACAATAGACATAAGATCGCGTACACGAGTCTGTCTGTAGAATCCTGCTACAGAATTTGCAACGTGAGTCATCGGGTCTGCCCCGGTCAGTTCTTTTGTGAAGTCCTGCGCTTTCCATGCTTTCATTCTCTGAATAAGCATTGCTGTCTGCTTCTTACCAGAAATTTCAACAGGTGTGTTGTCTGTTTCACCATCGTTGTTGAGTGCCTGAGAATCGGCTTCGTCAATCGGTACATAGAAAGGCAGTGTACATACATTACCTTTTGTTCCGATTAAATCCATGATTGTGGAATCCTGCACGAGAATGCCGGAATTGATAATTGCATCGTTCCATGTTGGCTGTTCTGCCATATATCCGGAGAATACTTCCGGGTCAAAGCTAAAACCGCCAAATGTTCCAGTTCTTGCCATAAATATAGTCCTTTCCGTAGAATGGGACTATTCAGAATTGAAAATAGAAAAATCCCATCTACCTGTAATTGTTTGGGTGTCAGGTTAGTGACTATGTTCCAAATGCATAGCCAGTTACTGATTATTTACTAAGTGCTGTAAAGAGGTCTGGGTCTGACTGTTTGAGTTTCAGACGTTCATCAAGATTCATTTTCTTAAAGTCCTCTTTTGTGATTGCGCCGCCTGTTCCGCTACCTCTGCTACGAGAAGTGCAGAACCTAGCTGCATTCTGCTGTGCCTGTGTCTGCTGCTTATCTACCAAAATATTCGGTGTCTGGTTTCCATCTTCATCCGTAATCAAACCCTTAAAAATATCTGTTATAGATTTTCCTTTTGCAGAATCGGAATCTAATTCTTTCAGGAGTTGTTCTCGATAATAATTTTCGGTAATTGGATTTGTGAATTCGTAAATTCTTTCTCCTTTATCATCTGTTGCCGATAAAAATCCGTTTACCATTTTCTCAAGCTCAACTTTTCGAGCGTCAGCGGCACGTGCTGTCTTTTCATCATTAAGCTGAGTGGTCAGAGTAGCAATCTGTCCTTTCAAGTCATCTACATCAATATCTTTGAATCCATCCAGTTTTGTCTGAACTTTGTCAAGAGATACTTTGTACTCATCCCTTTTCTGGACAGCTTTGTCATAATCTGATTTTGTACGATAGTTCTCGTCCATTTTCTTTTTCAGATCACTTTTCTTGTCCTCTGGAACTTCAATACCGAGTTCCTGTAAAATCTGTTCATAATTCTGCATAATATCCTCCTAAACGTGATTATTAACCGCCCGTCAGCGGTAATGGATTAAGCCAGATCAACCTCTGGCAAGGTATTCGGAATACCTGGAATCGAACCAGGACAGAGGGCGCGACCCTCCACATCTGCCATTGATGATATATTCCGATAGCAATTCAACAATCCCGCAGGCGTCGCCTTCCCTGCATCTCTTTTAGCCCGATGGGCGCGTGGTTGCGACAAAATCCACCACCTGAAATCATTGAATTGCGATAGCCCGTGCCAGGATTTGAACCCAGAACCCGCTCCTTACAGGGGAGCCGCTCTACCAGTTGAGCTACAGGGGCTTGGGCGGGGCTTACCCGCCTTGATGAGGTGTACGTGTAAAAGAAAAGACGATGATATGCGCCGGAAATCGCATCCGCTTTTCAACCTCCCAGAAAGCCAATGGTAAGGGAGCATCGTCTTCTGGTTTCTGTTAAGGGCGCATATCCTTGAAAGGAGGGAAACTATCGGCAAAGCCTTTCGGCTTAAAATCATAATGTTCTACACATATATGATAATATGTGGTGTTGACGTTACCATCACCACGATTTCTGATTTCTTAATTTTCAGCAAGCATCCGGATTCGCTTCATGATCTCTGCTTTCTCGTCTTGGAAGTCGGAATCCATAACCATAGCAGAAAGCATATCGTAGACCTCGACCATCAGGCGACCGACCGATTCCATGAGTTTGTCCCGGTGGCCCTGGTCTCCGATTTCCTGATATGACTTTTTCGCCGCGATGTACGCGTCATACAGGGCGTCAATATTGTGGTCATACTTTCCGTTGGAGTACTTACTGATTGCCGTCTCCGCCGCTTCTGCGACAATCTCCCGGCCCCAGCTTTCGCTTTCCATACATTTCAGATTGCAGATTGCCGTGGTCAGTTTTGCAATGCTGTCCAGGTTCGCCGCGGTCAGCTTATTTTTCGCCGCCGTGCTTTCAATCTCTAACTGCTTTTCCAACACTCTAATCAGTTCGCTCATTATCCAACCTCTTTTCTGCTGCCTTATACTTATCGTGCAGTTTCTTCTGGCTTTCCACCACGTAGACCATATCATACCCCGCGGATATCAGATCAGTGATGATTCTTTCCAGCCGTTTCAGCTCCTCGCTCACATCCTTGACCATAGATTCCAGGAATACAGCATCGGCCACTTCTCCCAGCTCCCGGAGCTTCTGTGAATAACTCTCATAGAGCTTTTTCGTCTCTGCTTCCCAGTCACGGTAAGCGTTGAATCCGTCCTCAACCGCTTTCTGCTTCGTACCACGGCCTACACTGATTCGATTGGCCGTCAGCCAGCCGTCCGGTATCATAGCGACCGTCCCGGTGAATCTGTCCGGTATAAGCCGCCCGTGGTGGTTGATATAGTACCGGTTCAGTTTTCGACGCTCCCGGCTCTCCTCATAGTACTGGTGTTCGTGGAGCCGCTTATACCCATGCAGGCCGAGAAAGTCAAAGTAGTCCGCCATCTGGTCGTGGAGCATCAGCGCGGCGATATACCGCGCATTGACCTCGGCAAACACATCCTCTGTGGTCTGGACGTCTGCCTTGCTCTTGAAGGTAATCATGCGATCACCTCCCATCAGGACAGCTTCTTAATGATGATGTTCGCATCCTTAACAAGGACAGCTCCGGCGGAGATGTTACCCACGGACACAATCAGAGAAGTGCCGGCCGGAACCGGGATAAGGGTAGATGCTCCCACGTTCTGGAACACTCCGGCAGTCGCTACGGTATAATCCATCTCTGTACCGCCGATAGCTTCTCCATTGACTTCCATTGTCAGGACGGTCTCACCGGCTGCGGACGCGGTTACATTGCCATTGAACTGTACTTCTACGGCCATCGGCTGGTTACCGCGGTTGGTGATTGTGAACAGGCCGCTGCCCTCAATGTGGCTAAGCCATCCGCTGGAGCATCCGCACCGGCGGGACTTCACACGAGTAGCCGTGAAAATGACATTCTGTCCAGCACTAATCTGCTGGGCTTCTCTTGCGATTGCATTTAACATATTCTTTCTCCTTTTCATCAAAATAGGGGCAGGCCACGCCTACCCCCTTATGCAAGACTACCTTGTGGTAGATATGGATTCTTCCAACATGCTAATTATTCGGTTTTGGTTTTCCAGAATCCGCTCCAGATACTTCTTGTCCTGCTCTTGCAGATGCTTTGCGAGATCTGCGTTGCTTTCCTGTGACAGGTCGCTCTGGTAATTGAGTGCCTGAAGAAAGACTCCGAACAGATTGAGAAGATCTAGAGCGGTAAGCTCCTGGTTGGTCACAGCACGTTTCCACTACAACAGCCGCCCCCGTAAAAGGAACCACTGTTATATGCGAAATACGGGCTGCAAGTCAGGTAAGCCGGAATCGGGGTCGGACGTACTGCATCCACGATATTCTTGGTCTGGTTGACCTGAGAAATCTGTGCGTAAGCTGTCTGAAGTTCCCGATCTCTGTCTGCCAACTTGTCACGCAGGTTCTGGATTGTGTTGTCCTGGATAAGCTGGCGTGTAGCCTGCCCGTCTGCCAGAATCGTTTCCTTGATATCGCAGCAGCAAGAAGCAAGCTGTGCCTGCGCAGCCTGCGCCTGCAAAGCAGAAGCGTAGCGATTCTCAAGGATTTCTTTCTGCGTCTCACAGCAGCACTGCTGGGACTGTGCCCCTAACTGCTGTAATCCAAGCTGATTGGTGTACCGATTTTCCAGAATGTCTCTCTGGGTCTGACAAGCTGTGTTGCTTACGTTCTGGTTTGTATTGAAGATATCGCGCTTGACAAATTCATCGGAAATGAAGTTGTCCTGTACGCCTGTCTCAACGCCGTTACGATTCCAGCCGCCCATCATCGGGAAAAGGAATGCAATCAGGATGATCCAGATCCACCAGCCACCGCCGCCCCACATGCCATCATTGTCGTTTCTGGTTACAGCAGCCACATCAGCCGCTGTTAAGCCCATTCCATCTGTCATGTTGGTATTCTCCTTATCTTATATTTATCAAGTCGTTGCGCACCGACGAGATAGCTTATTTCATCATCCCGGTTATCTGTCCGGGGTCTATGCCGTTCTGGCGGCACATATACTTAAATACCTGCTCCGGGTTCTTCCCTTGGCACATATCCATAGCTTTTTTTACGTTCGGGTTCTGCGCAGCCATCTGCTGTATCATGGCTTGCGGGTTCCCGGACTGTCTAACCTGATTAATCATTCCCATAGCCTGCCCGAGCATAGCCATCGGATTGTTCCGCCCGCCCATCATTGCCATCAATGGATTCATAAGGTCTTATCCTCCTTTTCCAGTGTAGGCTCTCCCAGCCGTCGAAGCAGATCTTCAAATTCAGCGCGGGTCACATAGTCCTGCGGTACCTGCTGTGGCTGTGGAGCCATGCAGTCCGGGGAAATCTCCTCAAATCGAAAAGCCTTGAATGTGGCACTGCCCATGCCATCTACGGACTTGACGTAGAATACAGGGCTATTGTTGTCCATCATCCATGCCGTCTGTCCCGGCTGTACAATCTGATTTTTTGCTCCCTCAATCCCGGCCACCTGTATCCAGTTCACATTCTGCGCCGGGGTCTGCGGTTGGTACTGCTGTCTCTGCTGCTCCATCTGCTGGATTCTCTGCTGCAAGGCCGCCTGTTCTGCCGCCATTGCGTCCATGTTCATCATATAAGGCATATATCCGTTCATGCTTGCCCTCCATCACCGCCGCGATAATGTCGCGGTAATCTGTCCTTATCGGTATCTCGATCTCGTCCTGCGGATCTGGATCCGCATAAAGGTCATATCTGTTCATGCCTATATTTTCGCACAAAAAAAGAGCTTTCCACAGGCTCTATAAATGCCTGAAAAAGCTCTTAAAAGTTCCTATCCGTGCCGAAATGGCGGCGGAGCTTAGTTCGGTAAATGCGAATAAAGCTGAGTTTTACTACCACAGACACATTGTAGATGCAATAGCAAATCAAGCAATCGAAATCCCAGGTACAACAGGTTACTACAATGTTATTCCGGTGATAATGGGAATGAGTTCTGTTCGTGACGCTCAAGTCACAATCGAACAAGATTCCGGTAAGTGGTGGATTACATCAAGTATATCCCAGAGATACACATTGTTTTTCTGGGAAATAAAAGGTTTTATTGGGTAACATAATAACCAGTAACATATACCTGATTTTGTCCTTCAAATTCCCATTGACCATAAATATACATTGTCATTTCCTCGATTGCATAGTCAGAATAGCTTAAAGTTGCACATTGGAAGGTACTTTCAGAACTTCTATAACAGGTATTTATGTCATTTTCAGAATGTGTACTAATTCCAAGCCATTTACAAGGGGCATGGACATATAATCCTACGACAGTAATGGAAAAATAAGAATTTGGTGGAATTACAACAGCAATTCCTGTATAAAACTTTTCTGTTGTAGATACATTCACACCTTTATCTAAACGAACCATGTGAAAAGCACTCTTCGCATTTACCGAACTAAGCTCCGCCGCCATTTCGGCACGGATCGTCTCCAGATTGGTCTTTTCCCAGTGTGCAGCATTCCACTCTTCTGCCATGTCAATGTTAGCCTTGGCCTTGTACAGGGTATTTCCATAGATGCAGGTTTCTCCCTTGGTATAGGTCTTTTTCTGGTATCTGTCTGATATGTTTTTGTTCGCTTTTTCATCCAGCGGTATCATGTTCTGATATCCCATGTCATTCTCCTTTCAGCTCATTCTTCCAATATACAGTATCTATCCATTCCCGCATCCGGCGGGAATCCGTCATTTTCACAATCTTCCGATTAACTCGCAGGCTTAGCTTACGGATATTCTCATATCCCAAAATCTCCGCGCACTGCTCCAATGGGACATTCTTTGCCCGTAAATCATACAAGGCAGCTTCCCTGGAATCGAAATTGCAGAACTTTTTATAATATGCCAGCTCCGGCGCGGTGAAATCGTAGATCTTCAAGTGAACCCCTCTTACTTGTCTGTTAAGGCGTGAATCAGATCGTCTCTGGTTTTTTTTAGACCCTCTACATTGTTCCCGGTAATCTTGTTCTCAATAAGGTCGAACATACTGCGCATAAGCAGATTCATGTCATCCCGGTTCTGATTAATCTGGGTATAATCGTTGGTCAGCTTCTGGTCTATGCCGTCCAGCCGCTTCTCGATGTTGTCCAGCCGTCTATTGGTGTCCTCCTGCGGCTTCTTAGCTTCTGTGTATGCCTTGTAGATGATTGTCCCGGCGGCTCCAACCGTGGAAATCCCCACGCATATAGTCATGAATGCTTTTCCCAGTTCATATAAGTCCATTAATCTGCTCCTTTTGCGTTTTCGTACCGCCGCGCAGCTCCCCGCGCCCTTGCGGCCTGCTCCCGGCTCCATTGTGCTATTCTAATCCTGTCGGCCAGTGGCCGGAGGTCGTTGTCCTTGCAATACTCGTTATATGCCTTATTCTGGAACTGTAAGATGTAAGATTTGCGGTCAAGCTCCTGTTGCAGGGAGAACTTGACCTGTTCGTCCTTGCACCCGTCTACGGCTTCCTGCAAGCCAAAAACAGTCCGCTTGGTCTTGCGGATACGCCGCTCAAGCTCTCGCTGTCGCTTCTCGGCTTGCTCAACCTTATAATTATCCTCCGTCAGAATATTCTTGTATGGATTGTCCTTGGCTTCTCCCGTTCCGCTGCCGAAGCTGTGGCGGCAGTTCACGCCACACAGTCCCTCTATAGTTCCGTACCCGGTGGACTCCTTGAAATCCGGGAAGCGCTTATCCTTCCCCGTCCGGGAGAAATACTGGCCTTGCCACCACGCATGATTTCCCGGGTTCTGCCCGCCGTCTCCCGTCCGGGCTCCCACATGAGCGGATACCAGAACAATGTCCCAATCCATCTCCTCCATGCGCTTAAGGCATATATCCCCGGTGGCCTGCGCTATGCCAGTTCGTACCGCCCGGGCCGTGGCCGTCTCTATGGTGTCTTTGTGCCCGGTTGGATACCGGACTACCACGCCGTCCTTGACTATCGCGTCTACGGCTTCTCTGACTGCCTGCGTATAGCTTACCGCTCCGGTCATCACCTTGTTGTAAGCAAGGTCGCATTCAGCGATATACAGTGCCTGCGCCACCTGCGCTGTTGTGCGGGTGTAATTCGTCCATTCATTGACCGTTGCCAGCATATTTCGCTCCATCAGCCGGATAAGCGCCGGGGACTGTGTGAGCGGTTCCGGGGATAGCCCGGCGGCCTGGTATACCTTGTGGTCTGCTTCCAGGGCCTTAACCCCGGCTTCTTCCATTGCGGCCTTGATCTCTTTTTTCTGCCACTTGGTGTATTTTGCAAGCTCCGCGGTGATATCCTCCAGAAGATACCCCGATTCCTGCAAGATCTTAATCCGCCACACGTCCGATGATGTGAGCAGGTATTCCTCGCCCCGCCCGATACGGAGCATGATTCTGCGTATAATCTGCTGAATAATATAATCATGGAGGGAGGACGCAATCTGCTCACTGCCCTCTGATACCCGTCTAAGGTACTCTGGCTCAAGCATATTGTATCACTCCCTCCTGATTGATTATTCACCACTTAACCCAGTGGCCGGGAGACGTGCGGATCACCATCCTTTCGGCTTGTGTGGGTCATCCTATCACTCCTCTGTGAAAAGCCCTGGCTCTTCTTTGGGCTGGGCTTCTTCCACCATCGCTTTCGCTTCCTCTTCGGACATACCCTCAAACTTCACGAAGTACATCCAGGCCGGAACCTTATTCTGCGTCACGTACTGCCACCATCGGATCCTGTCCTCTTCTCGATTGTATGTTATGTCTCCAAAATCATAATTGACTTTATAATGGCCAATCGGAGCCAAGCCATACAGATTGGCAAATACATCCAGCGCATAAATTACTCCGTTCAGGCAATCCTCCAGCTTATCCCGTACATCTTTGATGAGCTGAATAGTCCGGCGGTCGTCCGCTTCTACCTGTGTAGCCGTCATCACTCCGGATTTCTCGTTAAACGTGAAGTATCCATTGCTATACCCTGCCTTATATCCTATCTGGGAAAGCAACGCATTGATTCCAGCTAGACGAACATCCGTATTAAGCTGCGGATTAATTTCCTGATAGAAGTCATTGGCATCGTCATTTCCGAATACATTTTTCACATAATGCGGAAGCTTCAGCTCTTTTCTGCGCTCTTCTCTTGCAGCCGGAGTCATGCTCTTGAGGTTCGTTCCTGGCTGAAAGAGCATTCTATCGTCTGCAAGAATAATCTTTTCGCTGTCGAAGATCTCCCCGGCATTTCGGCTATATGCCGTGTCAAGATCTTTCAGCTCCTCGATAGCTTCCAGGAATATCGGAAGGCCCGTAGGTACGCTCATGTCAACATTGTTGGCCTGAGGGGTTCTGAACATGCCGAATAATGGGCCGTCCAATCTGGTTCCATTCGTCTTAACAAGCGGTTCTGTATCATACACAAGTCCGGCCCATCTCGTCTCCTCCAGCGGTACCGGGTTACCGATGCTGTCAGAAGCTCTGGACACATAGGCTCGATTGCTGACAATATACGGGTCATACATCTCGTTTTCTGTCTGGATGAACCTGTGGTATTCAAGGCGGGTATAGAAGAGTTTCCCCTCGGTATAGGTGTCCTTGAATATAATTCCCTTAATACCCAAGTTGTCATAATCCACCAGAAGCACATCCCCCGGAGTGAATACGTCCAACGTCTGCCCGTTGGGCTTGATGTACACCGTACCATAGGCACATCCGTACTCTACCCAGTGCCGAATCTGGAAATATGACTTGTCAATCTGCTGCTGGAGCCATTCTGCCCTTGCGCTTCCGTCAATGGTCACACCGATTGCAAGAGTAGTGAGCCGCGCAGTCTCGGAGCACAGGGACTTGGCGAAGTTGATAGTTTTAACCCCATCTTTCCCATTCACCCACGGCGGACGGCCTGCGTATATGTTGGCGCATCTGCTCACCACCGCGTCCATTTCCGAAAGATCCGGGGCGGTAATCTGAAAGTCTTTTTCTGCTTGACTCTTAAATAACATGCTTATCCACCTTCTAATCGTTGATATCAGTCCCATTATGCGCTGTTTCCCCTTCTCTTCCATATCGGCTCTGTTGCGTACCGTGTCGCGTCGATGAAGTGATTGTTCTTGTCCGGGTATCCGCTGATAACGTTCCCGTCCTTATCCCGCTCGTATTCGTACTCTGTGAACTCCTTGCAGGCTTCCGGTGTACGGCGTGGATCCATGATCAGCTTCTTTCCTTGCAGCCACTTCATGGAGTATTCGACGCTTCCTGGGCCTTTCTCCGCTCCTCTGGCTGGTAGTCCCTCGTCCCGGTAGTCAGATACGGACTTCGGCTCCGCACTGTCGCAGATGATTGCGTAATCATCATATCCGCGTTCCTTGATTCTCGCCGCCGTGTAACTGTTCGCCTTCTTGTTCTCTCCAATCTCGTCGATGAAGTACAAGGTCTCCCGTGCATGGTCATAGTAGACACGCACAAAAGCATATCGGTCAGGATACCAGCCCCAGTCTACGCCCTGGTATATCTTGTCCATCCGGGCGATCTCTTCGTCTGTAATCTCCCGAAGCTCGATATATTCAAACACGTTGCCGCCGTCTCCGTTCGGCACGCCCAGGTACTCATGTTCATAGGCTTCCGGGTTGACCTCTTTCAGGTGCTCGGCGTCGTCAATGAACTTCTGACCAAGCCACTCCGGCGGGGCTTCAGTATAGCAGGAATGATGGATGATCCGCTTCGGATTGGGCTGTAGCTTAATACGATGTACCCAGCTGCTCTTGCTCTTCGGCGGGTTATAGGACGAGAAATCATAGGATTCATTACCGCCACGGAGCACGGACTGATTAACCGAACGCTCCTGTGCGTCGCCCTTCATCTGGTCTTTTTCCTCTTTCCAGAGAATACCAATATACCCGAACGGCGGCTTGATGGATTTTAGCTTGGTCTCATCGTCCAGGCCTCGGAAGTAGATGACCTGTCCCGTCTTGGTGTAGATAATCTCCAGCGGCGATACCTTACAGTTGAACTCCTCGTCCAGTTCCAGCTCATGTATAGCCCATTTCATCTGAGCGTACACAGAATCTTTCAGCGTTCCGGCCACCTGACGGGTAATGCAAGCGTGCATCTGCGGGTTGTTCTTAATCAGCTCTATGATTTTCAGCGATACGAAAGAGGATTTCAGACCACCACGCCCACCCTCGAACACATATTCCATGTTCGGGCGGATCTGCCTGTTGATATCCACAAACGCCCTACCGAGCACACGGGCGGGCAGCTCATACTTCCCGGTATCTTCCTTGGTCTCCGCTACTAGCTGTTCCCACTTCTCCACGGCCTGCATATTGCCCTTGACGGCCTTAGAGTACACAGAAGCCACGATTACAGCATTATTGCTGGCATCCTCAGCTTCTATGCCTATCTGCTCCAGCTTTCGTCTGGCAGCATCCGGGGCAGGGTTGTCTGCTATCATTTTTGCAAGGTCGGAAAGCGTCTTTTTCTGCCGCTTCGCCACACCTGACGCGATACCGCCTTTTCTGCCATTCCTCACGCTTTCCTCACGCTTTTCCGTTGAATACGGCTTTAAGTTTTTTTCGTTCGCCATCCTACCATCTCGTTACCCTAATTCTTTTTGCGGTAATACTTATACCCATATTCCTTCTGGTTCTTTTTCAGCCACTTATTTACAGCATCGTCGAAGTCCTTGCCTTTCATCTTGGCCGTCTTTACTGCCTTGATGAAACTGTTGGCCTTGAAGTGCGTCCCTTTCGTGAATACATAGTCATATTTTCTGCCTGATGCCACGATACCTTTTGAGTTTCTTTCCATTGATGTAGAAATAAGGTCTGCATCAGAGAAAGCCCCTCCGCTTGGGTGGTTGTGCAGTATCATCGTATTGCGTCTACGGCTGGATATACTCACACTTGACTTATTGCCCTCTACAAACTGATGTACGTATCCCTGCTCGTCCACTTCATAGGCCCATTCATGATCTGAATTCTTGAATCTGCGCTGAAATTCATTCATAGCCCCTTCAAGCGTTTTGGACTTAATCCTGGTATTCGCATAAGCCGGAAGAAGGCTCTTGCTCTTATCCTTCCCACTATCACGGGCATGGTCGAATTTGAACGTCTTTTCTCCTCCCCCGGCTCCACGCCCCCCCCTCCAGAGGTGGGACATATAGCGTTTCCTGGCTTTCTATGATTTTTCTGACGGTCTCGCCGTCAATCTCATAGTCAAGTAATTCATCCACGTTTTTGAAGTTCACAGATTCCCCTGTCTGCTCGTTCCAGATTTCCAGGGGCTTTCTGAATACAATGACGTGCTTCTTCAGATAGAATCCATTCAGCCTGTTGAATAGGTATCTAAAATGCTCAATCCGCATACTTCACTCTCCTACTTCTGTTTTACCCACTTTTTTCCTTTTCTGTCCCACTTGAATCCATTCTTTTTCAGCTCTTCTCTCATGCCATAGGTCTGCCCAGATACGGAAGTGGCTTTGTTGAGATCAACTCCGAATATGGAGCCATTAACAGCTCCATGCGATACCGAAAAAGTCACATACTCCGTTCTATTCGTTTTTGCTGTCTTTTCTCTTTTCTTCGGAGTGGCATACTCGAAGGTGACATTTCCATTTTTATCGGTTTTCGCTTCCAGCACTTCATCTTTGTAGCCGGTATACCCGCGCGGACTTCCTGATGTAGCTCTATACTGCGTTTCGATCTCTCTCGGCTTTGCGCCATTTTTAAGCGGACTGTTTCTTATTCCACTTGCCCCCCTACCGCCAAAAAGCTGAAGATTAAGTTTTCCCACGTCCTATCCTTTCCGCATTGTGATTGCTTATGTAAACCGCTTTCGCTTTTCCAAAATCATACCCGATATCCCCACCGTATACGACCACAGCTTTCGGCTTGAGCTGTCGCATGGCTTCGTCCATCCCGGCTGTCCATATCTTCTTGGCATCCGGCTGTTGCTTAACGCCTATCGTAGATACCGATACCACTCCACCCGGCTCTATGCCGTCAAATGCGAATTCAAATGAATCTTCCCGGCACCATTGCAGCGTTGGTATCACCATCAGGCCATAGTCCTGCATGATCTGTCCTACCATCTTGGAGCGGTACACGTTCCAGATCTGCATAGGTAGCGGCATCTCGGTATAGAGTGAGAAGTCAGGTGTCAGGATGCAATCGAACTGCCGGAGAATGTCTACATAATCGTGCGGGGCGTTCCAGATTCTCTCGAACTGGTAATCGTCAATATAGAAATGCACGCCCTTCTCGTACTCCTTAGAGGTCTTGGCATAATTGAATGAGATTAAGTCCTTGGGGATATGCGTACACTTTTTGAGGATTGGCATCTGCCATTTCTCGGTCAGCCGCTCCTCGTCCACGTCATGTAGATTGTAAGCATCGAATGTGCGTTCCCGCTCTGCGCCGTAGTAATCTGGCTCTTCATCTTCCGGCGGCTCTATATCAGGAAATCCGAAGTCCTGCATATTGATATCCAGAATCTCGTCAAGTTCATCGGCCAGCAGTGCATAGTCCCATTCGGCCTGCTCTGCCACCTTATTATCAGCCAACCGAAATGCCTTGACCTGCTCATTGGTCAGGTCACTTGCAACGATAGCTGGGACTTCTTTCAGCCCCAGCTTTTTCGCCGCCTTATAGCGTGTGTGTCCGGCCACGATGACATTATCCTTATCGACCACGATAGGAACCTTGAATCCGAACTCCTTAATGCTATTCGCCACATATTCGACAGCACCATCATTCTTCCGGGGATTCTTCTCGTAAGGCTTCAAGTCCTTAATCTTGAGATTCACAACATCCATGCTACTCCTCCATCTTCCTCTATTATCCTATATCCCCACATTTTTTCCCTCACCACATTCAGACCCGGCCATACATCCGCAGGAAATCATAGAACTTGGACATTGCTTTTCGCCTGTATCCGTAGAAGTCATCGGATTTCATCGGGATATAGTCTGTTCGGGATATCTGGTCATAGCTTTTCCCCATTGCAAGGCTTTCGTATATCAGAAACTCCATTCCCTCTGGTGAAGCGTCAATGCAGGCATGAAGAAGCCAGTGACGCTCCTCTGGTGTAGATTTTTTGCATCGCTCCAGAAGCATCTTGGTATCCTCTGGGTATACCCCGTGGTCTTCCAGCTTTTTATATCGGTTCCTCATCCTATAGCTTCCCCCTCTCTGTGTGGGCAGTGCGTGATGTGGAACGCACCGCCCTTTTAACTTGCCGGTAATTTGCCGGTAACTTGCTACTCGTCCCACCATCCGGGTCTGTTCGGGCAATCCGGGCAGTTGCAGACCAGTTCGCCGTCATTGTCAATCCTGTAATCATCTCCGTATCCGGCGCACTCATAGCAGTAATCATAGCTGTTCCAGAAGTCATCGAAAAAAAGTTCATCATCTTCTTCATGTTGTTCGGTCATTCATTGCCCTCCGCAAGCCGAACGAACTTAGGGAATATCTGCCCCTCATCCATTGCGCTCCATGACGTTTTCCCGGATGAGTACACCTTCAGATTCCCTTTACCATCTGTGCCCGCGTAATATCTGCGGTACCAACTTTCTCCATCCCATGACGCCAGCACCGGCGTGTCAATCGGAACCTTGCTCCAGTCCACAGGCGGCTCCTGGTATTCGGCATTGAGCCAGTCAATGATCTCCTTCTCGTGTCCGTTTGCTCTGCAGCTGTCCCGAAAAAGACATCTTTTGCAGCTGGCATTCTCACACAGCACAGGCTTTCCGTCTACTACCGCAACAACCCCGGCAAGTATAGTATCCAGTGTGTCCTTATACGCTTCTCTATTTGTCATCATTTACTCTTCTCTCTTCCGCCAGTTTCTTCGCCACTTCCCAGCGCTCCGCATATTCTTCCGGCGTAATCTCGACCATCTTACCGTCCTTTTCTGCAATATGGATATTCAGTGGAATCAGCTTTCCTTCCGGCGTTAATACATCAATAATCTTTACTGTATCAAAATCTCCTCCGTCCGGATATGCCAGGAAATCTTTCGTTCGTACCTTGTACGGCCTCGACTTAGGCATATACGGCATTGTAATTGATGGGATGTGCTTCTCCACAAATCGGCTGATAAATCCCGCATGATATGAGCCTGTGTAATCATACCCGGAATACATGATGATTCTGTCAATATCCTTATACTCAACCTTCCCGCACGGATATACGTCCTTGAAAAATGAACTCATGCGCTTGCATTGATAGGTTTTGCAGCCTTCCCTCGGGTGCAATTCATCCCATACTTCTTCTGTATCATCAATCGGTGTCAACGGCTTTCCGTCGATTAACCTGTCTAGTATTGCCTTGGTGAATCCGATACTCATTCCACTGTGTCCATCCTCACACAGGCTCTCATATGCTTTCAATGCGCTCTCATAGCAGGCACAGCCATAGTCACTCATATTCTGGTTTTCATCGTCTCCTCTTTCACGCTTGCACGCAATCTCGACTTCTCTTTTTGCCCATTCGTTCATACTCATTTCAACTTACCCTCCTGATACTTCAAATAATTGTTCAACTTTTTCAATAGTTCAGCTGATTGTTCAATTTTTTCATCGGCAAACCTCCTGTTCCATGCCTGTATTGCAAGATACTTTGTATCTCCAAAATCACCGCCCTTATATGTCAGTGTTCTGCTCTTGCAAGTCTCACATTTGACATATATCTCAGGCTTAAATAGATTGACAGAATACACTGTCGCTTCTCCGCCGCAGAACGGGCACGGTTTAAGCTTCTCCATCAGCTTTGCCCTCCTCTAACCTCATTGCTGCCTCCTGTTCCATTCGAAAATTACCTCACTCAAGTTATGTCCTGCCGGATAAGACATTATTGGCACAGGACAATCAGGATTGTTGCATTTGACCATGTACATCGTTTCGCCGCTTTTCCAATGTTCGATTATCGGTTTCCTTCCGCAGAACGGGCACGGCTTAAGCTTCTCCATCAGATTCACCTCCCCATTTTATGCCAGCCGCAACTGGCCTGTGTCCTCTTCCCGTATCATGATATTCCCTGTTCTTTTTGCAACGCACAGCTCCGGCAGATTAGCCCGCACCAGTGCCGCAGGAATCGGCGGGCACACGGCATTCCCGCATCGCTTGACCTGCTCGCTCCGGCTATATGACTTCCCGGTATAGTCATGGTCGATGATGTAATCTTCTGGAAATCCTTGACAGCCGTATAACTCCCGCGGCTCCAGCATTCTCAGGCCGATATCCACTATCTGGTAGTCCACGCCCTCAATGGTCACAAGGCCGAATCTGTCCCTGGACGTAACTGTATCTAGCGGCTCCGTGAGCTCCTGCCCGGTTCCCTGTCCGTAATACTTGACCAGGAAAGCTCTGACCTCTCCGAAGTGTCCCGGCGATGTGGTCACGGTATGTAGCGGCTCCCTTAAGTCCTGCCCGGTGCCGGACTTGTAGAACTTGCTCAGGAATGACGTCACCAGTCCATAGCGATTGGAAGAATCCACTGTCATAATCGGATCCGTGATAGTCTGCCCTCGCACCTCGTCCATTGTGGTCTCTGAATGATACTGTATCAGCGCATGGGCTGTCTTTTTCTCGCCATCTTTAACCACGAACGGATTCGGGTTCTCCAGAATGAATTTTTTCAATCCTCGGGCGATTCTGTCCATCGTCTTTGGAGCCAGTGGCCGCACCGCCCGGATTCCGTACTTCTCTTTGATTTCTTCCGACGTGTCAAAAATGGACGGGCAAGGCCGGCTGAAATCTATCTGCGTATACGCCCCAACATAGGGCTTGAGCAGTCCGGCCTTGACCGCTTCGCTGTCCACTGGCCCATTTGTAGGCTCTGGCCACGTAATCGGCTGACCATCACACCTGGCAATCAGGAAGAATCTTTTTCGCATGGTCGGCGCTCCATAGTCAGCAGCCACTAGCTCCCGGAATTCTACATTGTAGCCCAGCTCTTCCAACTGCTCAATGAACCGCCGGAACGTCACACCCTGCTTGGCCTTAATCGGTCTATGGCCTCGATTCAGCGGCCCCCATGTCTTGAATTCCTCCACATTCTCCAGCATTATTACTCTCGGCCTGACAAGTCCCGCCCAGCGGCAGGCCACCCACGCCAGACCACGGATGAACTTGTCCTTGGGTTTCCCACCCTTGGCTTTCGAGAAGTGTTTACAGTCCGGTGAGAACCATGCCAGCGCAACCGGATGGCCGCCGCAGGCCTTGACCGGATCTACCTGCCAGACGTCCTCACAGTAATGCTTCGTGTTGGGATGGTTGGCCTTGTGCATTCTGATAGCTTCCGGGTCGTGGTTGATGGCTATATCAACACTGTAGCCGGTCGCAATCTCTATTCCCGTAGATGCCCCGCCGCCACCGGCAAAGTTGTCTACTATCAGCTCACCGTTAATCATGGCATTACCCCCGGAATCTCTGATATATCCATCTGACCCTCTATCTGCTCGTTCTGGTCTTCTGGTCTCCAGCCTACCCCTATGTAGTCCAGCACCCTCGCCCAGCCGTAATCGTTGCCCTCTTCATCTTTGCATAGATGAAACATCAGATGCTCCCATTCATTCCTGTTTCGCTCATAAAGCTGATCGAATCTGTGGGGACGCTTTTCCATGTGGATACCGAATCCGCACATACTACACCCTGTCCGCTGCGCCTTTGTGGTAAACAGCGTCCCATCCGATTTCTGTTCTATCGTCCCGTAGATTTCCGGGATAATTGATTCTGGCATTTTAAACTTTTCGTCCGCTTCTCCTTCACCTATGAGTTTTTCTAAATATTTCTCCTTCAATCCATTTCTCCACATATCATCTATTTCCAGCGCAAGGGTGAGAATGTCCTGACGTGAAAATATGGCAAACGGAGCGCTTCGAATTGTGGACTTACCAAAATAATTACATCCGTGCATACGCAAAGCTTTCGCTCTTCGCCCTCCTTCGGATGCCATCAATCCAAGATACGGGACTGAGTTATGTTCCTTTGCCCAGTCATCGCAATTCTTCTCCTTCAGATAGTAGCAGCACTTTGCTGATACCATGAAATTTGGTATTTTATAATTAACATCTTCATTTTCGTTTTCATAACCTCCAAATCGCTCTAACCACTTCTGCGCAAGCCTCATTCGCGAATTTTTTCGATTGCCTCCATACTCTCCAGTTTCACCAGTAATGATGGCATGGCGGACCGTCTTATTTTTTTCTGTTGGATGTTGCAACAGTTCAATCTTCGCCGCCACTTCCTTGGATATCACCGGAAATCCAAATTCCTGTATTACTCTGGCTTTCGTCCAGAACTTCCCGTCCTCTCTTCTCAGGGGCGGTACACGGATAATTCCCAGCGCCTTATGTACCCGCTGGATTGACTTATCCTCCAGCGTAGAAGCGCTCACTCCTGGTGCATTGATATGGCAGACCTCATGGAGAAACAGGTATAAAACGATACTGTCCAGTCCTCCTACGGACACATGATAATTCAATCCACGTCCGTCACACTCAAGTGCGAATTCTTCCGCCCTTATCTGAGCATATTTACGTTTGAATTCATATGGCTGCTTTTCTTTCTGAAGGAACGATGCCATCTTCTCCGCTGTTCCTTCTCGTTCCATTCTCTCATATACTGATTCCATTTCATTTTCGGAGCAAAGGATCCTTTCCGCTGGCCAGCAAATCTCCTGCTCCTTTCTCAATTATTTACGCTTTTTCTTCCTGTTGCACTTATACACGTCATTCCGCTGCCTTGATACGGCGGCGAAATAACCGTTCTGTTTACTTGCTCGACTTTTCGACATTATAGCCTCCCAATCTTCTTGCCCTCTTTACTTCCCGGTCACTATCCCGGACGGTTCTTCCGGATGTGCATTTGACGCATTTAATTCTCCATCCAGCTTTTTTGTATCTTTTCTCAAAATGACCATAGCCAACCGGGACATATTCTCCGCAACAATAACAATACCCAGGGTATCTATTCCTTGCCATTGTTATCACCTACCTTTTTGCGCTCCTCAGCGATATGGTACGGTTTCGGCAGGGGCATCCAGGCGATTACTCTATACGCTTTTGTCCCACCATGCCCATCTGAATATTTGTCCCATTCAAGGTATCCATATTTCTTTTCGTTCCAGTGCCATGTATCTCCAAAGTTCAGATAATTTGCAATACCATATATGACTTCTTGCGTTCCATACGTCTTTTTTAGAGTCACAAGGCACTCTCTTTCATTCTTCGGTAGCCGCTCGCTCACAGGGATCCACCGGGTACGCTCCACAGCTTCCTGGCACTGTTCTGGATTCCCGATAGCGACATATTCATCCAGCCGTTTTTTTGCCCTGATATAGGCGACTTGCAACGCTCTTACCATGCTCGGTGTCCGTCCTGTAGCGTGGTACTCCTGTACCTCTTTCAGCGCCGCTATAGCAGTATCAAGCGCCTCGTTGTGATACCGCACCCTTGCCGGGGTTTCTGTCCCGTTTGTTGCGAGATATTCACCCTGGAGCTGTTCAATCGCTTCCTGCTCGTTCATGATCTTACCTCCTCCGGCTTTTCACACCGCTCAAATTCTATCACCCAGACCCACGGGTTCGTTTCCCAGCCGTAGCGGTCAAGGTCGGATTTCTTGATGGTGGAATCCCATACATCGGGAAAACCAAGTGCTGTTGATGTATAATCGAAACATCCCTCTGCTTCTGCATCATCGTCTGTCATATCCTGCAACTGCTCTACACGTACATCCGTAACCTTCAGCCATATCCTCGCCGCTTCTTTCGGCATGTGGACGGATGGCTTCCAATGCAGACCTTCTGATATCCATGATTTATCATCTGCCTTATACCAAAAAGTGTGAGCTGCTGCTTGAATAAATGTTTCCCGGACATACAAGATATCTCTCGGCTTGTACGGCGGAATCACACATTGCGTTCCGTAATGAGCCGTAGGTTGTGGTTTTATAATTCTTCTGGTGCAACTCTTACGACCATCCAGAATCGCCCGCACCATTTCGGTGTTGAATAATATGGGTTTAATCGCCATCTATGCCGCCTCCTTTTACTATCTGGATAGCCGCAAGCACTCCGTCCTCATATCCATCGTGATACTGCGGTTGTTCAGATACCATGATATTATCATTGGCCTTGTCTGCCATCTTTTCCAGCTCCGCTACTACCTTGTCCACATCGTAGGCCGTTGGCTGCTCCTCAATCTCCATCATCACAGACACAGTTATGTCCTCGAGATTCACCATTCTGTTTGCGATTTGGTCTGGGTTCAGCCACTTTCCTATGCTCTTTTTTAGAGCGCTTTCGTCTATCAGTCGCATTTCTTTCCCCCCCCCTCATGCTCAACCATCTCAAATTTACCGCCCTTCGGGATGTGGATTTTTATGTTGGGGTAATTTTTAAAATTCCTCGCCGTGGAGCTGCCATACATCTCTCCGACCGTGGAGCTGTCATACATCTTTCCGACCGTGGAGCTGCCACACATCTCTCCGACCGTGGAGCTGTCATACATCTTTCCGACCGTGGAGCTGTCATACATCTTTCCGACCGTGGAGCTGTCCCACATCTCTCCGACCGTGGAGCTGTCAAGAAACACCTTGACGTCATTCAGCAGTTTCTTAACCTCACACCGCTTCAGACGATAGAATCCACTTCTCAACACGTCAATCTTCTTATTCACGATGACGTGTTCATCCCACCATGCTTTTACGGCCTGCCGGAACTCCTCTTCGTACTTGCCCGGATCCAGATCGAACCAGTCCGGTGTCACGTCCTGATCTACAACGAACTCCCAGCCGTCCGGGTCCGTCCACCACTCGTCATTTTCCGGGACAAGTTCTGCCCGTACAAACATTCTTGACGCGTTGGTATAAGTGTCCTCGATATTCAGGTCTCTAAGTAAGCCGCTATGACTGTCATTGTCTGCCGGAGCTACTACGCACCGGGTTTTGAAAATAATTCCACTCTTAAATCTACACATTGCTCTTTCTCTCCTCCTTAACCCTCATCTTCTACCTTCACGCAAGAGTACGCGGACATATCTTCAACTCTCCTCTCATTACCAACAATGTAGATGTCATCTATAAGCAGAAGTTTTGCAATTTCTTTGGCATGTTCTTCTGAATCAGCGTCGATTTTTTCGTAATTGGTTGATAACTGCACCCTTACACCTACGTTATACTTTGCCATTTTTCTTATCCTCCTTGTCTTCCATCATCAAATCGTAAATGAATTGGCATATCTTTTCCGCAGTCTCTGCCCCTTCATTCCAGCGTTCAAGCTGCTTAACAGTCTGCGCTCCACATACAATGCAGGTCAGCTTCCGAATAGCATCCCATGCCTTCCATGCTATTACGCCATTCCCGATCGCTTTCGTCATTAGCGAACAGCCATCGGCCTTACCCGAAAACCACTTTTCGCGTGGCTCTTTCAACACCAACCCAGGATATTTTTTTGCTGGAAATTCCTTTGCACGTTCATCCATGCGCTTTTCCAACTCGTTCAGAATCTCCAGCTTCTCCGCCTCTGTAATCATCAGCTTACCCTCCATTTTTCAAAATCCGCCCAGAAGTAACTCGGGTGTGTCCCGAAGCTGGTCTTGATAACCACAAACCGCTCATACAGCTGGTAGATCTTGCCCCGGATCTCATGCACTCCGTCACTGTCTACCTCCTCGTCTCGCAGTGTGCTCTGTATGCGGAGCCTTATGCGCTCCCCAACCTTGACACCATGCAGCTTTTCCAGCCGCCGGATCTCGTTCTTTTTCTGCTCTGTCATTTTCTCCTACCTCCCGACAAGGCTATCCATCAAGTCCTTGTCATAGTCTCGTTCCAAAAAGTTGCTGAATGCAGTCTTTTTTCCTTTCGGCTCCTCCCGCTGGTTCAGATAGCTCTCGAATTTGCTCCCGAACAGGGTGGACGGTCTTAAAAACTTCTCCCACTCCGTACCCTTCCATTCCGCTACCTTGCGGTCAATCACGGCCTTGAAATCATCAAGGCTATACCCGTCATCAATCCTTGCCCGTATATGCTTACGCGTATCCTCGGACGTGCTTCTGTATCGGGTTCCAGCTCGGAGATTTAGATAATCAACCACTTCCCCATACTGGTATGCGGGACGGCCCCTACTGGTAGGCGGCGACATAATGGTTTTATTATTATCTTTTTTCTCCTTTCTCCTTTCTCCTTTACATTTCTCCTTAGGTTCGGGTTTGGTATCGGTTTGGTTAGAGTTTGGTTCCGCTTTGGTTACGTCTTGGTTCGGGTTTGGTTTTCTCCCTCCTTTTTTTCCACTCTCAAATCTGCGATTATTCGCATCAATTTGGGGCTTAACTAGGGAGAAAACCGTGTGGGCTATCGTCCCCTGTGTGTCCGGCGGCTTACCGTCAAGGCCATAGTCCAGAATCGCTTGAACAGATTCCTTGAACTCATCGGGCGGAAGAGTTCTGACGGCTTCGTAGAAACTGCGGTAGAATACCACGCTATCCCTCATTCCATATCTCCCCCCACTCTTCCACACAGTCCTCTATGCTTGTCTGGCCTTGCTTGACGGCTTTCAATCGCTGGTATGACTTATTCATAGCCTGCGCCTTTCTAAGCGTCTCTAAGGCTCTGCTGGTCTCCTTGGCTATGTACTCTCGCAAGTCGCTGTCCTCTTCCGGGACTTCCAACCGGGGGATATAGATCCCGCTGCCAACATTGATGATTAAGCATCCATGTAAGTTGGCTTCTGCTATCAGCTCCCGGAGCTTCCGGTCAACGCTGCGGTTCGCAGGTCTCTGTATCGCTCTGTCCCGTCCCCGGCCTATCCGCTTGAACAGTAACCGGGCTTCTATATCCTGCTGCTTCATCAGCTTCTTTTCTCCCATCCAAGTAGTCCTCCAATCTCATAGTCACAAGCCATTCCGTCCGGTTCTTCCGGTGGATGACTACCGGGGTCTCCCCGGCTCTTGCATCCCTAACGGCCTGTGCCATTGCTGTGTGTATGTTCAACGCTTCCGCACGCTTACACTCTATATGCACATCAGGGATACCGACCACATCCGCGTCTCCGCTGGTTCCGCAATACTGCTGACCACGGCGGGACTTGTACCCGTGCTTCCGAAGAATCCCGGAAAGCTCCCGCTCTCCATCGGCTCCCTTACGTCTGCTGTTCATGTTCCTCCTTTCTCCCGCCCCGAAGGGCGGGGCTGCCAATCGTGGCAGGTGGTAAATTGATGGCTTACACTTGTGTGATATATTATTCTGCAATCCCGTAAGGATTGGCATTAGCTTATAACTCACTTCCGTTGTATCTGTCCCGGAATGCTTTTCTTGCTTCCTCCGGGGTCATTCCGGCCTGCTGCCGTTTCAACTCCCACACGTACTGCGCTTCTCGTTTCAGCCGACGGTTGGTCTCGTCACATCGGTGTGCTGACCATTTCCCGTTTCGGTGGCACCGTTCGCCACACAGCATGACCTTTAGCCCATCCTCTTCGGAGTGCTGCTTGTTGGGATTCCCAAAAAAGATATGGTGTTCTTCCAGCGGATCGCCATTCCCATTCCGCCCGCAAATGAAGCAGCAAGTCCGGTCAGCCTGTATTATGCTCTGCATCTTCCATCATCCTCCTTAATTCATCAGGTGTCAGGGTCTCAATGCCCTGCTCCTTGCATTCCTCAACCAGACCATTGATTAACACGCTCATTTCTTTCGTGTCGTAGTCGCTGGAGCCACGAAGCATCATGTACGTGCGGTACATCTTCCCGCCCTTTCCCTCCTTGACCTGTGATGTAGGCTTCAGGTGGTAAGTCTCGGCGGCATTGATGGCCTTTTCCGCTTCTTCGCTGTCTGGTAAGACTGTATAGACGGCCTGCCCATCAATAATCATCAGTTGGCCGTACTGTCGGAGCATCCGGTTATGAGCCGCGGGCTTGGATATGTTAAGCGCATCGGCAAGCTGTGTCAGCAGTTGCCAGTAATAAGCATTGGCATCCAGTGACCGCTTTTCCCGGTATTGCTTAATCTCAACCGTCAGCTTCTTTCCTTTCAGCTTCTCCAAGTCCTCCGGCCTTGCGTCAACCTCGAAAGTCACTCTTGTTTTTCTACTCTTCCAGTCAAGGAAGAGGTCTACAAGGAATCCTGTTACTTTCATGCTATTCGTCCTTATAAGTCTGCTTCAGGTATGCCAGCATCTGCCCGGCTGTGGTGTTCGTGATTCCCTGCCATTTCACTCCGAAGCCCTTGCAGATATCCTCCGGCGTAGTTCCGTGCTTCTTACAGATGCTCTCGATGGTCTTAAGCATTGCCTGCGATGCGGGCTTGTCTCCATCCTGTGACAGTGGAGGCTCTGTCTGCGCCGTGTACTTCGTGGAATCCGCACCCCAGTATACGTCAGCTCCAATCCCAAGCTGTTTGCAAGCTACTGATATTGCGTCCGTGGTTGCCATCTTATAGCATTCATCAGAAGTGTAGATTCCCTTGCTTTCCGACGCTCTGAACATACTTCCGCCGGTTCCTTCGATAGGCTTTGACCACTCGCCATTAACCTTGATATAGAGTTTGATATCGACAAAAGCAGCGGCTTCCTTTTCAGATTCTTCAATCCATTTCCGGGTTGTCTCATAATACCAGCCAACCCCGCACGGCCCGAACTGTTCAGTCAGTACCTTGATTCGCCACATAGGGTTAATATCGGTCTTTCCTTTTAAGCGTCCGGCCTTAATCTCTCTCTGGGCATTGTCCGGAACTGTCCTGACCGCTTCATATATCGTCAGATTCTTGTTCTCGCTCATACTCCTCGTTTTCCTCCTCTTCCCATCTGTCCCGCTTTCTCGGAAGCGGGACGCCGTACTCTCGCTCATTCCACTCGGAATCAATCAGCATCCGGTTCTCCAGCATACTTCCCTCTTTCTCGCATCTCTGCGTCCATCAGATCTTCGGCGGTAATTACTGATTCACGCGTGCCCATTTTTTCTTCTGGCTCAAATCCCAGGATGATAAGCACATCGTCCGTGGTCAGCTCCTTTTTGGCATGAATCAGGTCTACCAGTGCATTCACCCGGCCTTCCATAGCGCAGAGCGCATGATATCTATCGGCCTGTACCACCAGATCGTTATCTTCCATTGACTTTTCCCTCCTTATCTGCTATCCTCAATGTAGATATATTCCTATGCCCCTTTTGCCTCCCCTCGGCTACGGGGCTTTTTTATTTGCCATGTATCCGCTCCAGTTCTTCGGAGCGTTTCAGAATCCAGTCAGCATACTCTGACAGGTTCCCAGTGGCCTGTAAGTCTTTCGCCCGGCTGTCGCCGTTGTAGACCATCAGCACCATTCCCGGATCTTCATATCTCTCGAACAACTCACGGAGATAATCAACCCCGACCTCGATGTTATCAAAAGGATCTTTTAAATTCTTTACGCCAAGCGCCCTCATGCGCTCCAGGTGCCACCGCTCGGATATCTGCATAAGTCCGATGCAGTCACCGTTTACTGCGTCCGGGTCCCATCGGCTCTCTCGCTCAATGAGAGCTTCCACGAATTCCGGGCAGATATCAGGAGCACACAGTATCTCAATATACTGTTCCAGATTTGCCTGCCGTTCTGCGGCTTCCACTTTTCTGTCTACCAACGCAGACGCTATAGCAAGTCCGGCAATGATCAATCCGGCAATCATCATCTTTTTGTTCATCCAGCCACCACCCACAGAATCAGCGCCCATGCATACATCCCGCAGCCCATCACCATCATGGGGATAAGCTCTCGAAGAAATGCTTTGAATTCACGAATGTTTCTTTCGTTTCTCATGCTCCTCCATTTCCTTTCTGCGCCGCTCCCGGCGCTTATTGCCTTGAATCTTCCGGCCAACGTGTGAGTTTGCGGTGAAGTTATTTCCGTAGTAACCATTTCTGGCCACGCCCCGCATGACCGTCTCTCCGTCTAGCTCACACAATACCCGGAACCAGTTACCACAGAAAAACCGCTCACACTCCGCCTTGACGGCTTCCTGCTGGATTGTTCCGGCTTCTGTCTGCTTCTCCGGTGCCCTTGCCAGATACCGAATTGCTGTGTCATAGTCCATGCAAGCCCTGGCAACTATGCCATGCCGGAGAAGTTCCATTGCTTCCATTGCTTCAATGGTCATTTTTCTTCCTTGTACAGCGCCATCAACAATCTGGCCGCTTCCTTTTTGATAAGTCCCATCCGGCGCTCCCGCTCTTCGGCTGTAAGCTCCGGGTGTTCAACAGTTACAATGCATTTTTCATACACGAAGGTTTGTGTAGTCATGCTTTCCACATCCAGATCCCGTTGCTCACGACCAAGGCCGCAAAGGTTATCAGCCAGATTGCGAACAGGATTCTGCGCTCCTTTCTATAATCTTCCCGCTGCTGCTCGATGATTTCCGCAGCCAGCGTGTCTAACTTTGTCGATTTCTCATTTTCTCCCATAAAATTCCTCCTGTACTCTTGCCGATACAGGAGAAAAGTGGTATGCTGATCCTGTATCCGCATTGGTCTGTTCAATGTGGTTACTCGCTCTGGTGGGAGGGCCTAATCTCCCGCTGGAGCACTTTCTTTTTCTTCTTTTTCTTTCCGCAGTTCGCAGTTCTCGCACTGGTCTACCTTATCCGCATAGCAGACGGCAAATACCATTAGTGCTGTTGTACCGAACAGCGCACCGCCGAAGAATCCGGCCAAAAACGCCAATTAACTCACCTCTTCCCACTTAAATCTACCCTTGCCACTGTTTCTCCACTGCCCGATTCCACGCAGTTCTCCATAGTTCAGCCACTCACGAACAGCGGCGACATGACCGTCTACCATGCACAGGACGGAAAACTCAATGGCAGCTCCTGCCGGGATGGTCTCGCTATTCGCCAGCGCCACACGCTCGCCCTGTGCTGTCTGTGCTCTAAGCGGTCGCTGACAGTTGCCGATTTCACCCTCAAACTGAATCGGGATTTCCCGCTGTTCTATAAAAATCAGGCCGTCGATTTCTTTCTTATAAGCCTTGATTTTCGATGACTTGGAATCTGGAACCTTACGGAGCATACCGCAGGCATCTTTGAAAAATCCCTTGATCTGGTAGTCCCAGAAGATAGGCTGTCCGTCTTTTCCTCTCGGGAACACGGTCATGGATTTCTCGGTTACTTCTTCAACGCCTACCGCTTCGATTTCCTCTTTCCGGCTCGGTGCATCCGGGGCGTTGGATGCGATAAAATTCGCATGGATTTCCGGGTCTGCGCTGGCAGTTCCCAGAACTTCCTCTAAAAATGTGATTTTTACTTTGATATTTTTCATTGTTCTTTCTCCTCTCTTTCCTCAATGCAGACCAAATCTGTGCTATCGTTGCCCCCGCTCTTCGACGCCTGCCTAAGCTATGATTCTCTGTGCCATCGCTGTGCCTTTCATCTCCTGTCTTTGCCTCTGCGGCTCCTATCTCCGCTTACCCCTGCCCTTGCGTTACTCCTCATTTCTGTGCCGTAGCGGATCACCGCGCGTCCCTGCGCTTCCCTTGCTGGTGTATCTATGCTAATCTTTGCCCTCGCTTCCCATCGCCGCTGCCGACCTGCGCGTTGCGACTCTTTCCCGTTGCTCTTCTTTGCTCGTCACGGCCGTTCCATCGCTTTCCGGCTCATTACCCAGCTCCTCAACGCCGTAGCATTCCACCGTGTCGCCAAGAGACGCATTGCCGCGCCTTTGCTAGTCAAGCCTAAGCTCTGCCATTGCGCATCGGCTTTACTGCCCTGTATCTTTCTGGCAGGAATCGGCGATCTCCTTGTCACGCAAGGCGGACAGGTAAACGATTGCCATATTCTTATTTTCTTCTGACAGTCCTGCAAAGATGTTCACGATTCGCTTACCATCCTCGATATCAGTTTTTTCCAATACTGCCATGTACTCACTTCCTTTCCTGTGGTATACTCCCTATAGAAGGGAGTGGTTAAAATGAATCAAATTATTACATTTGAGAATATCTCTTTTGTGCTTGGATTGATAGGTTCTGCTGGAACTGCTTGGCAAGTACTCAAAAGTCGGAAAAACATTGATTTATTTATCGCAAACTATGCTGAAAGGACAGTGAGTGGTAAAAACTATTTGATTATTCACACTCTGTTCTCCAATAAATCTAATGCTGGCATTTCCGTTTTTGATGTAAGTATCAAAATCAATGGCATTTATTACCCTTGCGTAAAAGAGCCACAATTAGCTGTTTCAAGTGCCCACCAGCGCTTGGGGCAGGTCTTGATACAAGACTTTTATTCTCCATTTTTCCCGCTTCAAATGGCGGGCCTTGGGGGAACATATGCATATCTGGCGTTTGAACTCGAAAAAGATATTCATCCAGATTTCTCCAAACCTCTGATTCTTCGAGTTTCAACCAATCGCGGTAAGGCAATTGAAAAGATACTCTCGTATCCCCCAAAATGTTCCAGGTAACATCGTAACTGGACTTCAATCCGTTCTCTCTTTCAAAAGTGGTTTCCAAGCAACCGTCATTGAAAGCTTGAAAAATTGGCTCTCCACTACCGAGCGGACTGTATTTCATGTTTTCTCACCTCCTTGATTACCTTGTAATCATAGTATAGATCACTTTGTAATCAATGTCAACATTATTTTGATTACTTTTTTAACTTTTTCTATTTACATTTTAATCCTGACGTATTATAATAAGAAATGTAAGGAGGTGAAAAAGTGAATGCACGATTTAAAGAATTAAGAAAGGCTCTCGGAATGACGCAGGAAGTATTTGCAGAGAAAACGAAGTTGTCGAGAAGCTATATTAATTTGATAGAAATGGGAAAGAAGATTCCGGCAGACAGAACAACTCAAGATATTTGCAGAATTTTTAATGTAAATTATGAGTGGCTCGCACACGGCGAAGGAAAAATGTTTAGCGAAACTCCTATGGACTACGGAAGAATCGTGGGAGAAATTGCGGATCACGACCCAAAAGCGAAAGCAGCGATTATGAAGTATTTTCAACTATCGCCAGACGACAAAGAACTTTTCTGGAAATTTATTGAACGGTTTGTAGAAAAAGAGAACGGGGATTAATCACCCCGCTCTCTTTTTTCATTATCGCTCAATGCTTTTGAAAATCCGTACAGCATTTCTATATTGTCTTTTTTTCTTATTCCTTTCACCATCTCCAGAATCTCTTTCCTATACTGCTCCATCCGTTCTTTTTCTCCCATACAGATCCCCCTCTCGCTGTTCCTTGGTTCAAATTATAGAACGTATGTTTGTATTTGTCAACTATTCGAAAATGCAATGTCTATTTGTGTCGATTTTGCATTTTTTACTTGAAAAACACATCGTATTGTTTTAATATAGATACAAGATTTACCAATAACTTTTGAACTGATTATACAATAAGTCTAAAAAATGTAGTTGGTGAATTTTTAATTTTTTATAACCAAAATTTTTTGGTTGATTTTTTTAGTAAAAACATCAGTTTTTTTGGACAGAGAGGGGAACAATGAACTTATATGACGGAAGCAGAAAGAGCAAGGGCTTTCGGGCTAATGCTCGAGAAATCCCGCGCAGACGCGGGAAAGTCCCGTAAGTACATGGCACAGGCCTTGGGGAAGTCAATAAACACCATTCAGAATTGGGAAGCTGGAATCGGGGAACCTGGATACCGCACCTTGGAACGATGGTTTGAAGTCCTTGGGCTGAATTTAGGGCGTTACTTAGTGGAATATAAGAATCCAGGCACAATATCACACAGCACAGACGGCAATATTGCATCCATGAGAGAGCAGATACATCACTACGTCGATACCTATTTCACGGACACGGATATCCAGCGGGCGTACTTCTGCATCTTTGGAAATACTGGATCGTCGTGGCGTGAACAGCTCAACATGGTTGTAGCAGATAATCACTGCTCTATGCGGGCAAGGGTCAACGTGGCTCAGACCGTGTATGACAACTTTTTGATGGAGTCCGCGCGCGGCGAGCTGGTCAATGAGAGTGAGATTATGCCAGATATTGAATCGCTGTCCAAGGTGGTTGAGAATGGCAGGAGATCGGCCTGCGATGGTGTGGACAGTTACTTTACAGGAAAGTAGGTGAGGGAGTGGAAACGAAGTACTGTAAGCATTGTGGAGAAGTTATTGACGCTGATTGCGTTGTCTGCCCGAAGTGTGGTAAGCAGGTGGAGGAGTTGAAGTCCTCCAAGCCCGACAATATCATCATCAATAACTCCGCTGCGGCCAGTGCATCCGCATCGAATACGGTAGTTGTGGCCGGAAAGATGAAAAGAAAATGGGTATCTTTCTTTTTGTGCCTTTTTCTCGGATGGTTGGGCGCACATCGCTTCTATGAGGGCAAGATATTCACAGCAATCATATATCTGCTTACTCTCGGGCTTTGCGGTGTAGGAATCATAGTAGACCTGATTCTGATACTGCTGAAGACGGATCCATATTACGTATAGAAAAAGTCCAGGTGCTTCAACGCCTGGACTTTTTGCACACCGGAATTAATCACAATGCACCTACTACACTTGCATTGTATCATTCCCGGGGAAAAATATCGAGGAGGAATGTATAATGTACCAATCTTACGAATTCAAGCCAGAGGAGATACTTGTATATCTCCGAAAATCCAGATCCGACGACCCGTACCTGTCTGTGGATGATGTGCTTCAGCGACACGAAGAAATCCTCCGGGAGTGGATAGGCCGGAACCTTGTCCACGATATCCCGGCGGAGAACTTTTATCGGGAGGTCGTATCCGGTGAGACCATAGCAGATCGCCCAGAATTCTGCAAGATTCTCCGCCAGGTGGAATCACCCAATATCAAGGGCGTGTTAGTGGTAGAGGTTCAGCGACTGTCCAGAGGAGACTTGGAGGACGCTGGGCGGCTGATTAAGATACTGCGGTATACCCACACCAAGGTGATCACACCTCAAAAGATATATGATATTGAGGATGACTACGACCGGGATTTCTTTGAGCGGGAACTTAAGAGAGGAAATGAATATCTGGAGTATACGAAAAAAATACTTGCCCGTGGAAAATATCAGTCTGTAAAGGATGGATGGTATATCGCTTCAAAGCCGCCGTTCGGTTTTGTCCGTGTAACTGTGCAGGACGGGAAGAGGAAGAGGCCTACACTGGATTTCGGGCCTGATGCGCCAACAGTCCGGTATATCTTCGACCGCCTTAACGCAGGCGTGCTGCCGTATACTGTGGCAAAAGAATTGAAAGCTATGGGAGCAAATTCACCAGCCGGGAAGCCCTGGACGGTTCAGATGCTTCTTGATATTGCCAAGAATGACCACTACGACCAGATGATTGCCTGGAAAAGGCGTGGAGATGTCTCACACGTGAAAGACGGGGAAGTTGTAAAGTCCAGGCCGCGCTCAAAAGAATATGAGCTTTTCCCAGCACGGCACCCGCGGATGATAGACCATGATGTTTTTGTTCACGTTCAAAAACTGCTCAAAAACCGGAGTCGGAAACGTGATGGGTATGAACAGGTCAACCCTGTTGCTGGAATTGCGTATTGCGGTATCTGTGGAAGAGCCATGATGTACCAAACGGGGCTCCGGAACGGAAAGTTCAAATATAATCCTCGGCTTGTATGTTCTGGTCTTACAAATTGCGAAGCTGCTTCTTGTCTGTTTTCCGAATATTCGCAGGCATTAATATCATCCTTGCTCTGCTCTATTGAGGATTGCAAGATAGAGCTCGAAGAAGAAAGCGATGGTCGAGAAAAAGAAGCCCAGATCCAGATGCTTGAGAAGCAGGTGCAAACGCTAGAACTGAAAGAGCTACATCTGTGGGAAAAGTATGCGGATGGAGAAATGCCGAAGGAGATCTTCGATAAGTTGAATCTGAAAAATACGGAAAGCAAAGGGAATGCTGAAAAAGCTCTGGAACAGTTGCGGAGTGAGAAACCGCAGAGGGAACATCTTCAAAAAAAGATTGCCATGCTTTCCGATGCGATTAAGGCCATAGAAAGCACTTCACTGTCTGTAAAAGAAAAGAATGATTTTTTAAAGACCGTGATAGAACGAATCGAATATTCAAGAACACACGAAGAAGCGAAGAGTCATGTTCCGTTTAGAATGTCAGTAAAATTGAGGATTTAATTTTTGCCCAAAATACATATATCATCATGGTTCGCATGAATCTAAACCACGATGATATATGTATTTATTTGCCCCCTTTTTAGCACAAAAAAATCCCGCCCGGAATTAACCGGACGGGTTTTACTTACAAGGCTCTCAAGCACCTCCCCTATAAAATTATATTACCATTCACGCCAAGAGCCGTCAACCAGTTCTTCGACTTTCCCGCATCTTACGCTCTCAAAAATGCCATCGGAAAGCTGTCCTTCCAGTTCTGCCTCGCACTCTTCGGCGGTGTTGCGGGTGATCCGGATTATACTGTATTCATTTGTTCCGGTCTTGTCGGAGTTCTCAACTTCGATCTCCCGGATATCCTCGCCCTCTGTCCAATCGTATTTATAAGACGGCTCAAAACTTTCCCGCTGTCTGTGTCCGTTTGCTCCAAATACTCTCCATGTTCTTGTTGCTTCCATTTTACTTTTCCTCCTTATGCTTTCTTACGGTGAGCATATCACCCACCATTTCCAGTTCTACGCTTCTTTCCTCCGGTGTAAGGCCAAGGGCTTTTATCATCTCCGCCGGTACGGTCAGCCTGTAGATTAAGGCGTTCTTACTGGCCGTCCCGCCAGATTTGCAAACCGTTATTTTTTTTACCATTTATTCTCCTATTTCTCAATCGGGAAATTGTATTCCTCTTCCAGGTCTCCCTCTGCTACCCATTCGATCTCTACTGTCTTAGATTTTTCCGGCTTGTCATCAACCCCGAGTTTTCCAAGCGGGAGATATACAATCTCCAGCTTTGCACTGTCCCCGTTCGGGATAAGCTTTACGGATTTCAATTTCAATCCAGCAGCGCTTCCAAGGCTGAAATCTTTGATGATTTTATCAAAATTCTTTTTGATAGCTTCACACAGATTTCTTCCTGTGATTTCCCTGTAGTCAGAGGTCCCGCAGGTGTAGTATGGCGCGTAGTATCTCCACGCCGTTTTTTCTCTTACTTCGGTTCCGAGTTCTTCGGCCTTTTTTTCTGCT
>ERZ1026880.203-NODE-203-length-33531-cov-93.098727_pt1 | contig 33531 bp, 38 predicted proteins | sample MGYA00380170_ERZ1026880 | MGnify/ENA primary metagenome ERZ1026880 (study PRJEB33269, sample SAMEA4719806) | human gut metagenome | biome: human-associated habitat; feature: organic feature; material: feces | place: Cameroon | collected 2013-10 ...
AGTAATTTCCACTTTGCTCCCCATGGAGTGGAAGTTACTTTTTCACTTCAGGCTTGAAACACATGAAGAAAAGAGCCGGTATTTGAAAGATCTGTTTGCCAGGACATATATTAAAGATGTCCTGGAACGCCATGAAATAAAGAATGATGCCGCCGTGTTGTCGATTCTCCTGGACATTCTGGCGTCGGGAATTGGATCGCTTACCAATCCGACGAAGTTGTCTAACACTTTTAAGAGTGAGAGACAGATTTCTATTGGGTCTGAAACGATTGAAAAATATATCGGGTACTTTGAGGAAGCATTCCTGATTGAAAAGGCTGTTCGCTATGATATAAAGGGCAGAAAATATATCGGGACACCGGCAAAGTATTATTATACGGATTCCGGACTTAGAAATGCCAGATTAGGATTCAGACAATTAGAGGAAACACATATTATGGAAAATGTGCTGTACAATGATCTGATCCGAAGAGGCATGGATGTTGATGTCGGAGTGGTAGAATACAATACGAAGGATTCCGCTGGAAAGAAAATTCGCAAACAGCTTGAAGTGGACTTTGTCGTTAATAAGGGCGAAAAACGATTCTATATACAGTCGGCCTTATCGATTGCTGAGCCGGAGAAGAAAGAGCAGGAAATCGCATCTTTGAAGCGTATACCGGATTCTTTCAGTAAAACTGTGGTTGTGCGGGATTATCTTAAACCATGGCAGGATGAAAATGGGATCGTCTATCTTGGAATAGAGCAGTTCCTTTTGGATGAAGATATTTTAAAATAAAAATTCTCTCTGCGATAACAAGTCGATTCAGACGGACATCGAAAGAAAGAAACGTGGGCGGTGAGGAAAGGTATCGCTGATCGAATGCACAGATCTATGTAATATTTGAACGGGAGGAGCAACATGAGCAGAGGAGACAGAAAGCGATTGGAGCAGTATTGCTACGATGGATGCCGCCGGTAAGGACGGCACAATCCGCTCTGTGTTGACCTGTCTCTCACCGCGTGGTGTACATGAGGCTGCCTTCAAGGCTCCGTCATCGGATGAGCTGGCTCACGATTTCCTCTGGAGAATTGTGAAGCAGGTGCCGGCAAAGGGAAAGAATCCCCGTGGTATGTAGTGCCGGCTGACCACAAGTGGTACATGCGGTATCTGGTCAGCGAAATTCTCTGTGATACGCTGAGCGATATGGATCCTCAATATCCGGAGGTTACCAGCGAGCGGCTTGCGGAGTTTGAGAAGCTTCGTGATTCCATTGCGAAGGAGCTGCCGGAGGAGAAGCTGGAGAAATTCAGAAAAAAGAACGGGAAGAGCAAATCATAAGCGGAAGACAAGAAAGCTGCGGAGATATCAAATTAAAACTGCGGCAGGCGGAGAATCGCTCCGCCTGCCGCAGACGAAGTCCGGAAGCTCTTCCTCAATAAAGGCATTCCCATTGCCTCCGGAATGGTAACAGAAGGAATCAGTGCTGTACATTGTCGGGGGTGCCCCAAAGTTTTGAGAGCGGCACTGCCTGTGCGAGCTCTTCAATCAGCTCATCGTCAAAGTTGTGCTTCACGCAGCAGTCTCTGCCCAAAATCATGACGGCCTCGTCGCCCTCCGAAGATGCCGGCCAGGAAGGAAGCTCGCTCATTTCCGGATTTCCGGTTTTTGCAAAATTCATGATTGATTCGAACATCTGCTCCTGCAGCTTATCCGATACTCCCGGAACATTGGCGACAGGAACGAGGTCAATGTTGTGGAAGAAGAAGGGCAGATCGGAGCAGTGCCATGCACACTTGCCGTTGTCTACCGGGAAATCAAAATCAAACAGGTACGCATAGGTAGGTGCCTGCGGGAAAGCAGCCTTCTGCTTGATGAGTCTCTTGGAGGGACGGCGGAAGAGATAGTCAAGAACCGTAGCATCGATCAGCTTGTGACCGGGGTATGCGGCACGGAACAGCTCTGTGATCTTCCCGGCATGATCTCCGAAATAGGCGCGAACGCGTTCTTCCATCTCTTCTTCGCTCATTTCGTACTTGTTATATCCGGTTGGCTGGAAAGCAAATTCTCCGAACACAGTGCCAACCATGAGAGGGGTATTCTTCGTCCTTTCACGGAATCCGCAGACGGTGGGATCGCCCAGATACCAGTCGTTCACGAACGGTGCCTGTCCGACATAGCCGCCTGCTGCCTGCACGGAGGGAGCGACCTTCTCATAGGCTTCCACGAGCTGCGGATAGGGAATGGTCTCCAACACAGAAACATCGTCGGTGTTCAGCTCCTTCAGCATCGCAGATACAATGGCGGTTCCGTCTCCGCTTCCTTCTGCAAGGACGCCTGGCTCAATGCAGCCGCTGATTACAATGCCTCTCTGGAAAAGGCCGTCTGCTGCCGGAATCTGGCAGAGATCAGTCACCTTCATTCCGCCGCCGGACTGACCGAAGATCGTGACATTGTCCGGATCTCCGCCGAAGGCAGCAATATTTTCCTTCACCCACGCAAGAGCTGCCACCATGTCTGCATGGCCGCAGTTGCCGGAATTGGCGTACTTCTCGCCGAACGGAGCAAGGTCGAGATAGCCAAGGATATTGAGACGGTGATTGATGGTGACTACCACGACGTCACCGCGGGTTGCCATGGCTGCACCGTCATAGCAGAGCTGTTCAATGGAAGAGCCTGCAGAGTAACCGCCGCCATGGAGCCATACCATGACCGGCTTTTTCGCGTTGTGATCCAGTGATGTTGTCCAGATGTTCAGATTCTGACAGTGCTCGTCCTGCGGCCAGTAGGCGTGCGGAACCATGAGCTCTCCGTTCGGCGTCTCCTGGTGCATGAGCGGGCAGACAAAGCCATAGCTCAGCGCATCCTTTACACCCTCCCAGGGCTCCACCGGAGTCGGCGGCATGTAGCGCTCAGCCTCTGCATAATGAATCCCCTTGAAAATGTAGGCCCCGTCGAAGAAATATCCCCGAAGGACTCCCTTTGTGGTTTTCGCCAGTGTGCTCTCGTTGCATTTGAATGCTTTCATATTAACCCCCTTGTGTATGTCAGATCGATGGATCGATCGACAAAAATAAATTGGAACTTTGTCCCCCAATCAGTAACAGAATATCATATCGGAAGCTGTATACGGAACATTTGTTTTGCTATACTTTTATCTGTAAAAAATACAGGCAGAATGATCGGGAGACAAAATTTCTTCGATGACAAGGCTTCTGTAACAGAGAGGAGAACTGCGATGGCTCATACTTTGATTGGCATCACACCGGCACTTATCTGCGCAGCCTATGGAATCTGCATTCTGTGCGTGGGCTCGGGGTCAGGATTTTTTCTCGTGTGGTTTCTTCTGGCCGCAGTGATTCTCCTGCAGATGTTTCTGCCTGCATTGCCGGAGGCATACGCTGTATGGATCCATGCGGCACGTATTCTTCTCCGGCTGTTCTGGATCCTGTTTGCAGTGGTGGTTGGTATCACGTGGCTCCTGATCGGAACGCAGTTTTCTGCAAAGGGTGACGCCAATCTGGATTACATGATCGTACTCGGCTCACAGGTGAGAGCCGATGGACCTGCGGTCATAACAAAATATCGTCTGGACAGAGCAAGGGAATATCTGGAGGACCATCCGGAAACCGTCTGCATTGTTTCGGGCGGTCAGGGGAAGAACGAGCCGGCGCCGGAAGCCGTCATCATGAAGCAATACCTTGTCCAAAAGGGAATTCCGACAGAACAGATCCTTACGGAGGATCGCTCGCTCAATACGATAGAAAATATCCGGAACAGCAAAGCGATGATTCTGAAACGGAAGAGCGCGGGAGGAAACGGGGAAATCGAGGACCGTGTCGGCATTGTAACCAATAATTTTTATGTGTTTCGAGGTGTCATGCTGGCGCGTCATGCCGGATTTCGGAAGGTATCCGGGATTGCGGCATATACCAATCCGTTCTATCTTCCGAATAACATGCTCCGGGAAACCTGCGGAATTCTGAAGGATTTTCTGTGCGGAAACCTCCTGTAGGGCAGCATTCCGGGAAAACTGTCATGACAGCCGGGATTTCTGCTATCATAGAATCTATGAAGAATCTACTCTGAAAAGAGAAAAGAGGAGGACAAAACACAATGGTAGATCAGAACTGTGCATATTGTATGGAAGGTGAACTGGTTGCAGCATTCGGCATTAAAATCTGCGAGCTTGAAAGCTGCAAGGTATATCTGTTCAAAGAGCAGAGCCACCCGGGCCGTGTCATCGTAGCGCACAAGAAGCATGTCAGCGAGATTACAGAGCTCACTGCAGAGGAAAGAGCTGCTTACATCGAAGACATCAATAAAGTGGCTGCAGCAATGCATGAAATTTTCCATCCGGATAAGGTGAATTACGGGGCATATGGAGATACCGGACATCATCTTCATTTCCATCTGGTGCCGAAGTACAAAGACGGTTATGAATGGGGCGGCGTGTTTGCCATGAACCCCGGAGAGAAGACTCTGACAGAGGAAGCCTATCAGGAAATGGTTGAGAAGTACCGCAAGGCGCTGGCACAATAAGGCCGAAGCGAGAAAAGCACCGGAGAAGATGACGGGATCGTTTTGGAGAATACAGCGAGGGAAGCTCTTAGCGAGCTTCCCTTGTTTTGATTTCGATCATCAGTGTCTGCTGCGTGGAAGCAGGCATCATTTCCCGGAGCATTTCGGCAAGCTGCTGCGGTGTTTCACAGAATCCGCGTCCGATCCATTCGTCCAGGAGTCCGAACAGGCCATAGGAATAGAAGCGGGCCTCATAGGCTTGTGCCGGTGTTGTTTCGCTTTTGGCGGACATGACATGACAGAACGCATCATAGACGCAGGGAAGCTGCTCTGCATGGTAGATTGTCTCCAGCACAGGCTGAATCGAGGCGTTGAAGGCGAAAAAGTCCTCCACGTTCTCAGCCGTGTAGCGGCGGCAGTCCCTCATGCCGTGCTCACCGGCCCATTGATACCACAGAAGGACCAGCTTGAAGGTCAGAGCCTCATCCTTGCTTTCAAAATTCCGGAACCACGTGGAGCGGTTGACGCCGGCGGCTTCCGTGATTTCCGTCACTGTAATTTTCTCAAAAGACTTTTCCTTCATGGCACGAAGAAGCGCATCGGCCATACATTCCTTCAGTAAATCAGATGTTCTCGGACTTGCTCCCATCGTTCTCTCCTTCTGAATTCCGATATTCCTTCCGATCTCTTGCATAAATCAGAAAGATCACATAGAATGCTTAGAGCAACAAATGTTGCATATTGCATCGGATGATGCATTTTAGTAATGATAAATTGTGAAGGAACCGAAGTCAAGGCAGAAGAGCGATTGACAGACAGAAGGGACATGGATCATGGAAAGAAAGGCAGTTATCACAGCAGATTCGTCTGCAAACCTGTTTTCGGCAAAGGACGCAGAATATGTTTCTGTTCCTTTGAGAATTATTACTGACGTGAAAGAGTACACCGATGATGAGAAGCTGGACGTACCCGGAATGCTGAACGATCTGAAGCACTATAAGGGAAAATCCAGCACGGCCTGCCCAAGTGTCGGAGACTGGCTGAAGGCCTTTGGGGATGCGGATGAGGTGTACGGCGTTTCCATCACCAGCCGTCTCTCCGGCTGCCACAATGCGGCCTGTATTGCAGCGAAGGATTACGAGGAGATGTATCCGGGACGCAAGGTGTTTATTCTGGATTCCCTTTCAACCGGTCCTGAGATGGAGCTCATCATTGAGAAGTATAAGGAGCTGATTGGACGAGGGCTGCCCTTTGAGGAAATCTGCGGAGAAATCCAGAGGTATGCGGCAAGGACGCATCTGATCTTCTCGCTGGAATCCCTCACGAATTTTGTCCGGAACGGACGTGTCAGCCCGGCAGTGGCTGCGGCCGCAAATCTTCTCAGCATCCGCATTGTAGGAAGAGCCAGCAGCGAGGGTGAGCTTGAGCCGATTTATAAGAGCAGAGGGGAAAAGCGTGCAATCAGCCAGCTCTATGAGGTTATGAAGGAGAGCGGCTATGAAGGCGGCAAGGTTCGTATCCGCCACTCGGATAACGAAAACGCAGCACAGAAGCTTGCAGAGCTGATCCGGTCCGATTTCCCGGAGTGTGACCTGCAGATTGGGAGGAACAATGGCCTTTGCTCCTATTATGCGGAGAAGGGCGGAATTCTGGTCGGGTATGAAGGCAATTGATTCGAAGGTCTGCTAGAATAGAAGCATCTGATCAAGCGAAAACTGATCAAAAGAAAATCAGATGGAATCGAGCAGGGCGAAAGGACAATCCGGCGGCATGGGAAAGAAATCAGTCAAAGAAGACAAAAGCATCTATCAGCTGGCCCGCGAGGAAGCGGACATGACGAGGGCGGAGGCGAGCGAAGCCATGGATTTTGTCTCCGAGAGCCGGATTGAGAAATACGAGAGCGGACGTTCTCCGGTGCAGCCGGAGGAGGTTCTGGCGATGGCAAGAGCCTACAAAAAGCCAGGACTTTGCAATTACTATTGCTCGCACGAGTGCCCGATCGGTCAGGAATACGTTCCGGAGGTCGAGGTGAAGGAGCTGGCGCAGATCGTGCTGAAGACGCTCTCGAGCATGAATTCGCTGGAAAAGGCGAAGGACCGGCTGATTGAGATCACGGCTGACGGAGAAATCTCTGACGATGAGCTCATGGATTTTGCCAGAATTGAGGAGGGCATTGATCAGATCTCCCGGGCAGCCGATTCCTTATCGTTGTGGGTGGAGAATACGATTGCATCCGGAAAGCTCCGAAAGGACAAGCTGGAGAAGGCCAGAAAGACCATTCAGAAAGAGGAGACCTGACCACGAGGCACGATGTGCCGCGATGACATTCTGTTCTAATTTGCCCAAACAGAGGAATAAGAGCATATTTTTCTCCAAAGGAGAACTGTAATCCAGCAGGGACATATCCTAGAATAGAACCAACTTGAACAGAAAGCATAGCAAACAGCCCGGAGGGAACCGTTTCATGGAAATCCTTCCGGATGTTTGAGAAAGAAAGAGGTGGAGAAATGCTGAGTTTGCTGATTGTTATTCTGGTTATGGTTGTTTTATTTAAGGTGACCGGTTTCATGTTTCACATTGCCGGAAAGCTCCTTGGCGGAATCCTTGGAATCATCGGATGGCTGATCCTTGGCGGGCTGGCGATATCGGTGTTCGGCCTTGCATTGTTCGTCTTTCCGATTATTCTGATTGTCGGGATTGTCGCACTGGCAGTCGCAGCGGCGCGGTAACAGAAAGCAGCGATGCGGCAGCAGAAAGCAACAGTGCACGAACATGAATCGGCAAGAGGAGGGAAATGCCATGTATGAAGTATATGACAGACAAAAGGAAATCGGGGAAGCCATCCGCGCCGGAGAAAGAGCTCTGGGAAGTCTTCGGGATGCGGAGCGACAGCTGAACAGTGCCGGAAACTGGGGGCTGCTTGATATCTTTGGCGGAGACACGGTTTCAGGACTGATGAAGCATCTGAAGATCAACAACGCCAGCAAATGCGTTGAGAGTGCAAGAAGAGATCTGGAGGTCTTCCGGGATGAGCTGGGAGATATTCAGGACATTGAGAATCTGAATGTGGATGTGGGGGGATTTCTGACCTTTGCAGACTTTTTCTTCGATGGATTTTTGGCCGACATCTTTGTCCAGTCGAAGATTGGTGACGGCAAAAAGCAGGTTCAGGAAGCTATCCGGAGAGTGGAGGATATTCTCCGAACGCTGCGGGCGGCACGGTAACCGTACTATAAATAACGTGATCGCACAGACAACGATTTATCAAAGTTCTATTGAATAATCAACAATCACCCTTTAAACTGTGATTGGTAAAAGCCTTTATTTTGAGATGTTGCCGGGCGTTAAGCCCGGCAAGTGCCCGAATAAAGGCCTTTTTGTGTGTATGGAAGGTCGGACGCAATGAATAAGCACGAACATGCAATGATCAGAAGACAGAGTATGCTGCTGACTGTCACGGTGCTGCTGCTGTGCATCGCAGCAGGAAGTCTTCGCTACTATACCCTGGTGACGCAGACAGTATACGAGGAGAGTGTTTCGCATCTGAGAGAGCTCCTGCATCAGACCGGTACCGTGCTGAACGGGTTTGTGGAACACAACATGACCTATCTGCACATGCGGTCGATCTCGATACAGGAGATAGATGAGGATGAGGACATTCAGCAATATTTGGAGAAGGTGGAGCGGCTGGAAGGAATTCAGAATGAGGAGCAGCGGGAGTGGGATTTTGAGTACATTCACCAGAAAACGCGGGAGCGGCGATGGTTTCATATTGTAGCCATGAGAAGCGAAGTCGAAGGCAGAAGCAAATATATTTTTGTGATGTCCGATCGGACAGAGGATAAAAAGGTCAATCAGGCTCTGGAAGAGGCGGCGCACGCCGCTGAGGCAGCATGGATCAAAAGGAAAAGGTGCGGGATTATCTGGCGAAGATTCAGGTTTCCGGGGACCATCTCATGTCTCTCATCAATGACGTTCTCGATATGAGTCGCATTGAGAGCGGGCGAATTCATCTTGAGGAGTCGGAGGTGAAGCTGCCGGAAGTGCTGAGTGAGCTGGAGACGATTACCAGCGGGCATGTCCAGGCAAAGCAGCTGAAGCTTTCCGTGGATGCAGGGGAGATAGCAAATGAGACGGTCTGTTGTGATAAGACGAGACTGAACCAGATCCTTCTCAATCTTCTGTCGAATGCCATTAAGTTTACTCCGGTTGGCGGCAGGATTTTGGTGAGGCTGCGGCAGCTTCCGGGGACACAGGAAAACAAGACTGTGTGCGGGATCGCTGTGTACGAGTTCCGTGTGAAGGACAATGGGATCGGCATGAGTCCTGAGTTTATAAAAAAATATTCGATCCATTTGAACGTGAGCGCACCTCAACGGTCAGCCGGGTTCCGGGCACCGGTCTTGGTATGTCAATTTCAAAGAATCTCGTGGAAATGATGGGCGGAACCATTGAAGTGCAGAGCGAACAAGGCAAGGGAACGGAGTTTATGATTCACATTCCGATGCGAGTCTGCTGCGAAGAGAAGCCGGCTGACCATTGCTCCGGTGAGAAGCGGATGGATCACGATTTCGAAAGGCAGTCGGCCTCCAGGAGGGAGGAGACATTTTCACCCATGACTGCCGGTAATGATTTCTCCGGCAGACATGTTCTGCTTGTTGAAGATAATGAACTGAACCGTGAAATCGCAACAGCGATCCTCCGGGAATATGGTTTCGAGGTGGATACCGCCGAAAATGGTGCCATTGCGGTGGAAAAGGAGCAGAGTGCTGCACCTGATACCTATGATATCGTGCTGATGGATGTTCTGATGCCGGTTATGGACGGATTTCTTTCGAAGCCGATCGACATCGATGAGCTTTGGAAGACCCTGCGGCGCCTGCTGCAGAGTTGAAATCCGCCGTCAGGATTTGCTGACCGTGAAGAGCACTGCAGCCAGCACAAATTCTGAAAGAGCGATCCACCCATAGGCGATGAAGCTGAAATCGATGGCCCTTCCGATCAGCCTGCTGGTGATCTGATAAGCAGTCAGGAAGAAGAGAGCAGTCAGCGAAGCGGTGATAACACCGCTGATGAGGCATGTGACTGCCGCATAGTGAGCACCCGTCTGCCTCCTGTTTCGCAGGAAGCCTGCTGCCAGAAGGAGAAGAACGAGCACTGCTCCGGCGATGTGGAGCCTCCTGTCGGTAAGAACACAATAGGCGGCGGGAATGATGGCGAGCTTTCCGGAGAAGGATTGCGAAAGAACTTGTACATAATAGGCGAGTGCATCCGCTGCCTCTTCGGCCTTTTCCTGCAGGCGTTCCTGAAAATCCGGAATGTCCTTCCAGTCTGCACCAAGCTGCTCCTGATACATCCTGGCCGTTTCTTCTGCAATCGCCTCTGTATACGGAGTACTGTCGGGAAGTGCCGGACTGCCATCAAAATCAGAAGCAGAGGCTGCGGCTGCCATCGCAGCATCCAGATCAGCCTCAACCAGAGCAAGGAGCGGCTTTTCTTTTCCAACTGCCTCGTTTGCGACAAAGGCGTTGTCAAAGGCATCTCCGTCGGCATCATGGTATTCCTCGTAGGCGACGTCATTCATTCTGTTTGCAAAGGCCTTGGCGATCTCCCACTGAGAGACGCCCTGGACCAGAATGGACTTGAGAGGGACAACCAGAGACAGCATGATCATCAGAAAGCCTGCAATCCAGTAAATCCAACGTACACTCTTTTGTTTTTTCTCTTCTGATTTCATTTTCGAGGCCCCTTCCTTTGCCAGATTTTTGTTCGAGCGGATCGTATTTTTATTTTCCTGAATCATAATCCGCAGCCTGCGGAATGTCAAAAAAGTTCATGGTAAAATCAATGATAAAAGACCGATAAAAGACATGGATGAAGAATCAAGGAAGGCATCGGATATGGGAAAACTGTATTTTGTCCGGCACGGACAGACGGTATGGAATGTGGAAAATAAAATCTGCGGCGCATCGGAGAGTCCGCTCACAGAGCTTGGACATGAGCAGGCAAGGGAGACCGGAAGAGCGCTGAAGCAGCGAATCGATGCGGGAGAGCTTGCAATTGATGAGATTCTGGCATCACCTCTTCGGCGAGCCTATGACACGGCGAGAGAAATTTCGGATATAACCGGAATTTCGATGAGAACAGAGCCAAGGCTTTCCGAGCAGAATTTCGGAAGGTGGGAAGGAACGCCAAGAGACGGAAAGGACTTCGCCAGGGCGAAACAGAATTTCGTTGACAGCTTCGGCGGCGGAGAGTCCATGATGCGGATGGCACAACGGATTTATAACCTGCTCGATGATCTGAAGAAGGAGCCGGAGAAGACGTATCTTCTGGTTGCGCACAACGGAATTTCCCGGATTGTCGAGTCCTACTTCCGCGATATGACGAATGAAGAATTCGCGGCATTTGGCATCCGGAACGCTGAGGTGCGGGAATACGATCTGTGAAGAAAAGCGCCTGGGGCAGAGAGTAATGGAAGAATTTGATTTCAGATTTGGCAAAATAGCACAGCTCTACTATGAAATCGCGAACCGGAAGGTTCCGTGTCAGATGGATCTTCTGGATGAGTGGTTCCCCGGACTTATGATCCTGACGGATTCTTCGGATGGAAACACGAAGACGCCGGCGGAATATCAGGAGCTTTCCTATGTGATTCATGCCGTGAAATATCATGGCCGTCTGTATTCCGGCGGCAGTACCAGAGTGTCACAACTCCTGGGTCGCCTGATCGGAACCGCCTCCGGAAATCGGGAAAAGGAGAGGAAAACAGCCGAACTGATGCAAAAGCATGCCGCGGATTGCTTTGCAACCGACATGGAGCTGACGCCCTTTCTGCAGGAAAATGCAGAGAAACAGATGGAAAAGCTTTCGGATGCGATGCTGGATCTGTTGTACGAAAGAATCTTTGAGCTGCTGTACCGGCTTGCAGAAAGCCGGAAGTCAGCCAGTGATTATGATCGCAAAACAGAACCGTTTCCCATGGATGATGAGACGTTTGACGGAGTCATCTACAATGCGGCGTATCAACTGCATCTGCAAAGTTTTCGCGGCTTGTGCAATGCGTATCTGTGGCTTATGACAGGGAGCCTTTTGCGAAATGAGACAGGACGTGTGCTCCGCATGTATGACAGCTCCTTCATTGCAATCCGCAGACAGATGAGTGAAACCGGAGAACTGGAAGACAAGCTGAATGTTCTCTTTCATCCCGAAAACTATCATTACACCTATTCTGGTGACGATCTGGACAAACGCTTTCCCGGAGTGGAATGGTACTGTGACGGCTGCGGCGAGAACCTGAACGATCAGGACGGCTTCAATGACCACCTTCCGGAGTGGAAGTGCAGGAAGTGCGGATATGTAAACCCTCTGTCAATCGAGGAAATCTATGATACAGACGAAGACTGGAAGAACGGAGTCTGTCCGACAGACCCCGTCAGATTTTCGGCTGCGATTACCGAGAGGCAGCAGGAGCTGGAGAATGAAAGAAGACGGGGGGAGAGGTCCGTTTAGAACTGTTTACTCACTCAATGTGATATCTGGCGTACATTTCCTTCCGGTATGCAGGATCGGTAGATGCTTTCAGAATTGACTCCTGATCGGCACCGCTTTGTACCATCGAAGAGACAAGGGAAGCGAGACGATCCTCACCAAGTGCTCTGCCTTTTACTACGCCGATCGCTTCACCCTTTGCAACGCCGATTGCTTCGCCCTTTGCCATGCCGATGGCTTCACCCTCTGCCATGCCGATTGCTTCACCTTTCCTCTGTCCCTCTGCTCTTGCATCTTCTGCAACAACCTTCAGGGTTTCCTCTTCATCGTATTCGGTCAGCAGCATGTCGATCACCTCACCTTTCTGTGACAGAATGTAGTTCTTGACCTCTCCCTCCGGAAGGGAATCCAGTGCCTCGTTTGCTGCCTGTTCCGCACCGACAGATGTAATCCGGTCTCTGTACGCACTTACAAACTGGGAGTAGTCCTCCAGCGGTCTGCAGCAACCCGGAAGTCGGTGCCCCGGGTTGATGTTGTATACATGCACGATTACATCGATATCGCCTCCGGGATTTTCGAAGCAGTCGGAGAGAGAAAGAACGGTATCATCGTTTTCCTGAATTCCATTATACAGTACAACAAACCGTGGAGTGGGAACTCTGTTCGTACATGTTGAAGTGAAGAATCTGACGGGATTTTTGGTGGATCATTTCATCAGTCAAATAATGTGACAGCTCCGCTAACGTGATGGATAAGCCGTTTGCGGAGCTGAGTAAGTTATTCAATGTGATATCTGGCATACATTTCCTTCCGGTACGCAGGATCGGTCGATGCCTTCAGAATGGCTTCCTGATCGGCACCGCTTTGTACCATCGAAGAGACAAGGGAAGCGAGACGATCCTCGCCTTTTGCAACGCCGATTGCTTCACCCTTTGCAACGCCGATTGCCTCGCCTTTTGCCATGCCGATGGCTTCACCTTTCCGCTGTCCCTCTGCTCTTGCGTCTTCTGCAACAACCTTCAGGGTTTCCTCTTCATCGTATTCGGTCAGCAGCATGTCGATCACCTCACCTTTCTGTGACAGAATGTAGTTCTTGACCTCTCCCTCCGGAAGGGAATCCAGTGCCTCGTTTGCTGCCTGTTCCGCACCGACAGATGTAATCCGGTCTCTGTACGCACTTACAAACTGGGAGTAGTCCTCCAGCGGTCTGCAGCAACCCGGAAGTCGGTGCCCCGGGTTGATGTTGTATACATGCACGATTACATCGATATCGCCTCCGGGATTTTCGAAGCAGTCGGAGAGAGAAAGAACGGTATCATCGTTTTCCTGAATTCCATTATACAGCACGACAAGTCTTGGAGTGGGAACTTTTACGAGCGTAGAGGTAAGCAACCGAGAGGAGTTCCTGGTGTCGTGAAGATATTTCTCCAGGGCATGTGCCGCATAGAGGAAGCAGCGAAGCGGCATGTTGGGATTCCAGGTGCTCTGCTGTTCGTACATGTTGAGGTCACTGGCAAGGAGAAACGAGACATCGTTCTTCATACCCATGTAGACGACGTCCTCGATGGTGTTGAGCTGAAGATCATCCGGGTTGTCATAATCGGTTTGGTTGATGGCATTGTACAGCTCAAGAGTCAGACGTTTGCGCTCTTCAGAGCCGAAGAGAGCATAGAACAATCTGTCCTTGTAGCGTCGGTTTATTTTGTTTCCTGCCTTTTTCTTCATGGAGTCTCCTTGCCGCAGAGAGATCAGAGAGAATCCGTCGTATCTCGGGAGTTATGACTTGGAACGTAAGACGTGAATCAAATCAGAATCCGAATACAATCAGATCCTTCCGGCCTCTGCAAAATAGAATGGAATGGGATTGTTTCATGCATAGGCTTCGTTCGATAAGAATTAATGTGAATCAGAGTAAGAAAAATTTGAGATGGCCGGAGCCGATAGAGAAGGTCCGGATAAAGAAAAGGAACGCAGATATGCACTTGTTGCCTGAAGTATAGCAGGCAGAGGTTCCGTTGAATATTGGAAGAACTTCATAAAAATTGCATGTGATTTTTTGGAAGAATTTTGGGCATAGGAATGGTCTGTTCCCCGGGTTACTCTTTCTTTGGAAGGAGAGCTCAGATGGACAACAACACAGGCAACAGAAATCATGACGAAACGCTATATTCCGTCGGGGAAATCTGCAGGATAACAGGCATTACCCGGAAAACGCTTTTTTACTATGACCGGATTGGACTTCTTGTGCCTTATGAGCGAACGGAACCGCAGCAGTTCAAGCTCTACGATCGCGAAAGGCTCGAGCGCTTGAATGGTATCATTGAATATCGCGGAGCGGGGCTTCATATCGCTGAGATCCGGGCGCTTCTGGATGACTGTTATGTCAATCGGCTTGAAGTCATGAATGGCGCGCTGGAGAGGCTTCTTCGGGAGAAGAACGGAGTCGACCGGCAGATCAGAAATCTGAAGGAGCTGATTGACACCGAAGAAAACTTTGCACGCAGAAATGTAGAAAAATAACGTGTCTTTCGTACTTCTCTGTTCCCCACGGAACGGTGAGATAGTAAAAGAACTTCCGGATTGCAGAAGAAACGCAAGGCTTTCACATGGGTACAGGTCTGACAGAAAGGGGATTATATGAAAACAGGATGGGTTGGAATGATACTTGCATCGGCACGGGTATTGTCGGCGTGCGGCAGCAAGGGTGGTTAGCAGCGGAGACACCAAAGCGACACTCCTGGAGCTGGAAAATACCGGTGCCATGAAATACGGGATTTCCAAGAGCTCTCTCGAGGACAACAAGATCGGTACAGACGATATTACAACGGTCAGCTTCCAAATTGAACATCAGCAGCGGAAGCTTCTACAATTACATCGATCAACCGAAGCTCACCATCAGCTATAACTGAATTTGGAAGGAAAGGGTTTACGCACAAAAATAGGAAAGATCGGAGCTGAGTGATAAGATATACTACAAGGGAAGTAGTGAGGGGACGCTTCGTATTTATAGTTGACCATTTCGGGGCGTGAAGCTTTTTGCTTTACGCCCTTTTTATGTATGGGGAGCAGGAGAAAACAGGCGGTGAATCATCCGATCAAACAAGCCAATATGTTAGATCTTGCAAAATATCAAAAGAGCCTTTACAGCCATCCAAGGCTGCACTTCCTCTTTCTGGAGCTTACGGACAAATGTAATCTGAACTGTTTGCATTGCAGCAGTAAATGTACCGGAAATAATAACACATATCTGGATTACGGTGTAATCGAGAAGACATTGAGGACTGTTGCAAAGCGTTATGATCCTGCAGGAATCATGATATGCATTACTGGCGGCGAACCATTGCTGCATCCGGATATTTTCCGAATAGTGGGTATGTCCAGAACTTTGGGATTTTCTGTTGGAATCACTTCAAATGGGACGCTGATCAGAGATCGGGAGGCACATCTGCTAAAACTCGCAGGGTTGAATACAATTGCAATTAGTCTGGACGGATTACAGGATAAACATGACAGATTTCGGTGTTCGGAGGGAGCGTTTGATAGTTCCATGAGAGGTATCAAGCTTCAAGAATTGCTAATCTGGATGACATTAAGCAGAGGGCAGAAGACCTTGGAATTTATGAAGAAGCTAAGAATAACTTACAAAGTATTTTAGAGGGACAATTAAATTCCATCCTTAAACAGGTCGGAAAAGAAGATAAGTATCATGTTAATCTCATAATCGAAAACGCTGATGTCAATTATGAATTTGATGATGAATGAGTCTGATGAGGATGTTGTTTAGAACACATATAAAAAAACAAAGTGTAGGATTACGTTGTGGATCGGCAAGAGAGGATAGGCACATGGATCAGACAGAAAATATCAAGGTAGAGGTAATAGACAATCCGGAAATTGTAGCCAGTACAGATTACGAGCAATCGCTGTTTGAAATTGACAAGGTAATTGATCAGCTGTCCGCCCATGCAGATAATCTGGACTATTTTGTGGCTGTCGCTTCAGGAATTCTCTGTGGCATGCTGGATATCCTTTGGACAGGAAATTTTGATCTGCTGCAGGGACGTACGATTGCAGATGATCAAGTGCGTAATTTTGTTGAGATAACAGCAAAGGTGCTTGGCTGCGGGAAAGATGATTTGAAATCATCCGTTAGTTTTCTGGAGAGTAAGTTTCCTATTCCTGAGGATGGAAATACTCCGGAGTTTGGAGGAGGATTGCAGCATCATCTGAGAGATTTTGGGCATCATCCTTCTTTTTTGGGATTATTGTTTTCTCTTCTCACTCAGTTTACAGGACAGTCATATGGGGCTGATACAAATGGAAGATTCATCATTGTTGATGTAGCAGAGAAGAGCAGGGAGTTTATCGGGGAGAATGTACCGGAAAAGATTTTCAGGGGGACAGTTATTTGGTTTTTCCATCTGGTCAGTGATGTTGCTGGAGCAAGCAAATCTGCTGCATTAAGTGGAGGGACGGGAATACCAGGTCCATTACTCTCGTTGGCAAAAGAAATATCTGTCCTTCCGGTATTTCATGATCTGAAGATTCGAGATGATGAACTGTCGGTATTTCTCTCCAAGGTGTTCAACGGAACGATATTTGCGAAGCGAGACGAAAATGGAAAAATTATAAAAGAGACTGTTGTCAAGTTTGATTTTCGCGGGGAACTGGGGGCCTTAATTGAATTCGGCAAACAGGCTATCCCAGTTGTGGCAAACGATGTTATCGTAAGAAGTTTTTATTTCATCCGAAGATTCGCCTCTGAAATAAAGAAAGCCGGAATAACGTCAATCAGAAATTTGAAATGGATTGACTGGGAAAAGTGTAAACCGTTTGATAATCCGACGATTGACAGGATGATGTTAATTGCGGCGGGAACTTTTTCTGCAATAGATATTGCGGAAGCTGTAGTTACTCAAGAATACTGGATATCTGTTAATTATGTCGGTCTTGGTCGCTTTACGGTAGGAGTCGGAAAAGAAACAGTTAATTTACTGCGTCTTCATGATGCTAAAAAAGCAAAAAGGATGTATGAGCGAATCAGGCAGAATACATTCGGGAGTATAGATAATAGAATTTATGGGAGACTTGGAGACGAAATGGATTACGACAAGTTTGGCCTGACTCTGGAACAGACAGAAATTCTTTACAACCTTGAATATTATAAGACATTTCATGATATCCAAAAGACAATCATGGTTATAGAAAAAAATATTGCTTCGTTAAAGCGAGAATGGCTTGATGACTGGAAGAGCTATATAGAAAGCGGTTTTCCCGGATTCGTCAATGATGAGAATGCCAGAATTCACTGGTATGATGGGACGGAGCTGCTGAATAAGATCGTTGAAAATAATCCATCGGGAATATGGTTCAGGCTTGTTCTTTTAGAGACAATGACTTTTGAACCATATTATCCGCTTAGTTTGGTAAAAAATAAAAAAGAAGCCAGTGTACCGAGCAGCAAGTATAAAATGTTGGATAACCCTCTGCTTGGCTTTAATAAAGGAGAAGGAGATAAATTCCTGGAGTCTTTCTTTGAAAGTCAGGTGTACTATAAGTCAGGCTATATTAAGAGACTGCGCACTTGTTATGACAGATCACTGACAGAACTCAATGAGACATTGAAGACAGCATTGACAACATTGGGAATAACAGCAGCAGTGGCACTTGCTGTTGTAGCTACTGCGGGGGCTTTGGCGGGGCCGGTTGCGGTTATTTTGGTAGGATCCAATTTTGCTGGGTTAAGTGGAGCAGCATTGACAAGTGCATGTCTTGCATATATTGGCGGAGGAGCAATCGCTGCTGGCGGAGCAGGGATGCTTGGAGGCACGATCAGCATAGTTGGAGGTGGTGCTCTCCTGGGTGTCGGAATAGGTGCTGGTGTAGGCGGAACATTTGGAGCGCTTAGTCTGATGAATAAAAAAAGTACCATCCTGCAGTCAGCAAAGCTATTGGTGTCTGTTCGGGAAATATTTTTGAATGATGAACATGACATGGAGTATTCTAATTATATTTACGAGCAATATGTGAATAAAATTGCAGATATCGAAAAAAGTCTCGTAGAGCTTAAATTGAAAGCGGAAACAGCCAGTAAGGACGAGCAGAAAAAAATGAAAGAGGATATTAAGAATACAGAAGAATCCGTGCGTGCAATGAAAATCGCAATGAAGAACTTGAATAAATTTAAGAGCTCGTTCGATATTGGAAATGAGCAGAAAACGGGGAGACAATAGGAGACCACCATGGTTTGTAACATCATGCGGGACGTAATTTTCCTGTCCCAAAAGGCAGAACCGGCGACAGAGGCGGACCGGCAGATTGCGGTCAACCTGCTGGATACGCTGAAGGCAAATGAAGAGAGATGTGTTGGTCTTGCAGCCAACATGATCGGCGAGAAGAAGGCAATTATTGCGGTCAACATGGGAATTATGAATGTGGCGATGTTCAATCCTGTCATCGTTAAGAGATCTGGACCGTTCGAAACGGAGGAGGGATGCCTTTCGCTGACGGGTGTGCGCAGGACCAGAAGATATAAAGAGATTGAAGTGGAATATCAGGATATGCAGTTTCAAAGGCGGCGGCAGAAGTTTTCCGGCTGGACAGCGCAGATTATTCAGCATGAGTGCGATCATCTGGAAGGGATTCTGATCTGAGGTGTCGGGTGAACGATCTGTATATCAAAGGTGTTTTACTTGAGTGGAACAAAATCAGCAGGGGCAGCTATCTCAGAGGGATCGAGGCGCTGCGGGATGTGAACGAGAACCGTTTTTCGAGGCCGGTCACGCTTTTTGTCGGGGAGAACGGAACCGGGAAATCCACGCTTCTCGAGGCGATTGCAGTGGCTCACGGATTTAATCCGGAGGGCGGGAGCAGGAACTACTCGTTTTCAACCCGCGATACGCATTCGGAATTGTGCAATGCCATTCGGATTGTGAAGGGCTACCGGAAAGAGAAGTGGGGATATTTTCTTCGCGCGGAGAGCTTCTACAATGTCGCGACGCAGGAAGAGGAATATGCGGATGGTGACCATCCTTCTGAGGAGTATCACAATCGCTCGCATGAGGAGAGCTTTCTGAAGCTGATGCAGAAGAATATCCGGTCGAGCGGTCTGTACCTGATGGATGAGCCGGAGGCAGCGCTGTCATCGCAGAGACAGTTGACGCTGCTCATGGAGATTTATCAGTGTGCCTGTGAGGGTGCTCAGTTTATCATTGCGACTCATTCGCCGATTCTGCTGGGAATTCCGGAGGCGGAGATATTTTGCTTCGATGACGGGAGGATCCACACGTGCAGCTATGAGGATACGGACAGCTACCAGGTGACGGAGATGTTCATCAATCACCGGGAGAGATTGCTGCGCGGGCTGCTGGATTAGTAGAGCGTCGGGGAGTGCGGCGAAATGAAGCCGGGGAGGACCAGGGAGTGAAAACAACGGCGATTTGTTATTATTCGCAGCATCATGGCAATACGAAAAAGCTTCTGGATGCCATTCGCAAGTCGGATCCGGAGGTTGTCCTGATCGATGTTACGAAGGGTGTTATGAAGGATGGACCTGCTGATCTTGAGGAATATGACCGGATCGGCTTTGCATCGGGGATCTATTACAGCAGCTTCGCAAAACAGCTGCTTGCTTACCTGAGAGATCAACTGCCGGAGGGAAAGGATGTTTTCTTCCTGTACACGGCGGGAGCCGGGAGGAATGATCGTTTTGCCAGGGAGATTTCGGAGGCGGCGAAGGAGAAGAAGGCGAGAATTCTCGGGACCTATGGCTGCAGCGGCTATGATACCTTCGGGCCGTTTAAGCTGGTGGGAGGCCTGAAGAAGGGGCATCCGGATGCAAAAGAGATCGGGGAGGCGGTTCAGTTTTACCGAAGCCTTCCGGGGAAGGCATGAAGTGGTCTGTTTCTATGCAGGAGTTTATCAATGAGTAATGTATTTACGGTGGCGCTTGGCGGAGCGATCGGCGCGGTTTGCCGGTATCTGATTACGCTTCTTCCAATGAATCCGGAGAGCGGATTTCCGGTGAAGACATTTCTGATCAATGTGGCAGGCTCTTTTCTGATTGGGATTGTCGCGGCGCTGGCAGCGAGGAATGCTTTGAATCCGAGAACGGTGCTGTTCCTGAAGGTTGGAATTTGCGGCGGGTTTACGACCTTTTCCTCGTTTGCCCTCGAGACAGAGGGACTCGTCGGAAGGGGAACGGGCACCGCACTCTGGTATGTGCTGCTGAGTCTTGTATGCGGTGTTCTGGCGGTATATGCGGCAGAGAAATTGCTTGGATAAAGAAAGGAAAGTTATGGACGAATTGTTATTGAGAAGTCATGAGTTGAGAGATGATCCTGAGGTGCACTACAACTGCGCGCAGGGTGTTTTTATTCCGTTTGCGGAGAAGAAGGGGCTGACAAAACAGCAGGCCTTTGACATCGCGCAGAATTTCGGCGGCGGAATGCGGGCAGGGATGACCTGCGGAGCCATTACCGGCGGGCTGATGGCACTTGGACTTTACGGTGTCGGGGAGCCGAAGGATGCCGTTGCCTTTATTCAGAAGATCAGCAGCCTGCACGGCGGAAGGACGCAGTGCAGGGATCTGCTTGCAGCGGAGGTAACGAGCAAGGAGCAGAAGAAGCCGCATTGCGACGGGATGGTCTATGAGGCGGTCGAAGCGGTGGAAGAGATGCTTCGGGAACGCGGCATAGAAATCTGAGGAATGAGAATCTGAGAAGTGGGAATCTGACGCTGACCGGAGAAGAGTGTACGAATGGAAATTCTTACTTTAACGGAGTATCTGAAGAGGGAGTTCGGACAGAAGGTATATAAGCTCTCTCTTTCCTCGGGATGTACGTGTCCGAATCGGGACGGGACAATCGGGACCGGAGGCTGCACCTTTTGCTCGGCGGGCGGCTCCGGAGAATTCGCGCAGCCTTTTGCAGACGTGAATTTGATCGGCGTCGAGATCGAAAAGGCAAAGGCACTTGTCCGAAGAAAGCTTCCGGCAAATGCTACGGAGGCGGATGAGAAATACATTGCGTATTTTCAGTCCTACACCAATACCTACGGTGACACGGACAGGCTTACACGGCTGTATCGAAAGACGATGGAACGACCGGATATTGTGGCGCTTTCGGTCGGAACAAGGCCGGATTGTCTGGAAGATGACAAAATTCGGATGCTGTCGGAGCTGAATCAGATCAAGCCGGTCTGGGTTGAGCTGGGACTTCAGACAGCGAATGACAGGACGGCAGAGAGAATTCACAGGGGCTATGAAACCTGCGTGTTTACCGATTGCTACCGGAGACTGAAGGCTGCGCATCTGACCGTGATCGTTCATGTGATTCTGGGGCTTCCGGGAGAAAACAGGGAGGACATGCTGGATACTATCCGGTATCTGGTGCACCTGGAGCCAGCCCTGGATGGAATCAAGCTGCAGATGTTGAATATTCTGGAGGGCTCAAGCCTTGCAGAGGAGTACCGGCGGCACCCGTTTCCGCAGATGTCTGCGGAGGAATACTGCAATCTTGTGGTGGAATGTCTGAAGCTTCTGCCGAAAGGCACGGTGATTCATCGGATGACCGGTGACGGTCCCCGGAAGCTTCTGATCTCGCCTTTATGGGTGACGGACAAGAAACGCGTGATCAATCTGCTGCGAAGGAAAATTGAAGAGGCCTAGAATGGTTCGCCGGATGGATTCGCAGGTGGATGGCGAAGCAAAGCGCAGGAAAGAGAACGTTTTATCCTTCCCTTGGAATTTTCTTGCGGTCGCAGGCCTTGTCGATGAGGGCTCTGGCTTCCCGGAATGCATCGGGGAGATAATCAGCCTCCCATTCGCGGCCGTCTTTTTCAAGCTTTTTGATGCCTTCCCAGTCGGTGACGGGATTGCCGTCCTGATCCAGAGCGGGCTGATCGAACACATGGGGATGACGGCGAATCATCTTATCGGCGGCGGCCTGTGCCACCTCATCAAAGGTGAAAAGTCCTTCCTCCTCAGCAAGCAGTGCATGGAAAACAACCTGCAGCAGGAGATCGCCAAGCTCTTCCCTGAGATTGGCAGGATCTCCGGTGGCAGAGAGAATGTTGATGCCGCCGATCACTTCGGCGGCTTCTTCGATGCATTCGGGCTTCAGACTTTCGTGCGTCTGGACGCGGTCCCAGGGGCAGCCCTCCTCACTTCGGAGCTTTCTGACGACATTGAGGAGCTGTTGAATTCCGTTGTTGTTCATGGCGATATTGATACCTCGATGAAAGTGATATATCGATGTCACTTTTAAAACTTGAGATTTCCGTGAGCGTTTTCATGGATAGGTGATTTGCTGCCTGTTCATTATAAGGGAATTCGGACGTTATGAGAAAGCGGAATGTTGCGAGTATACACTGAAATGTCGGTGAGCCGACCTGTGTATAAATCGGAATGACAGGAGAACAACATGCGATGGATGAGACCAGACAGGGACATCTGTGTCCGGAAAATCAGGATTCCTGCAGGCAGGCGGCAGATTCCTGCGCTGGTGCTGTCCCCGAAGAAAGCGACGGAGTCCGATCTGATGAAGGAGTCTTCGGCGGAGGCAGTGGGAGTTCTGTGGATTCATGGCGGCGGATACATTTCCGGAATGAAGGAGCTGGTGCACAGCTCGCGGGCAGTGGATCTGGTGAAGAAGTTCGGCGCAGTGGTTGTGTCGCCGGGGTACCGGCTTGCTCCACTCGCGCCCTATCCGGCAGCACTGGACGATTGCTATGAGGCGCTTCTTTTTCTGAAGGAGCATGCGGGAGAGCTTGGAATTCGGACGGATCAGCTGATGGTTGGAGGGGAGAGCGCAGGCGGCGGTCTGTGCGCGGCGGTCTGCATCAGAGCCAGAGACACGGGCGAGGTGAATGTTGCGTTCCAGATGCCGCTCTATCCCATGCTGGATGATCGCGATACCGAGAGCTCGCGTGATAACCACGGGCGAGTGTGGAACACTTGGAAGAACCATTTTGCCTGGCGATGCTATCTGCTGGGACAGAATCGGAAGAATCTGTCTCCCTGTGCGGCACCGGCCAGACGGATGTCTTTTGAAGGACTCCCGCCTGCGTACACCTTTGTCGGGGATGGAGAGCCCTTTTATTGTGAAACCCTGCGCTACGTGGAGAAGCTGCAGGATGCCGGTATTCCTGCCAGAGCGGACGTATACCATACGAATATGCATGCCTTTGACATGATGCGGCCGCAGGAGCCGATGAGCCGGGAGGCTGCAAAGAGGTTTCTTGAAGCGTTTGAATATGCGAAGGAGCATTATTATGCGGCGCAGCAATCTTCGGAGCAGCAATCTTCGGAGCAGCGTTCTTCGGAGCAGCGTTCTTCGAAGCAGCGTTCTTCGGAGTAGCGTTCTTCGGTGGACGGACCTTCGGAGGAATGGCTGCAATAGAGGCAAGGGGAATACAGAAAAATGTATCAGGTAAATGGGGGATAGCTATGAAGATTCTTAATTTCGGTTCCTTAAACATTGACTATGTCTACAAGGTCGACCATATCGTGCAGAGGGGGGAAACACAGCATTCCATATCCAGAAGTGTATTCAGCGGCGGAAAGGGGCTGAACCAGTCTGTGGCTCTGGCAAAAGCCGGACTTCCGGTCTATCATGCCGGCTGCATCGGAGCCGGAGGGGAGTTTCTTCTGGATGTGCTGCATGAGAGCGGTGTGGACACCTCGCTTGTCAAGGTTCTGCAGGATACTCCTTCCGGACATGCGGTGATTCAGAATTCGAAGGATGGTGACAACTGCATTCTGCTTTTCGGGGGAGCAAATCAGTGCATCACGGAAGAATTCTGCGATGAGGTATTGTCGAACTTCTCAGCGGGGGATTATCTGGTGCTTCAGAATGAGATCAGCAGTATTCCGCACCTGATTAAGAAGGCACATGAACGGGGGTTGCAGATCGTTCTGAATCCTTCTCCGATGACAGAGGAAATCAAGACGTGGCCGCTGGAGTGCATCGATTACTTCTTTGTAAATGAAATTGAGGCCTCGCAGCTTACCGGCGAAGCTTCTGATGATGAAGATGCACTTGTTTCGGGACTTCGGAAGACCTTCCCGAACGCGCATGTGGTGTTGACGATGGGAAAGAATGGCTCGTGCTATCTTCATGGGGACACAAAGCTTCATCAGGATGCCGTCCGGGTGAAGGCGGTGGACACGACGGCAGCAGGAGATACTTTTTCCGGGTTCTTCCTGAGTGGAATTCTATCCGGCAGAACACCGGGGGAAGCACTTGAGCTGGCGGCGAAGGCAGCTGCAATTGCGGTGACGAGACCGGGAGCTGCGCCATCGATTCCGACGATGGAGGAAATTGAAGGAATCAGATGTTTCTGACGATCGAGCATCCTGAAAATGCTCCCTTGGCTTTTACGGATGATATTTCATCCCTGCGGATAAAAATCCTCTTCCAGAGATGATTCATCCCAGCTGATTTCATCCCTGCGGAAAAAAATCCTCTTCCAGAGATGATTTATCCCCGCTGATTTCATCCCTGCGGATAAAAATTCACTTCCAGAGATGACTCTTCCCCCACTGATTTCATCTCTGCGGATAAAAATTCTCTCCCAGAGATGATTTTCCCTCGCTGATTTCATCCCTGCGGATTAAAAATGTCTTCCAAGGATGATTCTTCCCCATTGATTTCATCTCTGCGGATAAAAATCCTCTCCCAGAGATGATTTTCCCTCGCTGATTTCATCCCTGCGGAAAAAAATCCTCTTCCAGAGATGATTCTTCCCAGCTGATTTCATCCCTGCGGAAAAAAATCCTCTTCTAGAGATGATTCTTCCCCATTGATTTCATCCCTGCCGACAAAAATCCTCTTCCAGAGATTATTTTTCCCTGTTAATTTCATCCTTGCGGATAAAAATTCTCTTCCAGAGATGATTCTTCCCTGTTGATTTTATCCATGTTTTTGTCATCAATGCATCCCTTCGAGGATATTTCGTTGAATGGGGATGCATTCCCTGGGGCGAAGTCATCCCGGGGCGGACAGACTGTAAAATACAGATGCATTCCCAGCTCCGAAGTCATCCTGGACCGGGTGGTTTGCAAATTTAAGATGCAAAACAGCCCGTAATCTTCACCATTCAGCGAAAACCTCGGAAAGAGGAGAATCCGGCAGGAAATCAGGCGAAAAAGAACCCCGCATTCAGCGGCCCATGAAAGAGGGGCTGAATGCGGGGTTTGGATTACCTTGCTTTTTTCCCGGGGAAGAGCTTTCCTGCCGCAATGCAGAGGAGGCTCGTAAGGAGCATGTCGGGAAGGGTGTTTCCAACGGGGAGATCAACACCCATGAGGAAACGGTAGAGTGCAAAGCCGATCACCCAGATCACGGCGTTCCGGACATTCAGGAAATCTTTTTCGTGATTTTCCTTCAGAATGAAATAATCCGCAATCTGAATGGCAATCATGGGTGCGAAGACGGAGCCAATCAGATACAGGAAGCCGGTGATGTCGTCCATGTTGAAGAGAACGGCACCGATGGTTCCGACGATGGTCACGACCATTGCAACCTGCTTGCCGCGGCCCTTGAGTTTGTCGGAAAGGGATTCCGCGGAGATGCCGGAAGACCAGGCATCCAGGAAGGTTGTGGTAACGGTGGAGAGAACCAGAATGAGAAGAGCTGCGATGCCAAGGCCTGCTTTGACCATGACGACAGCGATGTCGGATTCTCCGGTAACAATGGCAGCACCCATGCCGATGATGTACATCCATACGGAGATCAGGCCGTAGACAACCACGCTGACCAGCGTTGCCTGCCGGGGCTTGTCGGCTTCTCTTGTGTAGTCACTGATCAGAGGCAGCCAGGACAACGGCATGGCAACGGCAAGCTCGACTGCTGCGCCGAAGGACATGGCATCGGAGAGGCTTCCCTCGGAAGAGATTCCTCCGCGGAAAATGATGAAGGACAGCACCAGAGTCAGAAGGAACAGTGCGGTCATGGAAATCTTGTTGATGACTCCAAGGTTGGTGATGCCGATGGCGATCCACAGAAGGATCAGCGCACCGATCACGATGGCCCATATCCAGCTTCCGATGCCGAAGATCTCATTGGTGGCAAGAGCGCCGTCGTAGATCATGATGGCAGTCCAGCCGACCAGCTGAAGAACATTTAAGAAGGCGAAGAAGATGCAGCCCTTGGAGCCGAAGCTCATTTTCGTGGTTTCCATGGCACTCTTTTTCGTCTGGCCGCCGATGAGACCTGCGAAGTACATCATGGCACAGCCGATGAGATGTCCCAGAAGAATCGCTGCAAGGCCTTTTCCAAAGCCGAGCGGTGCAAAATAGGTTCCTGTCAGAATTTCGGCGATGGATACGCCTGCGCCGAACCAGACCAGTCCTGATTGAAATGATGTCATTTGGCTTCCTCCATATATTTTCCCTCGAATGCAAATGCGTGGTTCATCGGCCCGCTTCCATGACCGAGATCCAGCATTGCACCGAGTGCTCCCGAAATGTAATCCTTTGCCCGTTCCACGGAAGTGTCCAGATCAAAGCCCTTGGCAAGGTTTGCGGCGATGGCACTGGATAAGGTGCAGCCGGTGCCGTGCGTGTTGGGATTGTCGATTCGCTTTCCGTTGAACCAGCGATAGCTTCCATTCCGATAGAGAAGGTCGTTGGCATCATTGAGACTGTGACCGCCCTTGCAGAGAACCGCGCAGTGGTAGCTGTCGCTGATCTTTTCCGCAGCGGCGATCATGTCTTCGTTTCTGGTAATTTTCATTCCCGCGAGAACCTCTGTCTCGGGAATGTTGGGTGTCAGGATCGCTGCGATCGGCAGAAGCTCTGCCTTCAGCGCTTCGATGGCGTCCTCACTGATCAGCCTTGCTCCGCTGGTTGCCACCATAACGGGGTCCACCACAACGAACTTCGGGGCATAGTGCCGCAGCTTCTCTGCAATCACATGGATCAGAGCGCTTTCTGAAACCATGCCGATCTTGACCGCATCCGGGAAGATATCCGTGAATACTTCATCCAGCTCCTCCGAAAGAAATTCGGGGGTCGCGTTCATAATTGCTGTAACGCCGGTTGTGTTCTGCGCAGTCATGGCGGTGATGGCGCTCATGGCGAAAACGCCGTTTGCCATCATCGTCTTGATATCTGCCTGAATGCCGGCGCCTCCGCTGGAATCACTTCCGGCGATTGTTAATGCTGTTCTCATGTTTTACCTCCTTATGAGAAACTCCCCGCGCGTCCGTTTCTGACGGGACAGGCGGGCATTAATTTTATATCCCGGCAGAAGGTGGTGCCCCCAATCTGCCGGTCCGGCTTATTCAGCCAGAAGATCCCGCATATGATTTAATGCGTGAGTCTTTGCAAGGACTGCGATCAGAATCGCCGCAATGACAGTACCGCCGAGGGTGCTGACAAGGAAAGGAATGACGTAGGTAAAGAGCACCGCTTCTTTTCCCATGAAACCGATGGCAATGGGATAGGCGAGAATTCCGCCGAGTACACCGGTGCCGAGAACCTCAGCCGCATAGGTCGGAAGGTACTTTCTTGTTTTGGAAAATACAAGACCGCAGCAGAGTGCGCCGACCATGCTTCCCGGGAATGCCAGCAGAGTTCCGGTTCCCATGATGTTGCGGATGAGGGATGCGATAAAAGCAATCCCGACGCCCCACCAGGGTCCGAGAAGAACGGCCGCCAGTACATTGACCATGTGCTGGATGGGGAAGCACTTGCTCGCTCCGACCGGAATGTAGAATCCGGACAGGATGATGATCAGTGCAACCAGCATTCCAGAGGTTACCAGTTTCTTCAGTGTTTCGTGTTTCATAGCTTCAAATCCTCCATTTTTGCCTGAATTACTCAGGAATATTTGAAAGCCGGTCACTTCCCGTCAAAAGATGGCGGCAGGATTCTCCGATATTCCCGGAAGCAAAGATTCCGGAGATCACTGCCACGCCGGAAAGCCCGGACCCTTCAAGCAGGTGAATGTTGTCCTCGGTGATACCGCCGATTGCGCACACGGGAATGTGTACCGAGGACGTGATTCTTCTGTATTCGCTGCGGTCGATCGGTCTGGCATCCTTCTTCGTGGAGGAGCCAAACGCTGCGCCGCTTCCAAGATAATCTGCGCCGTCCCTTTCTGCCTGGATTGCTTCTTCTGTATTGTGAGCGGTTGCACCGATGATTTTGGAAGGACCAAGGATCTGCCTTGCCTTCTGAATGGCCATATCGCTCTGTCCCACATGGACGCCGTCTGCATCAGCAAGGGCGCAGATTTCCACATCGTCATCGATCAGAAGGGGAACATGATAGCGGTGACAGACCTCCTTCAGGCGAAGGGCCTCCTGCAGAAGCTCTTCCTTCGACAGGCTCTTCTCCCGAAGCTGTACCATGGTAACGCCTGCCTGCAGGGCTTCTTCTACAACCGTCTCCAGGGTTCTTCCGTTCAGCCACGTCCGGTCTGTCACGGCATACAGGCGCAGCATCGATTTTTCAAAGTTCATGTCATATCCTCACATTCATCATCGGTTTATCTGTGTCGGATCAGTCAATCGGCAAGCCGCTCACAGCCGGCTGATCCGGTCGATCAGGTAAGTCCGGAACGTTGCGGTTCCGGTATGGCCGGAGGCCTGCATTTCCTGCTCGGCGTCCTCGGCAGCCTGCCCGTACATTTCCAGTGTCCGGTGAACGATCCGGACGGTGGAGAGACCGGATTCCGAATTTCTGTCAGGATTTTCAGCAGGCTCTCCCTCCAGATTCCCGGCAAGGCTTGCGGCAAGAAGACCGGAGAGCATGCAGCCGGAGCCGGTGATCTGCTTCTGCAGGGGACTTCCGGTCTGACTGGTCAGAAGCTCGTTTCGGTTTACGGCGTAATCGGTGTCACCGGTGATTGCCAGTGTGGTGTCATACCTTTCCGCAAGATCCTGAAGAAGGGGCGGTGCAAGTGTGATCCCGGCGTCCTCCACACCCTGAGACGCAAAGGCAATGCCGTAGAGCGCGGCCGCCTCCGACATGTTGGCGCGGATGGCCGTCATGTGTACCTCGGACAGGAGCCTTGCAAGAAACTGCCTCCGGTAGGAGGATGCGCCTGCGCCGACGGGATCCAGAACTACGGGGATTCCAAGTTCATTTGCCTTCCTTCCTGCAAGAAGCATCGCCTCCAGTTTGTCGTCATTCGGCATGCCGGTGTTGAGGAGGAGCCCGGAGGAGATGGCGGTGATTTCGGAAACCTCCCTGGAATTGTCTGCACAGACAGCAGCGGCGCCGGAAGCCAGAATCATGTTCACAACATCATTGATGGTCACGGCATTGGTGATGGCGTGAATCAGCGGACGTTTCGATCGGATATTGGGAAAAACAGATGCCGGCAGCCTGTTCACTGCAGGATCGGAAAAGGGCATAAAAAAACCTCCCATGAAAAACGGGAGGGTGCGCATGGAAATTCCTGCTATGCAGAAATTTCTGAAAAGCTTCCTTCCGCCGGTATTACCCGGTTCAAGTTGTAAGGGTTCGATGCTCCTGCCTTCCGGAGGATGCATCGGTCTCAGCATATGCGCCCCTAGCGTCTTTATTTTGTTGTAGGAACCTCTGACAAGAGTAGTTCGAAAGCGTCTGGATGTCAAGATATCACGGCAGATGTTCGCTTCTCATTTATCCTGTATGCCGTAGTGCTGCCCCATGAGCTCCTGATCCATCAGCAGCACGTAGAAGACTCTTCCGTAATAGCTGTTGTTCACAATGCGTCCGTGGTCAAAAACCTTCCGCAATGTTCCGTCCTTTCGGACGAGGGAGAAGCTGACGTAATCGTTGGAGTGTCCATCTCCCTCATTGATCTGCTGCCAGATGCTCTCCTCAATATCCGTCTGCTCCGGCTCGGAAATCAGATTACGGAAGCTTCGATTTGTGTAGTCGAAGAATTCCTTGATGGAATTGCAGCCGGCGAGGCGAACCATCTCCTGATTGGCAAAGAGAAGCTGATCGTCCTGCGGGTCTGCCTTGTAGATCAGAAATGCACCGGGCAGATGAGCAGAGATGTCCTTTAACGCGAAGCCGAGCTGAGCCCTGGCTTCACGCGGGTCGGTGGAGTACGCCCTGCAGCCCTGCTTTCCATTCAGCTTCACCTCATACAGAGCCGTATCGGCACATTGCATCAGCCGTTTGCGGGTTTGCGCCTGCGCGGGATATTCGGCAAAGCCCAGTGAGATGGAAAAAGGATGCCGGATGCCTTCATAGGTGAACTCTCTGCAGATTTCTGTGAAATTCTGAAAACAGCTCTGCGCTGTTTCGATGGTCTGACCGGGAAGAAGCAGGCAGAATTCATCGCCTCCGTTTCTTCCGATGAGGGTGCTCTTCGGGAAGAATTCCTTCATGCCGGAGGTCAGATTCTGCAGAGCCTGGTCGCCGGATGCATGGCCGTACATGTCATTGATAAATTTGAAATCATCGATATCCAGCTCGGCAACAACACAGGGAGAATCCGGGTGCTTCTTCAGATGACGATCCAGCATCTGATCAAAGCCGCTGCGATTATAAACATCCGTCAGGCGGTCGGTCATGGATAAGCGTTTCAGGCTTCTCCTACGATCCTCCAGAGCAATCACGGTATAGCTCAGGCCGGAAATCAGCAGCAGAATTACAATTCCGGCTTTCTGTACGATAGAATCGGGACCCTTCTGTACCCACCCTTCGGAAGGCATGATCTGAAGCTGCCAGGTGTCCCCTTCAACAGAAAAGGAATAGGAAACAGGATTTGTCAGCTCAGCTCTGGATTGGTACACGTCAGTGAATTCGCTGCTCCAGGGGGCGGTGGTTTTCAGCAGTCGATATTCATAACCAAAGTCCTTCAGAGCGCCAAGAGAGTCGGTGAAAATTTCCGGCACACGAATGATTGCTATGGTAAAGCCCCAGAATTCTTGTTGTCCATTCTTTTCAAGGTACACAGGATTACGGATTGCAATTCCGCTTCCGCCCTGCTTCAGCGCAAAAGGCCCCTGCAGAACCGTGACGTTATGTTCCATCGCGTAATGCGCATAAGCTCCGCGCGCTGCGTCATGAAGAAGATCGATTTTGCCGGCATCGTTAACCTCTTCCGGGTAGATCTCCGTTACCACGCCGCCGGGTGCCAGCTGAATGCTCTGGATCGAGTCATCCATGAGGTCGGAAGCAATGTCATAGAATTTGGAAAATTGCCCGTTCCCGTTAATGATAATTTCTTCCAGAGAGTTGGTGACCAGGATTCCGCCCTGAAGATCCTGAATGATCCGGTTAGAATAAGCGACGGCATTAACGGCAGCAAGGCTGCGGCGTTCTTCCAGATGGTCCTCGCGGATCCGGATTACCTGGGCCCGAAGCAAATGACCTCCGACAAGGAGAAAAAGGAGCGGCAGTATCAGAAAACTGGCGTGTTTCCGAAGATGGTGTTTTTGAATACTATTATTTTTCATGGTATTTCAGGCTCTGAATAAAACATCTCATTATTTCATATAAACATACAAATGAAATTATAATCCTGTATTGCAATAAAATATCGCAGAAATCACTTAAAAAATGGTCAGAGAAGGGAAATTTAATGGAGGCTTTGGTAAAATACGGGTAAACACGAAGCTGCGGTGTCTGTGACAACTTGCAGGCAAATAGGAGAAGAATACAATAAAAGCATAAGATGTCTGGCGATAAAACACAGGAGGCAACAGCATGGAACTTCGTTCGCAGGCAGTAAGAACACTGGCACCGGAAAATGATCCGCTGAAGATGGGAATGGGCTGGAAGGTGGAAGACCTTGCAAAGCCGCAGATTATGGTGGAGAGCACCTATGGCGACAGCCATCCGGGAAGCGCACATCTGAATCAGTTCACAGAAGAGGCAGTCAAGGCCGTCAATGAGAATGGCGGAAAGGCAGCAAGATATTTTGCCACGGATATGTGTGACGGTATTGCACAGGGCCATGACGGAATCAATTATTCGCTGGCACACCGCGATGCAATCGTGAACCTCGTGGAGGCACAGGCAAATGCCAGTGTGTATGACGGCGGGGTGTTCATCGCAAGCTGCGACAAGTCGATGCCTGCGATGCTGATGAGCATTGGTCGTCTGAAGGAGATGAGTGCCATTGTGGTGACGGGCGGTGTCATGGAGGCACACACTCTGCCGAAGGAATATGTGGTAGATGATCCGGCCTGCGCGATCAATGAGCTGCTGACGCTGGAGCAGATCGGCAAGTTTGACGCCTGGGAGAAGACCGGTGTGATTCCGAACAGCCAGCTGGACTATTACAAGCACAATGCCTGCCCCAGCTGCGGCGCGTGCTCGTTTATGGGGACGGCTTCGACCATGCAGATTATGGCGGAGGCACTCGGCCTGATGCTGCCGGGAACCGCCTTGATGCCGGCAACGGCGCCGGAGCTTCGGCAGGCTGCCTATGATGCGGGCGTGCAGCTGATGGAGCTTGTCAGAAAGGGAATCAAGGTAGGAGACATTGTGACAAAGGAAAGCTTTGAGAATGCCATCATGGTACATGCGGCGATCTCAGGCTCCACAAATGCGACGATGCATCTTCCGGCCATTGCGCATGAATTCGGAATTGAAATTGATGCGGATACCTTCGACAGAATGCACCGCGGAGCACACTATCTGCTGAATATTCGTCCTTCCGGTGACTGGCCGGCACAGTACTTCTATTATGCAGGCGGTGTGCCGCGTGTCATGGAGGAGATCAAGTCCATGCTTCATCTGGATGTGATGACCGTCACAGGAAAGACGCTGGGCGAGAATCTGGAGGAGCTGAAGAAGAATGGCTTCTATGAGCACTGCGATGAGCTTCTTGCGAAGAAGACCGAGGGCTTTGCACGTAAGGTAAGCCGCGAGGATATCATCCACAGCTTCGACAACGCAAAGGGTACGGACGGCAGCATCGCGATCCTGAAGGGAAATCTCGCTCCGGAGGGCTGTGTCATCAAGCACACGGCCTGCCCGAAGAACATGTTCCAGGCAACGCTCCGTGCAAAGCCCTATGACAGTGAGGAGGCATGCATCGCGGCGGTTCTGCACGGAGAGGTAAAGCCCGGAGATGCGATTTTCATTCGCTATGAGGGACCCCGCGGAAGCGGAATGCCGGAGATGTTCTACACCGGAGAAGCCATTTGCGCGGACCCGAAGCTGGCTTCCAGCGTGGCGCTGATTACGGATGGCCGGTTCTCCGGTGCAAGCCGCGGCCCTGTGATCGGACATGTCAGCCCGGAGGCGGCAGCAGGCGGCCCCATTGCACTTGTGGAGGAGGGAGACCTGATCCAGATTGACGTTCCGGAAAGAAAGCTTGCAATTGTCGGCGTAAACGGAGAGCCGAAGACGCCGGAAGAAATGGAACAGATCCTTGCAGACCGCCGCGCGAAGTGGCAGCCGAAGGCACCGAAGTATACCAGGGGACTTCTGAAGCTTTATTCGCAGCATGCGGTAAGCCCGATGAAGGGTGCTTACATGGAATAACAGAAAAAAGCGGCGGTTCCCATTATGGGAACCGCCGCTCAATGGCATCAACCAGTTTCCAGACTGGGCATAAGTCTTGGCAGGATTCCTGCCG
>ERZ1026880.208-NODE-208-length-32701-cov-7.087729_pt1 | contig 32701 bp, 33 predicted proteins | sample MGYA00380170_ERZ1026880 | MGnify/ENA primary metagenome ERZ1026880 (study PRJEB33269, sample SAMEA4719806) | human gut metagenome | biome: human-associated habitat; feature: organic feature; material: feces | place: Cameroon | collected 2013-10 ...
ATTTCATTGGCTTTCAGAGGAGGCGTACGCAAACCGAGAGGCCCCTGAGGCCGGGGGCAGGAGGGGTTTGCCGGCCTTGGTTTGCGTACGAAAACCGATTTCATTGGCTTTCAGAGGAGGCGTACGCAAACCGAGAGGCCCCTGAGGCCGGGTTCGGGAGGGGCCGGGTTTAGGAGGGGCCGGCCTGTCAGCCGTGCCTTCAAAAACCAAAAAACTTTGAATTGGCGGACCGAAGCGTCCGCCGATTCAAAGTTTTTTCATTACATATTACATCCTATTTATAAGGAAGGAACTTACAGTTTCTCCCCCAGGGCGAAGCGGCGGATGGTCCGACCCACTCCGTCCTCGTCATTGCTTTCCGCTACGTAGTCCGCCGCCGCCTTCACATCGTCCCAGGCGTTGCCAACGGCCACACCCATGCCGGCATAACGAATCATGGGAATATCATTTCCTGCATCGCCGAAGCTCATAATCCCTTCCCGGGGAATTTCCAGTTTCCGGGACAGAATCTCCAGGGCGTGGGCCTTGCTGGAATTGATTCCGCCGATTTCAATGTTGTTTTTCACGGACGACACCACATTGCAGTCCGGAAGAGATTGGATTCTCGGACGCATTTCTTTTAGGCGATCATCCCCATAAAAAAAGAAATTGATGTTTTCCAGAATTTCCCGGTTTTCCCGCATGAAACCGAAGATATCCGGAATCGGGGTACGGGTGGTTATCACGTATTCCTTGTTTCGGTAGACGCTGCCGTTTACCCGAATGTCCTCGTAAAGGGCTTCGGAAATATAGGGCTTCCCGTGACAGAAGGCCTCCACCATCAGGTGTTCTTTCACTGCCAGGTCGATGGCCCGGTCTACCGTGGTGGGGGTGATGTAGCTGGAATAGATGAATTTTCCGGTGGTCAGATCGGTGATGTGGGCGCCGTTGGAGGAGATGGCGTACTGAAGACCCGGAATCGCCAGGACTTCTTTCGGCAGGGCGTCGAAGGCTCGGCCGGAGGCCACCACTACCTGAATTCCCGCCTGTACCGCTGCCTCCAGGGATTTTCGGTTGTAATCGGAAAGGCGGTTGTCGCTGTTCATCGTCGTTCCGTCCAGATCCAGTGCAACTAAACGAATATCCATATCGCTTTCTTTTCTCCTTTCAATACGGCTTTTGCATTCGAGGGTAAGAGTCCCGGCGTCCCCATGCAAATGCCGCCGTTCAAAAAACAGGAAAAAGACCACCGTGCAATTACGGTGGCCTTTCGAACAATCAGACTATTCCTCGTCCTGTGCTTCCTCTGCTTCATCGTTGTTCAATGCAGCTTTGATGCTCAGGCTGATTCTCTTTCTGTCGGAATCGATGTCCATGATCTTTGCGGTGATTTCCTGACCCAGGCTCAGCTCGTCGGAAACGTTCTCAACTCTCTTGTTTGCGATTTCCGAAATGTGAACCAGTCCGTCCAGACCTGCTTCCAGTTCAACAAAAGCACCATACTCTTTGATCTGTACAACCTTACCGGTGATGATTCCACCAATCTGGTATTTCGTACCAACCTGAGACCATGGTTCCGGTGTTGTCTGCTTCAGACCCAGAGAAATCTTACCCTTCTCTTCGTTGAGGGACAGAATCTTAACATTGATGATATCTCCGATGTTCAGAACTTCCTGAGGGTTCTTCAGCTTGCCCCAAGAAATTTCAGAAATGTGCAGCAGACCATCAACGCCACCGATGTCAACGAATGCACCGTAATCGGTAAATCTCATAACCTTACCTTCTACGATGTCGCCAACATTCAGGTTTGCCCATACTTCAGCAACCTGCTTATGCTTCTCTTCAACTAGTACAGCTTTTCTGGAGAATACCGCTCTGTTCCGCTTGTTGTCAACTCTCAGAACCTTGATATCAACAGTCTGGCCGATGAAATCATCGACGTTCTCTTCTGTGACAAAGGTGTCAGCGAGCTGGGACATCGGTACAAATCCGGTAACTTCCTTGTAAACTGCAATTACGCCGCCATTAACTTTCTTGCTAAGTTTAACGGAGAGCGTCTCCTTGTTCTCCATGGCTTCGTTGAGTTCTTTGTAATTCTCATTAATTTCCAGTTTCTTCTTGGAAAGAAGAATTCCGCCATCGTTGTCGTCCGTCTTCATGACTTTGGCCTGAACGGTGTCTCCCTCCTGGAAAACGTCCTTCAGAGACTGACCCTCTTCCAGGGATACTTCAGCCTTCTTCAGGATTCCGTCCTTCTTGCATCCGATGTTAACAATGACTTCATCTTCTGTTACCTGATGCACCTTACCTTCAACAACATCTCCCGGTCTTGGCAGACGCAAAGAATTCTCAATGTCATCCATGAAATCCAGCATTGGATTCTTTTCTGTGGTGTTTGTGACATTTTCGCTCATACTAGCAATAACCTCCTTAATTATCCATTCAGGTGTCGATGCACCCGCGGTTACACCTATTTTATTATATTTTGCGGCTTGTTTCAACTGTAAATCTGAAATATCTTGTATAAGAATTGAATTTTTACAATTTTCTTTCGCGATTTCGAATAATTTCCGCGAGTTGGAGCTGTGCCGGTCGCCGATGACCACCATCAATTCTACTTTTTTGGCCAATTCCCGACAAGCATCCTGCCGCTCCCTCGTCGCACTGCAAATGGTGTTGTATAGCTCGTATTCGTAATTTTTGCCCTTAAAAACATCCAGAATCTCTTCCAGGATTTCCACCTTAAAAGTAGTCTGACATACAATCACCGGTTTCCGGCCCGCCTGAAACAGTTCCGGGTGGTCCTGCGCCAGCGCCTCTGCATCCACTCGGTCCTGCAGAATGTGCCCCCGGTAATCGCACCAGCCGTTGGTGGCAATGACCTCCTGGTGCTCCGGATTGCCCACGATGATGATGCCCTTCTCCTCCGCATGGGCTTTGTGGACGATATCATGAATTTTTGTCACAAAAACACAGGTGGAGTCCACCAGGGAAACCCCCTTCTCCTCCGCCGTGCGATAGAACGATTCCGGTTCTCCGTGGGAGCGGATGATTACCACATCCCCCTCCGAGGCTTCCTCGATGTTCTGAATCATTCCCACACCCTTCTCTTCCAAGGCGCCGGTTACCGACCGATTGTGAATCAGCGGTCCGCAGGTGTACAGGGGACGCTTCTCCCCCTTTTCATTTTTCTCAATCTGTTCCATGGTCAAATCGATGGCTCGCTGCACGCCAAAACAGAAGCCCGACCGATCCGCGCGGATGATTTCCATTTCCGATTTCCTCCTACATCCATAATAGATTGATTATATATGAAGGAGGCTTTTTTTGCCACCGATTTTTGCAAATCGGCCGCTGTTCTTCCGCCGGTTATTTTTCCCATTACTCTTCCGCCGAGCCTTCGCAGCGAATCCGGGCAGCCTGAATCAGATCCCGCAGTTTCTCCGGGTCATTGCTCTTCTGCAGGAGGTACCGCATCTGTTCCAGCAGCCCCTTCTCCTCCGGGACGCCGGGATTCAATATTTTTTCAATCAAAATCAGCCATTTCCGCAGGAACGGCTCCCCCTTCACATCGGGGTAAAACAACAATCGCACGGTTTTCCGGCTGATCCGGTGATCCTTCCAATAGATCAGTTCCGGCTCCAGCATGTACCGCTCCGCCGGAATCAGGTGGTTTTCGTTCTCTTCATTTATATCGTACAGGAGCTCCAGCAAGCGGAACTTTTCCGGGGAAGGAAGGCGCTGCGCCATGCAGCGCCGGTAGCCGTTCTGCTCGTAGGACAGGTCGTAGACGCCCCCGTTCCGAGAAACCACCATCCGCAGGAAGGTCCCCGCGTAATCCTGAATTAAAATCTCAATCATGTACTCCGGAATGGAATGGCCTACAATCCGCCGGCTGAGCCGCTCTTCCATAGTGTTCTCCTTTCTTTTCCCCTACCCGCCGCATTTGCTGCACGGGGTATATTTCCGCTCCTTCGCCACATCCTTTTCGATTTCAATGCACCGTCGCTCCAGCACCCGGCATCCGGACAGGTGATACCGAGAACCGTATTCCGGGAATACGTACACCCGGGTCCCGGACGCCGCCTCCTTGCTCCGGCAGACTCGGCATCCCGTATATTTTCTTTTGACCGATTCCGTCAGTGCCACGGCCTTGGTTTCCGATCGGACGAAGGTGCAGTTTTTGTTGTGGTACTTCTCCCCATCCTGAGGGAAAATAAAGACGCCGTCCGCCAGTTCGTTCCGAAATTCCGCCTCCGTCATGGCTTTGCCGTTTCGAACCTGCCCCACATAGGCCCGAGTCATCAGTGCGGAATCGTACCGGGATTGACTGAGGATTCCCAGGGGATTCCGGGTTTTCATGTCCAGCTCCAGGTTCAGGTAAATCAGCTCGTTCAGGCCGTTTCGGTTCTTGCGAAAGCCGTAATCCAGAATCCGGTGGGAGTCCAGGATGGGGTGATTGTCCCGGGTTCGCTCGGCCACCTCCAGCGGAATCAGGGGCTGCCCCTCGCTGACCACCGCTTCGATGCTGCCCTTCCGAAATTCCGTGGCGGTGATAAAAGCCGCGTCCTCGATGCAGGAATAGTACAGAACGATAGAGGACAGCACAATCATGGCGATGAGAAGCACGGGAAGGGTGATGGCCGCCTCCACGACATAGCTTCCCCGCCGACGATCTCCCCGCCGACGGCCGCCGAAAGGATTCCGGGATTTCCGTCGCCCCTTACCGATATTCTCTGCTGTATGCATATTTTTTTCCGTTAACATGAATCGCAAAACTCACCCCTCCGTAATATTCCGCCAGGTTAAAATCCCGGTAATACCGATATTTCATGTTAATCTGCACCAGATCCATGAGGCGGCGCAGCCGGGTTTCCTCCGGCAGGACCAGAATCATGATCATCAGGTACTCTTCGTAATCCAGCCCTTCTTCCACCACTTTTCCAGCAGACTTCCCGGCCGCCTCCGACACCTCACCTCCTTTCTCCTTCAGCAGCTTCCGGGAATCCTCGTCTAATTTTTTTTGCACCTCCTCGTCATTCAGAATTCCCTCGATGCCCGTGTTCCAGGTGGCCGCGGTTTTCATCACCGGCACTCGCCTGCCCGCCAGCAGATTTTCCACGTCCTTCTCCGACTCCAGCGCCGCCCAGGCTTCCATGAGAATGCCCTGAGTCACCACCCCCATGGGGCCCGGCGAGATGATTTCCGCAATCGCCGTCACCACTTCCACCTTCTCCGGATCCTTGTACAGATAGGCCAGATTCAGCCCGTTCCGAATCAGGAAAAGGCGCCGCCGGCAGCTTTTCAGGTTGGTCTCGTCGTTCGCCGCCCCTTTGAGAACGTACTCCCATTCGTTTCGAAAGTAATGTTTCTTACCGTCCGCCGTTCGGCGATAGCTGTTCATGTACTTTCTCATAAAAACAATTTCCATCGGGACGTTCTTTACCGACCCGCCGCCGGGTGGAACGAATTTTCCGGACTTCAGCGCTTCGATCACCGAATCCGGGGAAAAAGAACTTTCCCATTGAGCCGAAGGCAGGGTGTGAAGCACCACCGGATTTTTGATTTCCCGGGGAAGCTTCTCGGTCTTTTGCGCCTCTTTATTCCCCGGCTTCTCGGACGCCGCAAGGTCCCCCCGGTCCTTTCTTTTTTCCTTCTTCAGCAACACTTCCAGGGACTCCGTCCCGAAGCTGTTGGCCATGGCTCTCCGAAAATTCTCCGGTTCCGACAGCTCATAGCCGTTCAGATCCGCCGTGGCCGACAGGCTGCGCACCTGAAGCCGATTGCTCAGGGAATAGCGCATGTAGTATTCCAGTTTCTTCGCCACCTCCGGATTGTTTCCGTAGAATCCCATGATACCGTAATCCCGGAGGAGGTGCCGGTCGTATTCCGACAGGATCCCCCGGGTCCACACGTTTCCGTAACTCCGGCAGATGCTGTTCAGCGTCATCTGTCGGATTACTATAATAGAAGAAAGAATCGCCATGCTAAGGGATACCGAAATCATCGCCATCAAAACGGTGGCGGAGCCTTTTCTATTCTTCATGCAGCACTTCCTTTGCTCGCACCAACAAATCCTCGTTAAACTCGTAGGACCGAATTTCCAGCCGGCATTCCGGCCGCGTCCGCAGAATGCCCGCCGGCGCCATCCGGACGCTTTCGCTCTTCCGGTATACTTTTATCACCGCTTCCCGATCCGAATCCCAGCGCCGGCAAGCTTCCTTGTGACCTTTCACCCCGGTTGCCAAAATATTAAGATAGAATACAAAGAGATTTAGAATTAGCAATACCGCTGCGGTAATCAGGGGAATGGCCACGGCTGCCTCCACAAATTCATTTCCCCGGCGATTCTTCAGAATCCCTTTCATGGTCAGAACTGGCCCGCGTCCAGCTTGGAGAACACCTCGTTGACGAATGCGGTAATCTGGGATTTGAAAATAATTCCAAGCGCCACCGCAATGGCCACCAGTATGGCTACCTGCACCATTTCCATTCCTCGCTTCTGTTTCAACAATTTCATCATCGCAATTACCTTCCTTTCAAACAAATCATTTCCTCACATCACCAGAATCGCCGGCGCCATGGTCACCACAATCAGCAGAATCAGCAGCAGGCCCAGGGGCCCGGCCATTTTGGTATCGATGGCTTTGCCCTTCTCCGCCGCCACGATTTTCCGCTCCTCCCACAGAAATCGGCTCTCCCGGCTGAGACTTTCCACCACGTCGCTTCCCCGACGTTCGTTTTCCAACAGAATGGTGGAAATTCGCAGCAGTTCCTTTACGTTGTGCATTCCCGCAAAATGATTCAGCAGCATGGCCGTACTCACCCGGTGATCCCGATGTCCTCGGTACAGCTCCACCATCTCGTTTTCGAAATCGCTTCGGGCCTCTGCCGGAATCATGGAATAGCTCTGGCAGATTCGGTCAAAGGCATCGCTGAGAATCACCCCGGCATAGAGCATCATCACCAGCTGATTCACGAACCGGGGAAGTCCTCGAAGAAGGCCGTCGTCGCCCTTTTTCTTCTTGCGGGGAGCCAGGCGGCTGTAGAGCGCCATTCCAACCAACAGACAGTACATTCCAAGAATGGTCAGCTCTTCGCTGCGTCCCGGATCCCCCTTCTGCCAGGTGATGGGGCTGCCATCGGAAAGCTCCGACGGAAAATCAATCTTTTTGCCCGCAGACGATTCGATGTCGGAAAGAATCCGGCCCAGCTCCATCTCCCGGTTCTGCTTCACCTCCTTTCGCCGATCTTTCTTCCCGGCGTTCCGGCTTTCCTCCATCTCCTTCAGGGAGCGCTTGGAAATAATCACCTCCTTCTCCAGCACCTCATCCTTTCCCTGAATCCGCACCCGCAGGGGGTACTCCTCGTAGGAATTGAGGGACCGCCGCTGAATCCCCGTCACGTTGCCGCTTCCGTCCACGATGTATTTTCCCGATTCCAGGCCGCTTTTTATCACAAAAGAAGCCAGGAAAAGGGCGCACACCAGCGTAATTCCATAAAGCTGCCGAAGCAGCGGCGGGTCCGCCCGAATCCGCCGAAGCATCTCCCGGATCCACCGGACGACCTTCGATTCTGCCATTTGCTGTATTTTTTCACTCATATCTTCACCTTTACAATCCGCTGCACCAATTCATAAATTCCAACATTCGCCCCAATCATTCCCGTCATAATCAGCCGCCCCCGAATGGTTTCGTACATGGGGGCGATGTAATCCGGCGAGGCCAGGTTCAGAAAAAGAATCACCACCACCGGTGCCAGGAGGATGATCAGCCCTTCCTGCTCCTTTCGCCGAATCAGCTCCCGGATCTCCCGCTCGATGGTCATTTTGTCGATGATCACCATAGCGGCTTGGTTCATGGCTCGGATTAGACTGGCCCCCGTGATTTTGCAAGTGGCATAAATTGTCACGAAATCAATCACATCCTCCTGCCCGCTCAAGGCGGCCAGGTCCGCCAGCACATCCACGTCATCTTCGTTGCCGTGCTCAATTCGCTGATGGACGAGTTTCATTTCCCGAACCAAGAGGGCATCTTCATCGTAAATATCCACCATTCGGGGAATCGCTTCCTCGATGGAATCTTTCATGGACCGCCCGGCGCCGATGGAAGTGGCGGCGATGAACAGGAAATCCTTGAACTGCATCAGGTACTCCCGCCTTCTTCGTTCCTTTAATATCTCCACGGCGAATTTCTTCAGCCGCGGCAGAAAGGGGATAATCACTGCGCCGAACAGGATGTTTCGATAGAACAACAGGGCCACCAACAGGGCGACCATCCCGGAAACCCCGTAGAACACCGCGTTTTCTCTCCGGGACATTTCATAAATTCTAAAGTCGGTCATTCATGCCACCTCTTTTTAGGTTATCCCGATGCAGCAGCGCATTCCCGGTTCGAACCAGTTCTCCCGCCCCATCGATACGATAAAGATAATTGATGTTGTATTCCTTTCCGTCGAACCCCGCCAGCTCCGCCACTTCCATCACCCGCCGGTTCCCATCGCCGTCCCGCTTCAGGTGCACGAAAATCTCAATGGCATTGGCAATCTGATTCCGCACCGTGTACACCGGCACCTGGGCGCCCATCATGTACATGGTCTCCAGACGGTTCAGCATTCCCCGGATGGAATTTCCGTGACCGGTGGAAATGCTCCCGGAATGGCCCGTGTTCATGGCCTGAATCATGTCCAAAACCTCTCCGCCCCGCACCTCCCCCACGATAATCCGGTCCGGCCGCATCCGCAGGCTGGTGCGAATCAATTGGTCCATCCGCACCTCTCCTTTCCCGATGGAATTGGCGCTGCGGCACTCCATCTGCACCCGGTTCTCCAGGTGATTCAGCTGCAGCTCCGCGGAATCCTCAATGATCACCACCCGCTCCTCCGGATGAATGTAGGATGCCAGCGCGTTGAGCATGGTGGTTTTGCCCGAGGAGGTTCCGCCGCTGATAAAAATATTGTATCCGCACTCCGTCAGCGCACACAGGTCCTCCTTGCACTCCTCCGTCAAACTCTTCCGCTGCACCAGCTCCTCCATGGTAATCATGGATTCCGCGAATTTCCGGATGGTGAGAGCCGGTCCGTTCAGCGCCACATTCCGAAGCACCCCGTTGATTCGGTACCCGCTGGGCATCCGCGCGTCCACGATGGGATTCGCTTCGTTGATCTCCCGGTGCACGTCCGATGCCAGCATACGAATCACGCCCTCCAGTTCCTCCGCCGAAATGAACGCGTTGTCTACCGCCTGTACCTTCCGGTTCCTCTCCACAAAAATATGCTCCGGCCCGTTCACCATGATCTCATTGATGGCCGGATCCTCCAAATATTCCTGCAGGATTCCGTACTTGCTCCGGAGACGAAGGTACACCGCCCGCACCATATCGCAAATCTCCCAATACTCCACCCGGCCGGCCAGCTCCGACCCGAAAAACTCATCCTCCACATATTCCAGCAGCCGCTCCGCATCCTCCGTCACCTCCGAGTGGGACAGCTTCTTCCGCAATTCCCGGATAAAACCATCCAGCTCCCGGCTGTACTTTTCCGTCACTTCCTTTAACATCGCATCTCCTTTGCTGTGTCTTGGTGCGGAGCACTTGGCCTGTCGCGTGCTCCGCACTCACGGCGTCTCCAAAATTCCTTGTACCAGCCGCGCCGCATTCCGAATCTCCCCGGCCCGCTCCGGCACCACCAGCGACGTCTTCGGAAAATACTCCCGCATATCTTCCTCCGCCATGTAGATGCACCACTCGGAATTCTTCATCACCTCGATGTTCCGCTCCGAGAAGCAATCCCCCACGCTGCACACCACCGCCGAAAAATACCGTCCCATCTCCCGAATCAACTCCAGGCACTCCCGCCCCGGAATCTTCATCAGCTCGTTCATCCCCCGCGGCATCCGAACCCGAAACACGTTCCCCCTCTCCCGCCGAAAAAACACCTCCACCGGAATGTTCTTCCCGCTCTGAAGGTAGTACACCAGCTTCCGAAAGGTATTCCCCGATTCTTCCGGCTGCCCCTCCCGATAAAAATACGTTAAATCCAGCAGCAGTACCGGTTCTTCCAGGTGCTCTCCCAATTCCAAGGCCACCTGCTCCGCCAGACGATGCCCCAGATCCGTGCGCTCCACCGCACCCACGGTAACGATGCGTTCCTCGCCCCTTCGCAAATCTCCTTTTCCCGTCCAGAGAAAGGCGCACAGCCGCAGGTCCGTCAGAAGCTCATCCACGCCGGCATACTTGAACAGCACATAGGGGCCCTTGCCTTCCACTTCCCGCCGGCACTCCGAGCTCAGCAGCACCATGCCTTCCCGCAGCTTGCCTTCGCCCACATCCGTCACCAGGAGCGTATCCTCTTCCATCCGGAAATTATCTTCGATTATCACGTACAGGTTCCACCGGCTCCGGCGAATTCGCTCCGCCAACGCATCCCGGTATTCCCGATCCTTCATCACCAATTTCAATCTCATCGCTTCGTCCTCTCGCTCCGCGCCCACCGGCGCCGCTCCTACCACCCTCCGGGATCCGTTCCAGCGCCTCCGGCGGCGGGCGGCGCGGGTTGCATTCGCCGCCCCGCCTCTTTGTGCACCTACTGTACCACAAAAAAAATTCCCCTTCAGTACACATTTATTATCATCCGGCGTGCTTTTAAACCGGAAAGGGGCATTTGTAAACTTTGGGTTTCCCCGCGTGTGTGGCATCCGGTGCGGGGGCAGGAATTGTAAACTTTGGGTTACCTCGCGTGCGTGACCTCCGGTGCAGGCTCAGGAATTAGAATTTTTCTGATGCGTGCAGTTAAATATGCCTAGAATTTTAAAGCGAGTTCATGCTAATCTTGAATTTGGGGTCGATTAGCGTGAATCATTTTTTGGCGATACACGATTTTACCCTGTGTTCCTTTGTGTGCAAACCAGTCTTCGAAAAACAGTTCACGCTTTTTGAAGGGGCACCCCCTTTTTAGCGTGAACTGACAATGATAATCCGTCGCTTCATAATTAGAGTTCCGCAAAATCGGCAAATTGGGTTCACGCTATTTCGGAATTTTCTGTCAAAAAGCGTGAACCGCCCTTAATTTTCTAGGCATATGGGATTGTGCGTCTGGAATACGGATAATTCTATTAGAACAACACTGTTTCCGGCCGGCAGGCGGCACAGGCTTGGTGCATGAAATCCCGCAAGCCCTTCTACCTCCGTTTCCGGTGCACCAAGTCCCGGAGGGTTTTCGGCCGGCGTCCCAAATTAGTCCCGGGCCGCCGTCTGATGAAAGATGAAAAGCGATGCGGAAGGCCCACCGGCCTTCCCGCATCGCTTTTCTTCATCTTAATTCCAAAGCGGAAAGAGCTGAGCAGAGGCCCGGCCTCCGCTCAGCTCTTCACATCATCATTCCAAAAGGAAAAGTAATGCGCGGAGGCCCCCGCGCATTACTTCTCATCATATCAAAAGAAAAGAATTGACGACGAACGCCCCCATCGTTCCCCATTCGTCGTCAATTCTTATCATCTCCTCCCGGGCCGGTCCCTTTCCGCCTTGTCGACCGGGCCAAACCCGCACGCTATGCGGCGGGAAAAAGTTGCGAACTATTTTCTTACGACATTTCTTACGACATTTACTACGACATGAGCATGTCGGCACCATGCAATTAAAACCTGCCTCCGAAAAGCAATCTACACCTAGCGGACCTCCCACCATCCGTTCTTACTAGCTCCATGGCGAACAATTTTTCCCGCTTTTTTTAGCTTCGCCAAAATTCTTTGTGCTTGTCTGGATGTAATTCCAAGTGTGCTTGCCAATACATTTGCGGTAAGATGCCCATCTTGCTCTAGCAGTTTTAAAATTCTTTCTTCATTTACAACAAGACTGCCTTTAACATTGCTTTCATCCATTAATTGTTCTGCTGTAGCATTCTCTTCGTTCGTATTCTGAGTTTCAATTTCTCGCAAAGCATCCCGAATTATTTCAAGCATAAATTCTACAAAAACAGTTGACTCCCCCATATTATTTGCCGTCTGCAACGCATTGTAATATACTTCCTGATTCTCATGAACCAAAGTCTCTATAGGCAGCCATGCAAAAAAGGGCTTCCATTTCTGTAAAATCAGCGATTGCCATAACCTGCCGGTTCGACCGTTTCCATCCGCAAACGGATGGATAAATTCAAACTCATAGTGAAAAATACAACTCTTCACCAGCGGATGGTACTTTGATTTTTTCAACCAGGAGAATAACTGCTCCATTACTTCCGGCACGTAATTTGCGGGAGTCCCTGCATGAATCAGTTCGGTTCCGGAATAGACTCCTGCATTATTTGACCGAAAGATGCCCGCTTCACGAACAAGTCCTCCCATCATAATCTTATGTGCCTTCAGCAAATCTCTAACATCATATGGATTTAGTTGTGATGCAAGCTCATATGCTTCATACGCGTTTTTTGCTTCCCGTACATCCTCCGGAGGTCCCAGAACCCGTTTCCCATTCACAATATCTGTTACTTGCTCTAATGTTAATGTGTTCTGTTCAATGGCCAACGACGAGTGAATCGATCGGATTCGATTCTCCCGCCGCAAAACAGGATTCGCATGCAGCGATTCATATGTTGAAATGGATCCAACGTATTCTCCGATTTCAATAATCAAATTGGTGATTTCTTCCGTCATTTGGAAAGGTGGGGTATATTCATTCATCTATTGCTCCTCAACGCACTACAAACTGCTTCCGCTCATTCTGCTCGATGGCTTTCAACTCCCGTGCCGCCTTGATGGCGTCCGCCGCGCATTCCTCGATGCGGTGGCTGGAGCGGCTGTATCCCAGCAGGTTCACCATGGCTTTGGTGATTTCCTCCTTGGTCATAGGACCGTTCTCCTGAAGCAGACAGCACACGGCATTCTTCAGTTCGTATTTGCAGATGTCCTCCGTGTTCCGCTGCTCCCGGAAGCGGAAGGTGTGATAGTCTGCCGGATTCGAACCGTGATTCCACAGGAAGCGAACCCCGGATTGGCGAGTGATTTTTACGTCTGCCGTGGCCACCAGCTTATCCAGGTGCTCCGAAATGTTTTTGCCGGCCCTGCCCAGGCCGGTGGAATTAATCAGCGTGCGAATCAGGGCAGGTTGGCTGATCGGGCCCTCCACCTGAACGATTTCCGAAATGGCCTCCTTGATCAGCTTTTTGGTCTGACGGTCGTAAAAATTATCGATGGTAATCTGCGAGAGGTCTTTCTCGAACACGCGGTACTCTTCCCGAATATAGCGGAGGGGTTCCGCGGAGGCTGCGGCCGCTGCCGCTGTAACGGTGGCAGCTTCAATGGCTTCGGCAGCTGCGGAGATTTCCGGGACCGCCGGCTTTTCTTTCACCGGGGTTTTGCGAGGTGCCTTCTCAGCGGTCTCAGCAGGCGCCTTGCCAGCGCCTTCGACGGTCTCCGCCGGCGCCTCGAGAGCGGTTCCGGCCGGGACCGCCGGCACTTCCACCGAAGGTTCGGCGATAACCCCGGCCGGATTTCGGCGCATCGGAATCGGCCGGATGCCGATGTTCCGCACCAGCTGCACGTCGATGCAATCGTTATCCGGGATTTTATTTTCGTCCAGTGCCTTCAGGATTTCTTCCGCTTCCTTCCTCGCCTCTTTGTAGGAAAGGTTTTTCCCCAGAGTCATGGCGGTGCATTCCAAAGCCACCAGTTTCCCCTCCTTGATGAGCTTCCGCAGCTGCGCCGTATCGGAAAGAACCGGTTCGCTGCATCTGCCTTTGGAAGTCAGCCATACGCCGGCAAAAATATGAGCCGGTGCCGTAATCAGGACCGGGTGGAGCCCAAAGGATTCCAGACAGGAAGCGAAGAGCACGGTAATGTCCATGCAGGTAGCAAACTTCTGCTGCATCACCGTCTCCCCCAGACGCACCCGCTGCGGTCCGAAGAAGCTGGCCGGCGGATTCGAGTAGATGATGCCGGCTTCTTTTATGGCGTTGTACACGCCCATGGTCATCTCCTCCACTCTTTTGGCATCGCCCTGATAGCCCTCCAGGGACGGGTTCATGCCCTCCTTCTGCATCCAGCGCGCCGCCTGCTGCAGGAGCCTGATGATGTCCGGATGGTTCGGCGTCATGTAGGCCGGCAGCAGAACCAGTGCGCCGTTCCACTGGTCGTACGGACAGATCGTCACACGGCCGCAGGCCTCCGAGACTTTTTTGCCGTTCACGGTGAGGGTGTAGGTAGCGGTGCAGGTCTCGATTTCCGTAATCTGCTCTAATTTACGGAGGTTGATGGCCGGGTCGTCCACCTCAAAGACGATGTTCTCCCCCGCCGGCACGTCTCCCAGAAAAACATCCACCGGTTCCAGAATATCCGACGTAAAATCCGCCCGGAACTGGATGTTCTTGAGCTTTTTGCCGGTTTCGTTGGCCACGTACACGTCCCCGATCAGCTGCTCCTGACCGTTGGCGTACATGGCGTACAGCAGGTCCGGCCGCCGCATCAGATCCTCATCGAAGGTGCCGTCCGCCCGGGCATATAAAAACACGTTCACCGGACCGGAGGCGTTCTTTTCCGTCTCGTACATCACCGATTTCATGTATTTCTGCATTTCTTCTTCCGGCGCCGGCTTCACCCGCATGCTGCACTCCGCGGTGCCCACCTCCTGCTCCCCCATGAACAGGGTGAAACGGATTTTGCCGTTCCGGGTGCGTTTAATCTTCGCGTATTCCTCCAGGTTCACCGGCGGGTCGTCGATTTCGAATTTTCCTTCTACCCCCGCGGTAAAAGTACCCTCTTCGTAGTACAGGAGTCCCGGGTCCACGATAGCCGGCTGGAATTCACAGGCGATTCGAACGTCCGGCAAGGTTTCTTTGCTCCGGTTATGGATAAAACCATCTCCGATAATCATCTCATTGCCCTGAATCAAATCTTCCAGGTTGATGACCGGCTGTCCTGCGCATTGAAAATTCACCTTCCGGTCCTTACCCACTTCCAGAATGATGTCCACCGGTTTGGCATCGGTCGCCCCCGCCTTCCGCGCCGGTGTTGTTTTTACCGCCGGGGTCTTCTCTGCCGGAACCTCTGCCTGCGGGACCGCTGCCGCCAGATCTGTCCGTCCCGTCAGCTCCGCCGCCCGCTTGAGCACCTCGATTTCAATCATGTCCCGGAGCTGGTTCACGGTGCGCGTGTTCGAGGTCATCATGGAATTAATGCTCAAATCCAGGCCCGCGGCAAACCAGCAGGAATCGCAGACGATTCCGTCCGATACCGTCACTTTCCCCGACAGGAAACCCAATTTCTTTCCGCATATAGAACAAACCTTCGTCATGTGTGCCTCCTTTGTGTTGTGCTATTTGTGCTGATTATTATTCTTCTGTATACTTCTCTCAAACGTCGTATCCGGCACTTCGCCTAAACTATCCGGCATTTTTTTCATAGTATCCGGCACTTTATTGGCAGTATCCGGCACTTTAACGGCGGTTTAACGGCGGTTTCCTATCAACTCAATATGATTTTCTGCCGGTGCTGTCCGTCGAAAGCTTTTCAAATTGGGTAAACACTGTTTCCGCAATTTACTGTCGCTCTTCATATTCCAGTCTTAATTCTTCTGCAAGATACAGATCGCTCATGCAGTGCATATCGGAAACGCCCTCACGCATTAATTGGTAAACTTCGGAACGATAAAATAAATCCAATGCTTCGTCCAATGAAATTCCCTGCTGTTTGGCAAAGCACTCAATGATGCGAGCATATTTTTTCTGGAGTAAAATCGGATTTGCCATCATAGTGTTTCACTCCCTTCAAAATGTAACAAAGACAATGCTTTCTCCGTGCGGAAACATATTTGCCGGTTCGGCTTTTCATAACGCAAGCGTTTAAGAGCTTCCGCCTTGTCAATCAATCCATCAAAGAACAGTTCCACCGTATTGAACACCTTATCATTGGCAACACCGCCCACAACAAGATCGTAATCAGTCGAATCTTTTCCTCTGCGACAGTTCAAAATGAAATCCAACCATTCGTCGGAATAAGAATCGAATTTCAATGTTTTTAATTCGGCTTCCCGGCTTTTGTCATATTTATACCGGGAGATGATAGCATCCTTCCCACGACGTTTGAATTTACCGCACCACTTCGCCGCCTGTTCATACAATGGAGTGACGTAGAAACCTCGTCCAAAGTCCACATCAAGGCGAGAATGAATCAAATCCGGCTTTGCAATCTCTAAAAATGAACCATGGTAGAGAATCATACCTCCACGCCCCTTTCTTTCATCACATCAAGGATCTCGTCCACGATATACTCACGGCTCTGGGTATGCAGCACTTCATATTCCGGCACGATGTAACCGTACAGGATATCACTCTTTTCGGTAAATGCCAGATAGACCCGCGCTGCATCCGCACCCAACTTTTTCGCTACATTTTCAATGCAAAACACAGCGAACTCCAGCTCATTGGAATTTTTAATTTTTTCATGTTTCATCATACGTAAGCCCGCCTTTTTCTATGTCCACCCGAACACTGAGATTGCTTTAATTATAGTATTTATTGAAAAATCCGTAAAGGCAAAAAACGTCGCTTTGTAGGATTTAGGTTATCAAATACCAAAAAAGTTCTTGACGGCCGCGGTTGTCTGTGCTAAATTTAGGTTATCAAATACCAAGTTTTTTTTTAGGAGGTCAATCATGTTGAAAAATATCAAATCGGACATTCAGAACCAAATTACATTCGGTGTGCTCGCGTTGAATCGAATGTTTGAACGGAAAGCACTGGATGACGCATTGGCACAGGATACGCTTTCGGAAGCGCATGAAACATTAAATACCGCAGTGCGTCCGGAACATCGGGACATTCTCACTTTCATCTTCCGCAATCTGTTTGCCGCTGAAAAAGACACGCAGAGAATTCGAGAAACACTGGACACCATCGATGACATCGACGTGCCTGATTTTGTGAGCGCCTACCGGAATCGGGATAATGAAATCCGCGGGTCGTACACAAACGGAGATATCGAGAAACTCGCCACAGCGGTTTTTGCCCCTTCCGAATCCAAGACCGTAATGGATATCGGCTGCGGCCAAGGTGTATTTCTGACCGAAACCGCAATCCAGGAAAAAGCCGGCGAGCTTCACGGCATAGAGATCAAACAAGAGGACGCAATCGTGGCCCGGATGAAAATGCTCATTCTGAATCGGGATATGAACCACATTCGCTGTGAAGACGTATTCGATATTGATTTTCGCAATCCGGAACTTCCTCAGTACGATGCCGTTTTCTGCCACATGCCGATAAAGCAGCGGCTCGAATCTAAGCAGCTTCTGTCATGCGGATTGTTTGATGAAAAAACAGCAAAGCGCGTTTCCGTTCACTCTTCCGAGTGGGCGTACATCCGGGCAATGCGAAAGATGCTGAAGAAAGGCGGCAAAGGAATTGCTTTCATCCGCGCAAGCCTGTTGTATCTGGAATCCGAAAAAGAGTTCCGGAAAGAGCTGCTGGAATCGGGAACGCTGGAAGGCGTCGTTTTATTGCCGGAGGGCCTGCTCATGAATACCGCCATCCAAATCGCCATGCTGGTGTTGAGCGAGAACAACAATCGCATCAAGATGGTGAACGCCGCTTCTTATTATGAAAAAATAAAATTCCGAAATGTGCTTACGGACACCGAAAGGGACCGCATCTTGGACCTGTATTTTAACGGCGGTGCAAATCTTGAGGACGAAAACCGTCCTTCCGACGACTATATTGAAGTTGCGCCTCGGGCGATTGCGGATAACACCTACTCCTTCGACCCGATGCGGTACGTTCTGGATGAAAAAGTTTGTTTTACCAACGCCCGGAAGCTTTCCGAAGGAACCCGAGACATTTTCAGGGGGGCTCAGATTACGTCCGATAAGCAGAAAGAAATGTCGAATCTCTGCGGCAAGGCGCCGAACGGCTATCTCCTGAATCTGGCCAACATCAGCAACGGCTACATGGATGAAGAGCTTGTGGAAGTGCATATTGACAAAATTGAAAAATACAAGAAATACATGCTTCAGGACGGTGATGTAATTATCTCTGCCCGGGGAACCAAAATCAGCACCGCAGTTGCGGAAAATATCAAGGATCGGAATATTATCGCAACGGGGAATCTCATTGTCGTAAGATGCAACGACACTTTAGAGCCTTATTACCTGAAAGCATTCTTCGACAGTGATGACGGCAACTTGTGCCTCAGCGTTGCACAGACCGGCAGTACGATTTTTGCCATTAACCCGAAGCAGCTCTGTGAATTGCAATACGATGCCATCGACATGGAAAAGCAGAAACGAATTGCCGAAAAAGAAAAAGCGCTCATCGCTGAGTTGCATGAGACCATCGGCCGGATTGAAACGCTCCGTCAGAACATCTCCGGCGTGTACGATGACTTTAGAAAGTAAATTTTGAACGGTTGGCACCTGTCTTCGGATTTTGATAAGTGAGGCTATTTAAGATTTTTGCGGGAAACCGCAAAAATCTTAAATACGGTAGTTGTAAACCGGTTACGGACGGGATATAATGCTATTGAAGATTTTTGCGGTAAACCGCAAAAATCTTCAATAGGAGGTGCTATACATGGAAATTAAAAGAAATCGTTATCTGAATACGCTCATCAGCAAGAAGCATAACGGTCTTATAAAAGTCATAACCGGTATGCGCAGGTGCGGCAAGTCTTATCTTCTCTTTACGTTATTTAAGGAGCATCTGCTGTCAGATGGAATAGATGAAGATCACATCATTGAGATTGCTTTTGATGCTTTCGAAAACAAGAAATATCGCGATCCGGATGTGCTGTACCCCTATCTGAAAGAGCAGATTAAAGATGATGCTATGTATTATGTATTGCTTGATGAGGTACAGCTGCTGGGAGAGTTTGAATCGATTCTCAACAGTCTGATTCGTATGAAAAATGTAGACGTATATGTAACCGGAAGTAATGCTCGTTTTCTTTCAAAGGATGTCATTACTGAATTCCGAGGCCGCGGCGATGAGGTGCATATGTATCCCTTAAGCTTTGCTGAATTCATGTCCGTCTATTCGGGTACAAAGCAGGACGGATGGAATGAGTATATGCTCTATGGCGGTATTCCACTGGTACTTGAATTTACCACGCCGGATCAGAAAATTGCGTTTTTGAAATCTCTCTTTGAGGAAACCTATATTTCGGATATCGTTGGCAGGCATAATATTCGCAACAAAGCAGAATTAGAAGAGCTTTTAAATATCCTGTCCTCAGCGATCGGTTCTCTGACTAATCCGCAGAAACTGTCCGCGACATTTCAAACAGTTAAGAAAAAGAAAATCAGCAATTCCACAATCAAGCGGTACATTGATTATCTTTGTGATTCCTTTCTGATTGACAGCGCAATTCGATATGATGTGAAGGGAAAGAAATACATTGACACACCGGTAAAGTATTATTTTACGGATATGGGGCTTCGCAATGCCCGATTGAATTTCCGTCAGATTGAGGAAACTCACAGCATGGAAAATATTATTTTTAACGAGCTGAAAATGAAGGGCTTCAATGTGGATGTGGGTGTTATCATGCAGTATGAAACCAATGAGAAAGGCACCAACATCCGCAAACAGCTGGAAATTGATTTTGTCTGCAACCAGGGTTCCAAGCGCTATTATATCCAGTCTGCTTATGCGATTCCCGATCAGGCCAAAATGGAGCAGGAACAGAGATCTTTGATGTTGACGGGAGATTTCTTCAAGCGAATGATCATTACCAAAGATACACCTGCACCTTATTACAATGAGTCGGGTGTGTTGATCATGAATGTCTACGACTTCCTGCTGAATGAGAATAGTCTGGATTTTTAGAAATGAGCAAGAACAACAAGGACTCTGCACTCTTTTAGGTGGCTCTTTAACGCCATGATTAACGCCATTTTTACCGGTGGCGTTAGTCATGGCGTTTGCATCCCCCGGTTTCATTGCTGCGGAATATTCATTAGCGATTATCTCTTTTGGAAATTGCTGTTCATTGAGACTTAGCGAAACTTAAATTCACTGTTTTTTCTTTTAATAAAATGCTCTGTAAAGCCAATAATCCAACGGTTCCAATGCTTTTTTTCCATTTAATTGCCCTCAGGCACCTATATAAGTGAAACTTAGCGAAACTTAAATTATGCCCGAAGTGGGTGTCAACCGGATCCGGGCTCCGAATGGCCCGACCGGTTGACATACGGTAAATCCTATAATACATTATCTGTTCTAGGTTGAGCGCAATCTGCTCAGTCATGATAAGTACGCTACCATAAGAATCCTATTTACAGATTTTTTGGGCCACCCATGTTATCAGACTATGGCTCAACAATTCCAGCTACGCTTTGTCGTGCGATAAATGCTCGCATTAAGTCTATAGATTGCTTTAATTCTTCTCTTGTATACCTTGGATTGTTTTTATTATCCGGATGATGTATTTGATGTCGTATATATTCTGACAAAACCTTCTGTTCATCTATAATTGAGTTATTCTTACATACACGCTTGTACAATCTTGTTGGCTTTCCTTGAATATACGAATTTCTCCATCCCTGAAATTCTATGAAGGAATATAATTCATCGTGATATTCTTCCGTAACTTCATTAAATGCTATATAGTTTACTTCATTTAGTGACGGATATTGAAGTTGACCTGGGAGAACACCTAATATTTCTTTATTCCCTTCTTTATTTTCCTTAATAAGGCGTAAATCTGTAAACTGCAATTGTTTGACAATGCAAGAACTATGTGTTGTCAATATAACCTGCGTATTTGCGGCTGACGCTAATGTCTTAAAGGCTTCTATCAATATCCGCTGATTATCTGAATGTTGTGAAGTTTCTGGCTCTTCAATCGCATATATTACACCCGTATTACCTTGTTCTTGACACCGTCTCTCCGCCTCAGCCCTAAAAAAATTTAACAAGACAAGTCTTTTTACTCCACTCCCCCGTTTATTAATTGGAATATCTTCATCACCTGATATTGATACATTTTTAAAAACATCCTGCCATTTAAGGCTGTCTGCTGCTGGAATCAGCGGATTCAAGCTTGCCGCAATTGCTGGATCCATTTCTTGAAGTTTAGTTAATGTTCTATCTGCTACTTCTTTTAATTTGTTTTCAACCTCAGTTGCAACCTCTGCCAATGTTGCTTGCAATTCTGTATCACTCAAAATTTGTTTTACAGCTGTTTTTAATGGATCTTGTATCTCGTCATCTCCATCACTATTCTTTCTATCTGACTGAAATAATGAATATGTCGGTAAATAATTAGATAATTTCTCCCAGATTTTCTTCGCATCTTCTTTTGATGCATCAATCTCTGTGATATCCTGTTGCAAATCATCAGAATATTTATTCCAAATTGCTCTCCTCATTTCAGCATTAACAGTTTGATTTTCGCATTCAATATTTGCACTTTTTATTATCTTTTTTAAATCACTATTCTTTTTTAATAATAATTCTGCACACTTATCATTCGTTGGATGTTTAGCTATAATAAATATCTTGGCCGCTCCACCATTTTTATATCTTTTTATGACTTCCAACTGTCCATCATCATTAAGCATAAATTCATCTTGTAATGAAGTCTCAACTGTTGAATCTATAATTATCTTTTCTGGTAATTCTGAGAAACATATAGAAATTTCTATATTTAAATCTTCTTCCTTTCTGCCTCTCACATTAACATCCGTTTTATCTAATTTAATCACGCCTTTTCCATCATTAAAAAAAACATCTAGGGCTTCTAAAATCGTAGACTTTCCAATATCATTCTTCCCAACAAAGACTGTTAAATCGTTGAATTCTATTTTTACTTCTTCTTTATACCCTCGAAAATTCTTAATTTTTATTGAATCTATTTTCATCTAATCTCCTCATTCAGATGCTTTCCACGCATTTTTAACAGTCTCGTATAATGAGTGCTATTTGGGTTTGTTATAAACTATTCGTACTACCATGTATATTTGACTGCTTACGACAACATATCATCCTAATATCCGAACACTCCATTATCTATACCTAATCTGAAAATTAAGCCTAAAATAATAATCTTCACCTTCTTTATAAACTCTTGCGTAATTCCCATGATTTTCACTTGTTGCAGGCCATTCAAAATAACAATGTTTAAAAAGATAGGACTTAAAACCTTCGGATTCCAAGGCTAAATTTGCGGTAACATTTCCTTTTTCGTCAACTGCTATAAACCCACCATTTACTTGGCTTTTTCCATCCCACAGGGTTCCCGCAGTAAGTCCGCAATATGATGCATATAAGAAGGATTTCATCATGTATTGATACTTTTCTTTTGGACGCGTCAGGCTGCAAGGATTATGCTCAATAACAATATCTACCATATCCTCTACATCAGATTACCTTTGGTTTGTGATAATCGCATATTCTAACCACATCTTGAAAAAGCGTTCCGCGGCATAACCCCTTATAATCATCATCAAACCCCATACGCTTTCCGGCTAAACTAAATGCTTGACAAGGAAATCCCGCAAGACATATATCAAATGCAGGTACGTTTTGTTCATTAATTCTAGTGATGTCTCCCGCAATTTCAAATTCATCAGCAAAGTTATCTCGGTATGTTTTCTGGGCATGTTCATCCCATTCCGATACAAAAACTGTTTCAATTTCATTCTTAAAAGCATTATCAAATCCCAGTCTGATTCCTCCGATTCCGGCAAATAAATCAATCGACTTTAATACTCTACTCATCTTTCTTTCCATATCCTTTCTACTAAATCTGCACATTCTGCAAGATTCTTTTTAATTTCTTTTCCCCAAAAGCGCAAAACTATCCATCCTTCAGATTGCAATTTTTGTGTAACTTCTTTATCTCTTTGCATATTCCTTTCTATCTTTGAAATCCAAAACTCTGTGTTTGATTTGAAATCATTCTTTCTGTTTTCCCAATCATAACCATGCCAGAATTCGCTGTCACAAAATACGGCAATTTTCTTTCCAATGAAAGCAATGTCAGGTTTACCTTCAATGCTTTTTACATTCTTTCGATACCGCAATCCTCTTCGCCACAGTTCCTTTTGAAGAAGCACTTCTATTTCAGAGCCCTTACTTTTTACTTGCTTCATATTGTATGAAATTTGCTCCGGAGTTTTTTTAGTCATCAGAATCCTCCCTAACAAATTCGCAAATATCTTGTATATTACAATCCAACGCACAACAAATTTTCATCAATACTTCCATACTGACAAATTCATCTTTTCCCAGCTTTGCAACTGAGTTGCTGCTTATTGATGCTTTTTCTCTCAATTGGTACTTCTTCATTTTTTTATCAATTAGAAGTTTCCACAACTTATCATAACTGACTTTCAAAATGAACCTCCATGCTGCATTTTTTTCTAAACCTAGCGATAAATATTATACACCGAGATAAAAACTTTGCAAACACAGATTATTTTTCTTTACAGTCCCTGAAAAGCATCTCACTGCCATTATTACTCTCAACCCAGTCTATTCTATCCCATCCTGCCTCATTCGGAAACCTTTATCGTTCACGCCCCGTTACAACGCGAAATGTTTTTACCGTTAATACAAAACAAGCAGGAACTACTTCCGCAGTTCCTGCTTGTTTCGTTTAAATTCCGTAATATTCCGACTATAGGTCATCAAATTCGACCATCTGCAAGAAGTTTTTCAGATTCTCATTTGTTGGGTTTTCAAATACTTCCCCGCAGGTGCCATCTACTTCAATTATGCCGTCGTTCAAGAAGACGACTCTTGTGGCAAAGTTTTTGATGGCGTTGATCTGATGGGTTACGATCAGCATCGTTTGGCCCTCTGCCGCCAGCTCTTTGATGGCCTGGAAGACTTCGTGAGCAAGGGATGGGTCCAGGGACGATGTGGGTTCATCGAACACGATGATTTCCGGTTCCATAGCCAGGGATCTTGCGATCGCAAGCCGCTGCTTCTGTCCGCCGGAAAGGGTTGCCGGATATTGGTTTGCCGCATTTTCCAGTTTGACTTTTCGAAGCAGCTTCTCGGCAATTTCATCTGCCGCAGAAGCCTCCATCTTCTTGACAATTGTCAGCGGCTTTGTGATGTTCTCCCTGGCCGTGTAGTGCGGGAACAGGTTGAAATTCTGGAAGACCATTCCGATTTTTCCAACGCCCTTCCCGTCATCCAAGTATTCTTCCCCGTTCAGCAAAATCTGTCCGGTGTCCGGTTTCTCCAGGCCGGCGATGCATCGCACCAGGGTACTCTTTCCGGATCCGCTGGAGCCGATGATGGCCACAATGTCGCCTCTGTCCACCGATAGATTCACGCCGTGGAGCACGTGGTTGTTTCCAAAGCTTTTCTTCAGATCTTTAATATCTATCATTGCCATTTTGTCGCCTTCCTTTCTAACTTTCTAGCAACAAAAGTCATGGAATAGGTCATCACAAAATACAGCACACCCAGTGATATGTATATTTCAAATGGATGATAGGTCTTTGCATAGATTTGATTTCCAAGCTTTGTAAGCTCTATTACCGGAAGCACAGAGGCCATGGAGGTCTCCTTGATCGATGAAAAGTGATGCATGGCACCTTGTTTTTCCGCTTCATGCATCAACTCCAGTTCCAGAGTTGATGCATGAGCACTCGATTTTTTGTTCCATGCATCACATCCTATCATTGCCGCCGGACATCAGCCCTTTCATTTGCCCAACGGCGGCGAAGCGGGCGAATCAATTGATGCAGGAACATTATTATTCAGCGTTCCTGCATCAATTTTCTGATTTACACCGCCGGCCCGGATTAAAGCCGGGCCGGGTTCAGATGAAAAGTGATGCATGGCACCTTGTTTTTCCGCTTCGTGCATCAACTCCATTTCCAGAGTTGATGCATGAGCACCCGTTTTTTTGTTCCATGCATCACTTCCTACCCTTGCCGCCGGACATCGGCCCTTTCATTTGCTCGGCGGCAGCGAAGCGGGCGAATCAATTGATGCAGGAACATTATTTTTCAGCGTTCCTGCATCAATTTCCTGATTTGCACCGGCGCCCCGGATTAGAGCCGGGCCGGGTTCAGATGAAAAGAGATGCACGGAAGGCCCCGCCAGCCTCCGTGCATCTCTTTACAATATTGTATTTTCCAAAAGAAAAGAATTGACGACAGACCCTCGATTTCCGGAGGTCTGTCGTCAATCTAGTGTTTTCTTCGTTTCATTTTTTCTAATTTAAATTTGGTCCAGGTCAAAAAATCACTTTTTCTCCTCCGGATTTCCTGCTTCCAAGACCTCATCCCGCCTTCTCAGTCGGCATTGGACTCTAATCTACCCGGCGGCCGCGGGGAAATTGACGACGAAACCTCGGGGCAGAGCGTTTCGGCGTCAATTTCTTCTGCTTTTCCGGAAAGGGAACAAATTAGAGGTCTTTCCGGAATACTTGTGAGAGGGATCTGTGAGAGAGGTTTGTAAGATGAGTCATAGTAACTATTCCATTCCCAGTGACTTTGAAGCCCAGGCACGATTAATCCGGAACTCGCTGCGGCTCCGAAGGTCCGGCAGCTTGTCCCGCACCCCCTCTGCCATATCCTCGTACATTCCTTTCGGAATCGGGACGGTGCCCAGGGCGTCTTTGGAATTCACAACGACAAACAGGGGTTCTCCGTCTTCTTCCAAGTAGTAGAGGTTGGCATCCCTTAGGTCCGGGTTCTTGTCTGCAACCGCATCGCTGATGATGCGCTTCACCAGTTCGACAATTCGGTCGTCCTTGCCGGCATCAAAGATTCTTATTTTTTCCATCAATTCTCGCTGAGAACCCACGATGCGGTACAGGTACGAATCCGTATCCTCCTTCAGTACCTTCGTGAGCTCGGTTTCCGCACCCCCAAAATCTCCTCGAAATTGTTCTTCCACCATTTGGATATCCTCTTCCTGCACCACGTAATAGATCATGATTTGATCCTCCATCTGGTGGTACAGCATCGGATAATCGATGTTGAACGACTTCCCACAGTGGGGGCAGATGTATTGAAACAGCGCTCCGCTTAGGAGCTCTTCTTTCTTCTCCGGATTCAACTCGGTATTCAGGCTCGTCCACATTTCAAACTTGCCTGTGGTTCCGCAAACCGGACATTGGATTTCTTCTTTTTCGCACATGGACATAGGGCACCATCCTTTCTGTATCTGTATATGTGATGCTGTTTTAAATTATGAACGTAATTTGTATTGTTTTTTGAGTGCATTCATTTTTGCATCATTATACCCTACTATGCCATCCTTTTGCAGCCTTCCCAGCACAATCCCCGGATCTCGGTGAATTCTTTTTGAAAAATCTATAATTGACTGCGGAGAGAAAATCTGATGAGAAATAAATTCATCGTACTGTTCTGACGGAATTAATCGATTTCTTGCATATTCATCGGCTAGCTTTTCATTTTCGCCCGGTTCCATGTCAAAAGAAACACCATAATCACCACTCAGTATATGTCCGATTTCATGAAATAGCGTAAACCAAAATGTATCTGCATACAATCTCCTGTCATTTACCATCAATACGATGTTATCACCGATTTTTTTGGTCGCTCCGTTTATTCTAGAGCCCGAAATATTCGGCAGTATTACAAAGATCACACCTGCGTTGAAAAATGCTGCCTTAATCTTGTCATAGAAATCCGTATGACTTTCTGTGAGAGTCAGTGCATAATCAACAGCTTCTTCAAAATCTTTTTTGTTGAATTTAGGTGCATTGGCATGGAGTGCCTCATTCGTTGCAATCTGCATCATAATATTCGCTTTGATTGTATTCGCCTCACTCAAGTTCTCCGCACTGCTTCTGAATCGAGCCGCCATATCCGGTCTCTTAAGAACAGTCAGCGTTGCGATATCCAAGAATTTCCGTATACGTTCAATTTGTTCATCAATCTTTCTTGGAAGATTCGGCAGCATAAAATTGTTTCGAAAATACTTATAATCAATTTTTTCGAAAACAACTCGCTCCTGTTCCAGTTCCTGATCGGACTTAAATTCCACAATCAATGCATCGTAAGCTTGTTGTAGATTCAACCAATACGCAGCACCGGTTCCCATCAGACGCGACAATTTCATCGCCATATCGATTGACAGACTCTGCTCGCCTCTGACCAAAAGGCTCAAATTCTTTGGTGTCGTACCGAGTCTTTTCGCAAAGTCTTCCTGTGTTAGTCCGCTTTCTTCAATAATTTCTTTAACATAGTAGCCCGGATGGAAGGCCACTTTTTCTTTATATTCAATATAGTTACTCATAGTGTTTGCTTACCTCCCTCTACTCAACTTTCAATGCAGCCTCCGTTACAATCAGATTACCTTTCGGGTAATCTGATTGTAACACCATATTGAAAAAGAGTCAATGCCACTGGGTTTTCACAAAAAGCAAAAAAGAGGTCGCCGCACTCTGTCCGTACGGAAACCTCTTTCGATTGCAAATTGTTTTTATGAAATTGTTTTTGTGAGATTAATTCGGCATCTCGCTTTTCATTGCGCGGAAGCCGATGACCACGGCCCACAGATATGCGCAGGTTTTTGGGATCATCAGGGCACCCATTACCGGGATTGTTTCGGCGAAGAGAACTACCGGGAGATAGCAGCCGAAGCTCAGCACGATGGTGAACCACATCCAGCGGAAGGCGCGGTCGTTCTGCGTTTTGGCGCTGCGGAAGTAGAGCACGATGATCAGCAGGCCCAGCAGGGCGAACGGGATGTTCCGATAAATTCCCCAGGACAGCGGCGGATTGGCGACGGCCCACCGGTTCTGCGGCATCATACACAGGGCGATTCGAATGCCGGCCAGCAGGTATACCGAAACGGTCAGATTTTTGTGGCCGGTGATGTTGTAGCGTTCGCGCCATACGTAGTAGATCAGCACGTAGAAAATCGTCATGGTGACGGAAGTCACCCATTTGCCGATTCCCAGTGGAACCACGTAGTCCCCGAAACCGGTGGTGCACAGGGCGATGATGCGTGGCACCAGATGGAAGGAATCGCCGGCACCCAGGATTACAGCCATCCATCCGAAAAGGGTATACTGGCGGGACTTGCCCCCGCTTCTGCGGATCATTTTAATTCCAATGGTGATAACGGATACGAGATAAGCCACGTCAAAAATTGGCTCCATAATTGCTTGCATTGTATGCACACTCCTTTTTTATTTTTTTGCTGCACGTACGGCAGCCCCATCTAGTTGAACATTGTCCATTTTATCTTCCAAAGGAATCTCCCACGCACGTGGGAGATTGGGTGGTCGGTATGGGCAGCGTTTGGGTCGCAGCCGGTGCGAACGCCTTGGTCGCGGCCGGTGTGAACGCCGCGCTCTATGAGCCTTCGGCCGCTAATATATCGTGCGCCGCAGCACTTCCAGCACCGGTGCCGGATTGTAATCCTCACGGAGCAGTGCCGCCAGCATCAGCGAAAACAGAACGTCGCCGAAAACCTCCGGCGTGAACGCCTCATTGAACGCATCCTTCCGGACCCGCGAATCGTGCTTCAGAACTCGGACCAGACCGGCTTGGATGTGCTTCTGCGTTTCATTCATGCGCCGGATATTCTCTTTCTTCCCCTGCTCCGCAAGTCCCAGAGAATGCAGCGCCACAAAACCGGGATATTCCCGGCTCCCGGCTTCCATCCGCCGGTACATCCAAGTGACACAGGATTCCGCATCCTCGTACACTGCCGGATTATCCGAATTATGGAAGATTTCAGTCCAAATGCTTTCCACCGTGGCCGCCAGCAGCTTGGTCTTGGACCCAAAATAATTATAAATGGATCCCACGGACACGCCGCAGGCCCCTGCCACGGACCGGATGCTGATGGCCTGACTGCCTTCTTTTTTTACCAGCTCCCGGCTCACACTCAGAATTTCTTCTCGGGATGTTACTTTCTGATTCATGCACTCACCTCAACTTGAACATTGTTCATTATAGTCGCGGATGGATCCCCTGTCAAGTTTTGTCCGGGGCTCGTGCATCACATCTTCCGTCCCATCTTCATCAAGTTGAGGTTTTAGCCGCGGTTTTCAATGCTCATGCATCAGATTCCGGAAAAGCATGCCTTAATTTCCGGCTCACGTTTCCTCATCCTTCGGTTTGCTGTCCGGTATCTGATGTTTTTGCTTCGTTTTTCAGTCTCCATGCATCAACCTGAGATTCGTGGTTGATGCATACAGAGCGTTTGTAGTGGCTCATGCATCACTTTTAAAAAAATTGACGATAAAAGCAGAATATTCCCGCCGCCGAAGCAGCTCTTCACAACTTTTTTCCTATACCTGCGCGCCCAGAGCCCGGGCCTCCGCCAGCTTGGCATTCCCGGAAATCTCGCCGCCCCCGGTCACCCCATCGCAGTACACGGACCCCTTCAGGGTGGTTTTAGGAAAACAATCCAGCCAGCCGGTCAGTCCGGTCTCCGCCTTTTCGAAAACAGCCTCCCCTTCATCCGCCGCCGTGGCCAGGAAGTACACGTCCCGGAACCGATAATCCATTGGATACATTGGATTCATGCGGTCGATGAGGGTTTTCATCTGACCGGACATCTCGAAATAGTAAATTGGCGTAGCCCAGGCCACCACGTCTGCGTGAAGCACGGCGTCCATGATTGGAGCCACATCGTCTTGGATGATACATTTTCCGGTCTGATGACAGGACAGGCAGCCTCTGCAAAAGCGGATGTCCTTATCCTTCAAGGTGATGAACGCCACTTCGTTGCCGGCGGCCTCCGCCCCTTCGGCGAAGGATTTTGCCAGCAGCTCCGAATTGCTGTTCGGCCGGATGCTGGTGGAAATTACGGTTATTTTTTTTGCCATACGTCGCTCCTTTCGCTTACCCGTCTTTTGCTTACCAAGCGTTTGCTATCGAGTTTCTTATGAGCCAGTATACCCCCTCGAAAAGGAAATGTATATATCCTATTTTGCCGGTTTTCGGTCCACCACCAGCACGCACCACAGGGTGAACAGCAAAGAAAGCAAAATGGCCACGTGGTAGGATGTGACGTTCGCAATCACGCTGCCCAGGATTTTTTCGCAGACGGTCACAATGGCCGGTGTGGTGAACTGGGCGATGTACAGTGCCACGGAAAGGGCCGGAATGACGGTGGTCGCCGCATTTCTTCCGGCTTTTGCCGATGCCGTCGAGATAAAATACGGCACGCCGATTCCGTTGGCGGCTCCAATCAGGAAGGACCCCAGCAGCGTTCCCGGCATCCCATTCCGGAACTGAAGCAGCAGATATCCCACCAAAAACATCAGCGGCGCCACGACTTTGGTGCCTCTGCCCAATCCTGTTTTCAGCTTCGGATAGGCCAGTCCGCCCAAGAAGCCGAATACATCCCCTAAAGCCATGATTACGGGAATTGCCGCTTCCGATACGGTTCCCAGGCGGGAAGATTCCATGGCAAAGTTGGCCGGATAATTAAAGAAAATCACCATCAGGAAAAACATCCCCACAATAAAAGGATAATAATTGCGAAAGACCCCTGTGGATTTTTTCTGTTGTCCGGCTTCAATGATTCTTTCGTTCGGCATCCACAGCGCTACCGGGACGATGCTGACCACGCCCAGCAGGTACACCAGAAAGCTCATCCGCCAGCTGATCATCGCCAGCGCACCGGCAATCAAGGTGGCAACCACGCCGCCCAGCATGTTCATGGCCGAAGAATAACCCATCAGCACATCCTGCTTGTCCCGAGTGAAATAGTACGTAATCAATCCGGTAGACATCGGCATGATGATACCCACGCCCACGCCCACCAGCGCTCTGCACACCAGTACCAAATAGATATTGCTGAACAGGCCGGCACCGCAACCGAATACGATGTACATTCCCAGACCGATTAGCGTCAGGGTTTTCGCTTTACAAATCCGGCACAACTTCCCGAAAAACAAATTCGTCACGGCAATGAACACCGCCGGCATGCTGATAATCAGCTGCACCATCATTTTCGATTCGCCGCTGAAATACTCCTGTATCACGCCCAGCGCCGGTGCCACAGCGGCGCCGGCCATTACCGTCAGCAGCGATAGCGTCAGTATCGCCACCATTAACTTCCATCTTCTATGTTCCTTCAGAAACATTTTGACCTCCTTACAAAAAAAGAAAAAGCGCAAGTCCGTGTTTGGACTTACGCTTTTCGCTACTCAACTCCGTTATTATATCACTGTAAATTTTGAAAAGTCAAAGATTTTTTCCGCACCGGCTCCTGCATCGCTGCAGGCCGGCGCCTATTCCAAAATCCGCCGGATCTCGCCGTACTCCCGGTCCGGGTTCTTGCGTTCCGCGATGGAAACCAGTACCTCCGAAGCCGACCGGTACAGCGCAGCTTCCGGCCCGTCCCCCAGCACCGAAAGGTGCTTCCGAACCGTTTCCGCATCGCCTCGTTCCATCGGCCCCGTCAGCGCCTGCACCGGGCCGTCTTCCAGCAGGTGCTTCATATTGCTGAGGGCCAGGGGCGCCAGCGCCTCCCGGGCACCGGCCTCCGTGAAACCGCAGTCCTGCAAGAGTTTCAGGCCGGTGTCGACCAGAGCGCACACCAGGTTGCTGGAAAGGACGCAGGCCGCGTGGTACTTTACCTTGGCCTCGCCGGAAATCTCCTGCACCCTCGGACCCAGAGATTCCAGTGTTTTTTTCCAGAAATCCAGGGGGCCGGTTCCTTCGATGCAGAAGAAGGCCGACCCCAGCTCTTTGTAGGACGCCCACTTGTCGCTCACCGGAAACAGGGGATGAATGGAATACCCCGTCGCCCCCAGAGCCTCAATGCCCGGAAAAGCCCCCTCGGCGGACAAAGCCCCGCTGCAGTGACAGATTTTTTTGCCCCGAAGGTTCAACCCGCGCAGGGACTCGTAGACCGCCCGAATCTGATTATCCGGCACGGTGAGAAAAATCGCATCGCTGGCTTCCGCCACCGCCTGGGCGCTGTCGAAGCACTTACTTTCGGTGAATTCCGCGGCCGCCTGTGCCGCCTCCCGATGCCGATTGTAGTAGCCGGTCACCGGGAGCCCACCCTCGCGGAAAAATTTCCCCAGGGAGACCCCCACCTTACCGGCCCCAATAAAACCAATTTTCGTCTGCATTTTGCCCGTCCTTCCTTATCCCAGATATTTCTCCAGGAGCACCATGCTTACGTTGGACAAGCCCTGCAGCTCCGTGTTCACGATGCCCACTTCCGCGTATCCCAGCTTACGGTACATCGCCCGAGCCACCGAATTCCATTCCAACGTATCCATTCGGCAGGCTTTGCAGCCCGTCTTCCGGGCATACTCCTCATAAAAACAAACGAACGCCTTGCCGTATCCTTTTTTCGAGGCAGCCGGGGAGACCACCAGGGTATGGAGAACGCACACTTGCTCTTTCGGTAATTCGTGCACCCACCGGCCTTGGGTATAGGCCTCCGCCTGAGCTTGGTTGATGATGCCTGCGCCCACAACCCGGCCTTTATCTTCCAGAACGAAGAGCTCGCCCCGCGCCAGGGCTCCCTCGGCAGTGGCCCGCGTCGGATAGACTCCCCGAATCCAGCCGGTCATCAATCCGCCCTTCTCCTCTTTCGTATGAATATCGTTGTAAATCTCTTCCACTGCAGAAACGTCCGCCGCACTTGCTTTTCGGAATATCATAATTCGCTCCTATCACTAAAGATAAGAGCATTATATCACAGATGAAGGGGGGAAATCCCGTGAATCAGGTCGGCCGGCGGGCCGTACTTTCTGAATTTCAGGCCCGGGAGTTTGCGTACGGAAACCGAATTTATTGGCTTTCCCGGCCGGCGTACGCAAACC
>ERZ1026880.209-NODE-209-length-32566-cov-8.797207_pt1 | contig 32566 bp, 25 predicted proteins | sample MGYA00380170_ERZ1026880 | MGnify/ENA primary metagenome ERZ1026880 (study PRJEB33269, sample SAMEA4719806) | human gut metagenome | biome: human-associated habitat; feature: organic feature; material: feces | place: Cameroon | collected 2013-10 ...
CACGAGACAGCCTTTCATCAAGCGGCGCCCAACCAGCCCCGCGATTCGCACTATGTAACCAGTATACGTGCAGGCGGCGAAGCAAGCCCCCGCTCTCGGCAAGCGCCATCAAGTATTCAAGGGGGAAGGGGGGACGCGTTCTTCCTTTCGCCCGACATGCTCACCACCATCCACGCATACCTGTTCCAGGACCTCGACCCCGCGGTATACCACCCCGGCCGGTTCAAAAGCGAGCGCCTAATCAAGCAGGAGGAAATCCTCAACGGCGACAGCGTGCTGTACGCCGACCCGCTGACCTACGAGATGTCCCTTCGCGGCGCGTTCGCGAACGAGGCAGCCGCGGCGTACACGACGTTCACAGACGAGGAGCTGCGACGCTTCTGCCACACCATCGCGTTCCTCTGGCAAATCCATCCATTTTACGAGGGGAACACCCGCACCATCGCCGTGTTCTCGGAGTTGTACCTGAACAGCCTGGGGTTCCAGGTAGCGAACGACCCCTTCGCCAAGCACGCACGCTACTTCCGCGATGCATTGGTGCGAGCGCAATACCGCAACGCAGCGGCGAGCATCTTCCCCGACGACACGTTCCTGATGCGGTTCTACAAAAACGTCATCGGAGAAGACGGCGGAGAATTGAACCGCGCGGACATGATCTGCACCCGCCTGTTCGAGGACCCCAGCCTGCTGCGCAACGTCGACTCCAAGGATGCGCTGCGTAAAGGGAAAGACGAAGGGCCGCAAGCCATCTAAACACGTAAGCGCCTACAGCCCCAATTCGCCGATGACCTGCTTCATGGCAAGAGCCCACTCGAGCTGCTCAGATATGAATCTCGGCCAGGCGGCCTCGTTGTTCTTGATCTTGCAGCCGTCTTTGTAGAAGCGAAGCCCCGATGCCTTCTTGGCGTCAAAGGGTGTGGCCGCAAGGCCGAGACGTTCTTCAAACAAATCGGTGTTGTCGATGGCCTTGTGGCCGATTTCCTTGTCGTCGGGCGCGTAGAACTCGATGCCGATGCGGCCGTGCTGCGTGTCTATAAGCAGGGCGATGTGATAGGCGGACGTGCCGCAGCGCAACGTGGTCCAGTGGTCTTTCGAGGGCTTCTGCGGGCTGAAAACCTTCAAAAACTCGGGAGTCGCCTGGGCTACCTCGCGGTACTTGGTCCAGTACGAGAGCTTCACGCGCTCGGTCTCGGAAAGGCCCTCGCTGAGCTTGATGGCCTTCGTCCACTCGTTGGGCTGCTCGACCACGGAGAAGCGCGGCGCGGGCAGGGAGTCGCCGATGGACCACAGCTCGATCTCCACCAGGAAGAACCCGAAGTCGCTGTCGGTGTGCTGGTTGAGCCACTCTATGGCCTGGCGGTGCTCGTCGCGTGCGCGGGCCACCACCCATATGACGACCTCGGCGCCCTTGCCGGCGGCGTAGGTGATTACTTTGCCTAGGTGGTCGTGGTTGGTGTCCTCGAGCTGGTTCTCGATGATCACCTTGCGCCCGGTGCCGGCTTCCTGCGCATAGATGTCGACGTTGAACGAGCCCACCGACGACTCGGTCTCTATAAGCTCGAGCTCGATGCTGACTGCGGAGCTCAGCATGGCAAGGTTAGGCTCCTCGGAGAGCCACTTGGTGAAGTCAAGTGCCTCGTGTGGCCATACGTCGCGCAGATCGACCTTCTTCAGCTTGTCGAGATTGTATTTCATTGCATTCCTATCAAATCGTTGGCTCGCAAAGCGCCTCGTCCGCATCAATCGAAAACTGAGCTATACGTTATCGATGAGCCACTGCTTCCGCCAGTTCTCCATCCGCGCGCTCTTCTCTGATGGATCCATTCTGCCAATCGCCTTAAGGACATCCTGCGGCTCAACATCCCCATTTTTGTGCTTCAAGGAGTCTTTTGCTATGTCGTAGGCAAGCTGAACGGATGTCGTCGCAGCAAAGGGTTTTCCCCTCCGCGCCAGATTGAACGCTTCGGCGGCTCCGCTTATCGCGTTGTTGAACAACTCGATGGCGTCCATCTGCTCGGACGTGTTTTCGACCAGATAGTCAACGCCGTCGCTTCCGACGCCGAACTCAACCTCTCCTTGTCTGTCCTGCCTTCCGAAAGGCGTTTCTTTTCCAAGGCCTAAATATGGTGTCTGGATAATGCCTTGTCGAGCGGCGCTCGTTTCGAACATGCCGTTGCAGCATCTGATAATCGCGGCGTCTCTCACCTCATCGCCGTAAAGCGGGCAAAACGCAAGCAAGATCCAGTCAACTTGAGCCGATGCTTTCTTGAGAAGCTCATAGGCTTCGCAACTTATTGGGAACTGACCTGGAGATACCTGGGTCTCCTTAAAGCCATCATTGAGGAACCATTGGCGCAAATCCGTATGGACCTCGATCAGGAATCCTAGGCGGATATCGGCATTGGCGTCAATCTGCGTTATGTTCTTGCGATACGCATCGAGCTTGAACGCATGCCCGCGACCGTCTTTGCCGAACAGTCCCGCGTCGAGCGAAGTCCTGATGTCGTCAACGCAGGCGTTCGATTGCTCCCGTATCGCCCGGCTGATCAAATCGCCGAACCCTCGGTAAGCCTCTTCTGCCAGAGCGCCCCTACGAGCTGCATCCTCGTGTTTCTTTCGAAACCGCTCCGCATCCGAAGAGAACCTTGCGGACTTGGATTCAACCTTCTTGCCTCTCCCGATATGGTGGTCAACACGGAAGTGCTCTAAACCGACTATTCTTCTTCCACCTTCGGCCGTGATGAGAATATCGGGCCTATCGAATGGGCGGGCGTCGCCCGACAGTCGGGCGACGTTCCTTCTCGCTTCTCCGCCTTTTGCTCTCGCGGCTTTCAGCGATTGCTCATAAATCGAAAGCTCTGCCTTTTCTTGGTTTTCCTTATGATTCATAAGCGCGGCCTAGCTCATCCTGCCCATTACCTCGAGCAGGTCCTCGTACGTCGCCACGTTGTGGTAGCGCACGCCGCTGGTGCTCATCTCGTTGAAGAGCTTCTTGGCGCAGGCGATCTTGGCATTTTCCACGCCGGAGAGCTCCATCGTGTCCATGGTGCCCTTTGTCTCGGCGACGAAGAACACGTGGCGCACGCTGCCTTCCTTGAAGGCAATTGCCCAGTCCGGTGCGTAGTTGCCCACCGGCGTTGGGATCTGGAATGTGCGCGGTAGCTTGGCGTAGACCGCCACCTCGGCGGCGGCGTCCATGTCCTCGGCGAACCTGCGCTCGCCGTCGGAGTCGGGGAACACGAAGCGCTGGATGTTCTTCTTGGCCTCGTACGCCTTGCTCGCGTTGTCGGGCATGCGCTCGGTGAAGATGGCCTCGTCATAGGCGTCGTCGATCTCGTGGTAGCTGATGTGCTCCACCACCATCGTCGCCTTCTCCGACACGATGAGCGCAGCGGCCTTCTTGATGAACTCCTCGGGGTTCACGCGGTAGAGCCCGAACACGTTGGGGTCGATGCCGGCGAGAATCGTCGCGGCGCTCCTGCGCGTGATGGCGGCGGCCTGCGCCACCTCGCCCACGAGGTCGTACGTCACTCCCACGGACGCCGTGCCCGCGTCAACATCGCGGGTCTCGGTCTGCGTGCGACCGAACGAGCTGCCGCCCTGCACCTCGTCGCGCGTGGCCTGCGACTTTTGCCCGCCGACCGTCAGGGTGTACTGCAGCTTGCTCACGCGCAGATCGCTGTTGATGCGCTCTATCGACTTGCGCCTCAGCTCGTCGTCCGAGAAGCTCACCGTGTAGGCATGCTTGCGGTTGATGCGCGCCCACAGCTCCTTGAACTCGCGCTTGGCGAAGTTATCGGTCAGCGTGTTCTCGGAGATTTTCTCCCGGGCGCGCCCGATCATGCCGTCGAGCGCGTGCGCGTCATAGATGCTTCTCACCAGCGCCTCGACCGCCTTGGCATGGGCAGCGTCGGCGATTTTCTCGGGCAGCTTCACGACGAAATACTCCACGAAGGTGCCGTCCTCGACGGCCTTGCGGAACTCGGCGGTCGGCTTGTCGTCGTCGTCGATGAGGTCGCACTTGTAAAGAGCCTTGTAGATGCGCTTCGACTCCTCCTCGGTGAAGGAGACCGTCTCGCCGTCGAACACGACGTCGCGTCCGCTGAACAGGTTCATCTCCACCTTCTTCGGGCGCTCGCGCAGGCTCTTGCTTATATCGGTCTGCAGATCCCTCACGAACGTCTCGTAGCTCTCCGACGCGATCACGGTGAGCAGGTTCACGCGGTGCACCTCGTCGGGTCCCAGCAGAGCGGCGTCCTGGCGGTTGCCTTTCTGGTCGACGGCCAGGCGCATGCCGCGGCCGACCTCCTGGCGCTTGCTCGTCTCAGAGCCGGACTCCTTGAGCGTGCATATCTGGAAGATGTTCGGGTTGTCCCAGCCCTCGCGCAGCGCCGAGTGGCTGAAAATGAAGCGCACGGGCTCATCGAACGAAAGCAGGCGCTCCTTATCGCGCAGGATCAGGTCATAGGCACGCTTCGCGTCGTCGTCGTTGATGCCGATACCGTCCTCGCGCTCCGCCTTCTTCTCGGCTTTCGACTCGACGGCGTTGCCCTTCTTGTCCACAGAGAAGTAGCCGGAGTGCACCGAGCGCGCCTCGAATCGTCCGAGGTACTGCGCGTAGGAGGGGTCGAGGATGTCGTCCTGCGTCGGGTGCTTCAATCTGTCGGAGACGATGGCCTCGTACTCCTCTTCGAAAATCTTGCCGTAGCCCACGGTTTCGCCGTTGCCGGAGAGGTCGCGGTACTTCGAGACCTGGTCGATGAAGAAAAGGCTCAGGCACTTGATGCCGCGGCGAAACAGCGCCTCCTCCTTTTGCAGGTGGCTCAAGATCGTCTCACGTATCTGTATGCGCTGCATGTCGTCGGCGGCGGAGTCGCCGTAGACCTCGCCGATGTAGATGCGCCCGTCGTCCCCGATAGAGCCGTCCAAGAAGCGCACGTAGCCCGGGTGCCCATCCTGGGGCGGGACCACGCCGTCGTTGCCGCTCGCAATCGTGTAGCTGCGGTACGCTTCGAGCTTCGTCGAACCGCTGGCATCGTAGATGCTGTCGCTCTCCCTGAAGCGTGCGGTCTTCTTGCGCACCTTGCCGCCGGATCCCATGCACTTGAACTCGATAACTGCCTCGGGGGCGCGGTTCTTGCTCACCACGATGTCGCGCAGGTACAGATAACCGTCGGTTCCTCGCATGTTCTTGAGGGCGAAGCCCTTCACCTCGATGCGCTTGACGAGTTTCTGGTTGTAGGCGTCCAAGGCGTCCAGGGCATACACCAGGTCGTGCTTCTCCTTGTGAGTTGCCGAGTAGCTCAGCACGAACAGCGGGTTGAAGCGGGCGATGCCCTTCTGGGTCGCGCCTCCCTTCTTTCCCATCTTCTGGGGCTCGTCGCAGATGACGATGGGGCGGTTCGCAGCGATGACGTCGATGGGCCTTCGGCTGCTGAACTCGTCGCGCTCGTCGAAGATGATGCGCGCCGCCTTGTTCTTTGCGCCCTCCTTCATCGACGCGTTGAACGCCTGCATGTTGATGACCATGCAGTTTACGTCGCTCGACTGGGAGTACGCATCCAGCTCGGTCAGGTTGTCCGAGTCGTATATGAAGAACCTAATCTTCTTGTGGTATTGAGAGAAGAAGTGCTCCTGGGTGTTCTCCAGGCTCTTGGCCACGCCCTCGCGGATGGCGACCGATGGCACCACCACGATGAACTTGCACCAGCCGTACAGGCGGTTGAGCTCGAGCATCGTCTTGGTGTAGACGTAGGTCTTGCCGGTGCCCGTCTCCATCTCGACGTCCAGCTGACAGGCTCCCATGCCGCAGAAAAGCTCCTCTGACTCGGGGATCTGGTTGCGTCGCTGCACCGCTCGCACGTTGGCAAGAATGCCTGAGGTCGAAAGCGCGACGGGCGCGTTGGCGTAGCCCTCGGGGTCATCGCCGCCGAAGTCAATCTCACCCTGCGCGCGCTTGGGCTTGCGGCCCAGATCGCGCAGGTAGACGGAGGCGCCCTGGTTGGGCTGCCCCTCGAAGACCGAGGTCACCGCGTCTGCGGCGTCGGTTTGATACTGTTGAACTTTGAACTTGAACTTCATGTCGACGCCTTAAATCACTTGGGGAACGGTGTCGGGGCTGTAGGTGCGGAACAGCTCCTCGTAGTTGGCGTGCGTGGCGTCGTCGGCCATGGACGAGTCGCGTATGACAGCGTACCAAGGCTTGGCTTTCGCCATCTCCTCGATGGTATCGGAACCCACGTTTGCATCGAAGCAGGCCGCCAATTTGTCGCCGTCAACAAAGAACACCTTCTTGCCGGCGAGCATGCGCTCCTCGATCTTCGCGGAGTACGGGATGCCGAGCTTGGGCAGCACCTCGAAGAGCAAATCCAGGTCGGAGCGCCCCTTCTTCACGTTGTCGGCGAAGTCGAAGAGGCTTTCCTGTGAGGTCTCGCCAGGCGTGAGATAGAAGTCCTTGAAGTTCGAGGAATCAATGCGTATCACGCGAAAACCTAAGTCGGGGTATGGTTTTGGATCGGCACCGAGCTCGAGCTGCTTATTGGATTCATCGATTTCGGCAGCGATTTTAGCACCCGCACGGCGAATGCGCTCTTCACCGATTTCGGTCAGCGTGGAGAACTGGCCTGTGGTCTCCTCGGGAATCTGCACGAGTACGAACCGACGGTTCCCGCCATCCTCGGCGTTCTTCTCCATGACTGCCTGCGCCATGGAGGCGGAGCCCGAAAAGAAGTCAAGGATAGTGCACTCATCGGATGACGCGATGTCGAGGATTCGCCTCATGAGCATGAGCGGCTTCGGGAAATCGAATGGACTATCCCCATCAAACAAAGCCCTAATATCTTTTTTTGCAGAATCATTCGTTCCGGCTTCGTTTGATTTCCATAAAGATGAGACGTTAATCCCTTGCTTAACCTCACTCAGGAAACGCTTTAAATTTGGCTGTCCCAGCCCGTCGGCCCCAAAGTAAATCCGGTTATCGGATATCAGCTTCTCAACGTCTTCTTTTCTGTATCGCCAATGCGAATTAGGCTTTGGCAGATGGATCGTTCCTGTTGAAGGTGAAACGACTTCATACCTCCCATTCTTTCTTTCGCCATTGGCATAAAGGGGAATCGCTTTCCACGGGCCACGGGGATCGTTGTCGGGATTTGTATATCGAGCATCCATTTCATCGCTTCGCGGGAGCAAATTAAAACTCAAAGTGTTCACGCTTTTCGCAAAACAACAAACGTACTCATGCTTGTTCGAAACAACGGATGAATCATTCTTCGTTGTATACATCTTTTCCCAAACAAAAGTCGCTATTTCGTTCTCTTGACCAAACAACTCATTCATAAGGTTCAGTAAATTATTGACCTCATTGTCGTCTATGCTGATGAAGATGGCACCGTCGGCAGTAAGCAGGTCTCGAGCCAGCGCGAGTCTTGGGTACATCATCGAGCACCAGTCCGAATGGAACCGACCGTTGCTCTCGGGGTTGGCGACCAGACGGCCACCTTCCTCGTTGTAGTCGCCGCTCTCGGCGTCGTACTCGCCTCGCGTCTTGGCGAAGTCGTCGTCGTAAACGAAGTCATGGCCCGTATTGTAAGGTGGGTCGATGTAGATGAGCTTCACCTTGCCGGCGTAGGTTTCCTTCAGGATCTTGAGCGCGTCAAGGTTGTCACCCTCGATGTAGAGGTTCTCTGTCGTGTCCCAATCCTTGGACTTGCCTGGTTCGGGAATCATCGTCTTGTATATGGGGCGGCGCGCCTCGGCCTTTGCCTCGCGCTTGCCCGGCCAGGTGAACTGGTAGCGCTCGCGTTGCCCTTCGGCTACATCACCCAGAAGATCGCGCAACGCGTCAAAGTCGACGACGCGCTCAAGCTCTCCTTCGGCGTTTTTCGTCTCCGTCATAACTTGAGGGAATAGCTCGGCGATCTTTTCTATGTTCTCCGTGGCACCATCGGCGGTTCCCAATTCAATCTTTTCCATCTAAACGCACCTCTTTCTAAAAGGGATAGTCATCGTAGGCCCATTCAGGTTCCGGGGCGGGCATCTCCAAGAGGACGGAATCGGCTTCACCTGGCACGGAATCCAGCCTCTTGGCAAGCTTGCAAATCCAATCGGGGACGCTTGCTTTACCTCCCTCGATCTCGTTCTTGTATTTGACGAACAGGCGAAGCCCCTTCGTTTTGGCACCAACGGGACCGATGCCGAGGTTGTCTTCCAGCAGAGTACTGAACCCCAAATACGAATCGTGAAGCTCGCCGTCGGGGTAATCGTCGTTGCAACCAAAGAGGGACAGAATCGCTTTGTTGGCACCAACCGTATGCTTCTCGTCTTCGGTGCCCTTGTTTTGCGAATCCCCATCGAATATCACAAAGCAGGGGATTCCGAATTCGCTGTAGAGGCGATAGAAGCGGTCGAGCTCATTCTTGCCGCCGCAACGCACTATCGAGATGCCTTTGCCATCGTAGTCGTATTCGATCTTGTCGAACGAGTAAGGCAAGATCAGCGACTCGCTCTCACCCTCAACGAGCACGACCTTCGAAGCGAAGAGGCCCTCTGCGGCTTTCTGCGAGTCGCCCGTGTTCTCGAACGCGTTACGATACTCGAGCATGAGACGTTCTTCGTCGGTCTGTATCCCGAGACGCATTTGCAGGTCATCCATAAAACGTTGTGGTCTCGCCGTCCTGACGTACGTCCCCCGCTCCGCGCTTTTCCGAACCAGAAATAGCTGGTCAAAATGCCCAAGGTCGACGAACTCGGTCGAGTGGGTGGTAAGGAATACCTGCGTGCCCGAGTCCGCAAGCTCTTCGATAACCCGATAAAACTTGCGCCTTGCCTGGGGGTGAAGGTAAAGCTCGGGCTCATCGATGAACAGGGGCGTATGGTTCTTAAGCTTCAGCCTAGAGTAGGCGCGAAGTATGGCGATGGTGAGGCTCGCCTGAACGCCCATTCCCATGTCCGATGCACGCATCTGAACGCCGGTCTCGCGTTCTGTCACGAAGATCTGGAGCGTCTTGTAGAGATTCCACGGGTCGTAGGCATTCAGGTCGACAGTCAAATCGTTCGGCGAGCAATTGAGCTGATGGGCCGTCTCCTCTTGCATGATCCTGCTGAGTTCGCCCATGAGATTGGTTCCGTCCTCATCTTCGATAGAGAAGAGGATTTGATCGCGAATCTCTTCCATTCGCCGCTTGAAAGCGGCCGCCTTGCTGACTTCATCCCCGTCGGGAGTGGGAATGGTTTCCTCATTGAGGCGCTCATTGAATTCCTTGAGCATCCTCCCCAATAAGCTCCACTGGCTAGACGCTGGGTTGTCGAGAATGCGCCTATCTGGGCCAATTGAGGCTGAGACATAGCGGCTGCGCGTCTCGTCGGTAATATATCCGCCGTTATAGTTCAGCCCATGCTTTTCATTCCCACGATAGTCGTGCCATGTCGAATCGAATGACAGACAATTGCCGTCGTCAAAACGTAGCTCTATACCCAGGGGAAGCTCTTCGTCGCCCTTATAGAAATCCCAACGCTCAAGCCTGTTGGCGGTTGGATAGGAAGGGCCGAGAAGGTATTCCATAGCAGAAAGGATGTTGCTTTTGCCGACGTTGTTCGCCCCGATGAAGACATTGATGCGTGGCGATAAGTCGAGCTCCAAATTGCGAACGCTCCTATAGTTTTTAATTGTCAGTTTATCTATCTTCATTGTCCGCACCTGCCTCTCTCGATATCAGCAATCTGCCGTTTGAGACCCTGCACCTGGTCGAATAGCGCGTTTTTTCGTGCGGATTGTTTCTCTTTGCGACCGCGGGCTTCGGTCTTGGCAAGCTCCTCGCGAAGCGCCTTAAGCTTGGCGTCCGCCGCGAAGCGCTCGTCCACGGTAGCGGTCTCGCTGCCCGTATCGCCATACGCTACCTGCGAGGCGATCGAGTCCCAGACCCCGTCCATGCTCGTCGCTTTCAGGGTGAGAGAAGCATTCTCGACGCTTCGCCATTCTCCCACAGCGATTTCCTTGAGCATCACCGCGAGGCGAACCTCGTCGTTGAAGGTGCACGCGAACAGCAGCTTATGGGGGTTCGCCCGAGCCACAAGCGCCAGTACCTCTTCGGGGACGCGGCGGGCCTTGAGCGCCACTTCCACCACGAGCACCTCGTGCACGCGCTCGCCGTCGGGGATGCCGGTCGTGGAGGTCTTTATCGAGTTCGCGATCACGAAGCGCTCGACTTCGTCGATGAAGGACTGGCGCAGCGCGGCGCTTAGTTTCAGGCGGCCGTAGAAGGCCTCCTTAGGTATGCGGCGGCCCACCTCGGTCGTGCTCGGAAGCCCTAGCATCTGGGCCTCACCACCAGGAAGCACACGAGCTCGAAGTCGTCGAGCCCCTCGATGTCGTTCTCCAAGAAGCCCGTCGTGCCGCCGCTGAAGAAGCTGTCGACGTCGGACTCCTCCTTGGAGTCCACGATCGACGCCACCGCGTCGCGCAAGAGCCCCGCCTCGCGGCGCATGTCGCGGCCGTTCTTGGTCTCGCGGTTGTAGGCGCGGCAGAGTGCCATATCGGGCTCGGACTTACCGCGGCACAAAAGGCGCATGTCGTCGAGCACCGCCTTGGGCTCCAGGTGCCCGTGGACCACGGACCCGTCGGATCCCATGCGAACCACGTAGAACGGGTGCAGGTGGTTCGCCCCGTCGCGGTCGATCTTGGTGTTGACGTTGCGCAGCACGAAGACGACGCCGGGGTCGTCGCCCTCCACCACGGCGTTGATGCCGCTCGGAAGGCGGTCGATGTCGGGGTTGTCGCGGTAGTAGCCCACCAAGTCCATGCGGAACTCGTTGAGGCCAAGGTCGGTGATGGACACGCCGCCCGAGACGTCTTCCAGGTCCACGACCTCGTCGCGCATCTGCTCGAGCTGCTGGCGGCGGTACTCCAAGTCTCCCGTCTCGTCGGCGTTGATGTAGTCGTCGTCTCCGGTGGAGGTCATGACAGTGATGCGCATGCGCTCCTCGACGCGCGCCTTGAGCTTGATGTACTCGTCGAGCTCCACGTCGGGCCAGTAGTTCACCAGCTGGATGCGGGCGTTCTTCGAGCCGATGCGGTCCACGCGGCCGAAGCGCTGCACGATGCGCACGGGGTTCCAATGGATGTCGTAGTTCACCAGGTAGTCGCAGTCCTGGAGGTTCTGGCCCTCAGAGATGCAGTCGGTGGCGATCACGATGTCCACGTCGCAGCCGGAAAGCTGAGGCGCCACCACGTCGCGCTCCTTCGACGCGGGCGAGAAGCAGGCGAGCACCTCCTGCATGTGCGGGGGCACGGCCTTTATCGTGCAGGCGCAGTCGTCGCCCGTGACCTTGGCGCACTCGAGGCCGAGCTCTCGCTTCGCGAAGGCCGAGACGTTCTCGTAGAGGTAGTCCGCCGTGTCTGAGAACGCAGTGAACGCGAGCACCTTGCGGTTGCCCGGGTTGATGGGGCCCTGCGACTTCTCGCGGATCTGCTCGCACAGCTCGATGAGCTTGGCGTCGTGGGCGGGGTCAATGTCGCGCACCATCGAGATCAGGACCTCGATGACGGCGACGTCCGCCTCGATGTCGCGCTCCCAGCTCATCCAGTCCATGTCCTCGACGAGGATCTTCGTGGCACCGCCCACCTCGAAGCCGCTCTCGTCGTCGGGGTCGAAGTCGAACCCGCCCGGCAAGTCGCCGTCGGCCACGCTGGCGCCCGAGGCCAAGCCCCTGCGGTAGTCGTCTATGGTTTCGAGGGCGGCGTTCATGGCGGCGAGCACGCGCTCGAGCGTCAGGCGGAACGAGCACACCGAGCTCTCCAGGCGCTTGAGCAGGTTCGTCGTCATGAGTCGGCGCACGCCCGTCTCGCGGCCGCCCAGCGTGAGGTTTCCGCCGCCGCCCATCTTCGCGTACTTCTCCATCTTGCTGGGGTGCACGTACGAGCTCGGCATGTACACGGCGAGCACGAGGGAGTCAAGCTCCTCGTATATCTCGCGGTAGTTGATCGCGTTCGCCAGCGTAGAGAGCTTGGGGCGCTTCGATATCGGCGGCAGGCGCTTCGGGAAGGGCCCGATGGCGCTCATGTCGTAGTAGCGCTGGATGTGCTTGCGGCTGCGCGCCACGGTCACCTGATCGAGCACCTCGAAGAAGTCGTAGTCGAGCATGCCGGTAAGGGCATCGGTGGTACGCTGCTCGGCCGGCAGCTTCGACCAGCGGGCGTAGACGGTCTGCGCGTTGCGGAAAACCGTCTCGATGTCGTTCTCCAGGCGCAGCTTCTCGGACCAGCCGGTGGGGTCGCCCCAGTACGCCAGGGCGAGCTGGTTGCGCAGGTCGCGGAAGCGGTTGTTCACGGGCGTGGCGGAGAGCATGAGCACCTTGGTCTTGACGCCCTGCTTGATGACCTTCTCCATGAGCAGCTGGTAGCGGTTCATCCTGTCTTCCGACGCCGAGTCGCCGCCGTTGCGGAAGTTGTGGCTCTCGTCGATGACCACCAGGCCGTACGCTCCCCAGTTCAGGCGGTCGAGCGGCAGGCCCGTCTCCGACGTGCCGCGCGTGCGCGAGAGGTCGGTGTGGTAGAGCACGTCGTACTGCAGGCGGTCGCCCGCGATGGGGTTGTTCACGACGTTCGAGTTGTAGGTGATCCAGTTGTCGCGCAGCTTCTTGGGGCACAGCACTAGCACGTCTTTGTTGCGGCTCTCGTAGTACTTGATCACGGCGAGCGCGGTGAACGTCTTGCCCAAGCCGACCGAGTCGGCGAGGATGCAGCCGTTGTAGGTCTCGAGCTTGTTGATGATGGCGAGCGCCGCATCCTTCTGGAAGTCGTAGAGCTTGTTCCAGATGAGGCTTTCGCGGAAGCCCAGCCCCTCGTTGGGCAGCACGTCCTCGGAGACGTCGTCCAGGAACTCGCTGAATATGCGGTAGAGCGCCATGTAGTAGATGAGCTCGGGCGCGTTCTCCTGGTACATGGCCGTGATGCCGTCGATGACGGCATCGGTGACGTCGTGGAGCTCACCCGAGTCCCAGGCGTCGTCGAACTGCTTGAGCAGGGCGCGCGACTGGGAGGCGTCCAAGCGCATGGTCACGTCGGGAACGTCCGCGGGGCTGTCGCAGCCGAGCTTGCGCGTGGTGAAGCCGTCGAAGGGCATGTAGGCCACGTTGTCGTCTGCCTTTTCGACGTCTAGGAAGCTGCACATGCGGCCCTCGCCCTCGAAGGAGCGAAAACGCGCCTTGCGGCGAATCCAGTCGGCGCACTCGGTTGCCACGGCCTTCTGCGTGAGCTCGTTACGCAGCTTGATTTCGAAATCAGTGCCACACAACCCCTGCTCACGCGAGAGACGGGGAATATAGAACTCACGCTTCTCACGCGAAGGGCGCTGTTTGGTGAACGCCTGCGACGTGAAGATAAAGCGCAGCTCATCGATTTCCTCGAGCTGATCTTTGAGCTCCTGGAAAGCATACATAGAGAAGACCGAGGCGGCGATTGTCATCTTATTTCCTGCGGCTACGTTGGCAACGAGGTCGTCCTTGACGATACGCGCGCGGTTGTCGATGAAGTCGGGCTGCATAAGTTTTACACCCCCTTCTTCGCGAGTTTCTCAATCGTGCAGGTGCGCACAAAGGCCGAGAGGATCATGCCGAAAAGGAAGGCCCCTTCTTTCGCCGCGATGCACAAAGTGTCGTGAATATGCTGGATCACGGAGACTCGGTCGTCGCCCGCAAAGTAGCGCCTTACGTCGATCTTGCTGGTTTTGGATGCAACCAGCTCCGTGCTACTTCTCATCGCACGCTCCTTGCGTATTAAGTGCATTGCATTGCTTTAAAGCATTATATGCTATGACCTGCTACGACTGACTCTCATAACGCGGCGCCGAAGCCTAGGCAAATCAAGCCCCTAAGGGACCTCTAGCCGTCTTTTCTGACGCGTAAATCAAAGCGCCGCTGATTACCAGCGACCCTCTCTTGCGAACCTCGCTTCGTAGCCCGCGACCACCTCGGTAATGCTCTCCGCTTGGTCGTGGAAGACGAGCGTAAGCAAATAATATCGCGCCTTCCCGCCGCGATCGCCGCGCTCGTCCACAAAGATGCTGAGCTCCTTGGCCACTGAGTCTCCTATGGTTCCGACAAAAAAGCCGGGGGACTCCCCCGGCACTTGGAGGTAGCTAACAAGCCACCAGAACCTTTAAACCATGCTCCAAAAATCATGCAAGGTCGGGCATTGGTGCTTTGCGAAAACTGGCATTGCACGCCTTAAAACGCTCGAGACGCCCTTCTCGTCAATGGACTCGGTGCGAACATAGCCGTCATGGACCGCGATGCAATCAAAACCGCATACGCGGCGGCGCGCCCTTCCGAAAACAAGCTGATTGCTGCCGTCAATGTTGGCCAGGTCTATCGCTTCGCCCGACGACTTATCAACGCAAGGCAGCGGCCGCTACGCACCTACCAGGTCCATGAGCTCTTGCTTGCTGTGCACATCGAGCTTCGTGTAAATGTGCTTGGCGTGGCTGCGGACGGTGTTCTCTGTCAAGTACAGCGTTTCTGCGATGTAGGACTTCGTGCGGCCCTTGCACAGCATCTTCATCACCTCAAGCTCACGCGGCGTCAGGTTGCGTTCGGCGCCGATGGCATCGCAACGCTCGTCGATGCTGCAATGGTCTTGCGGGGCGCTCACGCGTTCGCCGGACAACTCGGCGAAGATCCATTTGGTGTCCTGGTCGCGCACTTCCAAGAAGAACGTGCCCACCATGGCCAGCGCAAACATCAGCAGCGTGGTGAACGCCATACCGGAATGCCCTAGCGAAAACCAGCTCGAATGCACCGATCCTGCAGCAAAGGAAGCCGCGTACACGGCCCAGCCTACGCCGATGACCACGTTACGGTCGGCCTTTGCGTGGCGCGCAATGTCGATGACGGTCAGCCATGTGAACAGCACCAGCAAGTCCCATGCGCTGCTTTCCACACAGCGGATGAACGTGATCTGCGGCAGCAACGCCTGGCTGAGCACATCGACTGCCAGAACCGCCAGCACGATGCGCCACAGCTGCGCGAAGTTGAACGCCCGCTTCGCGCCAATCACCACGGCCAGCACCACGCCCGAGATAAGCACCTCGAACGCGCGACCGAGCAGGAACACGTCGGCCGCCGCCGCGCTCTGGTTGCCGAACCACGTGCCCACCAAAAACGCGGTAACGTAGCTGAGCACCGCCGCCGCAACCGCTACTTTCCAGAGGCCGCGCAGGTTATGCGACTCGAACCGCACGGCGGCGTGGCCACCCACCGGCGCATCGATGATCGACATGCGGCACAGCAGCACCGATGCCACGGGCAGCGCCATGGTGATGACGCACAGGAGCGGAAACGGGCTGAAATGCGCTGCGCACTTCAGCACCGATGCGGCAATGTTGCCGATGAACAGGCAGCCGATAGCCGTTCGCAGGTTCACGCGCGCGTAAAACATGCCCCACTGCAGGTACAGCCAGCCAAGCACGCACGAACACACGATGGTGGCGGGGTATTCAAGCGCATCGAGGGCGGGCGTGACGCTGGAGAACAACAGCGCCACGGCGCCAAGCGCGCCGATGGCGGCGGCAACGTAGCCCGCCATCGGGGATTCCACGAAGGCGGGTTTGCTGCGGGCGATGAAGCCGAAGGCCACCATGGCCAGCGCTAGCGCGAAATAGGATACTTGCCATGAAAGCTGGCCAGTAGGCGCTTCTCCACCTGCTGCGTTGATAAGGAACGCCCATGCAAGCGTGCAGCAGATGCCGATGGACGTCCAACGTGGCTTGTTCGACGCAGAAGGGGTTTTCCCTGCCGCGGCTATCGCCTTTGCGGGAACGTCCGATGCTGCCGCGGTCTTTCGCCCATCCGCTTTTCGTTCGCGCGGTTCCTGGACCTTTGCGACCGTTCCGCCAGCAACCTTGCCGCAAGATGATCTCGCGCTGCTGCGTTCCATGTTCCTCACTCCTGTAGTATTTGAAATGTGCTGCAGGCATAATAGCATGCAGATATGCTGGGCAAATAGCATTCTCCGACTATCTCGCCAATCGATTTGCCACTCTGCAGCCGAAGTCGTTTCAGAAGCTCCGACGAATGGCCGCAGTTGGTCAAAAAGCCTAGAACCCGAATGGCACGCCCGCCCTTCGCTATCTTTCGCAACTTTCGCTTCTGCCGCTTGCCGGAAACGCCACCCCGTCTCCGGCAAGCAGCGCTCACCTGCGGAAATGCGCTTCTCACCCGCTTCGGGTACCCCCTATTTCACCCGCTTTGACGCATGCGTTACCCCAGGTGCGGGTGACGATTCCCTCAGCCGGCTTGCGTATCGTTCCAATCAGCCACAGACGTGGGAATCGGAATTCACGGAAAGGGACGAAGATGGATTCGATGGCTGATTTGAACCTGACGCAGTCGCGTCGCGGCTTCATCAAGGCGGCGGGCGCGACCGTGCTCGCTGGCGCCGCGGCCGCCGCGCTCGGCGGATGCTCCGCAAAGGGCAAGGAACCCAACAAGAACAACTTCGCGCAGTCGATCGGCGAGATCGATTGGGACGAGGAAACCGACGTGCTCATCGTGGGCGGCGGCCTGGCCGGTCAAGCGGCTGCGGCAACGGTGGCCACCGAGGGCAACGGCGCCAAGGCGCTGCTGCTCGAGAAAGGCGCGCTCGTGCTCGGCGACGGCGACAGCCCGTTTTCCGCCGGGCGCGTGCTGTGGACCGACGACGAGCACGCCGAAGGCTTCCGCCAGTACCTCTACGAGCTGCGCGGCGAGATGGACAACACGCCCGACGCGGTGCTCGATGCATTCGCCGAGGGCATTCATGAGAACCGCACGTGGCTGGAAAGCCTGCCCGGGTTCCAGGACAGCTACATCAAGGCAACCACGCACTTCCATCCCGGCACCGGCGACACGTGCTACCCCGAGTACGCCGAGCTGCCGCACGGCTACAACCTGGGCGTGCTGTTCTTCAAGGACGAAAAGTACGACCACGTCATCAAGTTCGTGAACTCGGTGTTCGCGGAAAACCCCAACATCACGCACAAGCTGAACGCTCCGCTTACCGCGCTCATCCAGGACCCCGAGAGCAAGGCCGTTCTCGGCGGCATCTACACTTACGAGGGCCAGACCGTGTACGTGAAGGCCAACAAAGGCGTTATCATGTGCTGCGGCGGTTTCGAGAACAACAAGCAGATGCGCGCCGACTACCTGTCCGCCCCCACTGCGCGCTGCATCGCCGGCCGCATGAACACTGGCGACGGCCACTACATCTGCGCCCGCATCGGCGCCGACATGTGGCACATGAACAGCTGCGCGGGCATGTGGACGAGCGTCAGCCCCATCGAGGGCGAAGATGTGACCATGCGCACGCCCAAGCAATTCGGCATCACCGTGGCCGAAAACGGTCGCCGCTTCTTTATGGACTGGGATTCCGACCATGAGCACGACTGGGAGGTTATCGACCAGAATCCGCTCAACATCAACGTAGGCAGCCGCCATGGCCACATGCAGTTCGGCGGCGAATGGCCGCACCTGCCCATGCCGAAGACCACGTGGTACATCCTGGATGACGAGGGCTACAAGAAGATGATGGCCTACTCGACGGCTCCGAACTTCGAGCCGTCGAGCGAGGGCTATGGCTACACGGCCGACACCATCGAGGAGCTGGCCGACAAGGCGGGCATCAACAAAGACGAGCTGGTGAAGACCGTGGCGCAGTGGAATCAGTACTGCGAAGACGGCAGCGACCCGGCGTTCTTCCGTCCGGCTAAGACGCTGACCCCGATCAAGGGCGCCCCGTTCCATGCGTGCCACTGCTCGACCACGATGCTCAACACCGACGGCGGCCCGCGCCGCAACGAGCATGCGCAGATTCTCGACCTTAACGGCGATGTGATCCCCAACCTCTACAGCGCCGGCGAGTTCGGCAGCGTGTGGTGCGACATGTACAACGGCGGCGGCAACCTGGGCGAATGCTGCGCGTTCGGCCGCATCGCCGTACGCAACGTACTGGGCATCGCGTAGGCGCCGAGCGCGTTGGAAAGGAAGTAAGCGATGAGCGAATCCGAAGAGACGAAACGCGAAGAGGCGTCGCAGCCGGCGGCCAAACGCCCGATGGAGAAGCGCAAGCGCCTGGACATCACGCTCGGCTGCATCGCGGTCGTTCTGGTGGTGGCCGGCGCCGGCTTCATGGTGTGGCACGAGCAGCCGAGCTTTTGCAACGCCATCTGCCACGACCCGATGGACCCCTACCTGCCCACGTTCGAGGCCACGCCGGGGCAGCCGGCAACCGACAAGTGGGGCAACGAGGTCGAGGACGCCAGCAGCATGTTGGCCGCCGTGCACAACCAGGTGGGCAAAACCTGCATGGACTGCCACGTGCCGCAGCTTGACGAGCAGATGACCGAGGGCGCCGAGTGGGTCACCGGCAACTACGACAGCCCGCTTGGCGAGCGCACGTCCACGCAGCTGGTGGAGGCGCGCGGCCTTGAGAACTCCGACGAGTTCTGCATGAACAACAGCTGCCACCCTTACGGTCGTGAGGAGCTGGAGAAGAAGACGACGTGGATGGGCAAGATCAACCCGCACACCCCGCAGCACGGTGAGCAGAAGTGCACCACGTGCCACAAGGCTCACCGCGCCAGCGTGAACTACTGCACGCAGTGCCACACCGACGCCGTGGTGCCCGACGGCTGGCTGAGCTACACCGACAGCAAGCTGCTCGAGGAAGCCGCAGGCATAACCGACGCACAGTAAGCTGCTGGCGGAAGAGGGCGCAAGCGAGCCGCTTCGAGCAATGTAGCAATAACAGCGTTCGATACAAGCGCACGAGACCCGCAGGTAGGAATTCCCCACCTGCGGGTCTCGTGCGCTTGGGGAGGCCGACTGCGGCGGACTGCACAAGACCGTTCGCCTCCATAGCCCACCCAACCTGTAACAGATTTTTACAGTTTCGGGCCAAAACTGTAAAAATCTGTTACAGGTTGCAGAAAGCGACGCGAAATATTCAGAATGCCTACCCTACAAGAAGCCATGGCACGCTTCGAAAAGGACACCGCAACCATCGTGACATTTGACGAGGAAACCGATATCAACGTCCCCGAAGGCGTGATTCACGTAGCCCCTTCCTGGAAATGGTTGCTGGAGCAGAGACAGGTCGTCTGCGCGATTAAGCTATACCCGAAAAGCAAGGACAATTTAGACAGCCAAATGCTCATCCAGAAATGTAATCACCTTTTTACCCGCTTCTTCGTTTTCGAGTTCGAATACCCACTTGCTCGTATCGTAATCGAGGATGTCCAGGAACCAACGTCGCTCAGGTCCTGGCGTCAGCGTAGCGCCAAGAATTGCGCCTCCGACAGCGGCAACAAACTTTCCGGGCGTTAATGCCCCGATGATGCCGCCAATCGACGCGTTGCGAAGCCAATCAAGTCCGGCGTCTTTCTCTTTTGAGTACACTGACGCGTTTCGTACGCGTATCGCAGTTTCGGGCTCAAGCGGCGCGGGCAGCTCGTCGTCAAACGCATCTGCAAGTTTTGCTATCCACCCTTTCCCGAGGTCTGGCTCGTTGTTCATCAACTCAAGCCCCCTATGGGAGAGTCGGAGGTATTTCTCCGGTCCTTCCACCACCCTTTGCTCGTGGTCAAGCTCGATTCGCCGCACGCGAATATAGGAGATAGCGATGTTGTTGACTTCAGAAACTATGCTGTCGCGGCAACGAGGTTCTGGAAGCTCCGACGCGTCATGGCGCTCGCCAACACCCGCGATTTCGCTTGCGGCCCCTTCGACAAGATTCGCTGCTACTCCGACAGCACCTGCGGCAACGTCGGCAGCGCCTTTAACTAGACCGCCAACCCCCTTCCCAACGTCATTAGCAAAGGCAAAAACATCAAACGGCGCTCCCATGAGCAAACCTCCTCCTTATCGTTTCCCAAACGACCCGAAGAACTTGCCGATATTGCCAGCGCCCTCAGCGATGGCGGATCCTACATGCGCGGCTCCTTCCATTGCTGCAGATCCCGCTTTAGCGGCGCCATCCGCAATGGCGCTACCGGCTTGCGCGGCTCCTTCGGCAACGATGGAACCGACTTGAGCCGCGCCGTCGACTACCGCAGATCCCGCCTTTGCGGCAACGTCTGCCGCGGCAGCTGCCCCATCGGTGATTGCATGAACCGCATCTTGAGCTGGATTTGCTTGTTCGATCTCGGGAGTGCCCGGTTCGATCCCAGAATTTGGAAGTTCGCGCAGGTATTTACGCAGGTGCTCGGCGGAGGGCTTAAACGTCGCATAGGTTACGCCACCTGATACAAGTCCGCCAATGACCGGGATCAGCTTGCTGACACCTTTGGAAAACGCTTCTTTCGTCAATTGGACGCCGAGTACGCGAAGGATCTTCCGTAGGACGGGCCAGAACGGCAATTTCGTCAGCGCTTGTTTCTGAATCGCTTTCTGAACCCCTATTTTTGCAGTCTGGTTCGCAAAAGAATTGATGGCGTTTGCTGCCGCGCCGACGTTCATCATGACACCGAGCAGCATGATGAATTTTGCGAGGGATTCGTCATCCACTTCGTCGTTGTCCTCAAGAAACGATTGCCATCCGTAAATGTAGGCGAGTTTTTGCTCGATTCTCATAACATGGGCGAAATATTGGGCCAAATCTGCGGGAACCGTACCCGCCATCGCCAAGCCGCCTGGTATTCCTGCAGCAAACGAAAATGCCGAGCATTTTTTAGTTTCGAAATCTATGGCTTCGGTAGCGATGGTGTCGAGAACCTCTGCTGGAACTCCTGCTTCGGCTGGAGTCTCGGACACGGCGAGGTCTAAATCAGCTTCTGGGTAATGTTTCTGCAGCTCGGTGCGCAAGAACTTTCCTCGGTCGATTTTAACCATCTTCAAAGATGCCGCTGCCTTAATCACCTTTAAAGCGAATTCCTCAGCTTCTTTGCCTTGCGTCTCATCGAGATGACCGATCTCGTATTCGACATCCTGCTCGTCGGCGATGATTGCTCGTTCCTGATTTTGCTCCTCGCTCATTCGATTCCCTTTCTCGCTGTCTTGGCTAACTAGCATCTGGCCAGTTGACTGATTCCCTTACTCCCCTGCGGGCGGCTGCGGTAGCGCTGCTAGGACTTCTGCTCGCTGCTCTTCGATGGTTTCCGCTATTTCATCGTGATAGCTTTGCCGATTTTGCATCTCGTCGGCTTTTAGCAGTGCTAAGTCGACGCCAATTCCGATGGCGGTTCCGGCTGCGGCACCTGCGATGTTTCCGGCAACGGGCGCAACGCTGCCCGCTGCCGCGCCGATTGCCGATGACGCACCTTTCACCCCTATGGACCTCGCTAGTGTCGTCGCCATCTTCTCAAAGGCTTTTTTCCCAACAATTCGGTCGACAACCTTCTTCGCCACAAAACCTCCGAGCGCGCCCGCTCCGACGCTGGCGGTGATTCTCTGGCTATCCTCCATGAGCTTCTCGATTGGCTTCTCGATGTCCGTCAATCGCTGCGGGTCGAACTCGGCCGGCTTCATCAGCCAATCGGGAACGTTGCTCACCTCGCAGTCCGCAAGCCTGCTCTTGAGCTCTTCCTGCAGTTGGGCGGCCTGTTCAGTGCAAGCTTGCATCTCATCGTTGAGCTCGGAATCATCAATGCCCTCGGTAAGCGACGTTGTCAGCTGGTCTTTCAACCCCTCTTCAAGGCTGCCGGTGAATACACGCAGCACTCGTTCGTAATCTGCCGGAGGCGAGTAATACCAATCGAGATAGTTGTCGATGTTCTCGATCCGTTTATCGAACGAGGCGTTGATCAGGGGCACAAGCGTGTTCTGCACGCGGTCGGTGAGCTGCGAGGATTCGCCCGACAATTCGCCCAGCGCCATCTCAACGGCTTCCTGGTCGTACGTTTTGCCGTCGATCATGTAAACCGCTTTGCCGATTTGATCCTGCACGAGTTGCTTTCCTTGCGACACGCCTTCGACAGACTCGATTTCCGCAGCCTTTCCTTCGGCCCATAGCGCTGCCGCTACGGGGGCGATTACCAAGACGGCCGCAAGCACAACGAGCCCAGCTTGCGGCCTCCGCCGCTGAATGCGTTGTTCCGATTCGCCCACATCAACAAGCGGGAGGAACAGCTCCAAAACGCAATCGGGCATCATGCATGCGCAAAGCAGGTTCACGAAACCGCCAAGTGAGCAAATCGTCAGGATAACCTGCAGGCCGACATATCCGCTCCACGATGCGTCGGCGACTTGAGACAGCAGGCAGTCGATCACTGTGTCGGTATACGTTGCCACCAGACCAGCATCCATCAACAACGTCGACGATGATTCGCCGAAAGGGTTTTCGTGAGCCAAATAGGATTCGAGGACGCTATCGAACTGAAGTACAGGCGTGTTTGCGACGACGGTAGCCGAGGCAATACCGAGCGCCGCCGTCAGAAGAAATCCGCCAAGGACCAGCGTCCCCGTTTTCTCGAAGGCCAGCTTGAACTCATGTGCCGCAATCTTGTTCGCCAGCATGAATACAAACGGGCACACAACAGCGCCAGCTACCACAATCATCCATTCAGACTGGCCCCAGCGAACAACCGACAGCAGCAAACTGGCCATCGCGAATACGGACAACACGAAAGACATAATGATGCGAATGGTTTTGCCGCGAGTGTATTTCGCCGCGAATCCCGATTCGTTGAGTAAAGTTCGATCATGCAGCTTGGTGGCAAACAGCACGTAGGCGAAGGTGGGGGTTGCTATTGCCGTCAGCAAGACTAGCACAAGGGCAAACGCAATCATCGACATGGTGTTTGCAAATTTCGTGAAACAAAACAGCACGGCTATCAGCGCCAACGCACTGATAGCGTAGCGCATGTAGAATCGCGCATTTGCTTTCGGCTCGGTGTTTCCGGGTAGAAGCTCCATCCTGTCACCCTTCCCGCCAGTGCGGCTTTTTTCAGACTCTTCCCTATACCCATCATCTGCGGTTTCGGCTGCTGACTTGCTATAGCAAGTCACCCTAAACATTGTAGCTTTTACGATGCGCTTATGAGTACTGACGAGCGCAGAAAACGGTTGGGCGAGCGCATAAAGGCGCTACGGGAGCAGCAAGGGCTGTCCCAGCGCAAGCTTGCCCTGATGATCGGCTCGAATCAAACGCACATCTGGCAAATCGAGAACGGCACCGTGAACGTCGGTCTCGACATCCTGTGCCGCCTGGCCGATGCCCTTGAAGTGAACGTGCGCGATTTGATCGACTTCTAACTATCCCTAGAATGAAGTGGGCCGATGACTGCTGCATCGGCCCACTATTCAAATACGCTTCCTCTTTGCTACTCGCCCAAGATGTCGTTTAGGTCGTAATTCTTCTTATAGAACGCGCTCGACACGTCGGAGTACATGCGGTACTCGTCGGACATGGCATCGGAGTAGCTGCGGTACAAATCCCTGGTGCCATCCGAATACGCACGGTAAAACGCGCTGTGCTCTGCAGAGGCCTCGCTATAGCTGACGCTATCGAACGCATCTGCCAACACGCCATCGTAATAGGTGTCGAACAGGTCGCTGTAGGCATCTTCATGCACGGCTTCGTAAAAGTCGCGGAACGCATCCTCGTACACCGCTCGGTACCAGGCCTTCATCTGTTTGTCCAGGTCAGCCTTTTCGTCGCTTTGCGCCTGCTTCGCAAGAACGCGGAAATACCGCTTCGAATTGTCATCCGTTCGGGCAAACAGCTCGTCGGTGGCCGTTTGCGTGCTGTCGATCCAATCGGTAATCGCGCCCTTGTTCGCCACATACGTGTCGTACGAGTCCCCCGCAGCGGTCTTCGTCGACGCGAGATTACCGGCAATCGATTTCTCCGTTGCCTCGAAGTCTGCCGAAATGGCATTGAGGATTTCCTCAGGTGATGCGCTGTCACTAACCACAGGCGCCGGCGCCGTTGCCGACTCCTGCGCGGCCGGGCTAGCAGCGCCCGATTCCTGTTGAGGCGCAGGCGCCGCGCATCCCGATAAGGATGCAGCCAGCATAACGGCAACTACCGTTGCGGGAATAAAGACTTGCTTTCTCATGATGATCCCTTTCGTTCGTGTATTCATTTTGCGTTGCAGAGATGTCAGCGAAGCGCTTCGACGAAGGCGTCGAACGCTCCCGCGCCAAGCCAGAGATCAATAGCAAGCGCGATACCTGGCGCATCAAACGCCCAAGTCAAAGCCTCCCTCGCAAGAGCATGGGATACGTTCGCACGCGTATTTATGGTGTCGATTGTGCTTGCGAATATCGAGGTCAGCAGCGTGCACACTTGTTCGCTGCCATGCGCGCGCAGCGGCGCCAGCGGCGAAAGCTCACGCGATAGCCAGCCAGAATCAAGACACGCGCGGACATCGCGCTCACAGCAAAAAGGCAACGAGTCGGCTTCCAGTTTTACATCACGCTCACCGCAATCGTCGCCGGCCAGCGCGCAAAGCGCCACATGAAGCTGATCGCCCACGCAGCGTTCGACAAACGCTCCCAAAGCTTGCGCCGTTTGGCGTTCGTGCAGCGCAACGCACAACGCCTGTGCAGACACAAGCTGGCCGACAACGGCCTCGCGGCGCTCTTCTAGCCGCGCGATGTGCGACAACAGCGCTTCCGCAGGGTCGACCGGCGCATTCTGCGCAGCCCCGTGCAACCGATTGCTGATTTCCGGAAGACTTGCACCTTCCAGCCGTTCAAGTTGCACAACGTACAAAAGCGCAATCTCATCGACACTATAGGTCCTTCTTCCCCATGTGCTGTTCTGGGGTTTTACAATGCCAAGCCCTCCTTTCCCGCTGTAGCAGCAGCGCTGGATGTCGCGCCGCGGCAAGCCCGTCAGGCGCTCAACCTCCGAAATTGTCCAGCCACCGTGCTCGTGTGCGTTGTTCATCTGCCGTCCTCCCGAATTCCAGCAAATCTGTTCAACGCTTGAACAGCAAGCGGGATTCGGCGATGAACTCGCGGAAGTTTTCTCAGCTTTGCTTTCCCGCGCTTTTGGCTGCGAAGCGTTTAGCGTTCGCATATGCAGTCCTTTCCTAGCGATTTCGGCCTCAAGGCCCTTTCGCTATAGGGCGTGCAAAATCTGCGAATCAGGCCAATCAGGTGTCAAGGGAACGAGTACGGCGGTGTTGCGCTGCCGGTTTGCCGCTTTCGTCATGCGGATGATGACGGTATTGCCGTCTGCGATATGGACGTCGTTGTGTTTGCTGGGGCTACGCCCGGCGGGCGTAAACGGTCAGGCATCAGGGGAAGGAGGCGAAATGGATTCGCAGGTCAAACGTAGTTTTTTGGACGCGTGCGTGCTGGCAACCATCGCACGGGGCGACTCGTATGGCTATCGGATCGTCAAGGGCGCGCCGACGGCTCTCGGCCTTTCCGAGTCTACGTTGTACCCGATTCTTCGCCGTTTGAAGGCATCGGGGCACGTGACGGAGTATGCGCAGGAGCACAACGGACGCACGCGCAAGTACTACTCCATCACGCCGCAAGGACGCGGGTGGTTGGCGGCGTTTGTTGCGCAGAAATCAGAAATCGAAGACGTGCTTCGCTATATCGAAGGGGGCGTAAACCGTGACTAGGAACGAGTGGATTGCAGAACTGCGCGTGCTGCGCCGCGTTCGCATGGTCGTCGGCGACAAGGCGACCGGTATGGTCGGCTCAATCGCCGAGGTGTTCCCGAAAGCCAAATATCACCCGGTTTCATGGACGAGATCGACCGATACATCCGCTGATACAATGAGATGAAAACGGGAGGTCGCTGGGAGACATGAGTCCGATGCAGTACAGAAGGAGCCTCGGGGTCGCGTAAAGGCTTTGCAGGTACGGAAAACGTTACCACCCCCTTTCGCTGATAGCATCATAGATTTGTATCGCGTTTTGAAGGAGTGCGGCGGCGGTGGAAAAGCATATATACGCAACCGAATCGGGTACGGTCAGTTATTGGACTGCCGGCCCGCGCAATCCTGGCGCTTACACGCTGGTGTTTTTGCCGGGCTTAACCGCTGACCATACGCTGTTCGATGCTCAGGTGGCTCACTTTTCCCATACGCACCTCTGTATCGCGTGGGATGCGCCGGCTCATGGGGAATCACGCCCCTACCCTCTTGATTTTTCGCTCGATGACTACGCCTTGATCCTGCATGGCATTTTGGCGAAAGAGAATGTGTCCCGTCCTGTTTTGGTGGGCCAATCGCTGGGAGGGTATGTTGCGCAGGCATATGCAGACCTATTCCCTGGAGAGGTCGCCGGTTTTGCGTCAATCGATTCGGCGCCGCTCAAGCGCTCCTATTACCCAAAGTGGGAAATAGCCGCCCTTCGCCACACGAAGGGCATGTACCTGTCGATTCCCTGGCGATTGCTCAAGCGCTGGGGCTCCTTCGGCACGGCAGCAACTTCGCACGGTCGCGCTCAGATGCGCGTCATGATGGAGCGTTATGGAAGACGGGAATATTGCGAGCTTGCCGCTCATGGGTATCTCATGCTTTCCGATGCGATCGACGCGTGCAGGCCATACGCCATCGATTGTCCGGCCCTTTTGCTCTGCGGCGAGTACGATAGGGCAGGTGACGTGCGCCCATTCAATAAGAAGTGGAATGAAGTCGAGAGCATTCCTCTTGTGTGGGTCCCGCATGCGGGGCACAATTCGAACGTCGACAATCCCGAATTCGTAAATAACCAAATCGAGCGGTTCCTGCATTCAATCGACGGGGAGAATGTTTAGTTTTGGCCGTTGGACTTGGAATCTTCCCTAATGCGGTAGGCGAAGCCACGTGAACGGGTCCTTGGCATGCATGAATGCTCTCTCCTTAATCCATTAGCGATCACAGGATAACGACGATTTCGCAGCCCATGGAGCCCGGCACCTCTACCATGTTCGCCAGACTCCTAACAAGTACCAACTTGTCTAACGGTTGCAAACTTTGCTAACGCATGCAAACCAGAATGAAGGATGTTATCCTATGATGAAAGAAATTAACAAAGGAGGCGGGCATGGCAATAGATTTCGACAATCCATTCACTCCTGTGGTCGGCAAGGTTCCCCTGCACATAGCTGGACGCGAGATGATCATCGCCGATGTAGAGACTGCTCTTTCCGGCGCGGGCAACGATCCGGCGATTATCAGCCTTCTGGTCGGCCCACGTGGTATGGGCAAAACGGCCCTCCTGTCCTATTTCGCTGATACAGCCGAGTCTTCGGGGTGGATCACAGCTCGCGTCACCTGCGTTGAAGGGATGCTCGACGACATCCTCATCAGAACGCAACGAGCGGCGCGACATCTGGTGGACACCAACCCCTCGCGCAAAATCAAGGGCGCAGGAATTGCCGATTTATTTTCGGTTGAGCTGGAGGACTCGCCTCGCGAGTTATCGAACTGGCGTTCAAGGATGGACGATATTCTGGACGCTTTGGCTGAATGCGACACCGGGCTGCTGGTAACGATCGACGAGGTCAATCCTGATATTGATGAGATGGTAACGCTCGTTGCCGCTTTCCAGCACTTCCTCGACGAGGGGAAGAAGGTCGCCCTCATCATGGCGGGTCTCCCGTACGCGGTAACGTCGCTGCTTTCAGGCAAATCGACTTCATTCCTGCGAAGAGCCGCACGATACGAGCTGCAAGCGTTGAACGATTACGAAGTCGAAGAGGCGCTGGTAAGGACGATGCGAGACGGCGGCAAAAGCTTCGAGCCCGATGCCCTTGAAGCCGCAATTGACGCCATCAAGGGCTTCCCCTTCATGCTGCAGCTTGCTGGTTATCGCACGTGGCGCATGGCTGAGGATTCAGATGTCGTTGATATCTCTAGCGTCAACGCCGCAGCAAGCATCGCGCGCAAAGAGCTGGATCAAAGAGTCTACGAAGCGATATGGTTCGAGCTGAGCGAAGCCGACAAATCCCTCCTTTGGGCAATGTCGGAAGACTCGGGGGTGACGAAGCAAACAGATTTGGCTGGTAGGCTGAATAAGAAGAGCGGCCATGTTTCGAAATACAAGAAACGTCTGTTGCAGCATGGCGTAATCCAAGAGCGGTCAAGGGGCTTGCTGGAATTCTGCCTGCCGGGATTCAGGGAATACTTCTTGGAGCGCATCGCAGAAGAAAGGGACTTGTAAATCGCCGTGCTCTCAAAGCTAGAGCCCAAATGAAAGCGCCATTCCCCCAAAGCGAAATCAATTTCGATTTGGGGGAATGGCTGATCTCTACTTGAGGCTAGTTGCCGCTCTACGACAGGAAAGCCGCTATCAGGGGCTTCCCGCCCCTAGCGCAACCTTGTGCGCTACGAGGCGAAGCGAGCGGCGAACGAGACAGGGGATGCGGCCGAAGGCAGAACCGTCACGCGCTGCGCTATGGCGGGCGCGTATGCGGCGTCGGCTTCGCGAAGTGCGCGGCGGATGCCGGCGACGACGTCGCCGCGACCCGCCATCTCAGGCGTCAGCGCGACATAGCTGGCAGGCTCCCCGGCGACGGAAGCCGACACGTCGTACGTGCGCACTACCGCGCTGTTGCGATAGAAAGCAGGCCACCAAGGGTTTTGCGCTCCGCCATTCGCCATGTCACGATGCGCCTCATCGGAAAGCAGCATGATCGAATGGCCAAACGCACGCTGAGCACGGAACAGCGCACCGGCGATGCCGTCGGCGACAGCTTCCGGATACGCCATGGCGTTCGGATCGTTCGACGCACTCAAAATGGCCAGCTTCGTGCGCGAGGTGAGTATGCACTCGAGCGCGACGAAGTCGGGCAGCATCGTTTCCTCATCAAGCGGAACCTCGACCAGGCGAGCGCCTCGACTCTCAACGAGCGCGCGATACGTCTGACAGCTAGGCGCAAACGCAACCACTTCGTCTCCGGGCTTGAGTACCGCGTCCATAAACGCGTTGATAGCGCCGTCGGCCCCGCTGGCCATAACGATGTCGGAAGCGGCATAGGAGGTGCCGAAACGACACTCCAGCGAAGCAGCAACAGCCGACGCCGCGCCAAAACGTTCTTTCGTGAACTGTGAAACGAGCATTTCTCTTCCCTCCTAAGCGCAATCCGCGCACCATGAGACAACCCCAGCGCATACGGCGCAAGGGACAACGCCGCCCATTCGCGACGATAACCACAACAACGGGGAAACATATAGAGCATCAAGGCATGTCGCATGCCCGATGGGAGAAATCAGAAACGCTCGAGGCGAGCAGATTGCTTTCGCAACGATTGGGATTGTAACGCATGCCACAAGAAGAAAACACCCCTGAGCGCCGATTTCCCCGTAAGCGGCGAATCGGGGCAACATGTCGTTTCCGCAGGTCAAATACCCATATAACCCAAAAATGGTGATGGGTTTTTAAGAAAATACCCCGATTCGCACGAGTGTCTGAGCATCGCAAAAAAGACCGCATACGCAGCCTTTTGAGCGCCCTGCCGCTTCTCGGGCGCAAAGGCGAGCGGGGGGGACGGGGCATTGCGAGCAGCAGATTATCCGCCAACACTGAGTCGTCGACGTCGCGAGGCACTGGGAGTAGATGCGGCCTTTGAGCAGGTTTGCGCATGGCTAGCGACCATACGGTAGAATGACAGCACATCGTTGCCGGCAGACGAAAGGAGCGGAGCCAGATGATGGACGTCAGACCGCCAGAACTATCACGGCTCACCCTCATGTGCCGCGACCACGAGGTCGCCGAGTTCACCTGGAACCACGACCGCCAGGCCGTCACCGGCAAAACCCATGTCTTCGACGCAAGTCATGCGCCGCTCATGTCGGTCGACCCATACGGCAACATCACGCGAGACAGGCTCTCGATCTGGTTCAAGAACAGAGGCATCCCCGACTTCCGCCCCGATGCCGTCGAGCGGCTGCGCGCCATCGGCTTTCCGTCGGCCGCATCCCTCATGGCCTCCGGTTTCGGGGCATCGCTGTCCGACCAATACTGGATCCGCCCGACCGGCTCAGTCTCCACATGGAGCGACATCAACTGCTTCGAGAACGATTTCAGCGAAGAGCTCGGCAAACTGCTGCTTCCCCACGACGCCTCATCGGTCCCCTCCCTCATCGAGAAGATCAGGAGCAACGCGGACATCCTCGCCTCCTCGCCCGATGCTGCCCTGAACGGCAACCTGCCGAAGCGCTGGACGATCGAGGGCGGACAGCGGGTGCTGGTCAAGTCGGGGCGCGCCTCCAGCAGGTTCCAAGAACCGTTCAACGAGAAGATCGCCAGCATGCTGTGCTCGCAACTGCTCGACATGGACGACTACGTGTCCTACGAACTCGAGGAAGGCGGCTTCATGAAGTGGGCCTCCCGTTGCAAGCCCATGACCGACCAGGCGACCGAGTTCGTCCCGGCCTATGCGCTGCTTTGCTCATCGAAACGCCCCTCGGACCTCGGGCTGTACGATTTCTACGTGTCCGCCTGCGCCGCTCACGGGCTCAACGTACGCGAGGACGTGGAAAAGATGCTCGTCGTCGACTACCTCATGGCGAACTTCGATAGGCACTGGAACAACTTCGGCGTGCTTATCGACGGCGAGAGCAGGGAATGGCTCCGCGCGGCTCCGGTGTTCGACACCGGCGAAGCCCTTTGGTGCGACCGCGAGCTCACCCAGCCCTTCGGCGGCTACACGACGCCGCGCGCCGGTATGATGCGCCCCTTCGCCCGCAGAATCGACGACCAGGTCGAACGGCATTGCCAAGACCTCTCCTGGCTCGACCCGTCCAAGCTCAAGGGCTTCTCCGAGCAGGCCTGCGACACCCTGCTCGGCAACCCCTTCATAGCCAACGAACCCGGCAGGATCGACAAGATCAAAGCCGCCATCGACCTGCGCACCATGGCGCTGGCCAAGCATGCCCGCAAGGTCTGCCGCGAACGCAGTTTCATCGCGCCCGACAGGGGTGTCGCATCAGCCGCGGCAATGAAGCGGGCATAGCGCCTTATGCGATTATCGAAAGCCGAGACCCGCACGAGTGTTTCGGCATCGCCCAAAAGGCCTCGCAGCTCGAGACGCCCCCCGATTGTCCGTCTGCGCTAGCGCAGCGCTGGTTATAGGGATTGCCGCACAATCGCTCTCGCGTGATTACAACGAGCATGATAAAATGGAAATGTACCAGCGAAGCCCGGTGGGATTAACGGTCACGGGCGGAGCCAGTATTAACGAGTAAGGGTCGGTTGCCGCCGGCCCTTTCTATTTCTCCTGGACTTCGTCCACTCGCTTATTTTTCTTCCGCCCACAAAGGTCAACAGCCATAAGAAGCACCGCCAACCAATTCGGTAAAACCGACAAGATGAAACTCAGAATTTCTTTCAGCATAAGGCATCGCCTCTTCCTGCATAGGTCGAAGCTCCGCCCGCGTTGGACTTCGCTGGCTTCGCCAGTATAGCAAATATAGTACGTGTGTTCTATCTGTCCGATACCAGCGAATTTTGATTCAAATACAGCGAAACGCTCCCCTGCCGATTCGGCGGAGGAGCGTTTTGTTTGCTGTTAGGTTAACGCTGCGCTCTAGCCCTGATACCCGTACAGGTTGCCTTCGCCCGTGTACTGCACCTCGCCGGTGCCGGACACGATGCGGCCGACGCGATAGGTCTTCTCGCCGGCTTCGGCCAGAGCGGCCTCGACTTCCTCGGCGCGCGCGGGGTCCACGATCAAAATCATGCCCACGCCCATGTTGAACGTCTTGAGCGCCTGCGGCTCGGACAGCTCGGCGGCGTCGCACACGTACTTCGCCACGGCCGGCACGGGCCAGGTGCCCAGGTCCACCTGCGCGTCCACGCGCTCGTTCAGCGCGCGGTTGAGGTTCTCGGAGATGCCGCCGCCCGTGATGTGGGCCAGCGCACGCACGGCGCCCGGGCATGCCTTCAGCGTACCGAGCACCTGCTTCACGTAGATGCGCGTCGGCGTGAGCAGCGCGTCGGCCACGGACTGGCCGTCCAGCGCCTCCACCGGCGTCAGCAGCTCTTCGCGGCTTTTGCCCTCCACGCACACCTTGCGGGCAAGGGAATAGCCGTTGGAGTGCAGGCCCGAGGATGCCAGGCCGATGAGCACGTCGCCCTCGGACACGCTTTCGGGGTCGAGCATCTTCGGCTTGTCGACAACGCCCACGGTGAAGCCGGACAGGTCGTAGTCGTCGGGGTCCATGACGCCCGGGTGCTCGGCCATCTCGCCACCGATAAGCGCGCAGCCCGCCTGACGGCAGCCCTCGCCGATACCGGCGACGACCTCGGCCACGTGTTCCTTGCGCAGCTTGCCGATGGCGATGTAATCCAGGAAGAACAACGGCTCGGCGCCGCACGCCAGGATGTCGTTGACGCACATGGCCACCAGGTCGATGCCCACGGTGCCGTGCTTGCCGGCCAGCTGGGCAACCTTGAGCTTCGTACCCACGCCGTCGGTGCCGGAAACCAGCAGCGGCTCGGCCATGTCCTTGGCCGCCGCGATGCTGAACAGGCCGCCGAAGCCGCCGATGTCGCCGACGACCTCCGGGCGATACGTGGAGTGCACCGTCTCCTTGATAGCGTCGACGGCGCGCGCGCCCTCGGCGGTATCCACGCCTGCTGCCTGGTACGTAACTTCCTGCTTCGTCACTGGATGCTCCTTATCTGATAGGCGGGAACCCGACCGACC
>ERZ1026880.210-NODE-210-length-32304-cov-32.069584_pt1 | contig 32304 bp, 23 predicted proteins | sample MGYA00380170_ERZ1026880 | MGnify/ENA primary metagenome ERZ1026880 (study PRJEB33269, sample SAMEA4719806) | human gut metagenome | biome: human-associated habitat; feature: organic feature; material: feces | place: Cameroon | collected 2013-10 ...
CTAATAGGTCGAGGGCTTGACCCCATCTTGATCAGATACTCTATTTGCAAAAGCAGTTCGATATTCAGTTTTGAGGGTACATCCCTTGACAGGGTAGCACGAAAGTGTTATCCTAAACAAAAAGAGAAGCATGACGAAGGTCACGCGTTGGCCGGTGTCGATGACGGTGAGGTTCCACCTGTTCCCATTCCGAACACAGAAGTTAAGCTCACTTGTGCCGAAGATAGTTGGCTGGAAACGGCCTGTGAAAATAGGTAGATGCCGGCTTCTCTTATAAGCACCATTAGCTCAGTTGGTAGAGCAACTGACTCTTAATCAGTGGGTCCTGGGTTCGAGTCCCCGATGGTGCACCACAAAATACCTCGCAAGAAGTTGCGGGGTATTTTTTATTGCTATTTTCCGGAAAGCAGGAGCTTGGTGCGCCATCGGGGGAGAGAAGAGCTCGTGTATTTCAGGCTGTCAAAAAAACTTTGTTGGGGCGGGCATTGCTCGCCCGTGCCCGTTTGTCTGTGAAATAACTTCCCCGGAAAACGCGTTGCTGCGCTAAGTTTGCTGGCAACCAATGGGCGCCCCTACACATTCAATAGGCTAAGAAGGTGATTTTTTGACACGCTGATTGCCCCTGCGAGGCATGCCCGGCCCCTACAGGGTGATGGAAGATTGCATTGGCGATCAAGGAAAAGGTGGGCGGGCGGCATGTATGCCGCCCCTACAGAGGAAATGGTAAGGCTAGTGGCGGGGAAAGATACACAGTGATCCCTCGGTACCTTGCAGGGGAGTAATGCTCTGCTGATTTTGGCCGCCGAAGTTCCCGAAGAACAGAACAACAGACAAAGTGATATGCGCTCCGACTTGGTGTACTGCGAAAAGTAGTAATGCAGGGGGCATATTATTTTTTTTGTAGAGAGCGGTCAGAAAACAGTGCGAATCCGAGGATGATTTAACTGCCGGGGTGATAAGACCCTGGCGTATAATCTTTCCAAGTTAAGAATGGACCACCATCTGGATCGTTGTCATTTTTTAGATGTTCACCACGCTCTGGCTGTCCCCAGCCTGCGGGTTCATCCTCAATTCCGATAAGCCGGTAGGTCACGCGGTAGTTTTTGTCGCAGTAGTCAAGCTGTAGAACGGTGGCGAGTGCTGCTAAATCTTCTTCATTAGGCGATGCGATGTAAATGCGCCATTCGCACTCGTCCTCCGTTATCTCTGCCAGCGCCATAATCTCCTTGGCCATAGCGTGGGCGATGTGCTCATTAGGCTTGTCATAGCCCACTCCGTTTACATCAAGAACCAGCTTACCATCCGCATAGGCCTCGGTGACGACCGCCTGCGAGGCAACCAGCACGGCACGGGCCTTGGCAATGACCGCATTCTGCCGCGCCTTGTCTATGTAGCCAGTCAGCGAGGGCACCAGCAGCGCCGCCAGTGTCGCTAAAATTACCAATACAACAATTAGCTCCACCAAAGTAAAACCGGATTTCTTTTTGGAACTGCGGGATGCTTTCATGGCCGGACCCTCCTGCGCAAGACAGTATAATATCGTATAAAAACAGTATAAAATTGCAGGGACGGTCCCGTCAATGCGTAATAACGACAAAAATTGCTACCGCCCTTTGTGACTTCTGCCTGCAGTGGCACTTCTTGCGCAGGGGGGTGCGGTATGCTATACTAACAGCAGGAAAAAATATCCGGGCATCACCGCGCACCGCACCGGCACGGGCGTTATGCAGCGATGCCCGGGTGCGATACCAGCCAAAAGGAGGTGCTGCGGATGACCCGCATTGCGATCGTGGAAGACGAGGCCGCCGTCCGGGAGCAGCTGACAGGCTATGTGCAGCGCTATACACGGCAGTACGGTACACCGTTTGAGGTTTCGACCTTTGCAAGCGGCGTCGAGATCCTTGAGGAATACCGTCCGGTCTACGACATTATTTTTCTTGATGTTGAGATGCCGCATCTGGACGGCATGGAGACCGCCCGCCGCATCCGCGCGCTGGACAGCGATGTGCTGCTGATTTTTATTACCAACATGGCGCAGTATGCCATCAAGGGGTACGCGGTGGGGGCGCTGGATTATGTGCTGAAGCCCGTGCCATATTTTGCCTTTTCGCAGCAGCTGCAGAAGGCTGTGAATCAGCTGGCCCGCCGTGTGCGCCACTATCTGGCCGTTCCGGTGGACGGCGGCATGCGCCGGCTGGATGCAGCAGGCATCTACTACATTGAGAGTGAAGGCCACCGGATCCACTTTTACACCGAGGATGGTGATTTCTCGACCCCCGGTGCGCTCAAAACGCTGGAGGAAAAGCTGGCTGCGCAGCCCTTTGCGCGCTGCAACAGCGGGTATCTTGTCAATCTGGCACAGGTGTCCGGTGTGCAGCAGAGCGTTGTGCAGGTCGGCCCGTATGAGCTGCAGATCAGCCGCCCTAAGAGAAAGAGCTTCCTTGCCGCGCTGGCGGATTTCATCGGGGGTGAGGGGTAATGTCCGTTTTACCGGATGTACCGCGGCTGTACACGGCGCTGGCGGAGATCCTGGCCGCGCTGCTGTATGCGCAGGCACGGCCGCCCCGCACTGCAAAGCCGGTGTACTGGGGCATAACCGCCGTCTGGGCGATTCTGCTGGCAGTGTTTTTACACCTGACCGGCCATGTGCCGCTTGCGTGGTGGGTGCCCTGCATGGTGACGGCCATTGCGGCGATGTATCTCTACCTCTGGGCCACGCGGGAGATGAACCTGCGGGAGGCCGGCTACAGCTGCGCGCGGGCATTTGTTCTGGCGGAGCTGGCGGCCAGTCTGGAATGGCAGCTGCACTGCTGGCTCTGGCCGCGGCGCGGGGGCGGCGAAATACCGGCGTTGCTGCTGTTGGCGGCTGTCTACGGCGCACTGTACGGGGGTCTGTACTGGCTGGAGCGCCGCCGCGTGATCGCCGCGCGGCTGAAGGTTACGGCGGCGGCCACGCTGATGGCGGTCGTTATGGCGCTGACTGTATTTGCCGTGAGCAACCTGAGCTTTATCGCCGACGAACAGGCGACGATGAGCGTCTACTACATCCGTACGCTGGTGGATATTGCCGGTGTGCTGATTTTGAGCGTCCAGCATGAGCAGCTGCGGGAAACGGCGCTGCACAGCGAGCTTTCCGCCATGGACGCCGTGTTGCACCGCCAATATGAGCAGTACCGCCAGAGCAAGGAGAATATACGCCTGATCAACCGGCGCTACCACGAGTTGAAAATGCAGATCGCGGCCATCCGGGCCGAGCGGGATCAGGCCAAGCAGAATGCCGCTCTGGCGGAGATGGAGAGCGACATCCGCCGCTATGAGGCAGAGAACAAGACCGGAAACCCGGTGCTGGACACGCTGCTGACGGCCAAAAGCCTGTACTGCCAGCAGCACGGCATCAACATGACATGTGTTGCAGACGGCACGCTGCTGAATTTTTTGACAACGGGGGAGATATGCACCATCGTCGGTACGGCGCTGGACAATGCCACCGAAAGTGTGCTGACCGAGCAGGACCCAGAAAAACGGCTGATCCGCACGGCCATCTACGCCCAAAACGGCTTTGTGATGCTGCGGTTTGAAAACTACTGCACCCAGCCCGTGGAGTTGGGCCCGGACGGTCTGCCACGCCGCAGCAGCCACGGCGGCTACGACCTGAAAAGTGTCCGCGCTGCCGCTGAGGCCCGCGGCGGCACCCTGACCCTGCACTGGGAAAACGAGTGGTTCACCCTGCGGGTGCTGCTGCCGCAGAAATGATCAGTCACCATGCTGCTGGCAGGTTGCACAACTGAACAAGCACGAACTTGGGCAAAACGCGCAGGAAATTTCCTGCGCGTTTTGCCTTTTTTGCAAAGTATGTACCAAAACCGGCAGGTTATGCAAAAGGTGCGCTGTTTTGCCCCGGTTCTGCTACAATAGAGGCAACACAAAGGCAGACGCCTGTATAATGTGCACAAGAAGGAAAAACGCAAATGGCGAAGCAACCGAAAGTCCGCAAGCCGCATCCCGTGCTGCATGGGATCGGGCTGACACTGTCTGCGATATTGTTGGTCGCAGTGCTGGCCGGCACCTATGTCCTGTCCACGATGGCTACCATCATCGACAGCTTTATCGGCGCGCCCAGCGGCCATTATTCCAAAACCGAAATCGCAGACACCAAGCTGAAGGCCGAGGCCCTCGCCGCAGAGGTCGAGGCAGAGGGCACCGTGCTGGTGCAGAACAACGATAACATCCTGCCCCTGAGCGCCGACACCAAAAAAGTCAATGTGTTCGGCTGGGCGTCCACCGCATGGCTGGGCGGCGGCTCCGGTTCCGGCGGCGTGAACGCCGTCAACACGGATCTGCTGGCCGCCCTGACCGCCTACGGCATTGAGTACAACACCGAGCTGACCGATATGTACAAGGACTTCCAGCCCGGCCGCGAATATCTCAAAACACTGAACAGCCGTCCCGAGCAGTCCGGCCGCCTGTACGAGCCTGACATCAACAACACCGCCTACTACACCCAGACCATGCTGGATAACGCCAAGAATTACTCCGATACCGCCGTGGTCGTCATCGGCCGTGTGGCAGGCGAGAGCAACGACGCCACCAAACAGCAGTACAAGCGCACCGAGAAGGGCGGCGACATCGTGGTGGACGACACCCGCACGATGCTGGAGCTGACCACCGAGGAAGAAAATTTGCTGACCTACGTTGGTGCCAACTACAAAAACGTGGTCGTGCTGGTCAACTCCACCAATGTGATGGAGCTGGGGCAGTTGGAAACCATCCCCGGCGTGGATGCCTGCCTGATTGCCGGGCTGTCCGGCTCGGAGGCTGCCTCGGTCATTCCTGCCGTTTTGTGGGGTGAGAAGGAGCCGAGCGGCCGCACTGCCGACACCTGGGCCTATGATCTGACCACCGCAGCCAGCTACGCGAACGCCGGTCTTGAGGGCGTGGGCGCTTACACCGATGCCGAGGGTCTGTACCCGGCGGACGGCACCACCTGCGGCAACCTCGATGCCCCCTATGCCTATGAGCAGGTCTCCTATGTGGATTACGCCGAGGGCATTTACATCGGCTACAAATGGTACGAGACCGCTGACGCCGAGGGCTGCTGGAGCAATGTTTCCAACGAGTACGGCACCGGCTATGACGGCGTTGTGCAGTATCCGTTCGGCTACGGCCTGTCCTACACCAGTTTTGACTGGGACATCACCGATGCCGCCGCTGACGGCAGTACCCTGACCAAGGACGGCGATGTAACGGTAAAAGTGACCGTTACCAACACCGGCGACCGTGCGGGCAAGGATGTTGTCCAGCTGTACTATACCGCCCCCTACATCACCGGCGAGATCGAGAAATCCAGCGTGGAGCTGGGCACCTTTGCCAAGACCAAGGAACTGCAGCCCGGCGAAAGCGAGGAGGTCACCCTGACCGTCCCCGTGGAAAAGATGGCAAGCTACGATGCCTACGATGCCAACCACAACGGCTTTGCCGGGTATGAGCTGGATGCCGGTGACTATATCTTTACCGTGCGCCACGATGCCCACACCGTGGACGATGCCGAGAAGGCAACGCTGACCTGCACGCTGCCGGCCAATGTGCAGTATCCGACCGACAGTGTCTCCGGCAGCGAGGTCGGCAACAAGTTCACCGGCAGCGATGCCATTGACGGCGTAAGCCTTGACGGCAGCGACTCCGAACAGAACATCACCTACCTGACCCGCGCCGACTTTGCGGGCACCTTCCCGAAGGCCTGCACTTCCAGCCGTGCCATGACCGACAATGTCAAGGCGCTGAACCTCTACACCGCCGACATGGCGAACGGCTACATCAACGAGGCCGATGAGGCCATCACCACCGGTGCCAAGAACGGTCTGAAGATCGAGGATAACGGCAAGACCACCGAGCTGGGCTACCAGCTGGGCGCTGACTTCAACGACCCGCAGTGGGATGCCCTGCTGGATCAGTTGACTGTGGACGAGATGGAAAACCTGTTTGTCAACGGCTACGGCGGTCTGGTTGAGCTTAAGAGCATCGGCAAGGTGCGCAGCAAGGATGCCGACGGCCCCGCACAGATCGGCGGCTTTACCGGCATGGGTGCCGGGACCGGCTTCCCCAGCTCCAGCACGCTGGCCCAGACCTGGAACGCCGATCTTGCCCTGCAGGAGGGCCGCACCATCGGCACGCAGGCGCTGCAGAACGGCTATACCGGCTGGTATGCCCCTGCCACCAACATGCACCGCAGCCCCTTCAACGGTCGTAACTATGAGTATTATTCCGAGGACAGCCTGCTGTCCGGCGTCATCTGCGGCAACACCGTGCAGGGTGCCAACGATGCCGGTGTCTACACCTATGTCAAGCATTTCATCTGCAACGATGGCGAGAGCGGCATCTACCGTGATTCCGTCTACACATGGATGACCGAGCAGACCCTGCGCGAAACCTACCTGCGCCCCTTCCGGATGCTGGTAGAGGAGTACGATGCTGTCGGTCTGATGAGCAGCTACAACCGCATCGGCGCGGTCTGGGCAGGCGGCAGCGAGGCGCTGCTGACCGGTATCCTGCGTGATGAATGGGGCTTTGACGGCGCGGTCATCACCGACTACTGCGACCACCACAGCTACATGAACGGCGATCAGGCCCTGCGTGCAGGCGGCAGCCTTTGGATGTCCGGCATGATGGGCGGCCAGCTTACCTGCGAGACCGGCTCCAACAGCTATATGCAGGCGCTGCGCCGTGCCGCCAAGGAGACCCTTTACATGTACCTGCATGTCCGCGTGACCAACCGCGACTATGCCGAGAGCATCGGCGATACCGCCGCGCTGCGCCACGACTTTAAGCCCGCTGTGCTCGGCTGGCGCCACCTTGTTGCTCTGATCGACCTTGTTGCCGTGGCACTGTTTGCACTGGCGATCCGCGGCATTGTCCGTGATGTCAAACTGTACAAGGCCGCGAAGGCTGCCAAGGCCGAAAACAAGAACGCATAAGAATAACCCCCGCAATACTGCACAATGCAAGCGCATGACCGTGACTTGAAATTGCGCGGTATTGCCTTATTAAAAAAGGAGTGCGTCCCCTTGAAAAACGCTGAAATCATCGCAAAACTGAATCTGGAACAAAAATGCGCGCTGCTTTCGGGCGCGGGTACCTTCACCACGCGCGGCTGCCCCAAGGCGGGTGTGCCGTCCATCACCCTGTCGGACGGGCCGAACGGCGTGCGCAAGCAGGCCGGGGCGGCGGACCATCTGGGCCTGAACCCCAGTGTGCCGGCGACCTGCTTCCCGACTGCGGCCACCGTGGCCTGCAGCTGGGATTCCGCACTGGGCGAGGAGATCGGCCGCGCCATGGGTGAGGAGGCTGCCGCGCAGGAGGTTGCCGTGCTGCTCGGCCCCGGGCTCAACACCAAGCGCAGCCCCCTGTGCGGACGCAACTTTGAGTATTTTTCCGAGGACCCGTATCTCTCGGGCAAGATGGCCGCCGCCTATGTGCGGGGCATCCAAAGCGAGGGCATTGCAGCCTGCCCCAAGCATTTTGCCGTCAACAGTCAGGAGCTGCGGCGCATGGCGTCCGACTCCGTTCTGGACGAGCGCACGCTGCGCGAGCTGTACCTGACCGGCTTTGAGATCGTGGTCAAGGAGGCTGCGCCCAAGACCATCATGTCGAGCTACAACCTCGTCAACGGTACCTATGCCAACGAGAACGCCCATCTTCTGCAGGATATTCTGCGCAGGGACTGGGGCTTTTCCGGTGCCGTTGTGACCGACTGGGGCGGCTCCAACGACCATGCGCTCGGCGTAAAGAACGGCTCCACGCTGGAAATGCCCGCCCCCGGCGGGGACGCCGTGCGGGAACTGCTGGCCGCCGTACAAAGCGGCAAGATCACCGAGGCGGATGTGGATGCCCGGCTGGACGAGCTGCTGACGCTGGTGCTGGATACAAGCGCTGCCGTGCAAAAGCACAGCCGCAGCTTTGACGCCGATGCGCACCATGCGCTGGCCCGCCGCGCCGCCGCCGAGAGCGCCGTGCTGCTGAAAAATGACGGCGGCATCCTGCCGCTGGCCGCCGGTGCAAGGGTTGCTGTTATCGGTGACTTTGCCGAGACGCCGCGCTATCAGGGTGCCGGCTCAAGCGCCGTAAACTCTATCAAGGTCGATACGCTGCTTGATTGCCTTGCGCAGAGCGGGCTGCAGTGCGCGGGCTTCGCCGCAGGCTTTGACCGTCAGGGCCGCCCCGATGCCGACAAAAAGGCGCAGGCCGTGGCACTGGCCCAAAAGGCCGACACGGTGCTGCTCTGTCTGGGTCTGGATGAGATCAAGGAGAGCGAGGGTCTTGACCGCGTGGACATGAAGCTTGCCGATAACCAGATCGAGCTTTTGCAGGCGGTCGAGCAGGCCAACCCCAACACGGTGGTGGTCCTGAACGCCGGTGCATCGCTGGAAACGCCGTGGCTGGCCCACTGCAGGGCGCTCGTCTATGGGGCGCTGGGCGGGCAGGCCGGTGCCGGGGCTATGGTGGATGTGCTGACCGGCAAGGTCAACCCCGGCGGCAAGCTGGCCGAGACATGGGCCAATGCCTATGAGGAAACCCCCGCCAGGGATAACTTTGCCGGGGCAGGCCGCACCGTGCAGTACCGCGAGGGACTGTATGTCGGCTACCGCTATTACCAGACCGCCGGGGTGCCGGTGGCGTTCCCGTTCGGCTACGGTCTGAGCTACACAAGCTTTGCCTATTCCGACCTGAAGGTCACCGCCGACAGTGTGACTCTGACCGTGACCAACACCGGTGCGCGTGACGGCGCGGAGATCGTGCAGGTCTATATCGCAAAGCCCGGTGCGGAGATCTTCCGCCCTGCGCAGGAGCTAAAGGCCTTTGCAAGGGTGCCGCTTGCGGCAGGGGAAAGCCGCACGGTTACGCTCCCGCTCGATGATAAGGCGTTCCGCTACTGGAACACCAGAACTGACTGCTGGGAGGTCGAGGGCGGCCGGTATGAGGTTCGTGTCGGTGCCTCCAGCGCGGACATCCGCCTGACAGCCAATGTTGACATCCGCGGCACCAATGCCCCCGACCCCTATGCCGGCAAGGCGCTGCCGCACTACAAGAGCGGCAGTGTGCAGAATGTGCCTGATGCCGAGTGGGAGGCCCTGCTCGGACATCCCATCCCGCAGGATAAGGTCAAAATCGACCGCAACATGACACTGGGCGAGCTGAACCACAGCCGCAGCCCGCTGGGCTGGCTGATCTGGGCCGTGCTGACAGCACTGCTGAACGCCAGCTTCAAAAAAGGCAAGCCCGATCTGAATGTGCTGTTCCAGTACAACATGCCGCTGCGCGCGCTGGCCAAAATGACAAGCGGTGCCATCAGCATGGGCATGGTGGACGGCATCGTCATGGAGCTGCAGGGGTTTTGGATCATCGGCCTTGTGCGGGTCATTTATGAGGCGGTCAAGAACCAGCTGCTGAACGCGCAGCTGGAACGCCGCCTGCGCAACAGCTGACAGGAAGGGCTGTCATGCAGCTTTGGAATACCTTTGCGGAAAAGCATCCTGCCGCAGCCAAGTGGGTGCGCGAGGGTGGCTTGTTCGTCGTCTTCCCGGAAGGGGAGGCTAAGAAGGCATAAGAATAGCCGAGCAGCGTAAAAACTGCTCGGCTTTGTTGTTTGTTGGTTGCGTGGCTTCCCCCTCAGGGGAAGGCTTAGAAATTACAAATAATTCACTGCCAGGATCGCCGCCCCCAGTATGACCAGTACAACGCCGGTGGCACGGTTCAGGGTGGCGGGCGCAGCCTTGTTGGCAAACTTGGCGGCGATGCGCGCCCAAAGCAGGGTGCTGATGACACAGCAGATAAGGCAGAATACATCCGGCATACCGCCGATGGCAAAATGGCTGGCCGAGCCGGTGAACGCCGTAAAAGCCATGATAAAGACGCTGGTGCCCACGGCGGTTTTCAGCTCATACCCCAGCACCGAGGTCAGGAGCAGCAGCATCATCATGCCGCCGCCTGCGCCGATAAACCCGCAGATGAACCCGACACCCGCACCGCAGAGCAGGGACTGCACAAACCGCTTCTCTGCGCTCACAGCGTTCATTGCGCTTTTGGTGGTCATGACCGGCCGCACAATGAATTTTACGCCCAGCAGAAGGGTCATAAAGGTGGAAAAGCCGCCCATCGTGGTGCCGGGCACGAGGCTGGCCACATAGCTGCCCACCAGCGTGAAGCAAAGCACCGAGGCCATCATGACGGCGCCGTTTTTGATGTCCAGATTCCCGTTTTTGCCGTAGGTATAGGCAGAGACCGCGCTGGCCAGCACATCGCTGGCCAATGCAATGCCAACAGCCATGTAGGGGTCCATGCCCAAAAAGGTGATGAGCATGGGGCTGATGACCGCCGCGGCGCTCATGCCGGCAAAGCCGGTGCCCAGCCCCGCGCCGATGCCCGCGATAAAGCAGACGATAAACTTGATAAGATACGCCATTGTGTTACTCCTTCTTCAGCTGACGCTGGATGTTTGCGTCCATGCGGGACAGATATTCCTGCAGCCTCTGCTGCTCTTCTGCGGTGAAGCCCTCAAACAGCGGCTCCAAGCTGCAGCGCTGGATGTCCGCCAGTACCGCGACCATCGGCAGGGAATCGGGCGCAAAGCCCAGCAGCCGCTGGCGGCGGTTGTCCGGCGCAAGGGAGACCGTCAGCACGCCGCGCGCGCGCAGCCGCTCTACCGCTGCCGATACATTGGATTTTGCCAGACCGCGGTAGCGGCAGATGTCCCCGGCGGTGTGACATTCAGGGTTGTTGTGCAGAAACAGCAGGATGTCGATCTCCAACTGGTTGAGCCCGTATGCCGCAGAGGCGGCCTCAAACTGCGCGGTATAGTATTTTTTGTAGTGCTGTATATAGGATAATACAGGCAGCACAGGAAACACTCCTTTGCAAGTAATAAAAAGAACAGTTCTAATTATAACTATCTAAACCGCTGGTGTCAATACAAAGCGTCGTATAAACAAAAAATCCCGCCGGAATACGGCGGGATTTCTGGTGGACCTGGAGGGATTCGAACCCTTGACCTCTCGGATGCGAACCGAACGCTCTCCCAACTGAGCTACAGGCCCATGTCTTTGCGACTAAACCAGTGTAATCCATTTTGCGCAAAAAGTCAAGAGCAAAACAAGAATTTTGTGGGGCCAAAGGGGGACAGGTCGTGTAACATACGATTTTTATTGCGGACGGCTGTTTTCCGCACGCTTATTGCGCTACACTATAAATAGTGCTATAATAATACAAATCTTGCTCTGGCCGTATAAAATCGTATACGCGGTTTGGATTGAACCTGCACAGGTGTTGCACTATAGTATTTTTAAGCAAACGGGAGCGACATTATGTGGAGGGAGATTTTTGTATGGATACGCAACGGATCGCAAGCTATCGGCGGGAATTTTCTGCGCTGGCAGACCTGCAGGCGGCTGGGACCGTGACCTATTCACTGCTGCGCGAGGCGGACGCCTTTGTCATCTGCGTGCAGCGCGATGAAGAACCGCCGGTGGAGCGGATGCTGTGCGACACAGGGGAGGAGCGCGCCGGGATGCTGACACGCTTTCTGTATGAAAACGCGGTGGAGCCTGACCAGATGCCAGCGATCCTCCGGGATATCTGCGGATGGGCGGTGGGCTGAGATGGCAGTGGCATTGATGGACAAGGCTGCCGGGCAGGCCAAACTCCCGGAAACACCGGCCGTTGTGGCACTTTTTGCGTTCGGCTCCCGCCTTGACCGGGATACGATGCAGCTGTTTGCCCGGACCCACAGCGAGGAGGTCCGCGCGGCGGCGATCGCATCCACCGGGCAGGAGGTACTGGAGCTGCTGCACGGCGGCCTTCGCCCGCAAGTGCTGGTGCTGGATGCGCTGCTCACAAAGCCTGCCGTGACGCAGGTGCTGCAGGAGATCGGCAAAATGGATCTGAAGCCGCAGCCGGCTGTGCTGGTGCTTGTGCCTGTGCCGGAGGAGACGGCCGCCCGCCGTGCGCTGGGGCTGTTCTCCCGGTATGAGATCATGCTGCGCCCCTACGGCATGAAAAACCTCTTTGATGAGATCTACCGCATGGGCACCGATGAGGAAGAAAACCGGCTCTACCGGCTGCGCCGCTGCTGTGAGGATGTGCTGGAAAGCCTCGGCGCACCCACGACCCTGAACGGCTACCGCTACGCCGAGCGGATGCTGCTCTACGCCCTGTATGCGGACAAGCCGCAGCCGATCGGCGTTTTGCAGCAGTATGTCGCAACGGAGGAGGACATCGAGGTCGGAACGGTGACCTCAGCACTGAACCGGCTATCCGCCGGCATGGCAAGGCGCGGCACCGATGCGTACCGGGCGCTCTGCCTGCGGTGCGGCCGCCCGGAGGACGGTGTGCTTTCCAACGGACAGCTTTTTAAAGGAATGCTTCAGCAGCTGCGCAGCATGACAGAACGATAAAGGGAGGCGTTTTCCATGGAGGAAAAGCAGAGCAAGGCAGACCTGCTGGCCCTGCGCGGCGGGCTGCGCGGCCGGTTCCGCCGTGTGTTTGACGGCATGGAAAACGCTTTTGAGGTCCTGCTTGACCAGCTTGAACACCCCCTGAGCCCGGCGGACCGCGCCGGAATGGCGCAGCTTGTGCGGGATATGCAGACGCAGCTGCTCGGCGCGCGCCGTCTGGGGGATCAGGCCTCCGATGCGGCTACAGCCGCCGTGCTGCACAGCACCTGCGTGCCGCGCCCCATCGACCTGCTGAGCCAACTGGGCGAGATCTGCGACATCCTGCGGGAGGAGGCCGCCCGGTATGACCTGCCGTTTACGATCGAGCTGCAGACCGCCGGGCAGAGCGTGCTGCCCACGGTGGGGGATGCGGCCCTTCTGAACGGTCTGATGACGAACCTGATCTCCAACACGCTCTCCGCAGACCCGGGGGCCTGCATCACACTGCGCTGTGAGCCCGGGCTGTTCTGCTACCGGGACAACGGCCCCGGTCTGCCGCCTGATGCAAAGGCGCTGCTGACCGATGGCTGCTGGAGCGCCCGGCTGCTCTATGCGGGCGGGCTGGGGCTGCCGCTTATCGCGGCCTACACAAAGGCCATGGGCTGGTCGCTGGCCGTGGGGCCGGGGCCGGGCACGGAGCTGCGCTTCACCCTGCCGCCCGCGCCGCCGCTCGATGACCTGATGCTGGAATCCCCCATGGAGCGCATGGCCGAGCGGCAGACCCGGCGGCTGGCGCTGCGCCGTGAGCTGGCTGTGCTGCGGGCGCAGGAATTGCTGTAAAATGACATGGCACCGTTGTCCCGGCAGGGAAGCGGTGCTTTTTTTGCTGCACCGCTTTACTTTGTGCGTAAATTATTGTAAAATGTAATACAAAAAGAATGGTTTACTATGCCTGTACGGCAGGGTAGACCGCCAAAATAACTACAGGTGGTGTTTTTATGGCAATTCAGTATAAACGTATTCTTCTGAAGGTCAGCGGCGAGGCACTTTCCGGCCCCAAGGGCACGGGCTTTGATGAGGAAACCATCGCCTCTATCTGTGCCGGCATCAAGGCGGCGCATGATCTGGGTGCGCAGATCGGCATTGTTGTGGGCGGCGGCAACTTCTGGCGCGGCCGTTCCAGCGGCAAAATGGACCGCATGGACGCCGACAAGATCGGCATGCTGGCTACCGTCATGAACGCGCTGGCCGTCAAGGATGCACTGCGCCAGCAGGGCGTGGAGGCCGTTGTCATGACCAGCTCCTTTATGCCGCAGGTGGCCGAGTGCTTCACCAGCGACAAGGCCATCGCTGCGCTGGAGAGCGGCAAGATCGTTGTGTTCGGCGGCGGAACCGGCAACCCCATCTTCTCCACCGATACGGCCAGCGCGCTGCGCGCACTGGAGATCAGCGCCGATGCCATGTTCAAGGCTACGATGGTGGACGGTGTCTACGATAAGGACCCCCACAAGTATGCCGATGCCGTGCGCTATGATACGCTGACCTTTACCCGCGTGCTGGACGAGCGTCTGGCCGTCATGGACTCCACGGCCGCGACCCTCTGCCGTGATAACGGCCTGCCCATCCTTGTGTTTGATCTGGGTAAGCCCGAAAATATCGCCAAGGCTGTGCAGGGCGAGATGGTCGGCACCCTTGTGAAAGAGTAAATTAAAGAAGAAAAGCTGAAGCTTTGAAAAATTCATAATTTTCCCCTATACTATTTTACGAATAAGGAGAATCTTACTATGAGCAGCACGACCAAACCCTTTGAAGAAAAAATGAACGCCAGCGTCAACCATCTGGTTCATGAGCTGGCTTCCATCCGCGCCGGCCGCGCCAACCCCGCCATCCTCGACAAGGTGGCGGTGGACTACTACGGCAGCCCCACGCCCATCCAGCAGATCGCCGCTGTGGCCGTGGCCGAGGCCCGCATCCTGACCATCTCCCCGTGGGACCGCTCGATGCTCAAGCCCATCTCCAAGGCAATCCAGACCAGCGACATCGGCATCAACCCCATTGATGACGGTCAGGTCATCCGTCTGGTGTTCCCGGCTCCGACCGAGGAGCGCCGCAAGCAGCTGACCAAGGATGTCAAGAAGCAGGGCGAGGATGCCAAGACCGCTGTGCGCAACATCCGCCGCGATGCAATGGATAAGTTCAAGGCCATGAAGAAGGCCGGCGAGATCACCGAGGACGATCAGAAGAAGCTGGAGGAGGAAACCCAGAAGCTGACGGACAAGTATGTCAAGATGATCGACGACACCTGCGCCGACAAGAACAAGGAGATCATGGAGGTCTGATCTCTCCATGAACGATAGCCTGTGCGGGCATGTCATCTGACACGCCCGCATAGGCTGTTATTGCAAGAAAATCTATTCCGCGAAAGGGAATCACTGTTTATGAAGACCCGCATCATCACTGCCGTTGTCGGCCTGGGCGTTCTGGCCGTTGTACTGGCGTTTTTCGACACCTTCCTGTTTGACCTGGTGCTCAGTGCCATCTGCCTGCTGGCCATCCATGAGGTCTTTTCCGCCATGGGCTTTGGCAAAAAGCAATGGTATCTGTATGCCGGTGCTGTGCCGCTGACCCTGCTGGTCATGCTCAGCAGCTCACAGATGGTGCGCGGGCTGCTGCTGCCGGTGGCGTTCCTGACCGTGCTGTTCTACAATGTCTGCCAGATCACGCATGTCCAGACGCTGGATTTCGGCAAGCTGACGGGGTTTGTCTACTTTTCGGGCGTGATCACCTTCTGCTTTTACTCGCTCATCCATCTCAAGCGGATGCTGCCCTTTGCGCAGTATCGCTATGATGCCATCTATTTCATCCTGCTGATCCTCTGCTTTGCATGGGGCGGGGACACCGCTGCCTACTTTGCGGGCCGCGCATTCGGCAGGCACAAGCTGGCCCCCATTGTCAGCCCCCACAAAACGGTGGAGGGCGCTGTGGGCGGCGTGCTGGGCAGCATGGCCGCCGGCTGCGTGCTGACGCTGGTCTACTCGCTGCTGTCAAAGACCTATAATGTGCTGAGCATCCATGTGCTGGCGCGGCACTATATGGTGCTGCTCGGCATGGGTGCCGTGGCATCGGTGCTGGGCATTCTGGGCGATCTGTTTGCCTCTGCTGTCAAGCGTCAGGCGGGCATCAAGGACTATGGCACGATTTTCCCGGGGCACGGTGGTATTCTCGACCGCTTTGACAGCGTTATGTTCATTGCGCCGTTCGTTTCCATCGCGGTACGCTATTTCTTCTATCTGCTGTGAGGAATGTACAATGAGTAAAGTTATCACACTGCTGGGCTCTACCGGTTCAATCGGCACCCAAAGCCTCGATGTCTGCCGCATGCACGGCTATGAGGTGTTCGGTCTTTCAGCCAACTCCAGCGTAGACAAGCTGCTGGCCCAGATCGCTGAATTTCATCCGAAGTATGTGGCTGTCACCGACCCGGCCGCGTTCGATAAGCTGTCCGCCGCGCTGGCAGGGCAGACGGGCGCGCCCAAGCTGCTGAAGGGGGCGGACGGCCTGCGTGAGCTGGCCGCCATGGACGGCGCAGGCACGGTGCTGAACGCCGTTGTCGGCATTGCGGGTCTGGATGCCTCACTGACGGCTATCGAGAGCGGCCATGATCTGGCGCTGGCCAACAAGGAGAGCCTTGTCACCGGCGGCCATCTGGTGACCGATGCCGTCAAAAAGCACGGTGTCCACCTGCTGCCTGTGGACAGTGAGCACAGCGCCATCTTCCAGTGCCTGCAGGATCAGCACAGCGCTAAAACGCTGGAAAAGATCCTGCTGACCGCCTCCGGCGGGCCGTTCTTCGGCATGGGCACCGAGGAGCTGCGCACCAAGACGAAGGCGGACGCCCTCAAGCACCCCAACTGGAATATGGGTGCAAAAATTACCATCGATTCTGCCACCCTGATGAACAAGGGCCTTGAGCTGATCGAGGCTGCGTGGCTCTTTGGTCTGCCGGAGGACAAGATCCAGATCGTTGTCCAGCGGGAGAGCATCATCCATTCCGCGGTGCAGTTTGCCGATCATTCCATCATCGCGCAGCTTGGCGTGCCGGATATGCGCATCCCCATCCAGTACGCGCTGACCTGGCCGGAGCGTCTGCCCAGCCCTGTGCCGGAGCTGGATTTCACGGCACTGACCAAGCTGAGCATTGCAACGGCGGATGACGAGACCTTCCGCTGCCTCAAGGCCTGCAAGAAGGCGATCCGCAAGGGCGGTCTGGCCCCCTGCGCCGCCAACGGCGCGAATGAGGCTGCCGTGGCGCACTTCCTGCGGGACGAGATCGGCTTCCTCGACATCGGCCGCCTTGTGGAGGGTATCGTGGACAGCGATTCCTTCGGCGGGGATTACACGCTTGCCGATGTCCATGAGTGCGACCGCATGGCGCGAGCCTATGTGGAGGCACATATCTAAAAATTCCGCTTTGCCTTCCCCTGCGGGGGAAGGTGGCTGCGCTCGTCGCAGCCGGATGAGGGGCGGCCTACCTATGGTAGCCCTGTATCGTTTTGTGCAAAAATATTAACTTGCGAGGTGCCTATGACTGCATTGCTGACCGGGCTGGCATCGCTGCTCGTGTTCGGCGGCGTTGTTCTGGTGCATGAGCTGGGCCACTTTATGGCGGCCCGGCATTGCGGTATCCGTGTTGAGGAATTTTCCATCGGCTTTGGCCCGCGCCTGTGGTCGGTCCAAAAAAACGGTACGACCTATTCACTGCGCCTTTTCCCGCTGGGCGGCTACAACCTGTTCAGTCAACCCCCGGAGGAGGACGCAGACCCGCCGGCGGAGGAGAGCGCCCCGCCGCGCAAAGCTGCGCTGTTCCCGCTGACGGTCAGCGGGCAGCAGTTTGAACAGGCCACGGCATGGCAGCGCTTTTTTGTGACGCTTTGCGGTGCGCTGATGAACTTTCTGCTCGGCATGGCGGTGCTGCTGGTGCTGGTCCTCTCGCAGGGGCGGCTCGGCAGCACAACGGTAGCGGATTTCGGCGAGAACGCCAAGAGCGCCGCTGCCCTGCAGAAGGGGGATGTCCTTCTGCAGGTGGACGGTAAGCCCTGCCGCACGGTCTACGCACTGTCTGATCTGTTCGACGGTACCGAAAAGACCCATACCATGAAGGTGCTGCGCGGCGGCGAGGTCGTGAGCCTGCCCGCCGTGACGGTCAGCCCAACGCTGGATGAAAACGGCCGTGTGCAATACGCCACAGACTTTCGGGTGGCAGCGCAGCCCTTATCGGTACACAGTACTCTGGCCATGGCGGGGGAGCTGTTCCGCTATTACAGCGGTGCGATTCTGGGCGGCTTCTGGCAGCTGTTTACCGGCAAGGCGGGCATGGAGGATCTCTCCGGCCCGATCGGCACGGTGTCGGCAGTTAGTCAGGCTGTGCGGTACGGCTGGCGGGATGTGCTTTCCCTGATGGCTCTGCTGACGATCAATGTGGGCATCTTCAACCTGCTGCCCATTCCCGCGCTGGACGGCTGCAAGCTGCTCTTTCTTGCGTGGGAGGGGCTGACCGGCCATCCTGTACCCCTGCGCGCGCAGAGCTTTATCAACACGGCGGGCATGGTTGCCCTGCTGTGGCTCATGATTTTGGTAACGATGCAGGACATTACACGATTCTTATAAGGAGAACTACGATGCAGCGTCAACTGAAAAAAGAAGTCAAGATCGGCAATCTCAAGATCGGCGGCACAAACCCCATCGCCGTACAGACGATGCTGAATGTGCCCGTCAAGGATATTGCGGGCAATGTGGCGCAGGCGCAGCGCGTTGCGGCCGCCGGCTGCCAGATCGTCCGTGTGACGGTGCCCACCCCGGCGGATGCCGCCGTTGTGGCTGCTATTAAAGAGAAGGTGGACATCCCCGTTGTGGCAGACATCCACTTTGATTACCGCGCCGCGCTCGCCGCGCTGGATGCCGGTGCCGATAAGATCCGCATCAATCCCGGCAACATCGGTGATGATGACCGCGTCAAGGCGGTGGCCGATGCCTGCAACGCCAAAAATGTACCCATCCGTATCGGCGTCAACGGCGGCAGCCTTGAAAAGCATATTCTGGCCAAGTACGGCGCCCCCGTGCCCGAGGCCATGGTAGAGAGCGCGATGTACCATGTGCGCCTGCTGCAGAAGTTCGACTTTGACAACATCGTCATCTCGATCAAATCCAGCAATGTGCCCCGCATGATGGCGGCCTACCGCCTGCTGGCCAGCCAGACCGATTACCCCCTGCATGTCGGCGTGACCGAGGCGGGCGGCAACCGGATGGGCCTGATCAAATCCGGCATGGGCATCGGCGGTCTGCTGATGGAGGGACTTGGCGATACGCTGCGTGTCAGCCTGACTGATGAGCCCGAGAACGAGGTCTATGCAGGCTATGACATTCTGCGCGCGGCAGGCTACGCCGTGGCAGGCCCTGAGATCATCAGCTGCCCGACCTGCGGGCGCACCCAGTACCCGATGATCGAGATCGCCAACGAGGTCGAGCGCCGTCTGCGGGACGAGGGCTTCAAAAAGCCGCTCAAGATCGCCATCATGGGCTGTGTTGTCAACGGCCCGGGCGAGGCGTCCGATGCCGACATCGGCATTGCCGGCGGCAAGGACGAGGCGCTGCTCTTCATCCGCGGTGAAAAGATCCGTATGCTGAAGGGCGACATTGTAGGGCAGCTGCTGGACGAGATCCATAAGATGTAACCCTCTAAAGCCTTCCCCCTTGGGGGAAGGTGGCCCCGCAGGGCCGGATGAGGGGCGCGTCTGCCTTGCCGCCCTTTTACCGGGCAAATGATGGTAAGCCCGCCCCTCATCAGTCCGCTTCGCGGACAGCTTCAGTCTCCGCGCTAAGAGCCGCCTCCGGCGGTTGCGCTTCGACACGCGCCTGCGGGCGCAGCCCCGAGGGGGAAGCCAACCCTCGTAGGGGCGTCGGGGACGCCGCCCCCTACAACATGCTATCCACTTGTGAGGTAAAATTCCCTTGAAACCTTTCGTCACCCAAGTCTGGCCGCAGTTTACGGCGGACCAGCAGTTCTGTGCGGCGTTCGGCAGTGTGCTGGTCGACCGTGTGGAGCTTTACCGCACAAAAAGACAGGTCGTGATCTGCCTGCGCAGTGCTGAACCTCTGGATCAGGCGCTGTGCGGGCGTCTTTGTGCGTCCCTTTCCGAGGTGTTTGCCGGGTATGAGCTGCAGATTCGCAGCTATTTTGCGTACCAAAGCATCACCCCGGAGGCGGTGCGCCTTATGATTGAGGAACTGAAGCAGCGGGGCATGCCGGTCAATGGCTTTCTCGATAAGGCCCAGCCGGTCACCTTCGGGGAGGACGGCATCACCATCCATGTCAATGCGGGCCGCCAGATCTTGGAGAGCGTGGAGCTGCCCCGCGTGCTGGCAGAGCTTATTCAGGAGCGCACCGGTGCACTGCCCATCGTGCGGCTGGCCGATACCGGCAACACCCGCACCGAGGAGGAGTTTGAACAGTACCTGCAGGAGAAAGCGCCTGTCGTCAAGTTTGAAGCCAAGGAAACGCCGCCCGACTTTACGATCGAGGGGCTGGCCCTTACCAATAAGCCGGTCAAGCTGTTCTACGGCAAGACCTTCAAGCCTGCCGACATCCGCCATCTGAACGATCTGGGTGACGGCGGAAAGGTGACGGTCTGGGGCGATGTGTTTGCCACCGAGGTCAAGGGCAGTCGCCGCAAGATCTATTTTACCTCCATCACCGACTATTCCGGCTCAGTCAACCTCAAGGTATTGGGGGACGAGGACGCCGATATGTCCAAGTGGGAGGGGCTCAAGCCCGGCACCACCCTGATCGTGCGCGGCAACTATATGTATGACAAGTACGAGCATGACTTTGTCATCCTGCCCTACGATGTTCTGCAGGTCGAGCGCGAGCAGCGGCAGGACACTGCGCCCGAGGGGCAAAAGCGGGTCGAGCTGCACCTGCATACCAAGTCCAGCTCGATGGATGGCTTCAACGACCCCGGCAAGATCGTGCGTCTGGCGCACCGCATGGGCCACCGCGCTATCGCCATCACCGATCACGGCGTCTGCCAAGGCTACCCCGAGGCGATGCTGGCTACCGATGCCATCCACGAAACAGACCCGAACTTTAAGCTGATCTACGGCTGCGAGGCCTATTTTGTCGATGATATGATCCCCGCCGTCTACGGCGCAGCGCAGATGCCGCTGTCCGGCTCGTTTGTCGTGTTCGACACTGAGACGACCGGCCTTGACGCCAACACCGAGCGGCTGACCGAGATCGGCGCCGTCTATGTGGAAAACGGTAAGATCAACGAGGAAAAGAAGTTCTGCACCTTTGTCAACCCCGGCAAGCCCATCCCGCAGAAGGTCGTTGACCTGACCGGCATCAACGATGCCATGGTCGCCGACGCCCCCACACCCGAGGAGGCCATCCGCGCCTTCAAGGAGTTCTGCGGGGATAATATCCTTGTAGCCCACAATGCCCACAGCTTCGACATGCTCTTTATCCGCAAGGCGGGGGAGAAGGCGGGCGTCAGCTGGGACGAGAACACCTATATCGATACGCTGCCGATGGGACAGGCGTTGTTCCCGGGGCTGCGCAACTACAAGCTGGACACGATCAACAAGCACCTCGAGATTCCGCCCTTCAACCACCACCGCGCTGTCGATGATGCCATGGCGCTGGCCAGAATCTATGAGGTCATGCTGACCGACCTCGAGGAAAAGGACATCCACGCGGTCGAGGCCATCAACACCGGCCTTGGCGGCAACAAAGAGGTGCTGAAAAAGAAATACTACCACCTGATTATTCTGGTGCAGAATCAGGTCGGCTTAAAAAACCTCTACCGCATCGTCAGCGCGGCGCACACCCAGTATTTCTTCAAAAAGCCGCGCGTACCGCGCAGCCTGCTCAACCAGTACCGCGAGGGACTGCTGCTCTCCCCGGCCTGTGAAGCGGGCGAGCTTTACAGGGCAATCGTGGCGGGCCAGCCTTATGAGCAGCTGCTGCGCATTGCCGATTATTACGATTATCTCGAGGTGCAGCCCCTCGGCAACAATGAATTTATGGTTCGCAACGGGCAGGTGGATTCGATCGAGGCGATCAAGAACTTCAACCGCACCGTCATACAGCTGGGCGAGGACCTGCACAAGCCGGTCGTGGCCACAGGCGACTCCCACTTTCAGGAGCCGGAGGACTGGATCTACCGCGCAGTCCTGCAGGCCGGCAACGGCTTTAAGGACGCGGACAATCAGGCCCCGCTCTACTTCCGCACTACGCCCGATATGCTGGAGGATTTCAGCTATCTGCCGCAGGAAAAGGCCTACGAGATCGTTGTGACCAACCCCAACAAGATCGCCGCGACCATCGACAACAACCTGCGCGCCATCCCCAAGGGCACCTACCCGCCCAGCATCCCCGGCGCCGAGCAGGAACTGCGCGATGACACATGGAAGCATGCCGCGCGAGACTATGGCGCGCCGCTGCCCGATGTGCTGCAAAAGCGGCTGAAAAAGGAGCTGGATTCCATCTGCGGCCATGGCTACGCCGTTTTGTATGTCATCGCCGTGCGTCTGGTGGCCTACTCCAACGCGGGCGGTTATCAGGTCGGCAGCCGCGGCTCTGTAGGCTCATCGGCAGTTGCGCACTTCTCCGGCATTTCGGAGGTCAACTCAATGCCGCCGCATTACCTCTGCCCCAACTGCAAGCACAGCGAGTGGATCAATGACGGCATCCACTTTGATGGCTTTGATCTGCCCGACAAAAACTGCCCGGTCTGCGGAAAGCCGATGATCGTGGAGGGACACGACATCCCGTTCGAGACATTCCTCGGCTTCTACGGCGACAAGGAGCCTGATATTGACCTGAACTTCTCAGGCATGTATCAGTCCTGCGTGCATCGCTACACCGAGGAGCTTTTCGGCAAGGAAAATGTGTTCAAGGCGGGCACTGTCTCCGGTCTGCAGGATAAAACGGCCTACGGCTATGTCAAAAAGTACCTTGAGGAACGCGGCCGTACCGTCAACCGTGCCGAGGAAAACCGCCTTGTCATCGGCTGCACCGGCGTAAAGCGCACGACCGGCCAGCATCCCGGCGGCATGGTCGTTGTGCCGGATACCTTTGATATTTACGACTTCTGTGCCATCCAGCACCCGGCGGACGATGTCAAGGGCGGTCTGCTGACCACCCACTTTGAATTTAAATACCTGCACGACACGCTGCTCAAGCTGGACGAGCTGGGTCATGATGTGCCGACCTTCTACAAATTCTTTGAGGAATACTCCGGCATCCCCATTGACTCGGTCCCGATGAATGATGAAAAGGTCTACAGCCTGCTGACCAGCCCGGCCGCGCTCGGCGTGACCGAGGAGCAGATCGGCTCCAAGACCGGCACGTTCGGCATCCCGGAAATGGGTACCAACTTTGTGCGCCAGATGCTGCTGGATGCCCAGCCGAAGAATTTCTCAGAGCTGATCCAGATCTCGGGTCTTTCCCACGGCACCGACGTCTGGACCGGCAATGCGGACGAGCTGATCCGCTCGGGCACCTGCACGATCGCAGAGGTCATCGGCTGCCGTGACAGCATTATGCTGTATCTTCTGCGCAAGGGCCTGGAACCGAAGATGTCGTTTGACATCATGGAGGCCGTGCGTAAAGGCAAGGTCGCCAAGGGCGGCTTCAAGCCCGGCTGGGAGGAGGCCATGCGTGAGCATGATGTGCCCGACTGGTATATCGAATCCTGCCGCAAGATCAAGTATATGTTCCCCAAGGCCCACGCCGTGGCCTACCTGATGGCGGCCATCCGCCTGATGTGGTTCAAGGTCTACCACCCGGCGATCTTCTACGCGGTGTACTTCACGGTGCGCGGCGCGGATATCGACTACGAGGCCGCCGTTGGCGGTGTCCGCGTGGCAAAGCAGCACCTGAAGGACAACGAGAAGATCCCAAAAGACGAGCGCACCGCCAAGGACGATGACGCCTTAGTCAGCCTGCAGCTGGAAAACGAGATGCTGCAGCGCGGCTGCGAGTTTTTGCCGATCGAGCTGGGCAAGAGCTATGCCAGCAAGTACGTGGTCGAGGACGGCAAGGTCCGTCTGCCGTTTACGGCCATCCGCGGTCTGGGCGATGCCGCCGCCGTGGCGCTTGAGCAGGCCACGATGCACGGGCAGGAATATATCTCGGTCGAGGAGCTGCAGCAGGCCAGCGGCGTTGCACAGTCGGTTTTTGACAAGCTGCGCGCAGTCGGCGCTCTCGGCAATCTGCCCGAAACCAGTCAGGTCGATCTGTTCAGTATGATGTAAAGGGATTACCCATCCGCGGGGCGTCGGGGACGCCGCCCCCTACAAAATCCACCGCAGTAGGGGCGGCATATATGCCGCCCGCCCCCCCTTGACAACCCACCTCATTTGCGCTATAATAGCAGTCACTGATGCGGGATTAGCTCATCCGGTAGAGTGACTGCTTCCCAAGCAGTAGGTGGCGAGTTCGAGACTCGTATCCCGCTCCAAAATGTCCTGATGCTCTTGCATCAGGACATTTTTTGTTGTGAGGTGCCCGCCATGCTTGACGCTTTCCCGATCTATCACTGGTTCCATAACGGCAACCCCTATTCCGGGGCCGAGGGCGGTATGCGGTATGTCATCACGCCCGGCAAAAAAGCAGACCCCAACGATGAAAGCGGTAAGAAAAAGCTGGAGTACCTGACCGCCCAGATCTGGCCCGGCCCGTGGAGCATCGAGCATACGGCGGAGGAAAAAATCGAGACCGCTGAGTTTGACGGCAGTCAGGCGGGGCTGGATACAGCAGTGGCATGGCTGCAGGAGCGCTACCGGAGCGAGGCGGTCCGCTGGGAAAATATCCCCTCCATTCTGGACTGCGAGCCGGACCGGTAAAGTGCCGGCAGCCAACAATTTCCGGTCAGGGCGGCACCTTTTGTTATAAAGGGTGTTGCTTTTTTTATGGATATTTGTCATAATAAGGATATATGTAAGAAAGGGGGAGACGGCCCGTGGCAAAGATCGCCGTTGTCGAGGACAACGCTACTGTGCGGCAGGAGTTGTGCGGCTTTATTGCGCAGTACGCGCAGGAGAGCGGCCAGCTGCTGGAAGTGACCCCCTTTGCGGACGGCTCCCAGATCGTGGAGCCTTACCGCCCCGGGTTTGATATTATTTTTCTCGATATTGAGATGCCCACGCTGGGCGGTATGCCCACGGCGGAGCGCATCCGGCTGCTGGATCCCGATGTGGTGCTGATTTTTGTGACGAATATGGCGCAGTATGCCATACGCGGCTATGAGGTCGATGCGCTGGATTTTGTGCTCAAGCCCGTCAGCTACTACCAGTTCAGCACAAAGCTGGACCGCGCGCTGCAGCGTATCTGCCGCCGGCGCGGCGGGCAGATTACCCTGCAGGTGGGCGGCGGCGTGCAGCTGCTGGCCACCGATGACATCCTGTATTTGGAAACGCGCGACCGGCTGCTGCATTACCACACCACGACCGGGACATGGTCGGTGCGCGGCAGTCTGCTCAAGGCGGAGAAGGACCTGACCGCCTACCATTTTGCCCGGTGCAACCAGTGCTATCTGGTCAATCTGCGCCATGTGCGCGGTGTGCAGGACGACTTTGTGCAGGTGGGGGAGGAACGGCTGGAGATCAGCCGCCGCCAGCGTGCAGCGTTTTTGGCCGCCGTGGCGGCATATGTCGGGGGTGCGCTGTAGGTGGATTCCATCCTGAGTCTGGCCGTCTGCGCCGCAGGCATCTGCGGCGCCCAGCTGGCCTACTGGCTGCCGCTGAAAAAGCGGGATCGCTTCCGGCTGCGCGCCCTGCTGGATCTTATTATGGTGATCCCCCTTTCGCGGCTGATGGTCTTTGGCAACAGCGGCCGTCTGGACGCCCTGCTGCTTCTTGTGATCTACGCCGTTTATTTTACCTGCGCTGCGGTATCCACACATCTGTGTACCCGGCTGGACTGGGCAGCCAGCGCCTATTGCAGTGTCTGGATCGTGCTGACCTCAGAGTCGGTGTATGAGCTGTGGCGGGTCCTGATCTGGACCGCCGAGGCGCTCGGCATGCAGCATCTTTCCCTGTACAGCACACCAATGCTGCTCGGTCAGCTTGGCTTTACGGTGGTATGCTGCATCGTGGTCCGCTTTACCGTGGCCCGGACGATGCCGGAGGACGGGACCTACCACATCGGCCCGCGCCAGCTTGGCAGTGCCGGGCTGCTGGGGGTCATGTTCGTCTTTCAGTTCTTTGCCCTGCAGACAAGTCTGCGTATCGGGCTGCGCCCCTCGGCGGTGGTGGCACCGTCCCTGCTGACCCAGTTTTACTGCGTGACGCTGCTCTATCTGCAGACGGAGCTTTTCAAAAAGGCCGCCCTGCAGAAGGAGATGGATGCCCTCAACCTGCTGTACGACCGCCAGCGCAAGCAGTACCAGATTGCGCGGCAGAATGTGCAGATCATCAACCGTAAATGCCATGAGCTGAAGGTACAGATCGCAGACCTGCGCCGCCTGCAGCCCGATGCAGCCGTCTCGCAAAGTCTGGACGAGGCCGAGCAGGCCGCCCGGATGTATGACGCCAACGCCGCCACCGGCAACGAGGTGCTGGATGTTGTGCTGACCGAAAAGAGCCTGCTGTGCGAGGCCCAGCGCATCCGGCTGAACTGTGTGGCCGATGGCACCTGTCTGGCGGCCATTGAGCCGGGAGACCTGTATGCGCTTTTCTCCAACCTGCTGGATCAGGCCATTGACGCCGCTGCCCAGCAGCGGGATACCGACCGCCGTATGATCGACCTGCTGGTCTGCAGACGGCAGGGCTTTGCGGTCGTCAATGTCATCGGGCCGCACCCGGCGGAGCAGCCGGATCACGGCCGCCGCCACAGCTATGAGCTAAAGGTGGCGCGCCGCATCGTGCACAAATACAGCGGCAGCATGGCAACGGAACCCCGCGGGGCGCTGTTTGCAGTCAAGATCGTGCTGCCGCCCCCGAAAGCTGAATAGACAAAACAAGCCCCACGGATTTGTGCAGATTGTACAAAGCAGCGGGGACTTTTTTTGTGGCGAAAAAACCGAATTTCGCACAGGCAGTACCGCTTTTCGCAAACCTATTGCGAATAAATTTGCACTCCTGTACAATGCTTATAATATAAAATACAACACAGGAGGGCGCAATGCGAAGCACGACCAAGCTGATGAAAAACTGGCAGTTCACCGGGCCGGACGGCAAAACCGCTGCGGTGAATCTGCCCCATACCTGGAACAACATCGACGGTCAGGACGGTGGCAATGATTATTGGCGCGGCACCTGCACCTATACAACGCAGTTTGCGGCCCCCGCTTATGACGCTGAAACGCAGCAGGTCTGGCTGCAGTTTGAGGGCGTCAACGCCAGCGCAAGGGTCACGCTGAACGGTCAGGAGGTCATGCGCCATGACGGCGGCTACTCGACCTTCCGCGCAGAGGTGACTGGCCTGCTGGCGGAGGAGAACGAGCTGACCGTGTCGGTGGACAACAGCAAGAACGACCGCGTCTATCCCCAGAAGGCGGACTTCACCTTCTACGGCGGCATCTACCGCGATGTCAGCCTGCTGGTCGTCAGCAAAAATCACATTGCGCTGGACTATCTGGGCAGCTGCGGCGTGCAGATCACCCCGACCGTCAACGGCGCAAATGCAGACATCACTGTCAAGACCCGCATCGAGGGGGAGGGCGAGATCGAGTTCTCGATCCTCGATGCCGCCGGGGCTGAGGTGCTGACCGGCAAGGGCAGTGACGCCGCAGTCACACTTGCGCATCCCCATCTGTGGGACGGCGTCCGCGACCCGTATCTCTACACCTGCGCGGTGCGTCTGGTGCTGAACGGGGAAGTACAGGACGAGGTGCGGCAGCGCTTTGGCGTGCGCAGCTTCCATGTTGACCCGCAGAAGGGCTTCTTCCTCAACGGACGCGCCTACCCGCTGCACGGTGTTTCCCGCCATCAGGACCGCAAGGGCCTCGGCAATGCCATCACCCGGGAAATGCATGACGAGGATATGCAGCTCATCAAGGAGCTGGGCGCGAACACCATCCGCCTGGCACACTACCAGCACGACCAGTATTTCTACGACCTCTGCGATGAGGCGGGCATGGTCGTCTGGGCGGAGATCCCCTACATTTCCGAGCACATGCCCAACGGGCGTGAGAACACGATCTCCCAGATGAAGGAGCTGATCGTCCAGAACTACAACCACGCCTGCATCGTCTGCTGGGGCGTCTCCAACGAGATCACGATCTCCACAAAAGACAAGCGCGACATGCTGGACAACCACCGCGTGCTGAACGACCTCTGCCATGAGATGGATAAGACCCGCCTGACCACGCTGGCCTGCTATGCAATGTGCGGCCCCTTCAACCCGGTGGCCCACATCACCGATCTGGTCAGCTGGAACCTGTACCTCGGCTGGTATGTGCCGGGCCTCTTCCTGAATGACCTCTGGATGGACTTTTTCCATCTCTGCTACCCGAACCGCGCATTGGGCTTCAGCGAATACGGCGCCGAGGGCATGCCCAACCTGCACAGTGAGCATCCCCGCCGCGGTGACCATACCGAGGAATATCAGGCAATCTACCATGAGTACATGCTGCGCTGCTTTGAACGCCACAGCTGGCTGTGGTCGACCCATGTATGGAACATGTACGACTTTGCTGCAGACGCCCGCGATCAGGGCGGCGAGCCGGGCATGAACCACAAGGGTCTTGTCACCTTTGACCGCAAGACGAAGAAGGATAGCTTCTATATCTACAAGGCGTGGTGGAGCGATGAACCGTTTGTGCATATCTGCTCCAAACGCTTTGCGGACCGCACCCAGAGCGAGATCGAGGTCAAGGTCTACTCAAACCAGAAGCAGGTAAGCCTTTATGTCAACGGCGAAAAGCTGGATGAGCAGGCAGGCGAGCATATCTTCAAGTTCCGCGTCAAGCTGGACGGCGAGACGAAGGTTCAGGCCGTGGCAGGGGATTGCATCGACGATGCGGTATTCCGCAAGGTCGAGACCCCGAACCCCGCCTACAAGCTGGGCAAGGCAAAATCCTCCAGCGCAAACTGGGTATAAAAGGCCGCCGGGGGCGGCAATGCCATAACAAATACCGATAAAGGAGCAGCCCATGAGCGAAAATGCAAAGGCGTCGAATGTCAACCGCGCCAAACTCTACCAGCTGGTACTGTTTCCGCTGAACAACGGTGCCACCAATGTCTATTATGTCCTGGTGCTTTCCTACATTGCTACCTTCGGCAGCAATGTGCTGGCGCTGGGCACCCTGTTTGCCTCGGTCATGGTCACGGCCATGCGTCTGTGCGACGCCATCACCGACCCGATCATCGGCGCGCTGATGGACCGCACGAACGGCAAATTCGGTAAGTTCCGTCCGTTCATGGCCATCGGCAACATCATTATGGCCGTCAGCATCCTGATTTTGTACGGCATCACCCCCATGATCCCTGATACCATGATGTGGGCGCGCTATGCCGCGTTTGTGGGGCTGTACTTCGTCTGGGTCATCGGCTATACGTTCCAGACCAGCTGCACCCGCTCCGGCCAGACTGTGCTGACCAACGACCCGAAGCAGCGCCCGCTCTTCACGATCTTTAACACGGTCGGCTCCCTGCTGGGCATGGGCATCATGCAGTTTCTGGCGCCGATTTTGGCCAAAAGCTATGAGGGCGGCTACTCCTCCGCAGGGTTCTTCCGCACGCTGGCCCCGGTCGGCATCGCTATGTCCGTTGTGCTGACCATCCTTGCCATCATCGGCATCTGGGAGAAGGACCAGCCCAAATATTTCGGCATCGGCGGCGAAAAGCCCCAGAAGGTCAAGGTCAGCGAATATATCCAGATCATCAAGGAAAACAAGCCCATGCAGCGGCTGATGATCGCGGGTGCCGGCACCAAGCTGGCGCTCTCCATTGCCAACAACACGACGGTCCTCTGCATGCTGTATGGCTGCATGATGGGCGCTTACGATGGGCTGTATCTGCCCATGATGGTGCTGGGCTATCTGTTCAGTGTGCCGTTCTTCCTGCTCTCTGTGCGCACCAGCCAGAAGAAGGGCCAGAAGGCAAGCCTGACAAAGTATGTCGGTGTGGCGCTGGCCTGCTATGTCGGCGTGCTGGTCCTGCTGCTGCTGTGGGGCCACGGCGATGCATTCCACCTCAGCCTGCTGGGGGAGAATGGCCTGTCCATCAACCTGTACACGGTTTTGTTCATCCTATTCTTCGGCATCGGCTACGGTGCATACTACGCCACTGCCGATATGCCCATCCCGATGGTCGCCGACTGCTCCGATTACGAGACCTACCGCTCCGGCAAGTATATCCCCGGCATCATGGGTACGCTGTTCAGCCTTGTCGATAAGCTGGTGTCCAGTCTGGCTGCCACGGTCGTTGGTATCGCTGTGACCTTCATCGGCCTGAACAACCTGCCTACCCAGTATGACCCCTACACGCCGGGCATGAATGTCGTTGTCATCGTGCTGTTCTGCGCTATCCCGATGGTCGCCTGGGCGGCCACCCTCATTGCCATGAAGGGCTACGCCCTGACCGGTGAGAAGATGAAGGAGATCCAGGCTGTCAACGCCTGCCGCCGCGATGCCGTTGCAAACGGTATGACGCTGGAGGCTGCCATGGAGAAGTGGCAGACCCTTGACCAGCTGCCCGAAAGCTACCGCGCCTGATTTGCCATTTTCTTTTCTCTTCATAAACAGCCCTGCGCCCCCGGAAGGAAACCTCCGGGGGCGCAGGGCGTTTTTTGGCAATTTGTGAATAAAACTTTCGCAGAAGGCTTGACTTTTGGGTGCGGATTGTGGTATTATATCTCTCGCAGTCAATGCGATTTGAGCGGAAGTGCTGGAATCGGCAGACAGGCACGTTTGAGGTGCGTGTGTCTATGACGTGTGGGTTCAAGTCCCATCTTCCGCACCAAGAAAAGTCCTACAGTTTTTCGCTGTGGGACTTTTCTTTTTTGTTTTTATAAAGAAATGAGGGGTGCCGCAATGCAAAACCTGCTGTTTAGTCTGAATGCCACCATGCCAGTGTTCTTTGTCATGGTGGTGGGGTATCTGCTGGGGCAGGCAGGCTTTTTGCCGCCTGCATTCTGCAAGGCAGCGGATAAGCTTTGCTTTAAGGTCACGCTGCCTGTCATGCTGTTTCTCGACATGGGAAGTGTGGATATTCTGCATGATTTCCAGCCCAGATTTGTGCTGTTTTGCTTTGCGGCTACGCTTGTCGGCATTCTGGCCGTCTGGGCAGGGGCCAAGCGCTTCCTGAAGGACAAAGCTCTGGTAGGGGAGTTTGTGCAGGCGGGCTACCGCAGCAGCGCCGCCGTGCTGGGCGTGGCGTTTATCCAGAATATCTACGGCAATGCGGGCATGGCCCCGCTGATGATTCTGGGCAGCGTGCCGCTGTTCAACATTTTTGCCGTGCTTATCTTAATGATGGAATCTCCCTTGCAGCGCAGCACACCGAGCGCCGGGCAGCTGCTGCGCGGGGTTGCCACCAATCCGATTTTGCTGGGCATCATTTTTGGCACAGTCTATGCGCTGCTGCCCTTCACGCTGCCCCAGATGGTCACCAAGACCATGAGCAGCCTTGCGTCCCTCACCACGCCGCTGTCGCTTTTGTCGATCGGCGCATCGTTTGAGGGCACAAAGGCCATCCAAAAGCTTGGCCCCACGGTGGCAGCGGCCTTCATCAAGACGGTCGGTCTGGCGGCGGTGTTTCTGCCTTGTGCAGTAGCGCTCGGCTTCCGGGATGAAGAACTCGTTGCGCTGCTCATCATGCTGGGCAGCCCTACGACCCCCAGCGCCTATGTCATGAGCAAGAATATGGGCCACGAGGGCGTGCTGACATCCAGCTGCATCGCCCTGACAACGCTGCTTTCCGCCCTGACGCTGACGGGCTGGATCTTCCTGCTGCGCTGCGGGGGATACCTGTAATCATTCCTCCGGCACTGCCACCGGCACGCCGCGATGCTCTACCGGGGTAGAAAAGACGATCTGGGTGCGGGTGCGGCCGAACTGCTGCAGATGGTTGATGAACTGGTCCAGCTCCTGTGTTGTGCTGAACAGCACCTCGATCAGCATACTGTAATCGCCGGTGACGCAGTTGCACTCCACCACATGGGGGCAGTTTTGGATATAAGGGTAAAACTCCGGCTTGCGCTGGGGGTCCATATCCAGATTGATGAAGGCCTTGACCATGTACCCCAGCTTGGGGGCATCGACCTGCGCCTGATAGCCGGAGATAGTCCCCGAGCTTTCGAGCCGGGCGATGCGGGCTGACACAGCAGGGCTGGACAAAAACACATGGTCGGCGATCTCCTTGAGCGGGGAACGGGCATTATTTTGCAGAATGTCGATGATTTTGCGGTCGATGTGATCCATAGCAGTACCTCATTTTAGGCAAAAAGCTCCCGTCCGTGTGCGTCATTGCACCTGAACGAGAGCTTAGTCAGCTTTACTATGTAAAGTATTCTACCACGGAAAAACAAAAAAGTAAAGTGGTTTGCAAAATAAATTTAATTATATATCCGGGAACACATTCCGTGCGCTGATCAGGGCGTTGTTGTAATACATTTCAAAATGGCAGTGGTTGCCGGTGGCGGCACCCGTAGCGCCTACATAGCCGATCAACTGACCCTTTTCCACGGTCTGCCCGGCCTGTACAACAAAGCGGCACATGTGCGCGTAGAGCGTTTTGTAGCCGTTGCCGTGGTCGAGTTCCACATAGTAGCCCCAGCTCATGGTGGGGTGGTTATGCCACTTTGCGGCAATAACGGTGCCGGCGTCGGCGGCGTAAATCGGCGTGCCGTAGGGCGCGGTGATGTCCACCCCGCGGT
>ERZ1026880.214-NODE-214-length-32127-cov-15.919119_pt1 | contig 32127 bp, 31 predicted proteins | sample MGYA00380170_ERZ1026880 | MGnify/ENA primary metagenome ERZ1026880 (study PRJEB33269, sample SAMEA4719806) | human gut metagenome | biome: human-associated habitat; feature: organic feature; material: feces | place: Cameroon | collected 2013-10 ...
CCGAACAAGCCAACTGGAGTCGTCCATGGAACGCTGATGACAAACAGTGGGCAGAGTCCAAGGTACTGTACTAGGTAGCCCAAGCTTGCACAGGCAATTGGAGCCAGGAAGAATGGTACAGCAAACATTGGGTTCATAACCATTGGGATACCGAAGATGATTGGTTCATTGATGTTGAAGATTCCGCATGGAATAGCTAACTTAGCGATTGCCTTGAAATCATCTCTCTTAGAGAAAAGCAGAACTGCGATAATCAAGCCACCTGTGATACCAGAACCTGTTGGACAGCGCCATCCTGCTTCGAAAGGACTGGCAATAATAGAATACGGAGAACCTGCCTGATAGAATACACCAGAAGCTGAAACACCTTCACCAGCCTGGTAGAGTGCAAGGTTTGTAGCCATCATTTTTGTCATGAATGGAGATGTAACTGCACCCATAACGTTTGGACCATGGATACCGAACCACCATAGCAGCTGCATGAGGAACAGAACAACCAGATATCCAGGCAGACCTGTCATGATCTTTTCTACTGGAGCCATCATTGTCTTGATGACATCAAACATTGTCAAGCCGAACATAGAGCAGATATAGCCAACGATGGAAACACAGAGAATTGTGATAATTGTTGGGAACAGTACTGCGAATGACTGTGATACGTTTGGTGGTACTGAATCAGGAAGAGAAATCTTCAATTTACCTGAATCAACAAGTTTTACATAAAGCAATGTTGTCAGGATACCAACGATCAAGCCTACGAATAAACCTGTAGCACTTGTATAGGAAGAAGCAACAACGTTAGAGATCGTAACTGTTTCTCCTGCTTCTGTTGTTGTGGAAGCGGATGTGTTGATCAGTGTAACGAAGGAAGCAAGAGCGACTGCTGGAACTGTCTTGTCATTTGGATGCCCAATGTTTTCTGCATAGTGCATTGCAACAAGTACACAGATAGCAACTGCCATGAAGTTCATGCATCCGTAGTTTGCAGTTGTGAAGATTGGATTTAAAGAGTGGAGCCATCCGAATCCTGGAACGTTAGCGAGAGAAACATAGTAGATAAGTTCTCCTGTCTTTGGATCTGGTACACCACCAGTCTGACATAACACGAACTGGAATAGGGTACAGAAAGCACCCCAGATGACAACTGGCATATTGTCGACGAACGAGTCCTTGATTGCTGAAAGGACACTGTTCGATTGCATCTTACCTGCCAGGGTAAGAAGGCCGTTCATAAATTTTTCTTTCATTTTAGAATCCCTTTCTTTTGGCGAGGTTCATTTTGTCAAAAAATGAAAGGGCTTGCAATAATGCTTTGACAAGTTGGTACATTATTCCTGGAAATTATGTGAATGGTTTGTGATTTTTCGAAATATTATTCCGAAATTTTTGTGATCCTTCATACATAGTTGTGGGTAAAAATAAAAGTAGATGCTCCAAGTGAAGAGAGAATTGCTTCAATCAAACATCTATTTTTTTGATATAGAAAAGTCATCTATCATTTTGTATTCTATTATCTGCTCAAACAAAAGGATACATAGATAGATGGAAAAAATAAAGTATTAAAGAAATTCGCTGGTGTAAATGAAATTTGTATAAATTCTCTTAATCCGGATAAAACTGCTGATGGTTCAGATAAACTTATAATTCATGTTGAACCATACAAAAGCAAACAGTGCAGATGCCATTTTCATATCAAAAAATAGCAATCCATTCTGCTAGTTCCATCTGAATACAAAGAGTTGCTTAAAAAATAGAACACATAAGGCGACCTCAGTTCTCCAGCACAGAATTGGTGAGAATTTGCTACATGTTTTGCTACATGTTTTGCTGCAACTTGCAGCAGATTTTCTTCAGCAAGGTACAAAAAAAGCGTAATTGAATTTACTCAATCACGCCTTTTAACTCAGTTTTCTTTTTTAACCTGATCTGCTAATCTGCCATAAATTTCTGTCATATGGTAAAGCTTTTCAGCCAGTTTATCTGTAAATACACTTTCAGTTGCACGCCATGTCCAGTTTCCTCCTAATGTAGAAGGCGTATTCATACGTGCTTCATTGCCTAAGCCAAGAATATCCTGCATCTGAATGACCGCAAGATCAGATACACTGCCATAAGCACTGCGGATAAAGCCCCAGTTATAACCTTCTTTTTTATCTAAGTGCATGTATTCAATCGCATGGTCTGCAAATCCTTCTGGTGCATCGTCCATCCAGCCCATAATTGTTTCATTGTCATGTGTACCTGGATAAACAACAGAGTTATTTGTGTAAAGATGTGGAAGATAGCCGGATCCTGTGTCACGTGGATCAAAAGCAAACTGTAATACTTTCATTCCTGGATAGCCTGTATCTTTTACCATCTGAATCACTTCTGGTGTTAAGAAACCAAGATCTTCTGCAATAATACTGACTTTTCCAAGCTTTTCTTCAATTGTACGGAATAGTTCATATCCTGGTCCCTTTTTCCATACACCATTACGAGCAGTTTTATCTCCATACGGAATACAGAAATACGATTCAAAACCACGGAAATGGTCAATTCTTAAAATATCCACAAATTCAAACTGATAGCGGACTCGATTGACCCACCATGTGTAATCGTCATCCTTCATTTTATCCCAGTTATAAAGCGGATTTCCCCATAACTGCCCGTCTGCTGAGAAAGCATCTGGCGGACAGCCTGCAACACCTGTCGGTTTCATATCTTCGTCCAGCTGGAACAATTCCGGATTACCCCAGATATCACTGGAATCAGGTGAAACATAGATCGGAACATCTCCGATAAGATACACTCCATGTTTCCGTCCGTACTCTCTCATCTTTTTCCATTGATGGAAGAAGAAATACTGCAGACCTAAATAGAATTCAACATTCTTCTGTAAACGGACTCTTTCATTCTCCAGTGTTTTTGTGTCATGTTTGCGGATGTCTTCTTCCCATGTTGTATAAGCCTGTCCTTTATGATCATCTTTTTCAGCCATAAACAAGGCATAGTCATTAAGCCAGTAAGCATTGTCACGCAAGAAAGATAAATAATCTTCTGTCTGAACTGCGGAAAGTCTTTCCACGGCCTTTCTCAGTACAGTAAAACGTGTATTGTAAATCTGTGCATAATCCACACAGTTTACGTCTGTACCGTAATTCTCATTTACATATTCTTCTTTCTCAAGATAACCCTCGTCACACAAATCATCTAAATCGATAAAATACGGATTTCCGGCATTTGAAGAAAATGACTGATATGGAGAATCACCATATCCTGTTGGCCCGATTGGAAGAACCTGCCAATAGGTTTGACCGCTTTTTTCAAGAAAGTCAATAAAATCACGTGCTCCCTTCCCCAAAGTACCAATTCCGTACTTTGAAGGCAATGAGCTGATTGGCATTAAAACACCTGCACTTCTTTTCATAAATTACCCCTTTAACCTTTAACTGCGCCAGCCGCAACACCTTTAATAATATATTTTTGACAGCTGAGGTAGAAAATAACGACTGGAATTAAAGCAAGGATCAACGCTGCCATAATCGCTCCCATATCAACTGAACCATAAGAACCTTTCATATACTGAATAACAATTGAAATTGTCTTATACTTTTTCAAATCTAGTACAAGGTACGGTAACAAGAAGTCATTCCATATCCACATTGTCTCCAGAATTCCTACTGAAATATATGTTGGTTTCATGATCGGTACAACAATTCTGAAGAAAGTCTGTAGTGGCGTACATCCATCAATCATAGCTGCTTCTTCAATTTCAATAGGAATGGATCGAACAAAGCCAGTGAACATAAATATTGCCAGTCCTGCGCCAAATCCCAGATATACTATTATGATACCAAAAGGATTGGTTAAATGTAACATATTTGCGACAAGTGACAATGTATACATAACCATCTGAAATGGAACAACCATACTGAACAGGCACAAAACGTAAATCATTTTTGTCCACCATGTCTTTACTCGTGTTATAAACCATCCGCACATACTGCAGAATAACAGAATCGCAGCTACTGAAAATACCGTAATAAATACTGTCCAGCCTACAGATTGCAGCAATCCATATTTACCTATTGCAGCACCGTAGTTTTCCCAGCCAACAAATGTTTCATTACTTGGAAGCTGGAATGGCTGTAAATTGATTGAATTTTTATTTTTGAAGGAATTCCATAAAACAATAAAGACCGGCATGATCCAGAAAATGCACAAAAATGTCAGAAAAGTACTGCCAATAATTCCATTTTTCTTATTTTTTTCATGCATATTACTGTTGAACCTCCTTTGACTTTGTAAAGTATTGCTGCAAACCTGCCATCACAATAACAATTAAGAAGAAGATAACAGCTTTCGCCTGACCTACCCCTTCAAAGCCGACACGACCATAGAATGTCTGATAAATATTAAGAGCCATTAATTCTGTCTGTTTCATCGGTGCCCCACCTGTCAAAGCAAGGTTTTGATCAAACAGTTTGAAACCGTTTGTCAATGTTAAGAAAGTACAGATTGTAATACTAGGCATCATCATTGGCAAAGTAACTCTGAACAGTTTCTGTACACCATTAGCTCCGTCAATTTCAGTTGCTTCCATAACGTCTGTAGGAATTGCCTGCAAACCCGATATGTAGATAATCATCATATATCCAATCTGTTGCCAGCACACAAGAATGACCAGCCCCCAGAAACCAAGCCTTGCGTTCAGATTTAAGGCTGTATTGAAATGAACAAGAATTCCAGAGAATATTAACTGCCATATGTATCCTAAAACGATACCGCCAATCAGATTTGGCATAAAGAAGACTGTTCTGAAAAGGTTTGTCCCCTTAAATTTCTGTGTTAGCGCCATAGCTAAGAAGAAAGCAATAATATTAATGATAATGATAGTTGCAATAGCGAAAGCCAGTGTAAGGAAGAAGGAATGCAGATATGTTGCATCTGCAAACAGTTTTCTGTAATTTGCAAGTGCCACAAAATGCGCATCCTTGACGGTTGTAAATTTTGTAAACGACAGATAAATGCCTAGAATGAACGGGATTACAAATCCAATCGCAAAAGCAGCCATGACCGGTATGGTAAAAATCGGCCAATACTTTTTCATATTTTTCTGCATAAAGACCTCTTTTATAAAAGAAACAGGCTGAGTGCATATCTTATCGCCCAGCCTGTTAACAGCTTATTCAGTCAGAATAATTGATATTATTCAGCTGTAGCTTCTTTTTCAACTTTCCAGTTATCAACGAATGCGGATACAACATTCTTCCAGTTAGCATCTGTCTGATCAGCTGCGTAAACTGTAAGAGCCTGTCCAAGATCATTCTTCCAGTTTTCGGAAGGCATTGTTGTAAAGTTCCAGGATACTGGAGTAGCTGTATTTGCATTTGCCAGCTTGAATAATACGTTTGTAGATTCTGGATTCTTATTGAAAGGAATATTGAAGCCCATCTTATCACCGGATGTCATTGCTTCTACACCCTTATCAGATGTAACACACCAGTACATGAAGTCTAAAGTAGCTTTTTGATCTGCTTCAGAAGCCTGTGAGTTTACACACCAGTAGTTTTCAGTACCCATGCAGATACCTTCGTTTTCATCATCTACACCAAAGTAAATTGGAAGATAGGCAATGTTTTCATCACCAATTGCCTTTACAGCATCGTATTCCCATGTACCATTCTGGAAGAATACAGCCTTTTCATCTACAAATTCTGCTTCAGACTGATCGCCAGTTGCTGTAGATAACTGAGAAGGATCAATTGTAGAGTTGTTAATGTACAGATCCCAAACAGCCTTGTAGTTGTCTAAATACTTTCCTGAAAGTTCATCTTTGTTATCAACACCGTCTGCCTGATATTCATAGTAAATTGGCAGGTTAGCTAAATGTGTCTTAAATCTCCAGTCACTGGATCCATCCATGCCTGCAGATGTAAATGCACTGAATCCAAGTTCATCTTTACGAGCTGTAATATCTTCTGCAACTTTCTTCAGCTTATCGAAAGAAGTGATTTCAGAAGCATCATATCCAGCTTTCTTTAACAATGCGTTATTCGTAATAAGACCATAGGCTTCTGTAACATAGCCAATACCCGCAACCTTATCACCATCTTTCAATTCATATGCCTTGTTTGTAAGTTCATTATCTACATCTGTTCCAGAAAGATCCGCACAATAGTCCTTCCATGAAGCAAGACCTACAGGTCCGTTTACCTGGAATAATGTAGGAGCTTCACTTTTTGCCATTTCAGATTTCAATGTCTTTTCATATTCACCAGATGCAGCTGTTAATACTGTTACTGGAACACCTGTTTCCTCAGTATATTCCTTTGCAAGATCCTGCCAGTATTCATCAGCTTCAGGTTTGAAATTAAGATAGTAAACTCTTCCCTTAGAGTCTGAGCCAGTAGCAGAAGTTCCACTTGCACTGCTACAGCCAACGATCATCGTAGCTGCTAAAGCCATCGATATGATAGATTTTCTGTTCATTTTATCCTCCTTGAACAATTCATGACACCTGTCAATTGAAGTATAACGATTTTACGAATGTTCCTCCGGATGAATATTTATGAAACCGTTTACAACATGTAATTCTTATATTAGTTCAACTATTTCTTTTTTGCAATACTTTTGTGTTAATTTTATGAAATTCTTTTCACATTTTTTTCACAATTCTTTTTTTACTTCCAGATTTTTTCCTTCTGCATCAAATACATGAATGACTGCAGGTTCAAATGTAAACTGAATTGTTTCTCCCATACGGAAGTTTCTGTTACTGTTGCCCTGGGTATCAACAATCATGACACCTTCTTTTTCCTGAACACGAATATGAACGTTGATATGTGATCCCATCATTTCACTGACATCTACAGTTGCCTGAATCATCTGGCCTTCGCGCTGAGTCAATTCCATATGTTCTGGGCGAACGCCAATTGTAACCTTTTGTGCCTCTACGCCTTTCGCAGCCATCTTCGCTTCCTTTTCAGGTGAAAGTTCAATTTTTACACCATTCAGCTCAACGTAGTATTTCACCCCATCTTTGATCAGTTCTCCATCAAAGAAGTTCATCATAGGCACCCCAATAAAACCTGCCACAAAAAGATTGGCAGGTGTGTCATATACCTGCTGCGGAGTACCAATCTGCTGAACGACACCATCCTTCATGATAACAATACGATCTCCCAGGGTCATTGCTTCTGTCTGATCATGTGTGACATAAATGAACGTTGTATCAATACGTGATCTTAGCTTGATGATTTCAGCACGCATCTGATTACGCAGCTTTGCGTCCAGGTTAGATAAAGGTTCATCCATTAACAGCACTTTTGGTTCTCTTACAATGGCACGCCCAATAGCAACTCTTTGTCTTTGACCACCAGAAAGCGCCTTAGGTTTACGATCCAGATATTCTGTTATACCAAGTATTTCCGCTGCTTCATCTACTTTTTTCTTAATCTCTTCTTTCGGCATTTTTCTCAGTTTCAGTGGAAATTCCATATTCTGTCGAACTGTCATATGCGGATAAAGCGCATAGCTTTGGAATACCATAGCAATGTCGCGGTCTTTCGGTTCGATATCATTCATAAGTTTATTGTCAATGTAAAGCTCGCCTTTTGTAATTTCCTCAAGACCAGCTACCATGCGTAATGTTGTTGATTTACCACATCCCGATGGACCGACAAGTACAATAAATTCCTTATCTTTGATTTCAAGATTGAAGTCATCTACAGCTAATACTCCTTCGTCTGTTGTTTTCAGATTATTATGCTTGTGATGCCCTTTCTTTTCATTATTCGGATAAATCTTGCAAATGTGTTTTAATTCTAGTGTTGACATACTTTCTCCTTTTAGCCCCACCATAAAGTGGATTATGAGGGATATTTTCCCTTCTGGCATATCTGTAATCGTTTACATCTGTAACTAAGTGTATTCTTAATTTTTTTAAAATCAACCATTTTGTGATAGATTTGTGAAAATGCTTGTTAAGGTTTGTTAGATTTGTGCAAGCTTAATGTCAAAACGGTGAGAACACGCAACAAAAAAAGGTTGACTACACATATTGTAATCAGCCTTATGTTCTTAGTTGTTTCTTTCAGACAGAATCGCTTTTCTGATTTCTTCGATAGATAGATGCTTTTCATTTGCTATACGGGTGAGATCTTCAAATTCAATCTTTTCACGCTTCACATGATAGCCTTCGCTTATCTTTACACGAACTTCTCCAAAAGAAGTCTGTATCTTTTCAATCTTTCTGTCCAATGCATGCCTGCGGCATGCAGTTTCACGTATTTCAAGAGTTGTCAAGTGCTGGAACATCATTCTCTGTACTCCGGATATGGAACCATTCAAGTACAGAAATTATTATGACAGCTACTGGAAACCACTAATTGAAAATCTCAATCTGGGGTACTACACCCCACATTGCACAAGACACACATGTATCTCACTCCTGGCAGAAGCAAGAGTCGATCAAACAATCATCAAAAAGATCGTCAGTCATGCTGGAGCGATGACACTAAAAGAAAGGGTTTATACACACCTGGATATTGGTGTTCTGATTACTGCGGTCAATCAGATGTATGTTCCATCTGAATACAAAGAGTTGCTTAAAAAACAGAACACATAAGGCGACCACAGTTCTCCAGCACAGAATTGGTGAGAATTTGCTACATGTTTTGCTGCAACTTGCAGCAAATCCCCTTCAGCAAGGTACAAAAAAAGCCCCAGAATATGGGACTTTTCCTGATTTCCAAACTGAATAAATTAACGCTTGGAGAACTGTGGTGCTCTTCTTGCACCCTTTAAGCCGTACTTCTTTCTTTCCTTCATACGAGAATCACGTGTGAGGAATCCAGCCTTCTTAAGAACTGGTCTGTAATCAGCACTAGCTTCAAGTAAAGCACGAGCGATACCGTGTCTCATTGCACCGGCCTGGCCTGTATAACCACCACCGTATACGTTGATCTTGATATCAAACTGATCTTTTGTCTCTGTAAGTACTAATGGAGCATTAACTTCCATACGAAGAGTAGCCTGTGGAAGGTATTCTTCTAATGTACGTCCATTGACTGTGATGTTACCTGTTCCCGGAGTCATAAAAACACGGGCAACAGACTTCTTTCTACGTCCTGTTCCGGCGTAGCTAACTGTCTTCTTCTTTGTTGGCATTGTCTTTTATTCCTCCTTACTTAACCTTGAGCTCAACTGGCTTCTGAGCTGCATGTGGGTGATCAGGTCCTTCATAAACAAATACATGTTTACGCTGAACATCACCGAGCTTAGTATGAGGGAGCATACCCTTGATTGCCTTTTCTACCCATTCAACTGTGTACTGTTCACGCATAACCTTTGTAGATCTAACACATAAACCATTTGGCCACTGTGAATGTGAATAGTAGAATTTCTTGAAATCCTGGTCGCCAGAAATCTTAACCTTGTCAGCATTGATTACGATAACATAGTCACCGCAGTCAACGTTAGGTGTGTAAGTTGGCTTGTGCTTACCTCTTAATACTGTAGCTACTTTTGTTGAAAGACGTCCGAGTGTAGCATCTGTAGCATCAACTACATACCATGTACGGACAACTTCGCTTGGCTTTAACATCGTTGTTTGACGCATAATCTTTTTTCTCCTTTACTGAAAATGTAACTTTACCGGGGCTACATTTTTGGCATGGAGTGCCATGTTTGATTCTAGTAGTCCGAGGCTATAAAGTCAATCTTTTTTTTCTGTTTTTAAATAGTTTTTTGCATGATCGTATGGAATACATTCAAAACATTCAATATCCCATGTTTTCAGTTTAGAAATGATTTGATCCTTCACTTCTTCGACATATTTTTGATCATTCATATCATAGAGATAAATGCATGCTTTTTCCTGTTCCACAACAAGACAGCCTTTCATCTCCTGGTTGTTTCTTGTACAGACTGCATAAGCATATGGGAACTCTTTATTTCTCACTCTTTTCTCAATTTCTTCGATATCCCATGCATCGCTGCATAGTTGATCACCTCTTAGAAATTCTCGAATTTGAATATTCTCATTCAATGCAACCATTTCAAAATAATCCACATATTCCAATGTCAATCCATTTGCTGGAGCATTATGTCTTTTCACTGAACGATCCTTTGCTTCCAGCATTTCTTTCACATCCTGAATCGTTTTCTTTCCTCTGCCGACATCTAAGATAGCAGCAGACATCATTCTAACTTGATACCTTAGAAAACCTTTTCCAGTAAATGTCAAAGAAATCATGTTTCCGTCTTTTTTACAAGACACATCATAAATAGAACGCACCTGTATAGGATATTCCGCTAAAGATGAAGAATTAAATGAAGTAAAATCATGTGTTCCTTGAAACAAATGAATACATGCATTCATTTTCTCTATATCCAAAGGATATGGGAACTGACACGCGTACTCTCTAGAAAACACATCATAAGGACCATTATTAATTCTATATGTATATGTTTTATAGCGCACATTAAATCTTGCATGAAAGATAGAATCCTTTTCTTCAACACTTAAGATATGAATATCGTCCGGGAGAAATGCATTGATTGCTCCCATCCATTTTCTCGCATTCATATTTCTTTCACAATCAAACATGAATACCTGTCCACGTGCATTCACTCCCGCATCTGTTCTGCCAGAAGCAGTAATTGTGATTTTTGTCTGTGCGATTTTTTCTAAAACTTTTTCAATTTGTTCCTGCACTGAAGTTCCACGTGTTTGAGATTGCCATCCTTCATAATGGTCTCCCACATAAGAAACAACACATTTATATCTCATCGAAACCACGCAATCCAGATAATGACACCCATTAATACCCCGCAACAAGCCAACAAGAACCAGTCTTGTTTCTTCATTTCCAATTGCTTGTAACGTGTTCTAGGTAAACCAGGTGCATACCCTCTTGCTTCCATTGCATTAGCAAGATCCTCTGCTCTTTGGAACGCAGACACAAATAAAGGAACAATCAAAGAAAGAATTGCCATCACTCTTTCCATCAGTTTTCCTTCCTTCATATCCACACCTCTAGATTCCTGTGCTTTGATAATACGTGCCGTTTCATCAATCAAATCCGGAATAAAACGCAATGCAATACTGATCAGCATCGCAATTTCATGAGATGGTAAACCAATCTTCTGAAAAGGACTCAATAGATCTTCAATTCCCAATGTCATTTCCAATGGTTTGGTTGTAGCTGTTAGACATGTTGTAATCATGATCATCAAAAGAAGTCTTACCGCGATATATAATGTCTGGAAAATTGCATCGGAATACAATGACCAGCTGCCAATCGTAAACAATACTGTACCTGTTTTCAATACCAAAGCATTAATGACAAGAAGGAAGAATAGCATAAATAACATTGGCTTCATAGCTTTCCAGATAAAAGAAACAGAAAGCTTTGATAATATGATAACAACCGATACACATACAAATATCACGCCATAGCCAATCCATCCTGCAGGGAAAAAGATTGTAATCAGCAACAGCAGCATTGCCATGATCTTTGCACGAGGATCCAGCTTATGAATTGGTGAATCTAAAGGCAAGTAACGACCAAGTGTAAAATTACCCATCTTACTTTACCTCCTTTGCGATATAATCTGCCAGCTCTTTCATATTTACAACACTTTCAGGAATATCAAAACCTTTTTCATTCAACATTTCTTTCATGCGAACAATATATGGCGGCAAAATATTTAATTCTCTGCACTTCTTTGGATCAGAGAAGAATTCACGTACTGTACCATGAAGCTTTACCTGTCCTTTTTCAAGAACAACAACATCATCACAATACGTATACACATTCTCCATGTCATGTGTAACCATCAATACTGTCTTATGCATTTCTTTATTCAACTTAGAAAATAAAGCCATCATAGAAGCAGTACCAGCTGGATCCAGACCAGCTGTTGGCTCATCCAGAACAAGGACCTTAGGATCCATCGCAAGAATACCCGCAATCGCAACTCTTCTTTTCTGTCCGCCAGATAATTCAAGAGGACTCTTTTCAAAATAAGATTCATCCATACCAACAAGTTTCAAAGCTTCTTTTGCACGTTTCGTTGCTTCTTCTTCATTACATCCAAAATTCTTAGGTCCAAATGCAACATCCTTAATTATTGTTTCTTCAAACAATTGGTATTCAGGGAACTGGAACACAAGTCCAACTTCACCTCTGAGTGCCTTTAATTTCTTTGCTTTTTCACCAGCTTTGATATCACGATCTAAAATATGAACAATTCCAGCATCTGGTAATAAAAGTGCATTCAAATGCTGCACTAAAGTACTCTTTCCAGAACCCGTCTGACCAATGATTGCGGTCATTTTTCCTTCTGTAATTTCTAGATTGATATTTCTTAAAGCCTGGTATTCATATGGTGTACCAGCACTATACGTATGACTTACATTTTCGAACGCAATCGGCATAGCTCATTCACCATTCCTTCCATTGTGATACATCTATCTACTGTTACTCCTCTTTTCTTCAATTCATCAGCTATTTTCAAAGAAAATGGAATATCCAGTTTCATTTCTTTTAATTTCTTTTCCTGCTGGAATACTTCTTGTGGTGTGCCTGTCAATACAACTTTTCCCTGATCTAATGCAACCACATAATCAGAGCTGGCTACTTCATCAATATCATGAGTAATTGATAAAATTGTCAAAGAACTTTCCTTATGCAATTTCATAATTACTTTTTTGATTTCATCTTTTCCATCTGGATCAAGCATACTTGTCGCTTCATCGAAGATTAAAAGTTTTGGTTTCATCGCTAATACTCCAGCAATCGCAACGCGCTGTTTCTGGCCACCACTTAAATGCGTAGGTTCCTGATCCATAAAATCACTCATTTTAACAAGCGCAGCATTTGTATCAATGATCTCATCCATCATAGATGGTTCAACACAATGATTTTCCAGACCAAATGCAATATCATCACGCACAGTCGCACCAATAAACTGATTATCTGGATTTTGAAAAACAATACCAATACGAGAACGAATCTTTGCCAGATTTTCATTGTTCAATGCAATACCGTCAATCGTAATCGTTCCACTCGCACTCTCAAGCAGGCCCATGATCAATTTCGCAATTGTAGATTTACCACTGCCATTATGTCCAACAATTGTTGTATAACTACCCTCTTCAACTGAAAAAGAGACGTTGTCAATCGTCTTTCCCTCTTCTTCATATGAAAAATTTAAATCTTTCACTTCTAGAATTGCCATATACGCCTCTTTTTTATTGATTTAAGTTGACTAAAAGTTCAACTAAACTTCTAATGCGATCACACTTTGCATCACGATGTAATCTCTTACGATCTAACAATACCGCATGAATTCCAGCATCATTTGCTTCCATAACATTTGTTTCAAGATCACAAGATACATATAATACTTCTTCATTTTTATAAGAAGTCATCTCAGATGCCTTTGCATAAAATGCAGGAGATGGTTTACTTACCCCAACATTTTCAGCACTCAAAATTCCAAATGGATGAAGATTATTTCTTCTAGTAACGACATGAATATAATCTTCTGAATGATTTGTAAGAATGTATACAGGTAATGTACATTTCGCAAAAAATTCTTTCACATCATCATGAATTGGTGCATACATCCAGAAATTCTGTAAAAGTGTATGAATCTGTTTACGATCTTTCTTCAAGTTGTAATTGTCAATTGCAGATGTAATGATCTTGTCTTCCATTTCATCCATTGTCATGAAATTCTCACCTTGAGATACAGCTTCTAAAGCTGTCAATTCTTCTTTATAAAATGCAACTACTTCTTCTTCTGTTTTAAAATTACTATTTTTAATAACTTCACTAATCAGTTCTGAATAATCCTGACCTTTTGCGGCTATCATTCCACTCGCAAAATCTAATATAATTGCTTTAATCATAATCACCTTCCAAAAACTCGCACATTATACCATAATTATGCCTTTTTCGATAGTATAATATATCTAAGAAAAACAGTACGTATTCAATGGAGGACAAAATGAATATCCAGCAATTTCAGCACGATCGATTCGGTTTATTTTTGCATTGGGGACTATATGCAATCCCCGCTAGAGGAGAATGGGTAAGAAATAATGAAGAAATGAAAGAAGAAGATTATATTCCATATGCCTCAGAATTCAATCCAGATTTATTCGATCCAAAACAATGGGCAAAAGATGCAAAAGAAGCAGGCATGAAATATGCAGTCATGACCGCAAAACACCATGATGGTTATTGCCTTTTCAACACGAAAACAACAACATGGAAATCAGACAGAGACTATATCAAAGAGTTCTTGGAAGCTTTCCGCAATGAAGGATTAAAAGCAGGACTCTATTATTCATTATTAGACTGGCATCACCCAGATTATCCACACTATCAAGATTTGCATCATCCAATGAGAAATCATCCTGAATGTTCAAATGAAAACAGAGATTTTTCAAGATATCTAGACTACATGCATACACAAATCAAGGAATTACTAACGGAATATGGAAAGTTGGATATTATGTGGTTTGATTTTTCTTATGGGAATATGAGAAAAGATACATGGGATGCCAATAAGATTGTTTCCATGGCAAGAGAATACCAGCCAGATATGATTATTGACAATCGTCTAGAAGGAGATGGCATTTATCAAGGAACGATCAGAGAAGAACATCCTAGTTTTACTGCAGGTGACTTTACTTCTCCTGAACAAATGATTCCACCAACAGGTATTACAAATGTCAAAGGTGATCCAATCCCTTGGGAAGCATGTCTAACAATGAATGAACACTGGGGATATTGTTCCAAAGATACAAATTACAAATCAGCAAAACTCATTATCAGAACACTCGTTGAATGCGTCAGCAAATCCGGCAATCTGATCTGCAATGTTGGCCCAGATGCAAGAGGCTGTTTTCCATCACAATCCAGAAAAATTCTTCACGAAATTGGAGAATGGATGAAGTATAATCAAGCTTCTATTTATGGATGCAGAAAATGTGATCTAGAAAAACCAGAATGGGGAAGATATACACAAAAGGGAAATATCATCTATGCTCACGTATTAGATGAAAGTGTCTTCGACATTCCAGTACACATTCCAAAGGATAAAATCTTGAAAGTCAGAAGATTATCAGATGGATCAGAAATCAAGATTCAAACACCATGGAATGCTGAAAGCTATCCAGAATACACATTCTTAAACATCGATACATTAGCACATCAATGTCCAGATCCAATTGATACTGTCATTGAAATCACATTAAAATGAATAAAAAATATCTGGCCACAGTAAGACCAGATAGAAAATATCAACGCAATATGAAATCTAAATCGTCCGTTCCATTCAACACAAAAGCATCATAGCGCCAAACTGATGATATTTCATATTCGAGTCGCTGGAAAATTTTTCTAAAGTGAATCATTTTTCCTTTTTGTCATGTTTGAAAACCATCAATTCTAATTGAAATGTGATAGAAACCCTGGATGTAGCTCTACATCCAGGGTTTACATGACAAATATTTTATTTTAATGACTTCTTATTTACCTCAACTTAATGACATTGCAAATAATAGTTTCCCTTTTATGTAACACTATTACTTCCATTCTTTTTTGAGCTCGTGCACTCTATAACGAATGTAGATCCAGTTGCAAATCCATTGCTGATTCTGAATGAGATAGTCAGGAGATTTTTCAATAAAATCTTCCCAGCTTGTACATCCACTATTGATCACTTTATAAAATTCTGAATCAAAGTAATCTCCATCCTCAGATTGTATATTTTTACCACCATTGAATACTTCACCATCAATTAAGTGTTTCAGATGCTCAATCATATTTTATAATTGTTATTTTATTTCAGAAATATATTTTTCAATCGTAGCTTCATCGATACCACCATTGTAAGCTGTAATACCGTAGGAATATTCACCATCCACCCATGAAATCGCAGAATATTTATCCCCATTTCCACGTTCTTTCACATCTTTTCCATCAATTGTAACTTTCTGAATATTCGTATATGAGTTATCATCTGTTGTCAGAATATCTTTTCCACAGAATTTTGCCTTATCAATACGGATAACATCCTCACCATTATCATCATGAAATGTCACTTCAGAAATTTGATAAGAAAAAGCTCGATAAGATACATTTGTATATGTTTGTTCCAGTTCTTCAGGAACTTCTAGATCAAATCCCGCAATTCCTTTTGCCTGCAGTTTATTTTCCAGATCGATCCAGACCTGCTTTTGTGATTGTCCAAATGGCGATTGCGAAACAACAATGCACGCATCATCGTTCTTTCCTTTTCCAAATACCATATACATAACCACAAACACCATTGCCAGCAATAAAATAATTTTCATAAAATTACCATCTGCCGGCTTTTTTTCGGATGGTTTATTTTCTTCTTCAATGATTTCTTTTTCTTCCATGCTTCACCTCTTGTTGTTCTATTGTACCAAACAAAAAGATACAATTCATCATTGTATCTTATCGAATATCATATTTTTCGTATACACCTTGTAATGCATTTGTCTGATTTGCAACATTCAAGATATCTGAAATGATTGCACCAGGCTGTGTAAAGAACTTACGTGTTGCGACAACCTTGTCATCCTGTGTTGTTGTCTCATATCCACTCAGTCCCATGATTTCTTCAAATGCTTTTCTTTCTTCAGCAATCGCAAAACGAACATGATGCATTACAGTAACAAGCGAATCCTCTTCGTAGCTGCTGTTAAACTCATCATTTTTATTTAAAATCTTCTCAATAAAATCCAAATCCAGATATGGATACACAGAAGCAACTTCTTTTACTTCATCGCTCTTTTCTTCAAAAGATGGATCGACTTTCTTCTCTTCTACATCACCATCTTCAATCTTAATGAAGTGAATTTCATCATCATCTTCGTTCTCTTGTGTTTTCTTGGATTTCTTTAATGTATACGCCGCTAACGCGGATGCTGCTGCTAGAGCAATAGCTGAAAAAGCTAATATTGACTTACGAGACATAATTTTTTCTCCTTTGTATTACAATATTGTAACACATTCATGCTTCATCAGATATTCCATTATTTCAACAGCGTTACTTGCCGCACCTTTTCGAATCTGATCACCACAGCACCAGATAACAAGTCCATTTTCATTTGTCAGATCTTCTCTGATCCTGCCAACATATACAAGATCCTGATCTGTTGTCAATAAAGGTGTAGGAACACCTTTATATAGAACATCCCCTTCAAATGCATCAATTGCTTTTTCAGCTTCTGCAATAGAAACATGATTCTCACAAACAACCGTTGCAGAAATTGAATGTGAACGATATACAGGAACTCTCACACATGTACATGTCACTTTCAATTCAGGCAAATGCAGAATCTTTCTTCCTTCATTCTGCATTTTCATTTCTTCTGTTGTATAGCCATTCTCCAGCATACTTCCAATATCCGCAATCACGTTATAGGCAATCTGTGAAGGGAATGTGTGCACTTCAACTTCTTCATGATTTCGAATTGCTTCACATTGATTTTCCAACTCTTCAATTCCATGCATTCCAGCACCACTGACTGCCTGGTATGTACAAGCATTGATTGACTTAATCTTAGACAGTCTGCAAATGGGAGCCAATGCCATCAATGTAATGATCGTAGAGCAGTTAGGATTCGCAATCGTTCCATGATGCTTCAATGCATCTTCACCATTAATTTGTGGAACAACTAAAGGAACATCTTCTTCCATACGGAATGCAGAACTATTATCAATATATACCGCACCCGCCTTTTCAATCATAGGACGATATTCTTTACTCAATGCATTACTAACTGCACCAAGCACATAATCCAAACCATCAAAACATCCCTCCACAACTTCCTGAATTGTAATTTCTTGATTCAGATATGGAATTTTTTTGCCGGCAGATCTAGAAGAAGCAAACAAGCGCAATTCTTCAACATCAATTTTTCTTTCTTCCAGACAAGTGATCATTTGTCTGCCAACAGCACCTGTCGCACCAACAATACCTATTCTCATTGTTTCTTTTCCTCCGCAACAAACTTCTCATAAATTGCTTTAATTGACTTCTCAAAATCATTATCCGAAACCCCAATCATAATTGTTAACTCATATGATGATTGAGAAATTGTACGAATATTGATCTTGTTTCTGCCAAATTCACTCAATAACTGACCAGAAATACCAGCACGCTGCTTCATTTCTCTGCCAACGACCGCAATCATCGCCTGATGATCTTCCACACGAATATCTTCTGGATGTACTGTTTCCTTCAATTCACCAATAATTTCATACAGACAATGGTTAATCAAATGCGTCTGTACAACAATACTATACGTATCAACTGTTACAGGGACAGCTTCAATCGAAACATTATACTTCTCAAAGATTTGTAATACTTTTCTTAAAAAACCAATTTCAGCACTGCTGTGTGCCTTTGTCAAAGAAATAACAGTGTAGTTTTTTCTGCCCGTAATTCCTGTAATTGCATGTGGTGGATCTACTTTATCCATTTCACTGCAGTCTTCCATAATCATTGTTCCTGGATGATCCGGTTCATTGGTATTACGAATATTGATTGGAATATTCTTTTCTCTTACCGGGAAAACAGAATCATCATGCAGAACATTTGCTCCCATGTAACTCATTTCTCTCAGTTCTGAATATGTAATTCTTGAAATTGAAATTGGATTTGGAATAATTCTAGGATCAACAACCATGAACCCAGATACATCCGTCCAGTTTTCATAAACATCTGCATCTACAATATTTGCAAGTACTGCACCTGTGATATCAGAACCTCCACGACTCATGACTTTGATTGTGCCATTTGGCGTTGCGCCATAGAAACCAGGAATCAAAATTTTTTCACTGCCTTGTACATACTGCATCAGTTTTTCACTTGTACGTTTCATATCAATTGTTCCATCATAATGAAACATGATAACATCTGCCGCATCAACAAATTTAGCACCCAAATATTCTGCTAAAAGCTTTCCAGTTAAATACTCACCACGAGAAACAAGATAATCAGGAGAATCATCATTTTGAATGATTTTACGAATCCTCAAAAACTCTTCATCTAGATTCACATGCAAATGCAGTTCTTCCTGAATACTTTTATATTTTTTCACGATCATATCAAACAGGCTTTCATAAGAAACACCATATTTAATATGCGCCTGAATCAAATACAGAAGATCTGTAACTTTATGATCTTCGTGACTCTCTTTTCCACATGCGCTTGTAACAATGAACTTTCTAGAAGGATCACTATCAATAATATGTTTAACTTTAGCAAATTGCTTCGCATTCGCAACAGATGAACCACCAAATTTTGCAACCTTGATCATGCTTCCACCTCCGCAATAAATGCTTCTTTATCATTTGCCTTTTTCATACGATCTAATACTTCTAATAAACGAACTTTCTTTGTAACTTCGCCATCCATAATATCCTGAAAAACTTCCATATTTTTAGAACGAATATAATAAATACCTTCAACATTTTCATTATTGATCATTCCATCTTCAAATTGCATTTCCATACTCTGTGATTTTTCAATATCAATAATGTCCTGCACAACTGCATGTGCTGTCGGTAAAGAACCCGCACCTTGTCCAATATAAACCGCTTTCCCAAGTGTTTTCGAATTCGATGCAATCGCATTAAAATTCAAAGGAATAGAAGCAAATACATCATCTTTTTTCACAAACATTGGCATTACAGAACTAGATACAACATCACCATTTCTTTCTGCACGTCCAATCATCTTTACAACATATCCATTTTCTTTACAGTACTTCAAATCACTCGCATCAATATAGCGAATTCCAAACATCGGGATATCTTCTAAATTAACACGTTTTCCAAATGCTTTTAAAATACTGATCATTGTCTTATAGCGAATGTCATATCCATCAATATCATCTGTTGGATCTTTTTCTGCATATCCTAAATCCTGTGCTTCTTTTAACATAGATGCAAAATCCTGATTCTCATGGTACATACGTGAAAGAATATAGTTTGTTGTACCATTAAAAATACCTTTCAAAGAATCAATTGCATCAACTCTTTTACAACGATCAATATTCGCAATCCACGGAATGCCACCGCCACAAGTCGCTTCATAATGGAGGCTCACATGATTTCTTTCTGCACATTCCTGAAGTTCTAAAATAGAGGAAGCAAACATTTTTTTATTTGAAGTTACAAAATGCTTTCCGTGCTCTAACGCTTCCAAAGCATATTTACGTGCTGGTTCAATACCACCCATACATTCCACTACAACATCAATAGAAGGATCCAGAAGAATATCATTAACATCTGTTGTCATTCTTACGTCTGTAATTTCCGATGTATCTTTCACAAGAATTCTTGTAATTTCTAGATTTTTTGTTTCGTCTGTTAATTTTTCATCGATGATTTTTCTAACACCACTTCCAACAACACCATGTCCAAGTAATCCAATCTTCATATTTCCTCCATTTAGTGTACCCATTTTAAAAACACTTGTATTAAGAACGCGAACATAGTATCATATCAACATGTTTATTACAAGGAGCGAATCGTATGAAATATGTAAGCAGCAGAAATAAAAATGAAATTGTTGAAAGTCATAACGCAATTATTCAAGGTCTAGCAAAAGATGGTGGTCTTTTCACACCAGAAAACATTAACATTCATATCAATGTAGATAAGTTAACCAATTTGTCATACCAACAGATTGCCACAAAAGTCATTCATGCTTTCTTAGACGACTTTACAGAAGAAGAAATTTCTTCCTCCGTAAATCAGGCATATGACAATAAATTTGATACAGAAGAAATCGTTCCACTGCATAAAATAGAAGATGCATACTTAATGGAACTTTATCATGGTCCTACAAGTGCATTCAAAGATATTGCTTTGACATTGCTTCCGCATTTATTGATCCAATCCTACAACAAAGAAAATCGTCATGATACGATTTCCATTTTAACTGCTACTTCAGGCGATACAGGAAAAGCTGCATTAAGCGGATTTGCAGATGTAAAACATACCGCAATTACAGTCTTCTATCCAGAAGTTGGCGTTTCTCAAGTACAGAAGAAACAAATGCAGACAGCCATTGGAGATAACGTTGAAGTCATCGCGGTCAAAGGAAACTTTGACGATTGTCAAAGAATGGTTAAAGAAGCAACACAAGATCCACAAGTACTTGCATCTTTACATAACGTAACAATTTCCTCTGCCAACTCTATCAATGTAGGTAGATTAATTCCACAAGTTGTCTATTACTATTCTTCTTACTGCAAACTTGTAAAAGACGGCGCAATCCAGTGTGGAGATCCTGTAAATTTTGTCGTTCCTACAGGAAACTTTGGCGATATCTTAGCTGGTTATCTAGCATATCGTACGGGGTTGCCAGTAAATCAGCTAATCTGTGCTTCTAATTCAAATAATGTTTTAACAGATTTCTTAAATACAGGTACATATTCCATTCATCGCCCATTCATTCCAACAATGTCACCTTCCATGGACATTCTGATTTCAAGCAATCTTGAAAGATTATTATTCATCATGAGTGATAATGATGATACTTTTGTCGCTAACATGATGAAAGAATTAAACGAACAAGGATCATATACCATTCCATCAAAGATTCAGGAAAAGATTTCTTCTATTTTTAAGGGTTACTGGACAAGTGAAGAAGACTGCGCAAAGACGATACATGATCTCTATAAAAAAGAACATGTATTGATTGATCCACATACTGCAGTAGGTCTACATGCATATAGACAATATCAATTACAGACACAAGATAAAACACCGTCAATTGTTTTATCGACTGCTTCTCCATATAAATTCTGTAAAGATGTATACCAGGCAGTTTCAAGCAATTGCATTAAAGATGATTTTGAAGCAATGGATGCTTTGCATACATATACACAAACAGCTATTCCATCCAATCTTGCATGTTTAAAAGATCTTCCCGTACGCTTTACACGCAGCATTGAAAAAGAAGACGGCATGAAAGTCATCGCAGAAAGAATGAAGGAGATTGGCAATGATTACAATTAAAACACCCGCAACAAGTGCAAATGTTGGACCTGGATTTGACTGTTTTGGCTTAGCATTTGATTTATACAACACTTTTGAAGTTGAACTTTCTGATCAGGATATCCTTGAAAATGTTGAAGAGCGTTTCAACAATCCAGATAATATTTTCTTAAAAGCGTATCATCTTGGATGTGAAGCCATTGGTATTCATGATCATATTCACGCAATTTTTCATACAGAAATTCCTGTCAGTCGTGGACTTGGATCAAGTGCTTCTTTGATCTGTGGTGGATTATTTGCCTGCAGTGCATTACATAACAATGCATTGTCAAAAGATCAGATTTTCCAATTCGCAAGTCAGCTGGAAGGACATCCAGATAATGCTGCACCATGCATTTATGGGGGTTTTACAGCCTCTTTGGCATTTGATCATCATTTTTTTACACAGCACTTAACATTGGATAATGCATGGAAATACACACTGTTTGTTCCTGATTTTGAAGTTTCTACGCAAAAAGCGCGTGCAATCTTACCAGACAGCTATGATAGAAAAACATCTGCTTCTAATGGAGCACACGCAGCATTACTGATTGAAGCATTACGCACTGGAGATATGGATTTATTAAAAATCAGCGCAGTTGATGCAATCCATGAACCATACCGTAAACAACTAATCCATGAATTTGATGATGTTAAAAACATTGTTTCTAAATATGGTGTATTTCTAATCAGTGGTTCTGGATCAACATGTTTATTGATTTCAAAAGATCCTGTTTCTCAAGTTGATAAGGATGCCATTAACGGTTTAAAATGTAATTGGAAAATTTTTGAAAGAACCATTGCGAAAAATGGCTCGGAGGTTTTATGAAAAAAGATTTTTTAATTGTTTCCAGAAAAATATTACCAGATTACTTAGATAAAGTAATTTATGCACGAAATCTTTTAACAAATCATGAAGCTTCCACAATTACAGAAGCTGTACAAAAAGCAGGCATTTCAAGAAATACATATTACAAATACAAAGATTATGTTTATGAAAGTGCAGACGATACGACAGAAAGAAAAGCAGTTCTTTCTCTGATTTTAAAAAATGAGAGTGGTACACTCTCCTCTGTTTTAAAAACATTATCTGATCTCAATACATCGATTTTAACAATTTCCCAGGCAATACCTATCGCAAATAAGGCAAACGTACTTTTATCTTTAGATATTTCTAAGATGGCATGTGATATCCAGGAAATGACTGATACACTCAAACATTTATCTGGTGTCAGAAACGTTCATTTAGATGCCATTGAGTAATTTACATGTATTCCATCTTTATGGAATACTTTTTCATTAAAGTGGTATGATTGACATGGAGGTTACTCATGAAACGCTTAACGAAATTATTCATTATCACAACACTTTTTTTATGTGCCTGCAGCAAAAATACCGTCAAACGGAAAAGCAATGCTGAAAGAATCTCTGTTACAGATCCAGCAACAGAAACAATGGAACCTGAAGTAAATACAGAAACAGCATCACTCACAATTACTTCATCTGATTTAATTGATGGTGAATGGAACAGTGATATCACTTCTTCCTGTGGATCCAATCGAACACCAGAACTCAGCTGGAATGCAATTGATGGTGCAGAAGAATATGTTATTTACATGATCGACACATCCGCAAATAATTGGTTACATTGGAGAGTCAGTGGTCTTACAGATACACACCTGGATCCAGGCAGCCAGGCAGGGGAATATGTTGGACCATATCCACCAAGCGGAACACACACGTATATCATTAAAGTCTATGCACTATCTGCACCACCACTCTCATTACCAGGCAACTTTGATGCAGCAAATGAAGACGATCTTTCATTCATTGATGAAGGACTCACAAACATCATTACTTCCGCAGAAATCTCTGGAACATTTACTGCACAGTAAAATGAGGATGATCACACCCTCATTTTTTCATTTCATTTTCAATCCATAACATCAATAAATTAACAATTTTTTTCTGTTGAATATCTGTTAAAGGAATACCTTTTTCAACATGGTACCATCGATTCAAACACCCTCTACAGCAACACGCACACGCATGCATTGCGATAAACACAGGATGACCTTTCATTGGTGTTTGCTTTCCATCATTTTTCGGATAGCTATCTGCTAGTTTATTTCTCACAAAATCACATGCATGCCTGCGAATCACTTCCATCCCTTTTTCTTCCACATACAATTTATCTTTTTCTTTCAGATGAAAAGAAGAACGAAATTTTGATTGAGATAATTTATATAGCGCTTCTATCCTTGTCTGCATAAAACTATTTTATGCTTTTTTTAATTTTTTCATACCAATAAGCATAAATAACACACCAACAACTGCTACTGCAATACCAACGTAAAGTGTCGCTCTTACAGACAACAAACTTAACAAGAAACCACCAATAAATGATGCAAATAGTCCACCAATCGTTCCAGCAGCACCCATGACTGCCTGTCCCTGATTTCGATCTTCACTCGCAATATATTCATCCACAAAATAAACAGATGCTGGAATAATAATTGCATAAGAAAACATCTGGAAAACCATCGCAAAATAATATACTGCCATATTTGGTGCAATCAAAATCAATATATCTTTCACACACCATGCAATCGCAGAGAACACCATCAATGTATCTACACGGAATTTCTTTAACAATAATGCAAAACCAAACATAGGAGGTAATTCCACCATTGCCTGAATAAACGTAGCACTGCCCTGACTGCCTGCATCACCACCAATATCACTGATAATATTAATCATATAGTTATTGATCAGCATATGTGTAAAGTTCAGACAAATCATTGCCGCAACAATCATCAATACATTGGAATACTTCTGAAAGAAAGATGCATAGGATATTTTAGCTTTTTCTTCAACAACTTCTTTCTTTTCATCCTTTGGCACTTGCAATGTCATAACAACACCAATTGTTGCAATTGCCATCACTAGCAGCCAGACTGGCAAAATCGATGGATCTTTTAATTTAATGAGTTGACCAAGACACAAAGCTGCAACCGCATATGCTGCACTTCCAACACCTCTGCCAAGTCCATAATTAATCTTGTATCCTTCTTTTTCATAAATGAATGCAAGAGAATTCAAATAAGGAACTCCAATAGTCGCAAATGCTAACCCAATAACTGTAACTATCATAGAAAGAATAGATTCACCAGGAATCGCAATCAAAGCAATATACGCAATCGACGCAACTAATAACGAAAAAATAATAAATCTCTTCTCATTCCATACTTTTGACTTATCAACAATCGGAGCCATTGTTGTCTGTCCAATCAAAGCAATGATTGAAACAGATGTTAATAATACCCCAATCACAGATGTATCTAGTCCTTTATACTGCAGATAATTATTTGCAAACCCAACACTGCCGCAAACTAGAAAAAAGTAAAAACAATTGATCAAAGCATACTTCAAATTTAGATGTTTATATTTCATATCCACTTACCTCTACAAACATTGTACTATTTAGTTTCCATATTCTTACATAACACATGTATTTTGGCACAATGTTCCAAACAAAATAGAGGAAGAACCGTTCTCTTCCTCACAACAGTACAATATCTTTTGTTTTTGAATCTTTTTTCAACTGCAGACAATAATTCTTGCTTGCTTCTATAATTGGATACAGCTCATCTTGTGGCTGCACTTGTTTATTTGTCATAATACAATCATAGATTGGAAATGCATCTACCCAGTTAACTGGAACAAGTCCATATTCTTTCAATTTATCAACCGCAACATACGGAACAAGACACAGTCTCTTTTCTTTCATACAGCTTTCAATTACAGCAGTAACAGATCCTAAAAATAATTCACTTTTCAATGCAATATCTGCATTCTGCAATAAATTTCTAAAGTGTTCTGTAAAACAGCATTCTGAATATGTAAATGTAAAACTTTGATTGATAAAATCTTTTAAATACACTTCTTCTTTATTCGCAAGAGGATGTAATGGAGAAGTCATCACACACAGCTTTTCCTGGAATAATGGCGTCACTTTCGCACTTCCACATTCACTCAAATCAACCATTTGAACATATCCAATATCACATTCCTGCTGTTCCAGCCACTCAGGTACTCTTGAACAACAGATTGTATTGACTTCAATACTGGCAAATTCAATTTCCTTTTGATACTGGTGCATAAATGAACCAAAACTAAATGCCACCATCAATTCACCGCCCGCAACAATGATTTTATTTTTTCGATGTTTCTGTTTGAAAGTTGCTTCACATTTGTCATACATTTTCAACATTTCTTTCGCATACGGCAAAAAGATTTCTCCATCTTTCGTCAGACAGATTGCTCCATTTCGAAAATGAACAAACGTAGTAGAGAATTCAGCTTCTAACGCATGAATATGTTTTGCCAAAGTACTTGGCGCATAATTCAAGATTTCACTTGCTTTGATATAATTTTTTTCTTTTGCTAAAACAACAAATGTTTTTAATTGTTTCGTATCCATGAGACTAGTATAACATTTTCAAAATATTTGTGTATCATCCATCAAAAAAGCTATGACCTTTCGATCATAGCCTTTTCATCATGCTTATTTATTGTCAGCAATCACTTGTTCACCAGCAGCCTTACCAAATACGACTGTGTCAACAACAGCGTTACCGCCTAAACGGTTTGCACCGTGGATACCACCAGTAATTTCACCAGCAGCATACAAGCCTGCAATTGCCTTGCCAGATTCATCTAATACACGTGTATCTGTATCAATTGTTACACCACCCATTGTATGGTGAACACATGCCTGTCTAGGTGTAGCAACCCATGGACCGTTTTCAAGCTTAACAGAGTACAATGTACGTCCAAATTCATCTGTTTCTTTACCATCAACACAATTGTTGAATGCATCTACTGTAGCCTGCAATGTAGCCTTGTCGCAGCCTAGCTTTTCAGCCATTTCATCTAATGTATCAGCAACAACGATATATCCATTCTTTTCAAGATATTCGAATGTAAATCCATCAGCACTTCTCCATTCAGGATCCTTAATATCAACATATCCCTTGCCATCGCCACTTTCTAACATATAGAATATAGCATCTGGCTGTGATAATACACCTAAGCAGATTTCATCACGTCTGCCATCTTCTCTAACAAATCTTTCACCATTCTTGTTGATGAAAATGAGCTGGTCTGTACCGTTAACGTCTCTTGGTGGATACTTTGTCAACTGACCATCCTTTGTATTACCTAAGTAGAGTAACTGGATCTGTTCCATATCTGTTAATGAAGCACCAGCTTCCTTAGCCATCACAATACCATCACCCTGAGAGGAAGATGTTCTATTTGTCGTCATTAATTTACTTAGATCATCCCACTTGCCACTTGTGTTATATTCCTGAACCATCTTAGAGTTAGCTGCGAATCCACCTGTGGATAATACAACACCCTTGTTCGCTGTTACAGTAAATTCATTACCATTTCTATCTGCACAAACAACACCAGTAATTTTGTCATCTTTCTTCACTAAAGATTTACCTGTTGCTTCTGTAACGATTGTTACATTGTCCATAGCACCAATCTTATCTAAGTATGTTGAGATAAATCCTGTACCCATCTTCATTTTTGAAGTATGTGTTCTCTGCCACAATGAACCAGCACCTTGAGAGATCTTATCATCAAAGCCCATTCCTAGATCATCCTTGATCCATTCATATGCATCATAAGAATCATAGCAAAGTTTCTTAACAAGATCTAAGTTACCGACTTTATCACCGTTGATCCAAGTCTGCAGAGCATACCATTCCTTAGAATCAAATAAGTCTGTTCTACCATCAGCCTTGTACTTATCCCACTGTTTCTTAACTTCAGCCTGTAATGCCTTATGTTCATCACTAATTGGCTTTTCACTCAATGCCTTTTCAACTGTTGTCTTAACAGTATCTGTCATTGTAACTTCCTTCTGAAGCTTTTCATCAGGTGTATTGTAAATCGCACCACATACTAATGTGTCACCACCAACTTCACCATTCTTTTCAATGACAGTAACAGTCGCACCATCTGCACCAGCAGCGATTGCTGCAGCAAGACCTGCACCACCACCACCGACTACAACAACATCAGAAGTCATATCTTCTAATTTTTCAGAACTCTTTACTTCTGTCTTGAAATCATCCTTGTTTCCGCCAGCCTGTTCAATTGCATCCCCAACAGCATTCATGATAGCATAGCTGGTAATTGTTGCACCAGTAACGGAATCAACCTTAATAGATTGTCCTTCAACAATTCTCTTTGGAATCAAAGTAATTGGAGATTCTCCACCATTTGTCTTCACTTCACCCTTAGCATTTACAAGTTCTCCACCAATACCTGGAGTTTCTTCGTTACCTGTTACAGTAACTGCGTCAATTTTGCCATTCGCAATCTTTACTTCGACTTCAACATCAGCATTCATACCTGGTTTTGCTGCTGTGTATGTACCATCCTTCAATGATCCTGTTGCTCCAGCATTAGATCCAGTCGGCTTGTTTGCACAACCTGAAGCCAATAGCAATGCACCTGCTAATGACATAGTAATTATCTTTTTCATAGTTCCCTCCTATTTGTTAATATTTTAGCATGATAATTTATTAACAAGTCACACTTAAAGTGAGAGCGCTCTCACTTTTTTCATTTTTACCTATCTTGATTAAAAAAAATCGTAGTATATACACCACGATCTTTTGCATTCTTATTTTAAATCTTCCAGATCTTCGCCTATTCTAAGTTTGCGCCTTCAACCTGATATGCAGATGTTGAAGCACCCCAAAGGAAATCCTTTGGAAATGGTTTTAATGTTTTATGAAGCATAATAATTTCTCTCTTTCATCTACATTCATTTCACTAAAAAGGCAGCGTTTTCACTAGTACATTTTCAATTGTCTCTGCATCACTTTGAAAGCTTCCCTGTATCACTTCTTTCTTTCCGCCACCTCTTCCAGATAGTTCAGTATTTAATTGCTTTACATACTCCTGCAGGTTTATTTTCTTAGAAAGAATAATATACATATATCCATTCTCTTGCTTATTGAAAACACATACCGTCGGAATCTTTTTTTCTTCCAGTAGTGCATTCGCATATGTCATCAAAGAAACACGATCCAGTCCTTCTTCAAAATCAATGACATATTCTTTTCCCTGTGTATATGTTTCCAGTTTCATTTCTAACAGTTTCTGCATGCACTGTTTCTTTTCATTCAATAGATTTAAATTGTTGTCTAACAATTTCTTTGTCGCAATATGAATTTCTAATGGTTTCGCACTTAAAAGACAAGATACTTCTTTACACGCATCATGTTCTTTACGCATATATTCTAATGCACGTTTACCACTCAAAAGATCAAAGCGAATACCATCTTTATGCTTCATGAAAGAAAGAATCTTAATCAATCCAATCTCCCCTGTATTTCTTACATGTGTTCCGCAACACGCACAAATATCTGCATTTTCAATTGTTACAATTCTTACTTTTCCCTGTAATTCTTTTTTAGAACGATATGGAATACTCTCTAATTCGTCATTATTTGGATATGTAATCTGTACTGGAATATTCTGATAAATAATATCATTTGCTTCTCGTTCAATCATCATCAACTGTTCCCAGTTTAATGGACCACTGATATCAATCTGAATCACTTCTCCCATATGAAAGCCAACATTTTCATATCCAAAATGTTTATGAATCAATCCAGAAATAATATGTTCTCCAGAATGATTCTGCATAAAATCAAAACGACGATTCCAGTCAATCACACCATGTACGACCTTCCCTTCATCTAAAGCTTCTTTCACATAGTGATGAATCACATCATGCTGATCTCTTTGTACATTGAACACTTCTATTCCATCTAATGTACCTGTATCAAATGGCTGTCCACCACCTTCTGGATAAAACGCAGTATCTTCCAATACAACATCAAATCCATTTTTACATGCAGTACATCTAATCACTTTTGCATCAAATTCTTTCAAATATGCATCTTGATAAAACAATTCATTCATTTCCATAAATAAACACCTCAATAACTTCAACTATCTTATCAAGAAAGCATAAAAAAGAGAATGCATTCAAACATTCTCAATCATTAGATTCTTGAAATATCCTTCTGCGTCTTTTCCATGTTTCATATGATCAACACATAATACAGGTGTATGCATATCATCTACATATAACTTAGCTTTATCTACCTGAATCAATGCATACGTATTATCATCTGGAATTTGATTTTCATGAGGCTTCGCAACATAAATCACATTTTCATTTTCTAATACTGCATCTCTTATTTCAACATTAATTCCATACATATAAGTTACCTCTCAACCCCATTGTATCGAAATATTGACACTCCCATGCCTAAAGTCAGGGGATTCTTGCTACCTGCCAAGTGTATTGGCTGACCAGTCCATTTCTGGCTTGTCGCAGTGCAAGTTATGGGTATGCCATTACCCTTCCTAGAGCAGAACATATAGTTCTCTAGGCAGTATGTCTGATATTGCTATCGCCAACATACTCAGTTGAGTTACATATATTTATCGCACCAAGCAAATCCCTATGGATACGGAAGCTACAGGAGCATGTGTAGTTTCTATCTTTGGTGTGATGAACACTACCACAGACTGGACATCTTTGGCTTGTATATGCTGGATTAACATACTCAACTTTTATGCCTGCTAACTTTGCCTTGTATTCTATAAACTGTGCTAGCCTATAGAAAGACCATGTATGCAGACCAGGATTGTTTTTTCGACTTGTTCTTGTCGTAGAGCGAATGTTTGCCAAACGTTCTAATTTTATAACTTTAACATCATGAACAACAGCAGTCTCAACAATCTCGTGGCTTATCTTATGGTCAATGTCCTTCATGATGCGCTGTTCTTTATTGTTGATACGTTTTATGGCATCAGGCTTTTTAGCTTTGCCTAGCTTCTTGCGAAGATATTTATAATGCCTGCGCATATATTTATTTTTACGGCCATTGCCATAGAACTTAACGCTGCCATCAGATGTATATGATACCGCAGGACATTTAATACCAAGGTCAACACCCATGGCACTGCCATCGTCAGTATACTCAGGTTCATTAACCTCATATACGACTTGAGCAACTATCTTGCTGCCTTTATAGACAATACGCATGGTTCCATGTTTTGCATTCGCAAATATCAATTTCTGATTATCCGTCATAGAAGTACGGACAGCTATGCGCCTTGATTTACCGTTGATCAGAACTGGAAATTCAATGCAATTATCTTTAATCCTAAAGTTCTGATTATTGACATAACAACACGGTCTTTTGAGAACAGGAACTGCAGGCTTTTTTATCGTGATGTTGGATTTCTGATTAGCAGGTTTCTTATTCTTAGCAGAAAATTTACGGCAGTCCTTATTGTACCTGTTGACAATAGATTTGGCATCACGAATACATTGATTTGTCAGGGCAGACGGAAGACTGGCCTTGACATCAGCAGTTGTGTATTTACTGATAGGTGTACCATTTGAAGCAGCGGAAACAAGACTATTAACTGTATTGATATACTCGTTCATAGTCATAACAACAAGAGATTTCTGTTCTTTTGTCATATAAAGTTTTATTGTTTCTGACAGCTGCATATTTATACCTACACGCTTTTCTGATTCTCAATGTATTGCTTAATGACTGCAAGTGGAGCACCACCAACAGTGCTTACAAAATAACTGTTAGTCCACAAGCTCGGAAGTCTTGATTTAAGCCAAGGGAATTCGGTTCTTAATACTTTAGAAGAATATCCTTTAATTTGTTTAACAGCTCTATGTACTCCGAATTGTGGGTCTACTTCCATAAGCAGATGCACATGGTCTGGCATGATTTCCATTTCGATGATTTCGACATTCAGTGAGTCGCAGGTTTCTTTAATCAGCTCCTTTAAACGAACATCAACACCGTTTATCAAAACAGGACGTCGATACTTAGGGCACCATACCACATGGTATCTGCAGGAATAGACAATATTATGATTAGATTTATATTCCATACATATATTATACTGC
>ERZ1026880.215-NODE-215-length-32002-cov-90.171315_pt1 | contig 32002 bp, 50 predicted proteins | sample MGYA00380170_ERZ1026880 | MGnify/ENA primary metagenome ERZ1026880 (study PRJEB33269, sample SAMEA4719806) | human gut metagenome | biome: human-associated habitat; feature: organic feature; material: feces | place: Cameroon | collected 2013-10 ...
AGCCCATACCCGACAGCCGTTCGGCTGTTTCGACTTACTCTTCTTCGTTTATATCACAATAAGTAATGCTTCCGGATGTATAGCCGTTATCGTTTTTCAAATACACAGGACTATCTTCGTCAAGGTCTTGTAACAACTCTATCAACTCGCCGACGGTTAAAGTTCGTCCGCATTGTTTTGTGTCGTAGCCGTTTGCTTTTCCTGTAATAAATACCTTTTTATTTTCCATTTCAGACTCCTTTTTGTTCGGCTTACCGCCTTTCGATGTCTGAATGTTAGCACCGTGCAAAATTTAATGCAAGCCTTTTTTACACAAAATTATAAAAATTTTATACAAAAGAGCAAAAAAGCACACTATCAGCAGGCGGAGAACGGGGCGGAGGGCAAGTTTCACAAAAATCAACAGTTTACGGGCGTATAATAATAACAGAAAAATGTGCGGACATAGTTCAAGCAGAAGAACGGCTTATATTCCTATAAGCAAATGGGAGTGCAATTCTTACCTGTCCGCTCCAAACATTAAAAAGGGGGTGTGCCGTGGGGATATTCAGCAGAAAGAAAGAGATTAAGAACGAAGCAGAAAGCGAAGCGACAAGCGGAGTGTTGACGAGCGAAGACCTGTTGCAGGCGTTGCTCAATAACGAAACGATAACGAAAGAAAAAGCCTTGTCAATTCCTGCCGTGTCAAGCGCAGTTGACACGATTGCGGGAAAAATATCGACAATTCCCTTGAAATTGTATAAAGAAGAAGTCAAGGACGGCAAAAAGACCGTTAAAAGTGTAGAAGACGACCGCTGCGCCCTTATAAACGAAGACACGGGCGACACGTTGGACGGCGTACAGTTCAAAAAGGCGATAATCGCCGATTATTTGCTTGACAAAGGCGGTTATGCTTTCATAAAACAGCAGGGAAACACGACGAAATCAATCCATTACGTTGACGCAGAGAAAATATCAATCCTTAAAAACTCCGACCCGATATTCAAAAGTTACAACATAGAGGTCAACGGCAAGAAATACCGAGATTATCAATTCATAAAAGTCTTGCGAAACACAAAAGACGGAGCGGTCGGAGAAAGCGTCAGAGAAGAAATCTCAACGGCGTTGCAAACTGCATATAAAAACCTTGAAATGCAGTATGCAAGCGCAAAGAAAGGCGGAAAGAAGCGTGGATATTTGACAACCGAAAAGGCTTTGACGAAAGAAGTTCTCGACAAGTTGAAGCAGGACTGGGAAAGCCTGTACAGCAACGACGGATTGAACTCAATCGTTCTACCAAACGGCGCAAAGTTCCAAGAAAGCACCGACAGCACGTTTGAAACGAGCGTCAACACGACGAGAAAGCAGTTAAACGACGAAATCAATGCCATATTCCACATCGGAAACACGGACGCAGAAACGTTCACGAACGCAATTCTGCCGATTTTGACGGCGTTTGAGTGCGCTATAAACAGGGTTCTGTTGCTCGAAAAAGAGAAAGAACAGGGTTACTTCTTCGCATTTGACACCAAAGAGATGAGCAAAGGCGACCTGAAATCACGCTTTGAAGCATACAAAATCGCCATAGCCAGCGGATTTATGATGCCGAACGAAGCCCGTTATCTCGAAAATATGGACGAATTGGACGGCTTGGACGTTGTAAACTTCGGACTTGCAAGCGTTCTTTATGACCCGAACACGAAAAAGTTCTACACACCGAACACGGGAGCGCAAGCCACGTTGGACGGGGAGCAGGCAGAAGAATCAGATCCGACAGAAACAAAACAGGGGGAAGAAAATGAACAAGAAAAGATTCTATGAGTTCAAGAACGTGGCTGAAAACGAGTATGCGCTTTATGTTTACGGCGAAATCGTAAGCGAAAAGTGGTTTGACAGCGAAGTTGACGTGACGGAATTCAAAGAAGCCATTGCGGAAATTCCAATCGGGGCAACGTTGAAAATGTATGTCAACAGTCCCGGCGGAAACGTGTTCGCAACAAGCGCAATGGTTTCAATGCTACAAAGAGCGAAAACAAACGGCGTTAAGATTGACGCATACATCGACGGATTGTCCGCAAGTTGTGCGTCGTGGTTGGTTATGGTTGCCGATAACATCTATGTTTACAAAAACAGCGTGATGATGATACACAAGCCTATGGTTATGAGTTACGGCAACGCCAACGACCTGCAAAAAGACATTGAAGTGTTAAACAAAATAGAAGACGGTGTGATTATTCCAATTTACGCAGAGAAGTCAAAGGACAGCGTGGAAGTCATAAAAGATATGATGACGGCTGAAACGTGGCTGACGGCAAAGGAAATCGAAGAACACTTCAATGTAACACTTATCGACGAAGAAAAGAAAGTCGAGAATATCGCAAGCGATTTGTTTAACACTTACAAAAACACACCGAAAAACTTCAAGCAGGCAGACAAGCCTGCCGAAAACAAAGCGGAAGAACAGCCGAAAGCGGTTGATTATTCCGAGTTTGAAAAAATAATCGAATCTATGAAAGGGGGAAACAACCTTGAAAAAACTCATTGAAAAGCGCAATGATTTGGTTGAAGAAATGACCAACATTGTGAACACGGCAAAGAGCGAAAACAGAGCCGTGTCAGAAGAAGAAGCAAACAGATTTGAAGCCTGCAAGGCGGAAATCGCAAACATCGACAAAACAATCAAAATGGGGGACGAAATGGAAAATCTCGAAAACAAAGTCATTGAAGCAAAACCTGAAATGACGCAAGCACAGAAAGACGAAAAAGCATTCATCAATCTTATCAAGCAAATCAAGAACGCAGACACGCCGATGACGTACGGCGCAAACGGCGCAGTCGTGCCGACCACAATCGCACAAAGAATCATCGCAAAGGTCGAAGAAATCTGCCCGATTTGGACTATGGCGGAGCATTACAACGTCAAGGGCAATCTTTCTCTTCCTGCCGAAGACGAAAGCAACACCAACCTTGCAATGACTTATGCCGACGAGTTCAGCGAAGCAGAAAGCGGAAAGGTTACGTTCAAGTCAATCAATCTCGGCGAATTTTTGGGTCGTTGCCTTTGCAAGGTTTCCAAATCGCTTATCAACAACTCGCAATTCGACATCGTTTCTTACGTCGTTGACAAGATTGCAAGAAAAGTGTCCGCATTCCTTGAAAAGGAACTCCTTGTCGGCACTACAAGCAAGATTGAGGGCTTGAAAGGCGTAACGCTTAATGTCACCACCGCAAGCGCAACCGCAGTCACCGCAGACGAACTCGTCGACTTGCAAGAAGAAGTAATCGACGCATATCAAGCGAACGCTGTGTGGATTATGAACAGAGCAACGAGAAAGGCAATCCGCAAACTCAAAGACCAAGACGGACAATTTCTTCTCAACAAAGATATGACGGCAAAATGGGGATATACGCTTCTCGGCAAGCCCGTTTACACTTCCGACAATATGCCTGCACTCGCTTCGGGCGCAATCGCTATCTATTACGGCGATATGAGCGGACTTGCAGTCAAAGTCAGCGAAGAAATGAACATTCAAGTTCTCAACGAGAAATATGCAGAACAGCACGCAGTCGGCGTTCTTGCCTTTGTCGGTTGCGACGCAAAAGTGCAAAATCCGCAAAAGATTGCGAAACTTACCTGCAAGACTTCTGGATAACGTCAAAAAGGGGGGCGATAACTTATGGCAAAAGTGAGCGAAATTACCGTACAGGACATCGCCGATTATTTGAGATTGAGCGACGCAAGCAAGGAAGATACCGCATTCCTTGCGAAGTGTTTAGAAGTTGCCAAATCATACATCAAAAATTACACGGGGGTTGAAGATTTAGACAGCCAAGCGGACTTCGTTATTTGCGTTTACCTACTTTGTCAGGATATGTACGACAACCGCACTATCTACGCAGACAAGGCAACGCCGAACAGGACGTTTGAAACAATCCTAAATCTTCATTGCCACAATTTGATATGAACGCAGGCAAGTACAACAAAAAAATCGAAATAGCAGAGATAACGCAGGGCAAAGACGCAGACGGCTTCCAAACACAAACGGAAACCGTCCTGCTCCGCCCGTATGCGAGCGTCAAGACCACGAAAGGCTTCACCCTTATCGCAAGCGGAAGCGACTTCGAAAAGGCGTTGACAAACTTCACGATACGTTATTCAGATATCGTGTGCCGTCGCTACACAGCGAACAACCGAAACTTGCGAATCAAATACAACGGAAAAATTTACACAATCGAGTATTTGAATAACGTGGACGAAGCGAACGTCGAAATCGAAATGCAATGCAAGGCGGTGACGAAGTAGTGGCGAAATTCAGCGCAGAACTTCCGAATGACCTGATTCAGCAGTTCAAAGAACTTGCGGACGGCGGAGCGGAAAAGATGTTGAACGAAATGGTTGACGCAGGCGCAAACGTTGCGGAAAAGAATATCCGAGCGAATATGCGAAAGGCGTTCAAAGACCCGTCAAGGCTTGAAAAGTGCCTTGTGAAGACAAAGGCTTACAAGACACCGAGCGACGACGGGGTGAACGAAAAGGTCGCATTTTACGGGTATTTCGAGAACGAACAAGGCAAGACCGTGCCTGCTCCGCTTGTTGCACAGGCGAGAGAGTACGGAACGAGCAGGGGCGAAAGGAAAAAGCCTTTTATCCGCACGGCGTTCAAAAAGGGCGAAATCACCGACGCAATGTTGAAAGTTCAGGAGCAGTATTTGAAAGATGAATAACGAAATTATAAAAATCTTCAAAGACTTCACCGTTGACGGGGTAAAGATACCCGTCGAGTGGTTGAAATACAAAGGTGATCTAAAAACATACATTGTATTCAGCGACATCAGCGAAACGCCCGAATTGTGCGCAGACGACGATTGCGTTTACTCTAAAAAGCAATACGATTTTGACATATACAGCGACGGCAATTATCTAAACATTTTGAAAGCGGTAAAACAAAAACTAAAAACAAACGGGTGGACGTGGGTTGAGGACAGTCTGACAATGTACGAAGAAGACACGGGGCTTTATCACATTACGACCACTTCCGAGAAAGAAAACTATATCGAGTAAAGGGGGCTTAAAATGGCAAAAATAGGTTTGAAGAACTTCAAATATTCCGTGCTTGACGAAAGCGACAAGCCAACGACAGCGAAGTCACTCGGCAAGGCTGTGTCCTGCAAGGTTGCTATCGATAAGAACGAAGCCGTTCTCTATGCAGATGACGGCGTTGCGGAAAGCGACTATTCGTTCAAGAAAGGCACGGTGACGCTTGAAGTTGACGAAGACGCAGACGAAGTGTTTGCGGAACTTTTGGGACATACAATCTCTTCTGAATCGTCAAACAAGGGCGAAGTTGTAAGAAACGCAGACGACGCTGCGCCGTATGTTGCAATCGGCAGAATTCTCACCAAAGTTGTGAACGGTGCGAGAAAGTACAAAGTCGAGTCTTTGTGCAAGGTGAAATTCAAAGAGCCTGACGCAGACGAAACGACCAAAGGCGAAGGCGTGGAATTCAAGACGAGTTCAATCGAAGGTGCGGTTGTAACGCTTGCAAGTGGCGAATGGAGCAGGTCAAAGACTTTCGACACCTACACGGAAGCGGAAACTTACCTGAACGGACTGCTTACAGCGACGGCATAACAAGAACGGGGGGCGGTCATAAAAACCGTCCCCGTATTTTTATATAAGGAGAAAAAAAAATGAAAGAGTACAAAATCAAATTTACAGTTGACGGCAAGGAATATCCTGCGATATTCAATCTCAACGTAATGGAGCAGATACAGGAAGAATACGGCACGGTTCAGAAGTGGGGCGAACTCACAGACGCAAAAGGCGGAGAGCCGAACGCAAAGGCACTTATATTCGGTTTTTGGGCGATGATAAACGAAGCAATCGACATCGAGAACGACGAAAGAGCCGAAAAGCAACCGTTCCTCACAAAGAAGCAAGTCGGCAGAATGCTGAACGACGCTGGGCTTGAATATTCCGCAGAAACGCTCAACAAAGCAGTCGTTGAAGCGACCAAAGAGGACACACCAAAAAACGCATAATCCCCGACGACGACGAGGAAGACAAGCCGATTGACTTCTCGTGGTTCGTATTTACGGGGCATACGCTTTTACACTATACAGAAAAAGAAATCGGCAGAATGACGCTCCGAAAGTTTATGAAACTATACGAGCAATACAAAAACAACTTCGACCTTGAAATGCAGTTAAGGGCAAAGGGCGTGACATACGCCAAACTTGCTGAAATGCAGATTCAGGACGAAGAATGGCTGTGATAAGGGGGAAAAATGGACAATGTAATTATATCTGTCAATAGCGAGAAAAGAGCGGTTGTTGTTAAACCTGAATTGATTGCCAGAAGTGGAGAAAACAAGCAAGGTCAATTTATCGTAGAGTTTTCGGACACGTTTATTGACGGCACGGCAAGGCTTGACGTTTTGATTTGTAATTGCAAGAAAAAGGGATATATCACATTGACGAAGAGCGGAACGACCTACGTCGGCGATATTCTATCCTGCATTACCAAACATACGGGCAAAGTAAAAATGCAAGTAGTCGTCAATCAATCGGCAGTCAATGACGTTACTCCCGTATTCAAAAGCGCAATATTTGAAGTCGGCATTGAAGATAGTATAAACGCCACGGAAGCTCTCACCGAGTAAGGCGGTGAAAGTATGGAAAAGAACATAATAATCACAATAGACGCTCAAAGCAATGCGGTTGAAGTAAATACGGAAACCGTCGGAGCAGTCGGGGAAAACCTGCAAGGGCATTTTATCGTTGATTTTAGCGGAGCGGACTATATAAGCGGTGCGTGCTGGCTTGAAATAGAAAGCGCAGGCGAAAAGGGATATATCGAACTATCTCCGTCGGGGAAAACCTACACAGCACCGATTAAGTCGGGTATAACGAAATACAGCGGAAGCATTGAAGCGCAGGTCAGAATCACGCAGGCGGAAGTTGACGGCGAAACGCCTATATTCAAGAGCGACAAATTCAACCTCAACACGCTTGCGAGCATAAATGCGCTTGACGAAATCCCCGACGAATACCCCGAGTGGATAGACGTTGCGAACGCCAAACTCGCCGAACTCAACAAGGCAATAAGCGAGATTGAAAAAGTAAAAGGGAAATCCTTTGTCAAGCAATTTACAAAAGCCGATTTTACGCAAGTGGGAACGGCGCAACGCTATTTTATCGCAATTAAACAATCGGAACACGGACTAACTAATCCGTATGTCGATAAAATGCTTGTTAATAGCAAGGCGGACAGCGAAGAAACAACGACGTTTCAAACGGTGGTTGTGGTCGGTGAAAAGACGCTCTCCACGGGGACAATTAAGGTTTATATAACGATAGACCTTTCTAAATACACCGAATACTCGGGGACAATCTATTTAAAAGGGGAATAAAAAATGGCAATTACAGACGCAAAGAAAAATGTCCTTTTAGGTCAAGGCGTTGAGGAGCAAGTCAAAAATATAGACGATAATTTTACGTCGCTTTTTGACACGGCAGACGATCTGAACGACGCTATAAAAAACAGCGGATTTATCACAAAAGACGCAAACAATCTTACGAACTACACGCTCAAAAGCGAAACAGGCACAGACATTGACGTGTCTATTGACACCACAAATTATGTGATGACGCTAAATTTGAAAAACGCAAGCGGAACGGTTGTAAGCACGGCAAAGGTTGACTTCCCGATTGAAAGTATGGTGGTTAACGCAAGTTATGCGGACGGAACGCTTACGCTTACGTTGCAGAACGGAACGACGCTTGATGTTGACATTTCCGCAATGATAAGCGGGCTTGTTCCCGAAACAAGAAAAGTTAACGGGAAACAGCTGAAAGCGGACATCACGCTGACGCAAGACGACGTCGGCGACGGCACGACCTATAAACGCTATTCTCAAACGGAAAAGACAAAACTTGCAGGAATCGCAGAGGGCGCAAACAAGTATGTTCACCCGTCATACACGGCGAAATCAAGCGGGCTTTACAAAATCACCATTGACGCAACGGGACACGTTAGTGCCGTTACAGCAGTAACAAAGGCGGACATTACAAAGCTGGGCATTCCTGCGCAAGATACGACATATCCACCTGCGACGGAAAGCGAAAACGGCTTGATGTCCTCGGCGGATAAGAAGAAACTAAACGCCATTGACAGCAGTTTACAAGGCGTTACCGCAGACGAAATCGGCAAGGTTAAGGACGTTACAGTCAACGGCGAAAGCGTACTCGGCACGGACGGAGTGGCGGCAATTACAATCGAAGAATTAAAATCGGGTTATGTTTCTATCACGACGACCGACGCAAGGTGGACAACTAAAACCGTAAACGGCACGGTTTATCAAGCCCTTAAACTTGAAAAGACCGACGCAACGATTGAAGTTTACAATGCAAGCAATGTCAAAATAATCACACAGCCCGTTTTCGACGATACATACCTTTATATTTGTATCGGTACGGCGAAAATTGCTTGCACATTGAGAGTAATAAGCGGAACGGGCGCAGGCGCGACAGAAACGGTATTATGGAGAGGAAAAGAGAGTGTATACAGTACGAATATAGTGTTGAGCAAAATTCCCGATGCGAGTAAACAGCACTATGTATATTTATATGATAGCGGCGGCACCGCAGTGAGCGGCTCGGAATATACAAAAGTACCTATGACATTAACGATTAAAGAAAATGTAATAATTATAAATTGTGAATATTGGGACGATACGGATACAAAAGAATGTGTAATAATTAACTTTTTAAAGTCTGACTTAACAAACAGGGGGATAGAATTATCAAAATGGGTTAAATATCAATATAACACGAGTAACGAGTTTATAAAAACCGACGTATCAAGTAATAATTATTATAAAATATTTAAAATTGTTGAAATCGGTTAAACGAGGTGAATTAAATGGCAATAGACATATCCTCAACATTTGAAGAAGTCATAAAAGAGATAAGGGGCAAGGCAAACCTCGCAGGCGAAAACACATTCACAGGCGGTCAAACGATAACTGGTGCAAAAGACGGTTACTCGCTCAATGCAAGCGGATATGTCAAAGGCTCGTGGTTGCAAGCCCCGTCTACTGGACACGCAGGAAGCGGAACGGGCAAGATTTGCGTGCTTGACGGGAACGGTTGGATTTACTACCGAACTCCTGCCGAGGTGTTGTCCGAAATGGGCGGAGCAAAGGCAAGCGATATACCGACATTTTCTTTATCGGGAACTACTTTGACGATAACATTGCCGTAAGGGGTGTGAGGAATGGCATTAGTAATAAACGGAGTATCTCCGACAGAAATAAAAGTAGTGCAGAACGGCACGACAACCGACTTAACGGTTCTGAAATACGGCACAACGGCGGTATGGGGAAAGCCTTTTTCACTCACTATACAAGCAGGTGCTAACTCTACTGTTACTGTAAATCGTACTTCGTCGCCTAACCAACACGCGAACACTGGCGCGGTTACAAGCGGTGGGGTTGTCTATTATGGCGACACTCTTACAATTACGGCAACTCCCGCAAGTGGATATAAACTTACTAAATTCACTATCAATGGCACGGAATATGCAAGTGGGCAGACAAGTGCAGTTTCGCAAACAATTACAGTTACAAGTGCGGTTTCTATTGTAATCAACACGGAAGCTGCTATTTCGTGGAAAACTATTTGGACGGGAAGTGAAACAGTATATACGTTTAGGGTAACAACAGGTTCTTTTCAGGACGGTTCGGGTATGTACACTGGTTCGGCAACAATACAGCACGCAATAGTTTCTAATGCGTATCCGACACGAATAACTTATACTTTGGCACAAGAAAGTCCGCAAACAAGCGATTTAACGCAATCGGGTGAGTATTTAACAATAGGTAACAATAGCAGTGTAAGAGCAAGAATAAATAGTTCGTCAGATAACATAGATTTTGTAACAACGATAAAAGGAAATCGACCGAACGCAAAGGCGTTTTATACTGGAAAGGCGGTTACGCTTACCAAAGTCGAACAATACTATTAAGGGGTAAAATATGATACTTTGGACTTTACCGCAAAACATAATCGGATTTATCGGGTATTTAATATTCCGGAAAGGCTATAAGCGCAACTATTACGACGCAATGATTATCGAAGTCCCGAACAAGTACGGAAGCGTATCACTCGGAAACTTTATATTCGTTTCGGACGCAAAAGACGAGGAAACAATTAAACACGAATACGGGCATACACGGCAGAGTTATCGGCTCGGGTGGTTTTACCTTTTAATAATCGGCATTCCGTCCATTATATGGGCAGGCTGTTTCGAGGGGTACAGGAAAAAACACGGCGTGAGTTATTACGATTTTTTTACCGAAAAATGGGCGAATAAGCTCGGCGGTGTTATTCTAAAATAAGACAATAAGGGGGGGGTGAGTTTATGGCAGGCTTCACGGTGTATATGCACATATTCCCGAACGGAAAAAGATATATAGGCATAACAAGCCAAACAGTAAACAGGCGGTGGCGAAATGGTTATGGATATTTTGGGCAACCTGTCTATAATGCTATTCTTAAATATGGTTGGGACAACATCAGACACGAAATATTGTTTACTGACCTAACGCAAGAAGAAGCAGAGCGAAAAGAAATTGAACTCATAAAAGCGTTTGATACTACAAGCCACAAGAACGGATATAACGTCGAATACGGTGGAGATTGCAGAGTTGGAAGCGATGAATCAAAAATAAAATTAAGCAGGGCAGGCAAGGCGAGATTTGAGAAAGGTTATGTGATAACGCCTGAAAATTATGCAAAACTTCACTCTGCTTGTGTCGAAGCACACTCAATGCCTGTAATTTGTATTGAAACAAAAATAATATACAAGAGTTCAGAAGAAGCGCAAAGGCAAACAGGAATAAATGCAATCAATATCGGACGGTGTTGCAAAAAACATCAATATCGAAAAACCGCAGGCGGTTACCATTGGGAATATGTAAGTCAGGGGGTGATTAAATGAGTGGATTCGGCGGAGCGGTTAAACTTACAGGCGAAAGTGAGTATCGCAAGGCATTAAAAGCAATCACGGATAATTTAACAGTTTTGTCAAGCGAAATGAAAGTCGTCAATTCAATGTACGACAAGAACGACACTTCGACGGATAAACTCGCAAAGAGCAACGACGTTTTGACGAAAAAACTTGACGCCCAAAATCAAAAACTTGCGGAAGCAAAGAAAATGCTCGACCAAGCGAAGAACAGCACCGACAGCAACGCAACGACGGTTGCAAAGTGGCAGAACGAAGTCAACAAGGCGCAGGCGGAAGTCAACGAAACAACGCAGAAGATAAAAGCCAACACGGCGCAGATGAAGAAGAACGAGGAAGCCCTCGACGATGTCGGCGACGAATTAAAAGACTTTAAGAAAGGCGAGGACGAAGCAGGGCAATCCGCAATCAAACTCGGCGACCTCATCAAAGCGAACGTTATCAGTTCTGCAATAATCGGCGGAATAAAGGCTCTCGGCTCGGCAATGGTAAGCCTTGCGAAAGGGGCGTTCAACTTGGGCAAACAGTCGATTGAAAGTTTTGCAGAATATGAACAGTTGATCGGCGGTGTCGATACGCTTTTCAAAGAGAGTTCAGGCAAGGTTCAGGAGTACGCAAACAACGCATTCAAGACCGCAGGACTTTCCGCAAACGAGTATATGGAAACAGTAACGTCGTTCTCGGCAAGCCTTTTGCAGAGCCTTAACGGCGACACAGCGAAGTCGGCGGAAGTCGCAAATATGGCGATAACCGATATGGCTGATAACGCAAATAAAATGGGTACTTCAATGGAAAGTATTCAAAACGCATATCAGGGCTTCGCAAAACAGAACTACACAATGCTTGACAACCTGAAACTCGGTTACGGCGGAACGAAAACCGAAATGGAAAGGCTTTTGCAGGACGCAACAGCAATAAGTGGCGTTGAATACGACATAAGCAATCTAAATGATGTTTATCAGGCAATCCACGTTATACAGGGCGAATTAGGTATAACGGGAACGACCGCAAAGGAAGCGAGCGAAACAATTCAAGGTTCTGTATCTGCGATGAAATCCGCTTGGCAAAATCTATTGACAGGACTTGCAGACGAAAACGCTGACTTGGATTTACTCATCAATAATTTAGTTGACAGCGTAACAACGGTCGGCGAAAACATATTGCCGTTAATCCCGACGGTCATTCAGGGTATTGGCACAATGGCGTATCAACTCATAAGCGAATTGATACCGCAACTTGCAAGCACAATACCTCAACTTATAAACGATACCGTGCCTATGCTCATTCAATCGGTAGAGTTAGCAATATCAAGCATTTTATCGGTGTTACCGCAGATAACGCAAGCGATAAGCGACCTTTTACCCGTGATTTTAACGTCGTTAGTCAATATGCTTCCTGCCATTATCGACGCAGGCGTGCAAATAATAATGGCGTTAGTGAACGGTATTGTCGCAAGCATACCGACATTAATACCCGCAATCGTATCAGCCGTATTGACTATCGTTGACAATCTAATCGGCAATATCGATATGATAATCGACGCAGGAATACAGTTGATTATCGGGCTTGCGCAGGGATTGATTGACGCAATCCCCGTGCTAATCGAAAAAATCCCCGTGATAATCGAAAATCTTATTCAGGCGATATATCGAAATCACGCTAAATTGATTTCAGCAGGCATTCAACTTGCGGTTCAACTTGCCGTCGGCTTGGTTAAGGCAATACCGCAGATTATCGCTTCAATACCGCAAATTATCAAGTCCATAATAGACGGTTTTAAGGGCGGAATAAGCGATATGAAGAACGTCGGCGTTGAATTGCTCAAAGGCTTGTGGGACGGTATAAAGAGTTGGGCAGGCGAATTGTGGAACAACATCAAGAACTTGGGAAACAAAATCACGGGTTGGTTTAAGGACGTGTTCAAGATACACAGCCCGTCGCAAGTATTCAGCGACGAAATCGGCAAAAACCTTGCTCTCGGTTTGGGCGACGGCTTCGAAGATACAATGGCGGACGTTGCAAGCCAAATGACGAACGCCGTCCCGACGGACTTCGACATCAATGCAAGCGTTGGAACAAACAGCGGAGCAGTACAAAGCGGAACGAACATCGGCGCAATGGTGGAAGCGTTCAAGCAGGCATTGAAAGAAGTCAACATTGTGCTTGACGATGAAGTCGCAGGCAGATTCGTTACAGACACAGTCGAAAGAGTGGTTTATTCATAAGGGGGTGGAAAAGTGAGTTATATAATCTTTAAGAACATAGACAGCAGAAGCGTCAAAGGAGTGATTATCAGCGAACTTCCGCCCATTACGAAGCCGAAAATGCGTGTTAGAATTGACACGATAGACGGCAGGGACGGAAGCGAAACAGTCAATCTCGGTTTTGAAGCATACACAAAGACCTTGAAAATCGGACTTACAAGGGGTTACGACATCGACAATATAATTGCTTGGTTGCACGGCGACGGCGAAATTCAGTTTTCAAACGAGCCTGACAGGGTATATCGAGCAAAAGTTCACGACGCAATCGACTTTGACAGGCTTTTGAGATTCAGAACAGCAGATGTGAAGTTCTACACACAGCCGTTCAAGTATTCAGCAACCGAAAGAACAAAAAAACTTGACGTTGCAGGACAATCGACCGCCGAAATCAGAAATGCAGGGAATTACTTCTCGAAGCCGATAATCACGTTGACAGGAACGGGGACGATTAACATCAGCGTGAACGGTGTGCAGAAATGCGTTCTGACGTTGGGAACGAGCGAAAGCATTACACTTGACGCAGACAAACAAGAAGCATACTTCGACGGAGCGTTGAAGAACAGAAAAATGGACGGCGAGTTTATCACGCTTGAAACGGGCAAAAACACGATAACGTGGACGGGCGACCTGTCAAAAATCGAAATCACGCATTATAGCCGTTGGATATAAGGGGGAACTATGGAAAAACTTTTGAACAAATTCAAAATCGCCTTTACAAAGGGCGACACATACGCTCTTGCGGTTAAAATCAAAAACATAACGGACGACCTGAACTCGGCATATTTCACAGTCAAGGAAAATCCCGAAGACGAACCGCTGATTCAGAAATCGCTCGGATCAGGCATTGAAAAAAAAGACGATAGAGCATACAAGAACGAAAAGACTTATAAAATACAGTTGCAGAGCGAAGACACGGCGAATTTAGAGCCGTTAGTGCAATACCTGTATGATTTTAGGGTTGCAATCGGAAACGTCGTAAAAACGCTTATAAGCGGTGTATTCGTAGTAAATCACAGCATATCGGAAGTCAGTACGACGATAACATCAACGCTTGAAGTCGCAATCGAAGACACCGTCGAAAGTGAACTATCCACCACCGCACCGACAAGCGGAATCGAATACGAGCAAGACCCTGTCGCCTGCGCTAAAATTGGCGATTTGACGAAACTCAACACAACGGCAAAGGAAACAATCGTCAAGGCAATCAACGAAGCGGTTGCGAAGAACACAGCCACGCAAGGACAAGTTACAAAGATACTCAACGGAACGACACCCGTGCCAAAAGCAACGGACGCAACGAACGCCGTAAATGCAGAAAATGCAACGAACGCAACGAACGCCGTAAATGCAGAAAATGCAACGAACGCAACGAACGCAACTAACGCAACGAACGCGGAAAATACGGACTTTACAAATGCAACGTCCGCTTATTTTACTCCCTCTTATAAGTTAGAATTAGAGGCAAACGCGTTTTATTTAATAACCATATATGAAGCCGTGGTTTTTGTAAGAGCGCAAGATAATTGTAAGAGCTCGTTGTTTATTGACCCGTTAAACACGGGCAGCAATGGTCAATATGTGTTTGTTGAAGTAATAGCAAATACAGACGGCACATATAGTTTCAAATTAAAAAACTCGGTAACACTCGCAGAAATTGATGGCGGTGGATATTACCGCAAAATAAGATAAATGAGGGCGGCGGATATTACCGCAAAATCCGTTAAAAGATTTAAAGGAGCAGGAGCGAAACAATGATTAAAATATTCAACGCAGACGAAAGAACATTCACGAATAACGGCGAGAAAATCTTAAAACCTTTGAAAGCGGTCATCTTGAAAGAGGACAACGGCGACTATGAACTTGAACTCGAAACACGCATTGAAGATAAGGACTATATCGTCAACGATAAAATCATCGTGTGCGACACTCCGTGGGGCGAGCAGGGGTTCAGGGTTTACAATCCGCAGAAGAAGAATAACAAAATCACTTGCACTTGCAGACATCTATTCTATGACACGGCAAGTTATTTGATTGCAGACGCTTACGTCGTGGACAAGAACTGCAACGACGCACTCGACCACTTGAACAACGCCTGCGACGCTGTAACGCCGTTTACGACGCTTTCAGACATACAGCAGATAAATTCTGCGAGGATAGTGCGAAAGTCGCTTGAAGAAGCAATCAGCGTCGTTTTGGAGCGTTGGGGCGGTCATTTGGTAAGGGACAACTTCAACATCGAAATCCGCAACACAATCGGGCAGGATAAAGGCGTTACTTTGCGATACGGCAAAAATATTCAGGACATACAAGTCAAAGAAGATTGGAGCAACGTTGTGACGAAACTGTTGCCCGTAGGAAAAGACGGTTTGTTGCTTGACGATAAATATATCACGACAAGCGATTTAAGCCCGTCAGAGCCAAATTACGGGCTTTTGTATGATAAGCCATACACAAAGACAGTAACATTCGAGCAAGACGTGTCAGAGGACGAATACAAGGGCGAGGACGGCGAACTCGATGAAGAAGCATACAACACCGCTTTGATTGACGATTTAAGGACGCAAGTAATCGCATATATCCGTGAGAACTGCGTGCCGAAAATCAATTACAGCGTAAAGGCGAATATCGACAACGTCACAGACGTGGGCGACATAATCGAAGTTTACGACGAAAGGCTCAATATAAACCTTATGACAAGCGTCATATCGGTAAAATGGGACTGCATTCAAAAGAGATACACAGAAGTCAACTTCGGAAACTTTTCAAGCAAGTTGAAAAACCTTATCACCGAAACGACGACGGCGACGAAAAAGGAAGTCAAGGACACCGTGACAAACGAAGTTGTGCCACAGGTCGAAGTCAAATTGCAGGAAGCGTTCAACAACATATGGGGCGCACTTGATAAGAGTTATGTCATTTACGACGGCGACCAAATACTTGTGGTTGACGCACTGCCGAAAGAAGAGGCGAAAAACTGTATCAGGATAAACAGCGCAGGCATTGCATTCGGAAAGAACGGAATCAACGGAGCATTTACATCGGCGTGGATGATAGACGGAACGTTGAATATGCAGTCAATCAACGTTATCAATCTTGTTGCGGATATGATAAAAGGCGGAACGCTGAAACTTGGCAACGTGTCGGCACAGCAAGGCAGGCTCGAACTTTACGACGAAGCAAACAAGTTAATCGGCGAGATGAACGCAAACGGCTTGACGATGTACGCAAAAGACGGAAGTTATCTCAGAATCAATAACGAAGTCGGATTCGCAGGATATAACAAGAACGGCGAAAAAATCTACTGGGCAGACGGCGAAATCTTCGCAACAAAGAAGTTTGTCGCAAACGATGAAGTTACAATCGGCGGAATGATGAGAATTCTGCCTATAAAGACGGGAACAAACAACGGAATCGGCTTTGTGGAAGTTTACATGGGCAATTAAAGGGGGTTGAACAATGTCACTATCAGGAACAATATCGGGAGCGTATAGAGGATATACACTCCAAACGTCGTGGACGGCAAGTCAGAACACGGCGGGCAATTATAGCGACATAACCTGCACGCACAAACTTATATGCGCAAGCACTTATGCCCTTTATATTGACGGCAGAACGAACTCCTGCACCGCAGACGGCACGACAAAGAATTTTACAAGCCCTGCAATCAGCACGGGGGGCGGAACGACAATCACGCTCGGAACGACGACGCACAGGGTTTATCACAACGGCGACGGCACAAAGACGTTCACATTGACGACCGTGTTCAATATGCAGGCGGACATCGTCGGCACTTGGGTGTCAAGCATAACCGCAACGGGAACAATCACGCTGAACACGATCCCACGACAGGCGCAAATCACAGGAGCGAACAACTTCAACGACGAACAAAATCCGTATTTCACATATACGAACGCTGGCGGATTCCAACTGTCCGCATATTTGAGATTTGCCGACAAGAGAATTGACCGTTCAGGACTTGGAAACGCTACAAGTGGCGGTTACACATTCACGCTTACGGAAGCCGAAAGAAACACGCTCCGCAACGCAACTCCGAACAGCAACACGATGACTGTTATATACGGGGTTGCAACGGTTATAAGCGGAACAACCTACACGCACGAAGTCGCCAAAACGATGACGATTATCAACGGCACTCCGACCGCTCCGACATTGAGTTATGCGGACACAAACGCAACGACAACCGCAATCACGGGAAACAATCAAAGGATAATCCGAAATAAATCAATCCTGACAGCGTCAGTCGGCACAGGAACGGCGAAAAAGGGTGCGACAATAAAATCATACAGCACGACCCTGAACGGCGTTACAAAGGCAGGGAACGGCTCTCTTAACTTTGGCACGATAAACCTTGCGACCAACGGCGAACTCGTAACAACGATAACGGACAGCAGGGGAAACACGGCGACCGTTAAAAAGACGGTTATCGTTGATGATTGGAGCATACCGACGGCAAGCGTTCAACTCTACCGCATAAACAACTATGAAACGTCAAGCAGATTAAAGGTTGACGCAACATATTCAAGCCTGAACGGAAAAAACACGATAACGTGTCAATATTGCTACAAGAAGACCACCGAAAGCAACTATTCAAGTTGGATAACGATTGCGAACAATACGCTGATCACGTTGAACCTTGACAACAGCGCAGACTTCAATGTCAAGATAAGAATTCAGGACAAGTTGTCGGGGTGGATAGAAGCGTCGCAGATATTGCCAAAGGGCGTGCCGATATTCTTCATCGACGTTGACAAACACAGCGTCGGCGTGAATTGCCTGCCCGATTTTGCAAACTCATTTGAAGTTGACGGCAGAATATCCTGCACGGGAGCATTCAGCGCAGGTGGTGACGGAATAATCGTCGGCAATCTATTTGCAAAAGGGGCAAAGGTTGTTGACCGTGGAAGCAACAGCAACGGCACATATATAAAATTCTACGACGGCACAATGATATGCACAAAGCGATTTTCTTATACGGACTACGCAATAATAAATGCGTGGGGAAGTATGTTTGACGGAGCGTTGCTTCAACTCGGCGATTTCCCCGTTGCGTTTATCGAAAAGCCGTTTATAAGCGCAACGCACACAGGAGCGTCGTCGGCATTTATTGAGGGAATAAGAGATACAAGTGCGTCGAATTGGGGAAGCTGCTGGCTTGCAAGACCCGAATCAACAACTATGTCAGGAACGATTGACCTTATAGCAATAGGTCGTTGGAAGTAAGGTGGGAAAATGGAAGAAAAAGAAATGGAACACAGATTAACCGAAGTCGAAGAAAGGGCAAAGAGCAACACAAAACGCCTTGACAAACTCGAAAAAGTCACGGAAGCGATACACGAGATGTCCAACACTATGGTTCATCTTGTGGAGCAGACCAAAAACACCAGCGAGAACGTGGAAGAACTCAAAGACAAAGTAGACCGTATCGAGAAAGAGCCTGCCGAAAACTTAAAGGCAATAAAAAAGACGATAATTACTTGTATAATTACCGCCGTAGTTAGTGCGATAGTCGGTGCTTTAATCGGGTTAATCTTTTAAGGAAAGGGAAGCAATCACGCTTCCTTTTTCTTTTTAATTTTTAAGAAGTACAATATACTAATATACTGTAAATTATGTTAGACTAAAAGAACAACAACGATTATTCTTAGAAGAACAGATTAGAGCAAGAATTATTGTTTTTTAGATATAAAAAGCCCTGCCGAAGCAGAGCAAAAACGATTATTCTCGTCGAACGAGTTGTCGCATATTCATATTACTTCAAGTTGCCAAAGTATCGGAAAACGCTCGTCCATTTCCACTTTGACAGCCCATAACCGAGCCAAGCCACCTGTACCCGTTGTTTAAGGTCAGCCGTTCCACTCCCTGACCTGACGATAAAGAACGTTTGAAGTGCCGTTCTTGTACCGAAACAATTTTCTGCATAGGCTTGCTTATACCCGACAGTTTAACGAGTTGTCGCACGCTCGTAAGACAATATGCACAAAAGCGGAAGAAACAACCGCAAATGCGTTTTTGATAGGTAAAAAATAAACAGTAATCAACGAACTACAAATGAATATGCAGTTATATGATTACCGTTGATGTTTTACATCATAGCATAAAAATTTTATACATTCAAGTAAAAATTATATTTTTAGATATATTTTTAACTGCATGTCATCAATGTTGCTATTCCAACGATTATTCCGTTTCGTTTTTGAATATTCAATTTTTTCAATAAAGGACTTCAACAAGTCGTTTTTTTCTTGCGCATTTAAGTCCCAATAAGCGTCAAGACATTTTTCAAGTATCGGAATTGCTTTTCGAGCCTTTTCCTGCTCATCGGAGAACGACGCTTCGAGTGACGATATTTGACCCTGTAATGCCGTTTTATCGGCTTCAAGGATATTCACACGGGAAAGGTATTTGTCCTTTGAATAAACACCAAGTTCGAGCATTTCGCACGCCTTATTTATCATACTATCTTTTTTTGCAACTTCCTTGCGGAGCAGGGCGAGTTCGTGTTCTTTCCGTTTGTTTTGTTTTTCTATTTCGTCGCCGTAATTTTCAAGAAAATAATTGAAGTTTTTCAATTCCGTTTTCAGTTCGTCGATTATGCGTTTTTCGACTACATCAAAATACGAAAGCACCGTCGGACAGTTCGGCTTCAAACAACGGAAGTATTCGTTGACCTTTTGCATTGTCGCACCGCAGGAGGAGCATTTGACAAGCGACGCAAGCGGATTCTTCAATTCACTCCCACGCTTCAATTTGTGCGACGAGATAGCAAGTTTATCCTGCGCCTTTTGGAACGTTTCTTCGTCGATAATAGCGTCGTGCTTCCCGACATAGCACTCCTGCGTTCTTCGGCTTCGTGAGTTGTAATTGATATAACCGAGATAACATTTATTCTTCAATAGGTTTTTCAAAACAACGCTGTTCCACTCGTTTATTTTTTGCGGTTTTATACCGTTTTTATTCAGGTAATGGCGCAGGTCGGCAAGCGAATAATCTTCATAAACAAACTTATTGAAAATCATTTGAACGATAGGCGTTTCAGCATTTGGGACTAACACAAAGCCTTTGTCGCCCCTGACTTTGCCGAAGCCATAAGGCAAGCTTGCGCCGATATAGTATCCTTCCTTTTGCGCCTGCTTTCTCCCACGCATAAGACGACGCTTGATTGTCTTATATTCACGACGGGACATAAAAAGACCGAACTCGAAAAATTCTTCGTCGATTTCATCTTCACGGGAAAGGTCGTAAACCTTTTGCAAAGTATAAATCAAGGTATTTGCAGATTTGAACGTTTCTGAAACTTCAACCTGATCTATTTGATTGCCACGGGAGAGCCTTTCAAGTTCAATAACCGCCACGCCGTCAAAATGCCCGTCTGCGACTTCTGCGAGCATTGCGCGGGCTTGCGGTCGGGAGTCTAAACTTTCACCCGATACAACCTCTTTGAACGTCTTTACTATTTTAAGCCCGTTGTTGCGGCAATAGTCCGTCAACATTCTTTCGTGCCTTGCAAGCGTCGTTTCTCGGCTTTCCGTTTCTTCTTCTCTACTCTTTCGGAGGTATAACGCCACGTTTGATAATTTCATCTGTCGTCCTCCCTCTGTTTGCTTTCAAGAACCCCGCATAAAATCGTATCAATTCCAATTCCGCAAAGGTAAATTCGTTCAAATCGAAAGTATACGACTTTTCGGGTGCGCCGTTTACAAGTTCCTCAATCGTGCAATTAAAGAACTTTGCCAACTTCAAAAGCGTCTGCAAACTGATATTTTCACAAGAACGATTCCACCACGAATTGACCGTTGACGCGGATATATTGCAGGCGCGGGCAAGTTCCGAACGATTGATATTATAAACGTGCATAAGCCTTTCAACGTTTTGTAAAAAGTTCATATCAGTACACCACCTTTCAAAGGATATTATACCCGCGCAAAAAAAATTTTACAATATTTCAAAAAATTTTTTGAAAAGTCTGCAAAAACGTTTGACAAAAATTGTAAAAGGATTATAATTTAGACAAAAGCGCGAACGACAAACACAAAAGCGCAAAAGGAGGTAAATGCGGTGAAAGTGATTGATAAACCTTATCAGAATTTAAGAGCGGCAATGACGCTTGCAAGGCTTGATACGGCGGGGCTTGCAAAGGCTGTCGGTATGAATTACTATACGTTGACTTTCAAATTGAGAAATAAAACGTCGTGGACTATCGAAGATATGCGAGCGGTGCAAGAATGTATCAACAAAGCGACGGGCGAAAATTATTCGCTTGACTATCTCTTTACGGAGTAAACGGGGAGGGGCAACAATGGTAATAAGACAACAACCGACGGAAGCAACGATAAAAGCGTTATACGATACGCTTAACCGCATATTCAACGGGCGCGATGATTGTTTCCAAAATGGGAGTAAAAAATGAAACAAAAGCAAGTTGAAAAGACAGTAAAAGCAATCTTAACGGAACGCCCGCAGACGAGGAACGACGACCACTGTTTATATTATCAATATGTTTGTCAGAACGGCAGAACCGACGGAATTCCGTTCGCCACAGCATTTTTATATTATAAACTTTATGGCTTGCCGTCGTTTGAAAGCGTAGGTAGGGCGCGCCGTAGGGTGCAACAGAAATGCCCCGAACTTCGGGGCGACAAGGGAACGCAAACCGCAAGGGAAAATTTAGAAAAAGAATATCACGATTATTATTCGGAGGAGTAAAATGGATATCAATGATTGCATAGAGAAAAACTATTTCAAAGCATTGAACGCAATCAATGTAAACGACAAGACGGAGCAGAAAAACGGGCTTACTTATCTCTCGTGGGCGTGGGCGTGGGGCGAAATCAAAAAGATACACCCCGACGCAAATTACACGGTTTACGAAAACCCGCAAGGGTGGAACTACTTCACGGACGGGCGCACCTGTTGGGTAAAAACGGGCGTAACGGTAAACGGCATTGAACATATCGAATACTTGCCCGTTATGGACTACAAAAACAAGTCGATACCGTTTGAGAGCGTAACAAGTTTTGACATAAACAAAGCAATTCAAAGAAGTTTAACGAAAGCGTGCGCTCGCCACGGGTTGGGGCTTTACATTTACGCGGGCGAAGATTTGCCCAAAGATGAACAAGCCGACACGGGAAATAAAACGGCGCAGAGCGGCACACAGCCCGCCAAAACCGCAAGCCCGAAGCAAATCGAAATACTTTCCAAAGCCTACACGGACGACAATCTCACGAAACTTTTACAAGTAAACAACATCACGAAAATCGAGGACTTGCCGCAGACGAAAGCGAGCGAGTTAATCACGAAGTTATACGCAAAGAAAGGGGAATAACCTATGAACGATATAATCAGAATCGAGAACGGGCAACTCGCGGTGCAGACGATAGAATATATCCGCGCAACCGAAGCCCGTATGAAGAAAGAAAAAGAAGAATACGACGCATTCAAAGCGGAACTCTTACAGGCAATGGAGCAGAACGGCGTAGTCAAGATTGACACCGACGAAGTGCTTATCAATTACGTTGCGGCGACCAACCGCGAAACATTCGACAGTAAAGCGTTTAAGGACGATTTCCCCGACCTTTACGACAATTACGTTAAAATATCAGCGGTCAAACCGAGCGTGAGAATTAAGGTAAAATGATAAAAACATACGAGTACGAAAACTACACGCTCGAATTTGATGACGAAGCGCACCGCTATATCGTGAACGGGATAATAACGCCGAGTGTTTCAAAGTTGCTGAGCCTTAAATTCGACGATTATCCCAACGTTCCGAAAGCGGTGTTGCAAGCCGCCGCCGACCGTGGTGCTGAAATGCACAAAGCAATCGAAGTGTACGAGAAAACGGGCAAAGAAAGCGACTTGCAAGAGTTCCGCAATTATCTATTCTTAAAAAAGCATTTTAAGATTGAAAACGTAGAAAACGAATTGCCCGTTGCGTACTTCGAGGACGGCTTGCCGATATTCGCGGGAACAATCGACCAAGTATGCAGAATCAACGGTGTACTCGCTATAAACGATTTTAAGCGCGTATCTGCGCCGAATAAAGAGAAAATCGCGTATCAAATAAATTTATATCGCCTTGCGTATAATCAGACGTTCGGCGTAGAAGTAAAAGCATTATCGTTTATGCAGTTACGGGAAAGCGTAAGAAAAATTACGCAACTACCGATAAACGAAGAAGTAATAAAAGCATTTTTAGCGGAGGTAAAAGAAAATGTTTGAAGAAGAATTGAAAATATCAAAATTAATGCTCGACCTTGTAAAAGAAGAATTGCAAGCAAGAATCGACGCAAAAAGTATCAAGCCCGAAGAAATGCCGTTATACGGCAAAGTCGTCGAAAAGTGCGAAAACAGCGTCAGATATTACGAAGAAATTGTCGCAAGGTGCAAAAAGGAGGACTAAAATGCAAAGATTTATTTGTGTCGGCAACCTTTCCAAAGACCCCGAAACGGGGGCAACACCGAATGGCGTATCCGTTTGCAAGTTATCGATCGCGATAAACCGCGACTTTGCCAAAGAGGACGGAACGCGCGACGTTGACTTTTTCAACGTTGTTGTATGGCGCGGATTAGCCGAGAATTGCGGCAAATACCTTAAAAAGGGTAGCAAGGTAGCGATAGTCGGCAAATTGCAAAACAGGTCATACGAGGCGAATGACGGCGCGAAACGTTACGTCACGGAGATAATCGCGGAGCAGGTCGAGTTCTTAACGACGAAACAATCGGAAGAGCCGAAAAAGCCTGCCGAGCGTGAACTGACGCAGGAAGAAATGGGCGATTTGCCGTTTTGAGGTGGCGTAAATGATAGGTAATGCGGAAGCGATAATTCAATATTTGTTTCAGCAAGACCGCGAAAAGGTGTTTGAAGTGAGGGAGTACAAACAAAAACGCTCCCTCACGCAGAACGCCTATTTCTACGTACTCTGTAACGAAATAGGAAACGCGCTTAAAATCAGCAAAGACGAAGTGCATTTGCGAATGTTAAAAGAATACGGACAAAGCGAAGTGTTTTCTATTCGTTCAGATATAGACGTATCGCGGTACTTGAAATATTATGAGGAAATCGGGCGCGGGAAAGTAAACGGGAAAGAGTTCACGCACTACCGCGTTTTTAAAGGTTCGTCCGAAATGGACAGTTTAGAGATGTCTATTCTTATCAATGGTACGGTTTCGGAAGCGGAGCAGTTGGGTATTCCGACACTCACACCCGCCGAAATAGCGAGGTTAAAGCCTTGACATTATAGGAGAACGACAATGAAGTCAATAATTCAAGGTGATAGCGAAAATAAGTGCTATATCTGCGGACGGTACGGGTGGATAGAAAAACACCATATTTTCAACGGCACGGCAAATCGGAAGAAGTCGGAGAAGTATGGGCTGACGGTTCACATTTGCCATTTTTGCCACAACGAGCCGCCGAATGGGGTGCATTTTAATCAAAAAGCGGACGAGCGATTGAAGCAGATCGGGCAAAGTGCGGCGATGAAAGAGTACGGTTGGACGGTTGACGAGTTCCGAAAGATTTTCGGCAAATCATTTTTATAAGCCCCGAAATCGCCACGTAGCGGCACGAAATGCGGCAAGTAATAAAATACCCGCAGGAAACAGGAACGGGGCGCATACGGGCAAAGGAGCGCAAGAAATGAGCAAAAGCAGAGCAAACGAGTTATTGCAAACATTACATAGTAAAATGACCGCAAGATTTGCAGGGAAAGACAAAGAATTTTGCGCGAACAACGCATACGACTTATGCCGCGAAATTATAAAGGAGGTAGACAGTGAGCAAATACAGAGCGAAGAAAGCGAGCGTTGACGGAATAGAGTTCGACAGCCGCAAAGAAGCAAACAGGTATTGCGAGTTGAAACTCTTACAGCGTGCGGGGAAGATACAAAACCTTGAATTGCAAAAGGCTTTTGAACTGATTCCCGCACAACGTGAACGAATAATAAACCCGAAGAACGGGGAAGTCAAAAAAGGCAAAGTGATAGAAAGAGCCGTGACTTATGTCGCGGATTTTGTCTATACGGAAAAAGGCAAACTTGTAGTTGAGGACACAAAAGGCGTAAAAACGAAAGATTATATAATTAAACGGAAGTTAATGTTATTTCGGCACGGCATAAAAATCCGTGAGGTATAACACATTTTGTGAAATTTGTCAAATAGACCGCTCAAACGCTTGACATTACAGGATTTGCGGGTTTATAATACGGGCGTAATCGGTATTCGGTGAGTGGCTACATCGCGTATCGCAAACTGAATATCGGTGTGAAAACCGTCTTAACTACCTGTTAGCCACATAAGGGAATGTTAGGACGGTTTTTTATTACTAAAAGGAGATTGCCTATGGCAGAATATAATAAACAAAGGTATTACTGGATAAAACTTACCGACCATTTTTTGACGAGCGACACGGTGGACTTTTTGCTTTCACAAAAGAATGGCGCAAACTATGTTGTTTTGTATCAAATGCTTTGCTTGAAATCGGTAAACTCAAACGGTTTACTCGCAAGGCAAATCGGTGAAATCATTGTCCCATACGATGTTGAAAAGATACAAAGAGATTGCAAACATTTTGATATTGACACCGTTCGGGTGGCTTTGGAACTCTACAAAAAACTCGGACTTGTATATGAACAACAAGACGGAATATTACAGATTACGGATTTTGACAGGCTTGTCGGAAGTCAAACAATTTCCGCCGAAAAGAAGCAAATTCAAATCGCAAATAGGCAAGGTGGAAAACAAGGTGGAACAAAGGTGGAAAAATTTCCACCAGAGATAAAGATATTAAGAGATAAAGAGATAGATATAGAAGAAAAAAATATTATAAAAAAAGAAAATCCTAAAATTCAACAAGAATTTGAAGAAGTATGGAAACTTTATCCCCGCAAAGAAGATAAGAAAAAGGCATTTTTGGCTTATAAAACAGCGAGAAAAAAAGCGAGTTTTGACGAAATAAAAAAGGGCGTTGAAACTTACAGCAATCATATTAAGGCTTGCAACACCGATAAATGCTACATAAAACTCGGAGCGACGTACTTCAACGGCGAGTGTTGGGCGAACAATTACGAGCAACGAACGAAGAACGGCAAGGCGAACTTCACCGAGCGGGAGTACACCAAAGAACAACTCGACAGCATATCAGGGCGAGTGCCGAACATTGAAGATTATGAGTTATAAGGAGGGGAACAATGACGAATCCTAAAAAAATATTCATTTTGTCAAAGGAACTCGAACGCAACGAAAAGGCTATAAAGGATATGCGTCGATTACGCGTTTCAAACGACTTAAAGAACGCATATAAGCGTTTAATCGAGGAGCAGTCAAAAGAACTTATACAGGCGAAAATCGCGGCTGAAAAGGAAATCAACGAGATACCCGACGAAACGGCAAGACTTATCGCAAAAATGCGTTATATAGATTTGAAGTCGTGGGGCGAAATCGGAAAAGAACTACACTACGACGCAACGTGGGCATATAGACTATTAAAGAAACACACGAACGGCGGTATATCCGACGAAAAGGAGTAAATATGATTTATACGGTTTTCATCAATGGACGGCAAAAGGACTATTCGGACAGGCGCAAAGCCTATGCAATAGCCCGTTTATACGGGGCGGTAGTATTTGCCCGCGAAAGGTACATAACGACGCTTAAAGAGGCTTTGAGAGGTTAAAACAATGAAATTACACAATTTGAAAATCAAAGAGGAATATGCAACCGCAAAGTTGTACGGCAATAAAATGTTTGAAATCCGCAAAAATGATCGGGATTTTAAGGTGGGCGACATTGTGCGTTATTCGGTCGTTTATCCAAACGGTAAAAAACCCTCTCTTATATACCACGCAATTGAGGATAAATTGTTTGTAATTACATACATAACCGATTTTGAGCAAAAAAACGGGTTTGTTGTTTTCGGCGAAAAGGAAATCGAAAAATGAAAACGAAACGAAGCAAAGCCTGCGACATTCCGCAGGTGGTAAAACAGAAAGTGTGGGAGCGTGACGGCGCAAGGTGCATTATTTGCGGAAATCCGACGGCAATGCCAAACGCACATTACATCAGCAGGGCGCACGGCGGTTTGGGGATTGAGCAGAATATCGTTACATTGTGCCATAATTGCCACCACGCTTATGATAACACACCGCAACGCCCGTTATACCGAGAGTACATCAAGAACTATTTACGGGGCATATACGGCGCAGAGTGGGACGAGGAACAACTCGTTTACAATAAATTTGCGCAAAAGTAGAAAAAAACAGCACAAAAGAGTTGACTATGCTGTAAATATATGGTAATTTGTAAGAGCCTATAAGGTGTGACAGACTTTGCAGGCGAAAAGAATATCAGAGCCAATACCCGTTTATGGGAGCGAAAAGGTGCTGTCACCGCCGAAGTAACTCCCGTGAGCGGTTATTTTATTTTAGGACACTTTTTTATTAAAAGCCGAAAAAGGATTGAATATGCCGAATTGGGCTGAGGGCGTATTGAAAGTACGCGGAAAAAAAGAAAAGATTTTGGAGTTTTTGAAAAACGGAATTGCATATTGCGATTATAGACTTGAAATTAAAGACGGCGAAATTACAAGGGACGACGAAATCACATTTGACGACTTCAAGTGGGAAGCACCCGACAACAGATTAGGCGGGTAATTATGGCAAACGAATTTAGAGTACATAAAAGCGGTGAATTTACCGTTATGAGCAACTACCACTTACGGGACAAAGGAATGTCGTTAAAAGCAAAAGGGATTTTGTCGATAATGCTTTCATTGCCGCCTGAATGGGATTACTCAGTCGCAGGGCTGAGGGCGTTATCAAAAGACGGGAAAGACGGGACAACCGCCGCATTGGTTGAGTTGGAAACGCTCGGATATTTGAAAAGGTCGCAAGCCACCGATAAACAAGGTAGATTCAAAGGCTATAATTACGACATATACGAGAAACCGTTGACGGAAAAACCGTTGACGGAAAATCCGCCGACGGATAAACCGCCACAATATAATATTAAAGAATCTAATAATAAAGAATTTAATATTAAAGATATAATAAATTACCTGAATTCGGCAATCGGAACGAAATATCGCTATCAATCGAAAGCAACTCAGCGACTTATAAATGCACGACTTAACGAGGGTTACACGCTTGAAGACTTCAAGACCGTAATTGACAAGAAAGCGAAAGAGTGGAAAGGTACGGAAAAGGGGCAGTATTTGCGCCCTGAAACGCTTTTCGGGACAAAGTTTGAAAGTTACCTGAACGCACCGCAAAAGAGCCGTAAAACGGCGCAGGGGGCGAACTTCACGGAACGTGAATACACAAAGGAACAACTTGACGGCATTTTTGATAAAGTTCCCGACATTGAGGACTACGACATATAAAGGGTGGGTGTTATGACAGAAAAGGATTTGAAAAGCATAAAATTTTTAAAACTTGAAATCAAAAGAACTGACAAGGCGTTATGTCAGATAGCCACGGACAAAAGCGAAGCGGAATACAGGGAATTACTTGCGCAGACACGAGATAAATTGCTCCGTCAAAAGTGCGAACTTGAAAAGGTAATAAACGAAATCGACGACGCTGAAATCAGGCTGATATTGAAGTTAAAATTCGTTGACTTATGGAGTTGGAACAGGGTCGCACTGGAAATGAGTTATGACCGTTCAACGGTTTATAAGAAATATAAAAAATTTATAGGAGAGAAGCAATGAACAATTCAAGACCAACCCAATGTGATCGCATTAAAAAGTACATCGAGGACTTCGGAAGCATAACGACGCTCGAAGCGTTCACGGAACTCGGCGTTGTAAGGCTCGGAGCAAGAATCAGCGAGATGAGGGCGGACGGCGTTCCGATAGAGGACAAGCCCGAAACCGTTACAAACAGATACGGCGAAAAGTGCCATATAAAAAGATACTTCATCGGAGAGGAGAAATGAGCAAGTCAAACGCACACATTTTACTGCAAAAATTGGTTTCAGGGTTGAACAAAAATTGGAGCGGAAAAGGCACAATAACGTCAAAGAAAGCGTATGAAATGTGCAAAGAAATCGTAAAGGAGTATGAGGAAGATGAACAACAACAGGTGCTTGTTCTGCAACAAGATAATTCCAGAGGGCAGGCAGGTTTGCCCGACGTGCGAAAAGGCATTGACGGCAATCAGGAGCATAACGCCTGAAAACGAAGTTTGCCGAAACTGCGATAAGACGTGCAAGGGCGATAAATGCAAACGCATTAAAGAGTACATAAAGGCACTAAAAAGCGGAGCGGGGCGAAGTTTCACAAAAAACAACAATTTTTGAAAGTAAAATAATAGTAAATAAAGGGGGTGGAGCAATGGAAATTATTTGTGTTCCGATAATTGTATCAATAACATACATTCTCATCGAGATTTACAAGAAGTTTATTGCAAAGGGACGAGAAAAGTGGCTTGCGGTTATTCCGATTATTTCGTTGGTTTTGGGCGGACTTCTCGGAATAGCGATATTCTATGTTGAGCCGTCAATCATCGTGGCAAATACGTGGTATTACGCTTTAATCGTCGGCGCAGTAAGCGGACTTTCAGCGACAGGTGGAAATCAGATATTCAAACAGTTGAAGAAAATCGGCATTGAAGTAAAAGGCACGGAAGCAGTCGAAGAAAAGAAAGGCGATGACGGTGAATAAAATTCTTCGAACCTGTCCACGTTGCGGTGGCTTGCACCCGTTGGGTGAAAGGTGCTACAAGAACAGCCGAAATTACTATCAGCACGACACTGAAATCCGAAAGTTCAGGAACAGCGCAGAGTGGAGAAAAAAGGCGCAGGAAATCAAGGAGCGTGACAAATTCCTTTGTCAAATCTGCCTTAAAAACAACAGGTTTGTGTATAAGGATTTGAGCGTTCACCACATTCAGCCGATAGCAGAACAGCCTGCGTTAAGACTTGAAAACAGCAACCTTATAACAGTTTGTGAGCATTGTCACCAAGACTGCGAATGCGGAAAGATACCACGAGCAGAACAGCAGGCAATCGTTGACGAAATTATGAAAGCCTACTAAACGGGCTTTCAATATGAGCGGGAAAGGGGCATAACCGAGGCACTCCTGAATAACAGATAAGGTTATGGGCAGTTCGATTCTGCCACCGCTCACCAAAAGGAAGATATGATCTACAAAAAGAGAGGACGATTCGAGTTAGACATAAACTGCCTGCAAGGGATAGTGGACGATATTCTGAAACAGCCGAACAACAAAGACGTTAAAATCTCCATAAGGAAAAGCGACAACAAGAACTCAAAATCCTTGTATTTGTTTTTGTTTATTGACGACATAACGACGTGCCTGCGAATAAGCGACCACAGGTGCAAGGGAGAAGTTCGACAGATGATTGTTTGCGAAAGCACGGGCAAGGCGAACGTTTGTTACAAAATCGAAAGCGCAATAAAAGACCTGCGGTGGAAGAAACTATATCGAGCATTGGAGCGGTGAAAGAATGAATTATAAGACGATAAAAGCAATCGAGCAATCGAACAAAAAAGTGCTTTTGAAAGTCAATCCTGCATTGACAGAACAAAGCGGAATTTACATTCTGACAAGGGAAGAAAACGGGTTCAAATATGCGTATGTCGGGCAGGCAAAACATATCCTGTCAAGGCTCGCAGACCACTTAAAAGCAAGTAGCGGAATATTCACGAAAGACACTCAACACATAGATTTTAGCATAAGAAAGCACGGGCTGAGAACGTCGGAGAATCCGCACGGTTGGGAAATCGCAACGACGATATGCCCGATTGAAGACTTGAACGAAAAGGAACAAATGCTTATAAAGGCGTATGCAAACGCAGGGTGGCAGTTAAGGAACAAGACAGCAGGCGGACAGAGCGACGGAAAGTTCGAGATTGCAGAAACGAAGCCGAGAAAGGGCTACTATGACGGCATAAATCAGGGGTATGAAAAAGCCCGCAAAGAAGTGGCAAAGTTATTCGAGAAAAACCTGACTTATTCCATAAACGGAAAGGAAAATAAAAACAAGCAAAAAGCATACGAGAAATTCAGGGCTTTTATCGGTGGGGAAAATGAATGAAAAAATTATATGCGAAGTAATGCTCAAATCGTATAAATACCTTGAAGCAATGTGCGATCAGGTTGAAGCGAAAGCGATAATTTGTGCGTTGGGGTCAAGGAATAAAGACGTTTTCGAATGCGCTGAAAGGCTTATACAATTAAACAACGAGAAAATCACTTACTGCAATATAAAGGTGATAATCGACGAAGCGTTAAACAGTATCAGCAGGAGCGACGAATTAAAGGCGTATTATATAGACGGGGAGTTTTACAAAGATATTGCACAACGGGAGAAAATCACGGAACGGACGTTCTTTTACAGGCTTAAAAAGCAAAAGAAACTTTCATTTGAAGCGATACAAGAAAGATATGATACAGAATGCTTGTTTGAACTTGTACGAGGGAGCAGGTGGTTGTTTGACAGATACCACAAAGCCGTCAGACGGGCAGAGAACGAGGGAAAGGGCAAAGGCAAGGAAATGAACGACCAAAAGCCCAAAACGGCGCAGGTCGGCAAATAAGGCGACAAAACAAGGGGGCGGAGAAAAAAGGGAAGTTACAAAAGACTTATACACATAAGCAGGAAAGAAGAAAGACAAAAACACTCCCCCCCCTTACCCTTAAAAGTCTGTCTCTTATACACATCTGACGCTGCCGACGACTCCTT
>ERZ1026880.218-NODE-218-length-31735-cov-5.804293_pt1 | contig 31735 bp, 32 predicted proteins | sample MGYA00380170_ERZ1026880 | MGnify/ENA primary metagenome ERZ1026880 (study PRJEB33269, sample SAMEA4719806) | human gut metagenome | biome: human-associated habitat; feature: organic feature; material: feces | place: Cameroon | collected 2013-10 ...
CAGAACAACGGCGGTGCCGACTTCTGCGCCTGCAGCAATCCCGGCAACTGGTGCCTATCCATGTGCCTGCTCAACGTCCTGTGCAACAGTCTCTGTTGCAGCGGTGGGTACGGCGGCTATGGCGGGTACGGGTTCCGATGACCTTTTCTTTCAAACACACCAACGGCATGACTTTGGTCATGCCGTTTCATCGTTTTTTAATGGTTCCTTTATGGTTTCGCTGTTTCTTGCGTGATAGAATAAGACCATACCGAAGGATCGGAGGAAAGCGTTCCCAAGAAAAAACATCCTGATCCCCCTATAAAAGACGTTTTCTGGTGTCTCTCCCCTTTGTTTTGAAAACGCCGCTCGTCCACTTTCCTTTGCGCTCGGCACGTCCAATCCTTGGGTTCCTATTTTCGCAAATTCCATAAAGATTTTATGTGAGGAGGCAGCATCATGTTGAAGATCGCCCATCTGACCAAGACATTTGGAGAGAAAAAGGCCGTGGATGACCTGAGCTTGGAGATCGCTCCAGGCGAAATCTACGGTTTCATTGGCCACAACGGCGCAGGCAAGACCACCACATTGAAATCAGTGGTGGGCATCCAGCAGTTCGATGCAGGCGAGATCACCATCGGCGGTATCTCCCTAAAGAAAGATCCCCTGGCCTGCAAGCGGCAGCTGGCGTACATTCCGGACAATCCCGACCTGTACGACTTCATGACCGGCATCAAGTATCTCAACTTCATCGCCGACATCTTCGGGGTCAGTGCCAGCGACCGACAGGAACGCATCCGGAACTACGCCGACCTGTTCGAGCTGACCGATGACCTGGCTCAGCCCATCGCCGCCTATTCCCACGGCATGAAGCAGAAGCTGGCCATCCTCTCCGCCTGGATTCACACCCCAAAGCTCATCATTATGGACGAACCCTTCGTAGGACTGGATCCCAAGGCGTCCCACCTGCTCAAGGGCATGATGCGGGAGGTCTGTGACGGCGGCGGCGCCATTTTCTTCTCCACCCACGTCCTGGAGGTGGCGGAAAAGCTCTGTGACAAGGTGGCCATCATCAAGGCCGGCAAGCTCATCCGCTCCGGCACCATGGAAGAAGTCAAAGGTGACGACAGTCTGGAGGATGTGTTCCTGGAACTGGAGGGAGAATGATGGTCAAAACACTGCTGAAAAAGCAACTCGGCGAGATCTTCCGCACCTATTTCTATGATCCCAAGAAAAATAAACCTCGTTCCAAAGTCTCTACCATCCTCTTTCTCCTCCTCTTTGCCTTCCTCATGGTGGGCGTCCTGGGCGGGATGTTCGCCCTGCTCTCCTACGCCCTCTGCGGTACCTTTGTGGCGGTGGGCATGGGCTGGATGTACTTCTGCCTGATGGGGCTGCTGGCCATCCTGCTGGGAGCCTTTGGCAGCGTGTTCAACACCTATTCTGGGCTGTATCTGTCCAAGGACAACGACCTGCTCCTGTCCATGCCCATTCCGGTGCGCTCCATCATGGTCTCTCGGCTGTTGGGCGTCTACCTGATGGGGCTGATGTACTCGGCGGTGGTCATCTTGCCCGCCATCATCGTCTACTGGGTCACCGCCCCCCTAACTCCATCCATCGTCATCGGCTCCCTGCTCTTTGTGCTGCTGATCTCCGTCCTGGTTCTCATCCTCTCCTGCGTGCTGGGCTGGGTGGTGGCAAAGATCAGCCTGAAGCTAAAGCACAAGAGCTTTATGACGGCACTCATCGCCCTGGTTTGTCTGGGCGCCTATTACTTCTTTTATTTCAAAGCCCAGGCCATCCTCCAAGACCTGGTGGCCAATGCCCTGCTCTACGGCATTCATGTGAAGTCGGCCGCCTACCCACTGTACTTGTTCGGCCGATATGCGGAAGGCGACTGGACTGCCATCGCCGTGTTCACCCTGGCCACAGCCGCCCTCTTTGCTCTGCTGTGGTATGTGCTCTCCCGGAGCTTTTTGGGCATCGTCACCGCTACTGGCAAGGCCGTCCGGCGGGCATATCGTGAAAAGGCCGTCCAGCGCCAGAGTATCTCCCGTGCCCTGTTCGGCAAGGAGCTGGGACGGTTCACTGCCAGCGCCAACTATATGCTCAACTGCGGTCTAGGCACTCTGCTACTGCCGGTAGGCGGCATTGCTCTGCTGGTGAAGGGCAGTATGGCGGCAGAGCTGCTGGACGAACTCCTAGCCCGTCCCGGCTGCACTTCCCTTTTGCTTTGCACTGGGATCTGTATGGTGGCCGCTATGAATGATATGGCCGCTCCCTCTGTCTCTCTGGAGGGCAGAAACCTGTGGCTGGCGCAATCCCTGCCCATCCTGCCCTGGCAGGCGCTTCGAGCCAAGCTGTCCGTACAGCTGGCGCTGACTGGCATTCCAGCGCTGTTCTGCTGCGTCTGTCTCCAGATCGTCTGCCCCGCCTCTCCGGTGGAACGGGTGTTGCTGATGCTGGTGCCTCTGCTCTATGTCCTCCTGTCCGCCCTGTTTGGCCTGTTCCTGGGGGTCAAGATGCCCAACCTGACCTGGACGAATGAGCTGGTTCCCATCAAGCAGAGCGCTTCCGTGATGATCGCCCTGCTGGGCGGCTGGGCTTACGGCGTGGCGTTGGCGGGACTCTATCTGGCCTTCGCCTGGCGGCTGGGGCTGGCTCTCTACCTGACCCTTTTCGCTCTGGCGATGGTGATAGGCTGTGTAGTTCTGTACCGGTGGCTGAAAACCCGTGGGGCGGAGCTGTTCGCCAGCCTGTAACGAAAGCATTGCTCAATAAGATGACAAAAACACAGTGCGTTTGCACTGTGTTTTTGTGTTTCAATTCACACCTCTAATGATAACAGCAACTCTTTTATCATCTGGTTTGGGCGGAAAGAGGATTCTTTTTATCTGCCGCTTTTCTCCATTGATTATGATATCTTGTCCCACTTTCAGTTCGTTGTTACTGTCCACAACGCAAACAGTGCCCCATGAGGGATAAAAAAGTTCTGTTGATTCCAACTTAGTCCCCTATTTCAGCTTTGTTTTGAGGATGATTCCGCTGACTCACTCCCACTCGCTCCTGTCAGAAGTTTTCTAAACAGATTTGCTTATGGGATTTAGCACAGATTATTTGTATTGCTTTCATTATTCAGGTAGCACGGGCTATCTGATTTTTTGTTGCCATTTGGTTGCCACGATTATCTGGATTTATATGGCTTATATGGTTTGTTCTTTCGCAGTAGAATCGCATCTTGATCGTTTTCGGTTATATCCGAAATATGCCGGTAAATCAGTTGCTTTTTATGTATTCCATATTTGGGAAGCGGTTTGATTTGACCAGTACGCTCATTTACTACAGCAGGCATTAGCGTATACTCGTCATATTCATGATAGGCTTCTTTGAAGTAATTGAATGCTTGAAATTCATCACTGGGATTGGCTCGGATTATGCGGGAAACATTAAAAATCATAAGTTCGTTAAATCGTGATCCGTTTGCTTCTGCGCGCTTTACAGCTTCATCAATGTTGTTTCCTACTACCACATAATACCCAGCGGCTTCTCCTGGTACATCCCCCTCAACTAATGCAATTCGTATATCCTCATTCTTATCGTCTTTTCCGACAGTAGCAATCCAATCTTCAAAAATCTTAACTGCATACTTCTCATTGACAAATAGCAACAACAAGGTCGGTAATGGTAGATAGCCTAATACAAATCCGGCTCCGCGCCAGATTGCATTATTCCAAGAATCAATATCAATCATCGAAGTAACAAGTAAGGTTTTTCTTTGTTTTTCAGGCAGCGGCCTTAGCTTACCGAGTGCAGGCTTCTCCTTTGCTGTAACACCACGCAATCTCCAGTACAATTTATCAAATTTGGCTTCGTTGCTTACATTATAGTATGTGCTTCCCTGCAGCGGAGTCGGAATGTACTTTAAGTCATTTTCATCAAAAACAACAGGAATAAATTTTCTATTTACAGAATCAGACATATAAAGCTTCTGATATATTAGATTCCCTTCCCATTTTGCTCCGCGTCCCTTACCTTGATCGACCTTTTCGTATATTTTATCATAATATCCTTTAGACGCAACAACTATTACATAGTCCGCGTTGTTTATGCTTTTTTCCGTCCAACGAGGCCATCCTTCAGAAGGAGCTTCTTCATATTGATCCAAAATAGCATCAATACCCTCACTTCGCAATCTGTTGGAAAACGCAAGTACTTTATCTGCAAAAGCAATGTTATCTTGTGAATAACTTATAAACACTACCGGATTTTCGCGTTCTACCATCATGTCACCTCAATATACTCTTATTACGCTAAAATGTTATAACAGAACCGCTCTCTAATCCGTAAATTCAATGAATCGGCGGACAAGGGAGTTTGATATAGGATTACTTGAGCCATGTATATCTATCGTTGCATGGAATCAAACGCTTTAAATCACCCAAGCTTGTAATGATATTGCCCAGCTTTTGTCATTGTCTGTACTTTGAAATCCGCGTCATTCAGAGCGCTGATAATTAGAGACTTTTTGTACGGGACATGGAGTGTGGCAACCTTATACATATTATCACGAAATACGGGAAGCTTGTCCCATAAATCTGTTACTTGTTTTCGCATCCCGCTTGAACACCAAATATCTGTTTTTTCTTTAAAGTCTGGGTAAATGACAATGACAGGAAGCCCTTTTGTATTAATTCCATAATCGAGTTCTTCCCTTAGCGCCTTACTATTTTTCGTATTTGCACTCAGGAATAGAATAATGTTTTTTGATGCATTTAGCCTATCATGCAGCCGCTTTTTTAATGTTTCCCACTCGCTATCATCACGAACGTTGTATGTTTTCGCATGTGCATCGACAAATGGAAAGGTGCTATCAGCCCCCTTCCAAGCTCTGAGTTGATTATAATAGAGAAAATCAGGGGTAGCATTTGCACCCAAATTTGATGGATCGAAAGGTTCTGCAACATAAAATGCTGAATAATTTGCGGTTCTATTTGGCATATTTCTTACCTCCTTGAAATTGTGCGGAACATGTCTTTATATTCATATAATTGAATATCTCCAGAATTTCCGTATATTAAGATTTCAATTTTTGAATTAAACGCAACTCCGCTGCTATTGAGAGTACAAAGCATACACCTTAGCAAGGAGTCTTTGTATTTTGGACCATCATCAAATCTGACAATGCCTGCTCCAAGTAGAGGAAGTGAAATGTTGTTATTGGCATATACACGATTAATTTCTTTCCACATCTTCATAAGCATTAATTCATATTGCGCCATATTGGTGTGGACCTCATAATCTAAATTCAATTCTGCCATTGCAAGTAGTAGGTATGTATGATTATCAATACTACTATTGTACCGAATTACAGTACCAAGTGGAAAGTTGTAAAGACCATCTCGATTCTTTTTTAGACCAAGTCTAACTGCTTCAGCTTCAACAACTTTTTCAATGTCTTCTTTTTTGCCGTGTTCCAAAACCAACTGTCCATGCAAGGACTTCTTCGCAATTATTATATCATCTACCCTTGTGTCAAAGTGAGTATCACAGCCAATCACGCGGAAACCATCCGCTGCAAATATATCATTGCAATTAATAACAACATCTGTTTGACGGATGGATAAACTTACTGAGTTTTTAAATATCTTTCCGATAGCTACATAAGCAACAATGCATAACAGAAAAAAGGTAGCAATGACTATGCCAATTCGCAGCCAAATGCTTGCCCCATTCAAGTCACCTAACGAAACGCCAAGAATAGATAAAACTGTTGAAATCACTCCAACTAAACTTGCAGAAATAAAAATACTATCACGAACTCGCTTTGAAAGACTCGTATACCATTTGTGAATTCTACTCATAAGCATCCTCTATTTCCGCGGTCCTAAAAAACGATCTCCGTTCAAATGAATCATGTGATCTGGCATATCCGCAATCCAGACCTCTGTTTCCCATGCAAGAGATTCTGAGAATTGCTTGAATGTCTTGAAGTCCAAGAATGCCGTAACATATATCTTTCCAGATGTAACGCCAGTCGTCATTTCCTCGATTTCTTTGATACGCTTAGGCTCCATCGGTCCGACAGACGTAACTGACTCGATAAAGTACAGCCAATCCTTGTCTTCAGCGTAGAGAACAACATCGGGCATCTTGTCGTGCAACGTTATTTCAAAGCCCAAAGCACGGAGTTTGTCCACGTTCTTAACCAAGTCTTTCTCTGTGGTATCACCAACATACAGGCACTCGGAGTTGGGCGCGAAACGGGGCGCAAATTCCTCGATAATTGCTTTTTGCAGTTGGTTGTGCTTGCCCGGCGAAAATGTGAAGTCTTCACCATTGATTTTTACAGGCATTTTTCTCATTGTCCGTTTAGAGGTGTAGAGGTCAACAAGTGAGTCATGATTTTCCATAAAACGCGCCAAGCTTCTCTCCCAGTCCGCCGTGCCAAAGCTCTGAATCAAGTGCAGCATCTCATCCGTTAAGCGATACCGGTAATTAGGACTGTTGGTTGCCTTACCATTATCCTCAATGAATGCTGCATTTCTGAAGTGGTGCATGGCTTGTTTGCGGAAGGTTTCGCGGCTATTCTCTGCATAGGTTGTTCCGTAATTGCTGTTTGCGAACGCAATGACATCGTGAATCCGAATCCAATTATTTGCGGCAGAACCCCATGCCTGTTCTTCTGTTAGGTTAGCCATTGCAAGCAATACACAGCAACACATACCGTTTTGCTGTTTTGCTGGGACTTTTAGTGAACTCAAAATTTCTTTTGCTTCCTCTAATTTACTCATATATAGCTCCTCAAAATATTGTCACAAGTTGCTTCCGACATATCTCTAACACGAATCAGTTCTTTTCCCATCGCTTCAATCGTATTCATAGGGGGAACTGGCAAGGAATTAATCTCGGTGGAGTTCACTTGTGTAGATCCGTTCAAGATGCGATAGTAGTTGTCATACAACGTAGAATTGAATAGCACATAAAGCCCATAGACAACACACTCCGATAACTCGCGGAGTCCGCTGATAAAATTGATTTTATTCTGTGTGCTGATCTCCGCATATTCAGGATGCTTTTTTGCTAAGTACACACCACACTGCAGGCGGCGGTGTTCCTCTTTTGCTGTAAAACGCTTCACAAACAAGTAGTTGGTGTTCTCCTGTAGAAGTCCGCGTTGTTCAGTAACGATGTACTCATGCTCTTTTCCGACCGGAAATACTACCTTTCCATTCTGGATATGCTGTGAATAAAACAGTGGAACTGCATCGGTTTCGGCTGAATCACGCAATGCTTCACGATTCCGGAAATCAACCGTTAACCCTGTTTTCATTTTTAACCCAATGTCAGGAAGGGTATCTGTCCATCGGTTTAGTTCATTCAGAGTTTGGACTTCCTCAGTGTTCGTCACCAGATAGACATAGGACTCATCACCATTTACTACTGTAGAATAGGGAGCTTCAAAAACAGTTCGATTAGAGAAGTCAGCATTACTCTGTGTAGTCGTAATAGTAATTGTATTTGGCTTACTTTGCGTCTTCTTTGCTTTAATGATAATAGTTTCCTGTAAAACGCTTTCTTTCTCAAATACTTTATCCCTGCTGACAAATAGATGGATATGTTCTAATGTGCCTTCTTCAAAGAAACGTTTGCGGAATTGCTTAAAGTACGCACCGGATGTCCATGAGCGAGGGATGATATATACCATCTCTCCGTCCACCTTGAGATTGAACATGCTCATAGCCGCAAACAAAAAGTATAGGTTAGGCGCACCGTAACATACATCTGGCATTGCAGTTGCCTCTGGCGCATCTTTGGCAATTTTCATATAAGGCGGATTGCCAATAATCATATCGAACTTATCTATATCCAGACTTGCACCCAGCATACCATTGTACTCAAGCATTTGACTGAGAATGTAATTATCAGTTACAATTCTAAAAGAAACTTTTTTCGTTGTATGATTGCACACCCACTCCAAATTTGAACGCAACAAGTCCACAATGTTGGAATCATTTTCGTAGCAGACCAGCTCAATGGAATCAATCTCGGCGTTTGACTCCAATCGTTCAAGGAGTGCAACCGAAAGAATTCCTGAACCAGCACCTGGATCGAGGATGCTGAGAGAAGTGCGGCCTTCGGGAATCGAAAAAAGCCCAGCCATAAAAACGGCAGTTTCTTTGCTTGTGAAAAACTGCCCATATTTCTTCCTTTTGGACTTTGGCATGTGGTCAATGTACTCGACCGTAGCCGCACAAACATGGTCAATCATTTTCATCATTTATAAACTCCACTATGTCGCCAATGCCGCAATCTAATGCAGCGCAAATCTTATACAAACTCTCCATTGATATAGCTTCGTTTTTTCCCATCTTGGCAAGCACATTGAAGCTGATACCGGAGGCGTCTTTCAAATCCGTCCGGTTCATTTTCTTATCGATCAACAGCTTCCAGAGCTTATCGTAGGAAATAGGCATCGCAATTCTCCGTTCCAAATTTAAACTAATCGTATTATAGCACAAAACGACGATGTTCGCAAGATAATCTCCCCAGAACGTGAGATGTTCTCTGCAAAGAAAAAGCCGTCCGCAGGAGCCTGATTGCTCCTGCGGACGGCTGCGGTCAATGCGGTCTTATACTCGTCCTTTCAGTCCGTTTCTCTTGGCAAGCTCGCTTGCTGCCTTTCGACGCTCGTCTGAATACGGCGCAGTCAGGCGGACAGCGAATCGCCTGCGGTCGATCTCGAAGGTCAACCCGCCCTGTTCGTCATCATCGGTCTGCCTGCACAGGTCGGGATACACTGCCGCGTACTGTGTCAGCCGCTTTTTGAGCGCGGTATTGTGCGTCTGGATTTCGACGATTTTGCTGGCTTCGTCAAAATAGATGCAGGTCGTTTTCTGTCTCTTAGTCAGTCCGGTTTTCATATTGCCTCCATTTCTGCCTGCCCTGCGAAAACAGGCGCATTTTCAAGATTTTTTGTCAGCTCTACACCTGCAAAAGCAGGCTGATTTTTGAATGGGGAGCGCCCGGACAATACGCTGCTCGATCTGGACGCTCCCATTCGATAAAATCCGTTTTTCTCAGCTCAACACGACATCAGCGGGCATCGTCCCGCATTGCCGTTTTTTCTCTGCGCGGACGGAAGAAATGCCAGAGGTTATTGCGCTGGATCACGTTCTCATAGCGTTGCACTTTTCCGCGAAGCTCTGCGTTCTCGCGTTCCAGATCCGATGTGCGGAGCTTGCTGCGAACAGATTTGTACTCGGAAAGCTCCTGTTTCAAACCGGCGATCTCTGCCTTGAGCTTTGCAATCAGTCTGTTTGCTGCATCCAATGCCTTTTGCAACTTGGATTCCTTTTTCTCGGCTGTAACGTACTTCTTTGCCGCCATTGCCAACGATTCGTACTCAGACCGCTCCAATATCACCTTGGAGGACAGCGGAACGGGCTTGGCCTCAATCTTTTCGATAGCCGCCACAGCGACCTGCTGATTCTGGATTTTCTCAATCTGCCTGCCGAGCGTCGCTGCCTGCTGCTCCTGCTGGCGATTCTGCTCCGTGAGTTCTGCCAGCCGTGCCTGCTCCTGCTGCACCTTGAACTGCGTCACCGTCAGGTGTTCCTCGGAGCTGCCGCGTTCGCCGCGCTCCACATCGTCGTACCCGGCTTCGCGCATATACCGGAAGAAATCATCCTGCAAAACGCTGTAGGATTTTTTGAGAACGGGCTTGCCCTTTACACTCAAAATCGGCTCGCCGTTCTCGTCCAGCGCGGGCTTGGAAGCCCACTTCTTGCTCATGCTGACCTGCTGGATTATCTCCTTGACCGTTCCCACCAGAGATTTATCCTTGCAGCGTTTCGACCACAGGATTTGCTTCTCCACTACCGGGATATAGACCACATGAAGGTGGTAGCGATACACATCCTGTCCCAGCGCGTCGGACATGGCGCGGTTGCGCTCGTCGGCGTGCATGACTGCCGACAGGATGTACTGCTCGCCGCCGACAATTTTGATTGCAGCTTTGTAGGCATCGGCGTAAAATTGTTTTGTGAACTCATAGCCGCCGTGGTTGAAGAAGTACGCGGAGTTAACGTCGAAGATCAGCTCTCCGAATTTCTCAGCATCCGCTTTCAGACCGCGGGTGGAGATCACGCCGTCAGAGCGCATCTGCTCGAACATTTCAGCGTAACCGGCGGTTGGTGTTTTAAAATGTACGTTGTATGGCGTCCGTTCAGGAACGATGTCCTGATTGACATACGACGTTTTTTCGCGCTCGTTGTGTGCCTGCGCGTTGCCGATGTCTGCATCTTTCATTCTTGCGTTTCTTACGTTGGTACGGTGAATACCGTCGCCTCTTGCCATGGGCAGTTTACCTCCTGATTTCAGATTGTGCAGGATGGGATAGCTTTCGGGGAAGCACTTCTGCGGAAGTGTAATAACCCACTATGATACTTTCATCCTGCGGCTGCAAAGTATCGTGGGCTCTCCGAGGGGGTATGCGGCTTCTGCGGAAGCCTCTGCCGGTTTTGCGGTTTGCAGTGCCTGTACAAACCGCAAAAACCGGCGTGGTCAGCAGCTTATTTGCAGACAGCTCCTGCTCATAATTTTCTGCCCACATCCATCTCAAACTCTACGGGGTTTTCGATAGAGACGGGGGACGCGGAAGGTTGTGCTGCCGATCTTCCTCCGCAACGGTCGCAACGATTGCGACAGTTGTTTTGGCGGTATCATTTTTACCGTTGCAACCGTCGCAGCCGTCGCGCATTTTATTCAACAACTGCCTCCACAATCATATAGGTCAGTGTAATACGCCGACCTTCGGGCCGGACACGGTTTTCATAGCGGACATGATACTCGTCCAATAGTCTGCCAGATTTTACATTCAGATACTTGCTCAGGGCGTTTGCAGCCATGCCGACAGAAACGGCATCGGCAAGCTCGGAGGGCGAGCCTGTCCACACCGGCTGTTCTGCGGACACCAGCCTTGAAACGGATTCCAGAATATGATCGGGCGGTTCCTTGTGCAGTTCGTTTTCCACCTTTTCGAGATTCCAGATCTGCGTATCGGCGTCCTTTCTCAGATAGAGGATCTGATCCTGCTGGTCGCGTCCCACCACGTCGATGGTTGCCTCCAGCGCCGTGCGCTTTTTCTTCTGCATGAGAAGCGACCCATCCGCACAGCCGAGCAATCCCGTTGTACCGGAGATCATCTCGAAGCTGTCACCGGCAGGCTGCTTGCGGGTGTGGTGGACGGTCAAAACGCAGATGCAGTGCTTGTCGGCAAACTGCTTGAGCCGACCGATGATCTCATAGTCGCTGGCGTAGCTGTACGCCTCGCCGCCGACTTCACGGATCTTCTGCATGGTGTCGATGATAATGAGTCTGGTGTCGGGATGCTCGCGCACGAAATTCTCAAGCTGTTCGTCCAGCCCGTTTCCGATTTTTCCGGCAGCGGTCGCAAAGTGCAGTCGGTCGGTGTCATTGACGCCGTACATCATAAACATCCGGCTCTGGATGCGCTGAAAATCATCCTCCAAAGCGAGGTACAGCACCGTGCCGGGATGGACTTCGTAGCCCCACAGAGCTTCGCCCGTGCTGACATGATAGGCAATCTGCGCCACCAGAAACGACTTGCCGATCTTCGGCGCGCCTGCAAGGATGTACGCACCCGCGTAGAGCAAGCCGTCAATGATCGGCGGTCTACTCTGATATGCGGTCTGGTACAGCTCGGTCATGGAGATCGTGCGCAGGTAATGCGGGTCGGTTAACCGCTGTATCCTGCGATAGATTTCGTCCAGACTTTCTGCGCTGTTTTGAAAATCACCGTTGATTTCCTGCTCAAAAGCGGATATACTGTTCTCAGTTGAATTGTGAAGCGGCTGCCCATCATCTGCGCCAACAGATGTGTCCGGGGCGGTCGTTTTCTTTTTGCAGGTTTCATTCTCCATAGGCATTTTCCTCCTTCATGCCGTCCATGATGGCTGCAATCATTTCGATCACATCCAGCAGCTCGTCATTTACGCTGCCGCCCGCTTCAATGCGCCGCAGCTCATTCAGCACTGCGGCAAGCTGGTCACGCAGTGCCTTGTAAACTCTCGGATTGCCCTGCACCACCACGTCCTTGCCAGTCAAACGGCGGGTGATGTAGTCTTGCTTCGTCAGTCCGGAGAGCTTTACAAAGGTTTCAATCTGCGCGTCTTCCTCCGGCGATACCCGGAAGGCAACGGTCTTATTGCGCCAGCGGTTGTGGTTGTCTCGGTTTTTCAGTGACATTTTCAGTTACCCCTTTCCATATTCAGCTTTTCAGCCATCTCCGTCTGCTTGGACGGGAACAGGTGCGCGTAATTATAGGTAATGTCGATACTCTCATGCCCTACGCGGTCGGCAATCGCTGTTGCAGAGAATCCCATGTCGATCAGCAACGAGACTGCGCTATGACGGATGTCGTGAATCCGAATGCGCTTAACGCCCGCTTCCTTTGCACCCCTATCCATTTCGCGGTGAAGATAGCTCTTTGTGACTGTGAACATCCGGTCATTTGGCTCAATACCATAGAGCTGTTTTAGATAGTCCTGCATTTCATCTGCGAGGAACTGCGGCATTTTTATGACGCGGTTGCTTTTCTCGGTTTTGGGCGTCGTAATCAAATCCTGTCCATTCAGGCGTTGATAGGATTTTGTGATTGACACGGTGCATTTTTCAAAATCAAAATCTGCGGGTGTCAGCGCCAGAAGTTCTCCTTCGCGGATGCCGCACCAGTAGAGCATTTCGAAGGCGTAAAAGGATAGCGGCTTGTCCATCATAACTTCGGCAAATTTCAGATATTCTTCTTTCGTCCAGAAAAGCATCTCCCGGTTTTTCTTCTTGCCCATGCTGCCAGCTTTCTTACAGGGATTTTCCCGCAGATTGTAGTATCGCACGGCATGATTGAAGATAGCACTGAGTTGACTGTTCACGGAACGGAGATAGACAGGCGAATATTTCTTGCCGCTTTCATCCTTATGATCCAGCATTTCGTTTTGCCAGGTAATGATCTGCTGCGCTGTGATATTGCATATTTTCAACTTTCCAAAGTAGGGCAGCAGCTTGGTACGGATAATATGGTCTTTCGTTGCCCATGTGTTTTCCTTGATGCGGGTCTTCATATCTGCCGTGTACTGCTCTACGAAGCTCGCAAACGTCATATCTAGATCGGCGGTAGCTTTGTTGAGTTGTTCGCGCTCCCAAGCCAGTGCTTCCCGCTTTGTCTTGAAACCACGCTTTTGCGATTGCTTGCGTTCTCCTGTCCAGTCTGTATAGCGGTAGATCACGCGCCATGTGTTCGTTTTTTCTTCCTTATAGACTGCCATTACGAATCCTTCCTTTCCAGCCCTCCGTAGCAGGCTTTTTCCTGAAAATACTTGCGGTTTACCCGCCCTGAAATAGTCAGGTATCCCTTTTCTTTCAGCTCCTGATTGAGCTTCTGCACGATTTTGTAGGCATAGGACTTGGACACGCCCAATTCCTGCGCCACTTCTTCAACTCTCATAAACGATTGTTCTGCCATAGGCAAATTACCTTCCTTTCCTGATTTGTGGTTGATTTCTTCTGCCGTTCTATCCGCAGGACTCTGACAGGCAACCCTTTTCGGCGCTGTGCCGTTTTCTTTTCTCCTTGGCACGCTCGTCTCATCGCGTGCTTCCCCGGAGGAAGTATCCCTTGGACGGTCATTCAGTTTTGCAGCTTTTGGATTTCACCCCCTCGCTTTACAACGGACATTTTTCCGGCATTTGTTGGCTATCCAAATTGTAAAATTTCTATGAATTAAGCTAATATGCTTAGCTTATCATCATTGTACTATACATATTAGTTTAAGTCAAGCTGGTTTGCGGAAAAATATTAAATAAATTTGCTTAGATTTTCTTGACGAAATTAAACATATCTGCTATACTGATTATCAAAGACAACCGACACAGGAGAGGACTATTATGGCGATTGGTGAACGCATCCATTTTTTCCGCACGATGCGGGGTATGACGCAGAAATACCTTGGCATGGCGCTGGGCTTCCCGGAGAAATCCGCAGATGTCCGCCTTGCGCAGTACGAGAATGGTTCTAGAACGCCCAAAGCGGACGTGACCGCTGCGCTGGCACAGGTGCTTGACGTTTCGCCCAAGGCGCTGGACGTACCGGACATTGACTCTTATACAGGGCTGATGCACACGCTGTTCACATTGGAGGACAGATACGGCCTCAAGATTGACGAGGCGGGTGGGGAAGTCTGCTTGAAGATTGATGTTTCTAAGGGCAAAGACGCTGCCCGTCTGCATGAAATGCTGTGCGCCTGGCATCAAGTTGCTACCATGCTGAAAGCCAGGGAGATTACGCGGGAGGAATATGACCGCTGGCGGTATCACTATCCCGAGTTCGATACCGCGCAGCGTTGGGTGAAAGTGCCGTCACAGGCGCTCAGTGATATGTTGGTGGATGCTTTGAAGGAAAACGAGTGAGCCGATATGGATAAGATTTTAAGCCGTATAATGAATTCTGATGATTGGCCCTCAATCCAGATGCCAGAAAACTTAGAATTATTAAATGAACTGGCAGGCAACAGTTTTGGATTAAACACTTTCGAGGGAATGCTTGCAGCAACGCTAATGTATCATCAGATTCTTGAGGCGATGTGCATGCACATTTTGGAGGACTGCTATTTCTATATCCAACTTTCTGTTTATCCTGCTGAAATTGAGTTCAAATTACCCAAAGATAAAATGTTCGGATATTATATTAGTGAACTTAAATCGTCCGTCAGCTTCTTGAAGAAACAGGAATTTATTGAAAAGGCAGAATTATTTAATTCCTACAGAGTTGGAGCAGTTCACAGGATGCGAAGAACAAACTTGGATACGTTAGCTGTAGAACTCCAAAAGGTAAAAGGCTGTTTCGATGAAATATTTGACCTTTATAACGACATTCAAGATGATTTCCGCGTGATATTCCACAGCCTTCAAAAAGATACTTTTGTTGAGTACCTCACAGACAAAGAATACGACGAGTATTTTGGATAGAAAAAGAGCTATCTGACTTCATTTGAAATCAGATAGCTCTTTTCTTGTGAATAATGAAAAAGTGTTGCCAAATCGTTGCCACGCAGGGCATCAAGGCTCAAAAAGTCCAGTGTTTACGGACTTTTTTCAACCTCTGAAATCATTCCCACTCAAGTCTTGGGCTTTGATTTAGGGTTATAAAATGCACTCTCGATACGCTTTTTGTCCAAATAATCCACGTATTTCGGGCTGTACATAGGTTCCTTACGAATTTTGTAGCCGTTTTGTAGCCAGCTATTTTATACGTACTAACCGTTCGCAACAACATATTTCGAATGATTTGCGGCAGATTTCGATATAATTCCCGCCAATAATCACCCGGAAATTGACCGCCTGATTCACCTCAAAAAACATCCTGGAGGTATGACCATGAGCAAACTTATATCCTGTCAATTCAACATAGACACAGCCTGCGTGGAATTGGTTTTCGACGATGGAAGCCAGATTTCCATTGACTGCACCGCCGTTGAAAACGAAGTTGCCGATAACCGCTTCCAGCGGTCAGAGCTGGATTATCTGATTTACAATGACCCGCTTGCTTATGCAGACTTGGTTTTGAACGGTGATCCCGAAGCATACCTGAAAGCAGTGACGGAATATAAGCCTTTCGATAGCTGACGGAAAGGCTATAGCGCAGCAGCCGACCGCCGTCAATGGTCAAGATGAACGCTTCGCGCCATTGACTGCCGCCGCCTGCCGCGCTTTTTGGGCAGACAAGGCGGGCAGGTGCAGATTGTGCCTGCCCGCCAACATCCAGTATTAAATAGGTGTAATGTTAGGTGCTTGGGTGTGGTTTGTATACGCTTTGCATTATATTGTTCGCGCTTTAACTTTTCATTCCTGGACAAGTCTCCTTTCAGATAATTAAAAAAAACAAAAGCGACCAACTTTTTACGGTTGATCGCCTTTGCTCTGGTCATTCTTTGTTTCTTTCAAATCAAAATATGCGTCACAAAAAAGTTTTTGGTCTGTCATCTTCGATTGAATACTTTATAAAATCGAATTTTTCCTTGTTGTTCTTGTAATAGTCCTCTGCCGCAGTGCAAAGAATGTAGCACAAGTGGGATATATGTACTTTCAATTCTCTCCGCACTATGTTCATATCTTTGCCATAGGCGACCATGCTCAGATCACCGTTAGCACCATCTTCTCCGGTTATGACAAGCTCAAATTTATCAACCTTGCACCGAGATTCGTGAATTCTTGATTGCTCTACATTTGGTGTGCTTTGGTGAAGCAGACAATTACGCAAACTATAAATAATTTCCTCGTTCAGATAGGGCATATCATATCCGTATGGAGAATCACATCTATCTGTAATAACATATTGGCTGCACCAGTTTTTATAGCGCACGCCGTTGTAATCCTCGTTGGGATATTCAGCTTTTCCACAGGTGTCAGGTAAAGTCAGCGCAAGTGCTAATGCTGACAAATACAGTTCATGGGACAAAGCCATACGAATCTCATGTACAATTTGGTCTATCAAGCAAATCACCTCATTTCAGCCATTGACACAACAGCGAACATTTTAGACAGTTTTTGTATGATTAAAATTTTCTGTTTGCAATTTTCTTCAGTTTTCTGTAACCCTCACAACCTATAACTTGTATAGCGTTGTACTTCTTCAATGCGTTTTCGAGAGTAATCCGAATTTGGACGGGAATGTAATGTGTAAGCGCATTTTGATTGATTACCGAATGAAGATTGGCTTTGCTCTGATTATAAGTATTCCAAAATGTATTTGGGTCTATATTCTGATTTGACGCAGTCATTCGTTTCATTAGATTCTCAAAAGCAGTTTTTTGCTCATCAGAAGCATCAGCTGGGAGACTTCCTTCTATTGTCTTGAGGAGAGTCGGTACATCCACAGGATTCTGCGCACACATTGCCAGTATCTGCAAAATGTAGTTCGTTTCGGACTGCATTAGCATCTGCTGTGTTAAGAACAGAGAATTCTTTTGCAGGTTCTTCATCAACTGTTGCTGCTCAAGAATTTCTGATGAACAATTATAGAATTCATCAAACATTCTGAAGCTGAATGAATCCATTTTTCTTACGAAGTAATGCTTGTGCTTGTCCCAATAATCTGTTTTGAAAAGCATTTGAGACTCATAGAAAGCACCATCGTTTAATTTGCCTTCTGAAATATAAGATCCTACTTCTGCAATGCTTGTTTGCAGTTCTTCTACCTGCAAGACAATCAGCGATGCTGCTTCTGAAATCTTGCGGCGTTCTTGAACCCAATAAATGATAAACGCTGAAGCACCTACGATAACCAGCAATATATCAATCCAGTTTTTACTGACAAAATTAGCAATATTAGCCCACATATTTTGTATATTCACCTCATTTCAACCTTTCGCACAACGGCAAGAGTTCTTTGTTTTTGAAAAAGATATGTTTATTCGGAATCTTCCTTTTTCGTGTTTTGGACACTTAGGATTTGCGTTATGCCTTTGAGCTCATCACCAATCCTTTTCACAGATTTAAGCAAATCTTCCTCATCGGTTGCTGATGAGAAAAATGTCATATAGTGCTCCAGATCCACAAATAGATCACTTTGATAGGTTTTGACTTGTGATTCATATTCTATTGTTCCTGTTAGCGGCTTCATGTTTGGATTTCCACGAAGTTTATTGCTGCCGATATACAAGTCATAATGCTGTCCAGCGCCTATAATGCACTCTTTGCCTTTTATCCGTTCTAATTCTTTTCTCATTGACTCTTCCGGAAGACTGTCAATGAATTCCTGATCTAAATTGATTTTAACATGCTGGGCACTCAGGTTTCCACGGTTTACAAAACGGGCGATATACCATGTTCTTCTGCTATAGTGGAATTCAAGCTCGATAATAGGTCTGTTCGTTTCTGCAAATTGCTTTTGCATCTCCCTCAACTGTTCTTTAGATGCATTGGCAGCCTTGATATTTGCCCAACAGATGAAAATGGTTGCTATAACATAAACCCCTGTGATTATGACCATTACCCAATCTGCATTCATATTTATTCACCTCATTTCAACCGTTCACACAACGGCAGGATTTCTTCGAGTTTGGCAACAATACGCTTCTGTTCGGCAAGAGGCGGAAGTGGTATTAAAGTTGCGGAAACAATACCTTGGTTAATTTTTGGCATACTTTCTGATGTTCCGGATGCGGTTTTTGAGAAATAGTTTCTTGTCAAAGGCGACTTTAACACATGATCCACATACTTTACATCCACACCATTCATCACCCTAAGTTTCATCATCAAGTCTGGATAAATGAAGGCGTCATCATCCCCAGTGTAAATGCAACTTGTACCAACAAGTTCCCGTGAATTACTTCTTTGAATGAGGAGGTCATCTTTCTTCAGCCAATACTTGGAGTCGGGTTCGAGTTGTATGTCCACATACTTAAAGGCATCCGCCTTAAAGTAGCCGCTGGTTGTTGCAGTAAGCGTAAGATTTTTCACTGCGGTCTGATAATCAACGCCTTTAGGCGAAAAACCATTGGCAGGTTTTTCTTCAACCACATCCAATAGGCGAACCCACTTCCAACTCTCAGGAATGTCAAACGGAATCTCGTCCTCTACAATTTCAGGCAACGGCTTTTCCTTTTTGATCTTACCTTCTTTGATCAGCTGCTGTTTTTCTGCCTGAATTTGACGGTATAGTTCTTCTCCTGTTCCTTCTTCCGCTCTTTGCTCTACGAGCTTGCCTTGAATGGCATATTCAAGAATGGATTTCTTCATATCATTCGGGAACTTGGCGTTAAACTGCTCCAACTTTTCATAAGCTGTGGCATACCTGTCAACATACGGAAGGAGTTCTTCGATCTTGGCAACGATGCGATGCTGTTCTTCGAGCGGGGCTAACGGCAAAACAACCTTATGGATTGCTTCATTAGATAACCCTTGTATTGCAACGCCTCTGCCTCTTAATCTTCCGGTGTTTTTGTAAAGATAGAACAGGTAATAGAAATAATAAATGTTCACATCTCGATATGGTCTAAGTCTGTGCACATGATTTTGAATACAAACTTCTTCATCATAGTCCCAAACCGCAGACCTGCCGCAATCGCCACCCTCACAAACAAGCAGGTCTCCTCTTTTTACAGTACATCTTTCCAGCTCTGTGTCGGTAAAAGGCATTTCTTTTACTTTTGTAAAATCAAATTCACCCCAATAGAGATTTGAAGTGGTTATAAATTTTCTGATTATACCGTTTGTTGAACCAGAAGAATTTTGTGCCTTTCCCGTGTTATGTAAGAATAAATCTCCAACATAACACCATCGCCAATTATCTGGGATGTCAAAGGGGATTTCATCAGCAGAGATTTCAGGCAAGGGCTTTTCTTTTTTGATTTTCTTTTCACTTATTAGTCTTTGCTTTTCAGATTGTATCTGCTGGTATAGATCATCCGCAGTTTCGTTTGGCACACATTCTCCCGTGAGCTTACCTTGGAATGCTGATTGCAAAATGCTTAATTTCAACTGCTCGGGAATCATTTGATTACACCTCCCGGCAGCAATGCTTCAAGCTCTGCAAGCACCTTGTCGATTTCGGCATTGAGGGAGGTTCGTCTCTCCTGATACTCTCTGATCGTATCGAGAGGATCGAGAACTTCTTCTTCCTCGTGAGGATAGCCACAAAGGTCGATATTGCAGCCCTGTTCATTCAGCAGATAATCAGCGGTAAACTTCTGTGACTTGAAATATTCTCCGTCGGGAATTACCTCTCTGTTGTTCCACCAAGCAATACAATCATCAAAGTGCTTTAACTCCATCGGCTTGGTTTTGGAAAAGTGCTTTCTGTCAGACGGAATATCCACTCTATAGAACCATGTTTCTGTTGTCGGCTTTGTGTTATCGAAGAACAACAGATTGGTGGTAATGGAAGTATAGGGGCTGAACACAGAGCTGGGCAGTCTGACAACGGTGTGCAGATTAAACTCGCCAATGAGCTTTTTCTTGATGTTTACCTTCGCATTGTCCAGACCGAACAAGAAACCATCCGGCACGACAACAGCAGCTCTGCCGTTTTTCTTCAAACGGTACAGGATCACCGACATGAACAGATCGGCGGTCTCAGAGCTTGCCAGATCATCGGGGAAGAATCCCTGAATGGACTTGTCCTCATGTCCGCCATAGGGAGGGTTCATCAAGATGACGTCGAACTTATCCGCGTCCGTATAGTCCAGCAGATTATGCTTCAACGAGTTCATGTGATAGATGTTCGGAACCTCAATGTCATGCAGCAGCATATTGGTTACGCAGAGCAGATACGGGAACGGCTTTTTCTCGATTCCGTAAATGCTGTCATCAAGCTGCTTTTGAGCAGAAGTATCGGTTACCTGCTTGGATAACTGTCCAAGCCAGGAGGTAATAAAGCCACCCGTACCGCAAGCGAAGTCAGCCATCTTCTCTCCCAGTTTCGGCTTGATCATCAGCGCCATGAACTCGGTGACTGCTCTCGGCGTGTAAAACTCACCGGAGGAACCGGCAGACTGCAATTCACGAAGGATTTCTTCATAAACAAAACCAAAAGCATGGCTTTCCTTGACGTCATCAAATTCGATTTCATCAATCACATCAATGACCTGACGGAGATAAACGCCGTCCTTCATATAGTTGTTGGCGTCCTCAAAGGTCGATTTCACGATCGCTTTCTTGATCGGAGTGTCAGGTGCAACCTTGATACCCTCATAGACAATCGTGTCGCCTTCTTTTACATCATTGCCTTTCAGCACCGGGAACAAAGTGTTGTTGACAAAGTTCAGCAGCTTGTCTCCGGTCATAGCATGACCGTTGCCGTCGGCCTTTGCCCAATTTCTCCATCTGAGGTCTTCGGGAATAATGGATTCGTAGTTGTCCTCATTCAGTTCCCAATCGTCTTCTTTGGCATCGTAGACTTTCAGGAAGAGCATCCATACCATCTGCTCAATTCGTTGAGCATCGCCGTTGATACCTGCGTCCATACGCATAATATCACGGATTCTTTTTATAAAACCTGACTGCATCGCCATAATTAACTTACCTCTAATTCATAAATGTTCGCTTCAAGCTCCTTAATAGCAGCCTCATACTGCGCTTTGCCGCCGAACAGCTTAACGATTTTTGCAGGCTTTCCAAAGTCGGCAAAGTCTGCAAGAGAAAGGACCTTAATATCCTCAACCTCAGTGATGCCTTGGTTCATATACTTGTCCAAGAGGATGGAGAGAACTGCCTGCGCTTCGACGGAATACTTGCTGAAAAAGTCCTTCTTCTTGACGTTGTTAGCCCGCTCTTTTCTCGTCAGCGGCTTCCTGCCGTATGCCACATAGCAGATAAAATCAAAATCATCGACATCAGACATTCCTTGTTCCGCTTTCAGAGCCTTCAAATCAATCCCCATCGCAATAAAGGATTGTTCAATCGTTTTCTTCTTATCCGATGCTTTCCACTTGTGTATAAAGTCAGAAAGGGACGCATATTCGCCTTTGATATTGGTTCTCGTGTAGTCGATAATATCTTCCTGACGAAGCAGCTTGCCGTTGGCATCATACACAGAAACAGTCTTATTGATAATCTTCACACTGCACCCGTCTTTATCAACGATAGGCGTTTCAACGGGGTCAACGGGCGGTTCCTCTCCAATGCCGCCGGGTTCACCGCCTTTGGGTTTGTTTCCTCCGCTGCCGTGTTGGAACCCCTCAACCTGTTCTACGGGACCATCCCAATCAGGGTCGCTAAAGAGCCTTGTCACATTTCTAAAGTCCATAACGACAAAGTGTGTCTTACCTTCCTTTTCCCTGATACGGGTCCCTCGCCCGATAATCTGCTTAAAGGTAGTCATGCTCTCAACCGTCTTGTCCAGAACGATCAGCTTTGTCATCTTGCAGTCTGCTCCGGTGGAAAGCAGTTCGGATGTCGTAGCGATAACCGGATAAGGGCTGGACACGGAGATGAAATAGTCAAGTTTGGATTTTCCGTAAACATCAGAACCGGTGATTCTGACACAGTAGTCCGGATTTTCCTTGACCATATCAGCGTTATGGTTGATGAGGGCAATTCTCATTCGCTCGGCATGATCTTCGGAAGCGCAGAACACAATAGTTTTCTGCATCCTGTCGGTGCTTTTCAGATACTCGGTAATCTCCCTTGCAACCTCGTCAATACGGTCTTGGAGAATGATATTGTAATCATAATCCCTATTGTTATAGATTCGGTCTTCGAGCACATTGCCGTATATATCGGTTTGCCCTTTGTGCGGCCTCCAGCCGTCACCGATGTTGGTCGTGATATTGATAACCTTGAACGGAGCAAGGAATCCGTCTTCGATGCCTTGCTTTAAGCTGTAAGTATAGACAGGCTCTCCAAAGTAATCTATATTCGATACCTTTTCGCTCTCTTTTGGAGTAGCGGTCATACCGATTTGGGTTGCAGAAGAAAAATACTCCAAAACTTTACGCCAGTTGCTGTCCTCCTTGGCACTTCCACGATGACACTCGTCTACGATAATTAGGTCAAAGTATTCTGCGGGAATCTGTTTGAAGTGTTCTTCATCATTCTGCCCGACCATCTGATGATAGAGGGCAAAGTTTACTTCACGGGATGCGATCTTGCTCAAACACGCCTTGTCGGAAAAGTCCACTTTATAAATGGTCTTTTCAAGCGGTGCAAAATCCTGTAAAATGCTCTGGTCAACAAGAATATTTCTGTCAGCCAGATACAGGATTCTCTTTTTAAGGTCAGAGCGGAGCAGGCGATAGACAATTTGAAAAGCGGTGTATGTTTTGCCTGTGCCGGTAGCCATAACGAGCAACAATCTTTGCTGTCCTCTGGCGATTGCTTCAACGGTCCTGTTTACTGCGTTTCGCTGATAGTATCGTGGAGGGTACGTGCTTTGAGAAGAATAGTACGGCTGCGAGACAATTTTCTTTTCCATATCGGAAATGCCCTTGCCGCTGTGCAGCTCAGCGTAATATCTCGCCACAAGCATCTCTTGAGTTGGAAATTCCTCCAATGCAATTTGCTGCTCTTGTCCGGTCAAGAAGTCATGCTCATAGAAAGCATCTCCGTTTGAGGAATATGCAAATGGGAGATCCATCATCTGAGCATAAGTCATTGCCTGCTGCAAACCATGAGATACAGAATGATTATTATCCTTTGCTTCGACTACAGCGATGGGCTTCCCGTCATTGAGGTAAAGCATATAGTCGGCAAACTTAGGCTTACTACGAGCAACGATATTGCCACTAATGTTGATCCTACCATCCGTGATCTTGGTCTCCATCGTAACGTGACCCTTCCATCCATCAAGAATGACCGGAGTAATATAATTCAATTTGATGTCTTCTTCCGACATCTGTTTCTTGCCCAATATGGTCATGTCAAAACCTCCTAATCAAATTCTTTGGCGTTGGTTAGTCACGAACCGTTTCAAGAATGTCTTCAATCCGGCAATCCATTACCTCGCAGATACGAAGAAGAACATCCGTGGTTATGTTGTCTCCTTTGCCGAGCTTTGCAAGGGAGGCAGAACTGATGCCGGCTTTTTCTCTCAAATCACTCTTTTTCATATTTTTGTCAATAAGCATCTTCCAGAGCTTGTTATAGCTGATGCGCATATTGGGAAGTCCCCCTTATCAAAATACATAGTCACATTATAGCACACATTTGTGAAGATTGCTACCAGATTCGCAAATTGAAAATCTGTAAACGCAAATGAATTTTTGCATTTACAAATCAGATGTTTATATGCCATGTGCAATGCGTGTTCTACGCCTGCAACATATTTTGGATATTGAAGATATACCGGCGTGGCGGTGCTTCTATGTGTTGTTGCGGTCAAAACATTCCGATTATTGGTAAGACCTGTTCTCATGCAAGCTCCTTTCTGCGTCCCTGTTACGCAATAGGGGTGTTTTTCGGCTGTTTTCTCCGGCTCATGACTTGGGGAAAACGGAGATTTTCAAACAGGAGCACGCCGGACAACGCCCGGGTTCGTCCGACGCGCTCCTGTTGGCTATTTTCGTATTTTTACGGCTCTACACCGTAGTTGCTCACAGCTCCATGTCGCGCTTCTTGCGGCGCGGCATATCACGGTTTCCGGACTGTTCAGGTTTCTCCGGCTCGGTGTGGAGCATGAATTGTATGAACTCCTTGACCTTGCGGGGTGCTCGTTTGAGTGCCGCCATGAAGTCCTTTGTCTGCTCTTGCAGCTTTTCATATTTGCGTTTCCATAAGCTGACATCGCGCTTGAGCGTTTCCACTTTATTCTTCAAATCTCCAATCAGCCCGCGAGAAGCGACTCCCTCCTTGGCAAGCTCCTTGAGAAACTGCGCGTCCTGCGGCGTCATGGAGATATTGCCGGAGATGGTCTTTTTCCCAATGCTGTCGATTTCGTGGAAGGAAGCTGCCGCGCCCTTTTGCTCCCTAATCTTCTCGTTGTACTTTTCCAGCGTCTGCTTCCTCCTGTCAATCGTATCCTCAATCGATTCCAACCGCGCCTGCTCCTGCTGCACTTTGAACTGCGTCACGGTCAGGTGTTCCTCCGAGCTGCCGCGTTCGCCGCGCTCCACATCGTCATACCCTGCCTTTCGCATGGCGGCGAAGAAATCATCTTGCAGAACGGAATAGGATTTTCGGAGCACAGTTTTCCCGTTTGCGTTCAGCAGCGGCTTCCCATGCTCGTCCAGTGCGGGCTTGGAATCCCACTTTTTGCTCATACTGACCTGCTGTATCGTTTCCTTGACCGTTCCCACCAGCGATTTATCCTTGCAGCGTTTCGTCCATAGAATCTGTTTTTCCACGATGGGGATATAGACAACATGAAGGTGATAGTGGTACACGTCCTGCCCCAGCGCGTCGGACATGGCGCGGTTGTGCTCGTCGGCGTGCATGACCGCAGAGAGAATGTACTGCTCGCCGCCTACAATTTCTATTGCGGATTTGTATGCGTCGGTGTAGAATTGTTTTGCGAAGTCATAACCGCCGTGATTATGAAAATAGGCGGTGTTTACGTCAAAGACCAGCTCGCCGTAGAGAAAGGCGTCCTCTTTCAGTCCACGGGTGGAGATCACGCCGTCCTCTTTCAGCTTTTGAAACATCTCGGCATAGCTTCCAGCCGGTTTCTTGAAATGGACGTTGAGCTGTGTCCTCTCCGGTACAATATCCTGATTGACATAGGATTCCTTTTCTCGTTCGTTGTGCTGTTGCACGTTGCCGATTTTGGCAGCGGTCAGCCTCATATTTCTTGCGTTGGTACGGTGAATACCGTCGCCTCTTGCCATAGGCAGTTTACCTCCTGATTTCAGATTGTGCAGGACGGGTAGCTTTCGGGGAGGCACTTCTGCGGAAGTGTAATAACCCACTATGATACTTTCATCCTGCGGCTGCAAAGTATCGTGGGCTCTCCGAGGGGGTATGCGGCTTCTGCGGAAGCCTCTGCCGTGGCTTGCAAGTAGTACCCACTTTGCAAAATCCACGGCGTGACCGCCAGCCTTTCAGCAATCGAATTTGCTTCAACGCTGCCGCCCACAGGCAGAGAGAATTTTGAAAATCCTCTCCGCCATCCATCTCAAACTCTGCGGATTTTTCGATGGGGACGGGGGACGCGAGGGGACAGCAGCGCATTGCCTTGTCTGCCAGCCACAGGAGCGTGGCACGCTCCTGTCACAGCTCCCAAGGAGGAGTAGTCCAGCGATAGCTTTGCGGCACTCCACGCCGGTCAAGATACTCCTGCCTTGCCTGTTCCCGTTCCTCTTCGGTGGGTGCCGTTTTGTACCGGGAATAGAGCTGCCGGTTCAGCATGGCGTCAAGTTTCTGCTCTAAGCTCTGCCGGATTTCTTCTTCGAAATCATCATCGCCCCGCAGATGATACATGGCGAGGTCGATGAACAGATCATAGGGGATTTGTACACTTTTCATTTTCCTATCCTTTTCTATCCGCGACGGTCGCAACGATTGCGACGGTTGCTTTGATGGCATCATTTCCACCGTCGCGACCGTCGCAGTCGTCGCGCTGTCCTCAGTCGATTACTTCGTACTCAGCATTGTCAATTATCATATAGGTGAGCTTCACCTGCCGCCCGAAGTGTTTGGCCCTGTTCTCATACCTCACATGGTACTCGTCCAGCAGCCTGCCGGATTTAACGTTCAGGTATTTGGTGAGGGCATTTGCCGCCATGCCTGTATTCACCGCTTCCGCAAGCTCGGTCGGACTGCCTGCCCATTCTCTGCTTTCGGAGGAAACAAGCTGGGAAACCGTATCCAATACAGGGTCGGGAGGCTCCTGATAAGGCTCGTTCTCCGTCCGTTCAAGGCTCCATATCTGCGTGTCGGCATCTTTTTTCAGATATAGAATCTGATCCTGTTGATCTCGCCCCACGGCATCGACCGTGGCCTCCAATGCTGTCCGTTTCTTCTTCTGCATCAGGAGTGCTCCGTCTGCACAACCGAGAAGTCCCGTCGTGCCGGAGATCGTTTCAAAGCTGTCTCCGGCTGGCTGTTTTCTTGTGTGATGAACGGTAACGATGCAAATGCTGTGCCTGTCCGCAAAACGCTTGAGCTTGCCGATGATCTCATAGTCGCTGGCGTAGCTGTAAGCCTCGCCTCCGGCCTCCCGAATCTTCTGCATGGTGTCAATGATAACCAGCTTCGTGTCGGGGTGTTCCTTTATGAAATTCTCAAGCTGCTCGTCAAGACAGTTTCCGATTTTGTTTGCTGCCGTTGCAAAATGCAGGCTGGCGGTATCCGCCACGCCGTACATCATAAACATCCGGCACTGGATTCTCTGGAAATCATCCTCCAGCGCGAGGTATAGAACCGTACCCTGATGGACTTCATAGCCCCACAGCCTTTGCCCTGTGCTGACATGGTAGGCAAGCTGCGCTACCAGAAACGATTTTCCGATTTTGGGCGCTCCTGCGAGGATATATGCCCCGGAGTAGAGCAGACCGTCTATGACGGGCGGCCTGCTCTTGTATGCGGTCTGATACAGCTCTGCCATGGAAACGGTATGAAGATAATGCGGGTCGTTCATGCGCCGGATTCTCTCACGCATTTCCTCAATATTTTCCTCCGAAGGATTGCTTTCGCAGGTTTCATGTGGTATCCTCTGTTTAGTTGAATTGTGAGGCGGCTGCCCTCCATCTGCGCCAACAGATGGAATGAGGGCGGTCGTTTTCTCATTTTCCGTCATTGCGCTCACCTCCGGGAATCTGGAAGCTGTAGAACTTCTGCTTGAAATACTGGGCGGGGCATTTTCCGGCTACGGTCAGATAGCCCTGGGATTTCAGCTCTCTGTTCATTTCCCGGACAATCTGATATGCCTTGCTACGGCTGATGCCCATGATCTCCGCCACCTCTGACGCTGTGATAAACTGTGCTCTCATAGTACCTCCTGTTTCAATGTGATTTTTCTCAGTCTGCGTATCTTTTGTTCACGCTCCTTTTCCCAGTCTCTCCGAAATACGCACCCTGAGTACATATTTTATTATACGCACACAAGATGCATCTGTCAAGCCTTTAGAAAATAAAAATATGTACTTGCAATTCGCTTTATTCTGTGGTATGATATGGACGAGGTGAATCAGACATGGACAATTTCGATTATCCCGCCATTGGGCAGAGAATCAAGCAGCTCCGAAAACGCAAAGGGCTGAACCAGACCGAGCTGGCACAAATGCTGAAAAAATCTCTCCGCACCGTACAGAAGTACGAAACCGGAGAGATTGAAGTGTCGATTGCCGTTGTCAATCAGATCGCAGACCTGCTGGACACGACCTCAACCTATATTCTTGGGTATGAATCCAGCACGACGCAGATCAGGACGCTTGCCGACGTGATGGACTTCCTCTTTAAGCTGGAAACGGTAGAGGGCATCGACTTCAAGATCAATGTGCAGAAGCCGCCCCGCAGCAAGCAATGGGAGTGCTCCATTTCTTTTGATGGAAAGAGCACGGCGGAGTTCAACGCGGATATGTGCCTGTTTCTTGAACAGTGGGAGGACGAGCGCAGCGAGCTTCGCGCCTATAACTCCACGCAAGCGGCATACAAGCGGTGGAAGGAGCAGACTTTGGCATATTACGCCGCGAACGCAGTCAAATGCACAGAGCCGGAGGAGCTTGACCGCGATGAGCGAATCGCAAAGCGGACGGAGTTTCTGGAAAAGGAATACGGTAAAAGCGAGAGTAACGAGTGAATAACCTGATCAAAGCCTGATTCTTGAGGGAAGGAGGTAAAAATGTCAGTAACAAAAGACGGCGACACCGGTCGCTGGATGTCCCAGATCCGCGTGACGGACTGGACAGGCAAGACCATCCACAAGAAGAAGCGTGGCTTTGCCACCAAGAAGGAAGCCCTGCAATGGGAACGTGACTTTATCAGCCAATCCACGGGCAGCCTCGGCATGACCTTCGGTGACTTCATCTCTCTGTATGTCAAGGATATGGAGCACCGCCTCAAGCCCTCAACCGTTGCCAGCAAGAAATGGCTGATCGACCTGAAGGTAACGCCTTTTTTCAAGAAAATTCCGCTGAACGAGATCAAGCCCACTCACGTGCGCCAATGGCAGAACTCCCTGACCAGCTACCGGGATGAAAACGGCAAGCCTTACGCCCAGACCTATCTCAAGTGCATCAACAACCAGCTCACGGCGATTTTCAACTACGCAGTCAAATACTATGGGCTGAAAGAAAATCCCTGCCACAAGGCGGGGAGCATGGGCAAGAAGAAAGCCGATGAAATGCTGTTCTGGACAAAGGACGAGTTCCAGACATTTATCGAGAGCATGAAAGACCGTCCCGCCAGCTACACGGTATTCATGACCATGTACTACACGGGGATTCGGGAGGGAGAGCTGCTGGCACTCACACCGTCGGACATCGACTTCGAGAAGAAGACCCTGACGGTGAACAAGAGCTATCAGCGCCTCGGCAAAGAGGATATTATCACCACACCGAAAACGCCCAAGAGCAACCGCACCATCCCCATTCCCGACGGTCTTTGCACCTGTTTACAGGAGTATATGTCCCATTGCTACGGGCTGCAAAAGGATGATCGGCTGTTTCCCTACACCAAGAGCTTTCTGTATCACGAAATGGAGTATGGCTGCAAGGCATCGGGGGTAAAGCGCATCCGGGTGCATGACATTCGACACAGCCACGCCAGCCTGCTGGTGGAGATGGGCTTCTCTCCGCTGCTAATCGCGGAGCGGCTCGGACATGAAAAGGTACAGACAACGATGGACACGTACAGTCACCTGTACCCCAACAAGCAGGTGGAGGTAGCCAGACAGCTTGACGGCATTATGCCGTGAGCCTCTGGCTACAAAAATCGCTGCAAATGTAGCCAATTTGTAGCCGCTAAAAAAGAAAAATCCTGAAAAACGCTGTATTACCAACGTTTTTCAGGATTCAGAAAACACTAAATATTTATTCCCACTCAATCGTCCCCGTAGGCTTGGGCGTCAGGTCGTACAGCACTCGGTTCACGCCGTCCACTTCGTGGGTGATGCGGTCGGTAATCTTCTGGAGGAGGGCGAAGGGCACATCCTCCACGGTGGCGGTCATAGCATCCACCGTGTTGACCGCACGGAGGATGACCGGCCAGGCGTCGGTACGCTTGCCGTCCCGGACGCCGACGGATTTCAGGTCGGGGATGATGGTGAAATATTGCCAGACCTTACCGGCCAGCCCCGCCTTCTGGAACTCCTCCCGCAGGATAGCATCGGATTCCCGAACGGCTTCCAGCCGATCTCGGGTGATAGCGCCCAGGCAACGGACGCCCAAGCCAGGGCCGGGGAAGGGCTGGCGGTAGACCATGCCATCCGGCAGACCCAGAGCCTTGCCGCAGGCGCGGACTTCGTCTTTAAAGAGCATCTTGAGGGGTTCCACCAGCTCAAAGCCCAGGTCTTTCGGCAGGCCGCCCACGTTGTGGTGGGCTTTGACAGGCTTGACGGTCTTGGTGCCGCTCTCAATGATGTCGGGATAGATGGTGCCCTGTCCCAGGAAGGAGATGCCGTCCAGCTTGCGGGCTTCTTCTTCAAAGACATGGATGAATTCAGCGCCGATGATCTTGCGCTTCCGTTCCGGATCGGACACGCCAGCCAGCTTATCCAGGAAGCGGTCTGCTGCATCTACATAGATGAGGTTGGCATCCATCTGGTTGCGGAACACCTGGATGACCTGTTCCGGCTCGCCCTTGCGGAGCAGGCCGTGGTTGACATGGACGCAGGTGAGCTGCTTGCCAACGGCCTTGATGAGCAGGGCGGCCACCACGGAGGAATCCACGCCGCCGGACAGGGCCAGCAGCACCTTCTTGTCCCCCACCTGGCTGCGGATCAGCTCCACCTGGTCGGCGATGAAGTTGTCCATATTCCAGTTGGCTTCTGCGCCGCACAGACCGAAAACGAAATTGGACAGGGCTTCCTTCCGCTCCGCCTCGTTCAGAGGCCAGGGGGCGTCATCCTGGTGGTCTACCATGAGGACAGGTACGGGGGCGTTGTAGATCTCCTTGGCCACGTCGATCACTTCCCCGTCCACGATGCGGTTGGGGCCACCGTTGAGGATGATGCCCTTCACATTGGGCAGGGCGTCCAGCTGGGCGCGGGTGATGTCATGGGGGTGAATTTCGCTATATACGCCCAGAGCACGGATCTCTCTGGCCAGGCGGGGGTTTTCTTCGCTGCCCAGATCCAGGATCACGATCATATCTTGTTTCATAACCAGTTGTCCTCCCGTAGTCAGTTAGTGAAGTTGTCAAAGTAGCCCTGCACCAAAATGACAGGAGTGCCCTTATCGCCGGAGCCGCTGGTCAGGTCGCACAGGGAGCCGATCAGGTCGGTCAGGCGGCGAGGGGTGGTGCCCTGAGCGGCCATGTCCCCCACCAGGTTGCTGGCCTTGCTCTTGATGCGGTCAGAGATGGCTTCCTTCAGAGCCTCGCCGGACAGGTCTTTGAAGTCGTTGTCCGCCAGGTACTTGAGCTTCAGCTCGTTGGGAGTACCTTCCAGGCCGGCGGTATAAGCCACGCCTACGCAGGGGTCAGCCAGCTCCCAGATCTTCCCCACAGGGTCTTTGAAGGCGCCATCGCCATAGACCATCACTTCCACATGGGCGCCAGTCTTGGCCAGCACCTGTGCCTGGATGTCCTCCACCAGACCCTGGCAGGCACGGGGGAACAGCTTGACGGTATCTTCATTGGACTTGTTGGAACCCAGCAGGCCGTACTGCTCGTTGCAGCCGCTGCCGTTGACGGGCTGGGTCATCAGATCGTCCAAACCATAGACGATCTCCGCACCGGCAGCCTTCAGCAGGCGCTTGGTACGGGCGCGGGTGTGGATGTCACAGGCCAGCACCTTCTTGGTGTAGGGCAGAACGGCACGGGGGTCGTTGGCCAGGATGACTTCCACCTCTGCGCCGCAGTCCCGAATGAGGTCGCTGTAATACTGGATGTAGTCCACACCAGTGAAGGGGTGCTTGTTCTCGCCAAACAGTTCCCGATACCGCTCCAGGGTCAGCACATCGCTGTAGGGGTTGACGCCTGCTTCATCCAGCTGATCCAGGGTCACCAGGCCGTTGCCCACCTCATCGCTGGGATAGCTGAGCATGAGCACGATCTTGTCTGCGCCCTTGGCGATGCCCCGCAGACAGATGGCAAAACGGTTGCGGGAAAGGATGGGCAGGATGACGCCGATGGCGCCGGTGCCGAACTTG
>ERZ1026880.219-NODE-219-length-31622-cov-35.027687_pt1 | contig 31622 bp, 18 predicted proteins | sample MGYA00380170_ERZ1026880 | MGnify/ENA primary metagenome ERZ1026880 (study PRJEB33269, sample SAMEA4719806) | human gut metagenome | biome: human-associated habitat; feature: organic feature; material: feces | place: Cameroon | collected 2013-10 ...
TTTCGACAAATTTTGAGAGGGATTTTTGGGCAAGGTGCATGTTGGGGATTTGCTGCGCATTGGCCACAAGTTGTGGTATAGGCAAGGTGCGCGGGCGGCATGTATGCCGCCCCTACAGGTGAACCGTTTGGTGAGCGATGGCGTTGGGTATGCGGGAGGGATGAATCCCTCCCCTACGGGGTTAAGATGAAAGGAATGCAATGATAAGGTTGCGGGCCGGGCATGCCCGGCCCCTACAGAGTGGTGGGGGTAAGGTTAGCGGTGTAGAAATGTACCACGGCCCCTTATCCCTTATATATAAAGGTACGCAATCGTCCAGGAAACATTAAAACTGCTCCAGCGTATCTGCAAGCATGTTCTGAAATCTTTGCAAAACCGCACACTATATCTGCGTTGACCCCCGCAAGCTTACTTGGTAGCCCAGTTCTATTCTGGTCTCCACCTTCTCCCCCTGCAATGCGCACAGCAGCTGTTGGGTAGCCTTGAGGCCCAGAATGTCGGCATTAAATTGTACTGCTGTGATGGGCGGTACGGCGTTGGCAAGATTCTCGCTGTCATACAGAGATGCCAGTCGGATATCCTGCGGCACACGCAGGTTCAGCTGCTTTAGTACATTCAGCGACAGCTGAGCCAGACGCTCGTCCATGCACAGGATGCAATCCGCACCGCGCTCCACTGCCTGCTGCACAGCCCACATCCGGAGATCATCTGTTTCCAGCTCCAAAAACAGCAAGCCTTCATCAATTACCTGTCCCATCTTGTCATAGGCCTGTCGGAAGCCTTCCAGCCGGGACTGGTTGACTGTGTACAGCATGCTGCCGCCCAGCAGCGCTATATGCTTCATGCCCTTCAGCAACAGCAAGCTCGTCATCTCGCGGCAACCGCCCACCTGGTCGTGATCGACTGAGAGAATCTCATCATCCTCTGGCTGACCAATGGCGACAAACGGCAGCTTGCGCGCTTTCAGCAATGGTATAAGCGGGTCGCGCTCCAGCGTGCGGGTCAAAATCAAGCCGTCAATTTTCCGGTTGCCCAGCAGCCGCTCCACAGGGCGGGTCTCGTTCTCGTCCACAAGTGTCAGCAGGACATCATAATCGTACTCACCCGCCACATAGTAAACTGAGCGCATTATCTTGCGCAAAAAAGGCATCTCAAAGTCGGAGAACTGCTTTGAAATCACCAGTGAAATGTTGTACGAGCAACGATTATCCGCCCCGCAGGCGGGTACATCGAGGGTACAGTTGTGCTTCTTCACATAGTCCAGCACGCGCTGACGGGTTGCGGGGCTGATGCGCCCGTTTCCGATCATCGAACGGTATACCTTTGTTTTTGGCGCATCCGCCGTCTCCGTACTCTGCGTAATATCGACCACTTTATCATTCATCGGCAAGCACACCATCATTCCTCATCTCCCGCAGCTATTTTACTATTAAAAATAATCATTTTTTCACGAACTGTCAACCATTTTTTATAAATTTCACATCTTTACGCAACGCCCTTGCGCATTTTTCTGCGCAGTTTCCGGCAAATGGTGCGCACCCCTTGCGCTGTTTCCTGTGTACACGGCCCGGGTGCAAACTGTGCCGTCTGCACAGCAGCCAGCATGCTTTGAATTGTCTCGCCGTCTGTTTGCGGGCAATGCGCCTGCAAAAATTCCGCAAACGCCGCCTCATCGGAGGAGACATTCTCCCCCAGCCCGCAGCGCCGCATTTTGCGGTAGAGCGCGCGGAACTCCGCCTGCACGATCTGCAGCGGTGTGCGGCGCACACGGCGAACCTCGACTATCACCAGCACGGCCAGCAACAAAATTACCGGCAACACCCACAGCAGTGCCGTATTCCGCGATGTACTGTCAGGGGTTTGCGTTTCATTTTGTGTTGGCAGCGGTGCGTCATCTTCGTTGGCAGCATTCTGTCTGGCCAGCGGTGTATCAGCTGACAGTTCACCTTCAGTGAGCTCCGCTGCCATGCCGGGCGTCACTTCCAGCGGCGTCCAGCCCTGCCCGGCAAGATAGACCTCAGCCCATGCGTGCGCGTTGTCATCCTGCAAAACAGCACGGTAACTTCCGTCCCCTTGGGCAGTAAACAGGCTTTGTGGCGCGGCATAGCCCACTACATACCGGGCCGGCAGTCCCAGCATTCGGCACAGCACCACCGCCGCCGAAGCAAACTGCGTGCTGCTGCCGGCATGGCTCTCGTTCAAAAAATAGAGTACCGGATCCGCCCCATCAGGCGCGGCGGCATCGGCGCTGTAATGGCAGCGCTCATTCAGCCAACTGCGCACCAGCGTGCGGCGGCCATCGGTATCGTTGTCCTTCAGCTTGCGCTCCTTCACCAGTGCGTCAAGCTCTTCCCTGATTGCATCGTACTCCGCGCCTGCGGGCAAAGCCAGATAACGCGCCTCGGCATAGGCAGCATAGGCGCTTTCAAGGCGATCCAGCACACTGGCGTCACCGTCAGCACGGGCGGCCAGCAATTCTTTGGCCTGCTTGCGCGGAAAATAGTAGAATGTATCATCCTGTGCGGTCTGCCCTGCAATGGCTCCATCACCGTCCGGCGTGTAGTAATCGTTAAAATACGCATTATACGGTGCAAAAGTGTAAGCATCATTTGCATGCAGACGCTGCACAGTCATTTGCCGGGGCTCTGTGCCACTGTAGGCCGCGCGCAAAAACGGCAGGTTGGCTATGGCCAGCCGACCGTTGCCATCGGTCTTCCAGTTGGACGCCGCACTGTCAAAGGCTGCGGCATCACCCGCCCGCCAGCTTGTTCCGTCATAGTCCGCACCAATAAAACCGCGCAGATAGACGGTCTCCTCCGGCTTGGCACTGGCCGTGACCATCAGATCCTCCAGCCCGGTCAGTGCAAGGCCGTCACCTTGGGTCAGGCTGCCGTCCTCAACACCGCCCGCCGCCGCGCTGAGGTGGAAATTCAATGCGCCGCCGCTGATCTTCGGCAGCCACTCGATTGCGACACTCAGCACCGCTGCCTGAGCCTTGTCGGTCACCGGCTGCAGCGCGTTCAGCGGCAGCGTAAGCACCGGGCGCAGCGCCAGTGCAGGCAAAAACAATACGGTGCAGGCCACTGCCATACCGGAAGCGGCCAATTTTTGGTTTGTGCGGTGGGTCTGCAGGTTGGCAGCATAGGCGGCGGAATCCTTGCCACCCCACAGCCGCTTTCGCTGCACCGACCGCGCCGCCGCGCAGGCCCCCAACCAGCCGGGCAAAAGCAGCAGCCAGCCCAAAACGGCGCTACCTGTCCCGGCCAGCAGTGTAAATACCACGACCGGCAGCAGCGCCAGCCCCAGCAGCAGTGCATCGGCGTGCCAGGCGGTTACTGCGGCCAGAAACGCCGTGACAGGGATCGCAGCCAGCAGCACAAACAGCCCCCTCTGCGCCGGGATTGGCGAAGTCACCACCGCAAAATTTGCGTCGAATCGTGTATTCAGGCACAGTCTTACGGCATCCGCGCACTGCTGCGCACCGGCCAGAAATGTCCGCTGCAACACAAACAGAAGCACCAGATACCCCACAGCCAGTGCCAGCGTTACACCACGGCGGGCAACGCTCGGCAGTGGGGCACGGTGCAGCGCCAGCCATACCGGGCACAGCGTTGCCGTGCCCAGCCATACCCAAACAGGCAGCGCCAGCGCAAACGCGCCGTTCAAAGCCGTCAGCAGACCCAACGCCAGCAATTCCAAAATCAGCAAATCCACTGCCGTTTCCAGCACAGGGCGCGCCGCAGCCCCGGTGCGGGGCAGCAGCACACGGTCAATAAACACAAGCCCCGTGTCCGGGTCGGCGGTCCTGCGGCGGGTCATGGTGCGCAGCCGTTTTACGGCAGCCTGACCAAAGTGCAGCACCTGCTGCGGTGCATCGGCTCCCTCTGCCATGATTGCCCCGGCCGGGTCGGCGCAATAGGTCGTGCCCAGCGGCTCGCGCACGGTCAGCTCGCCCACGCGGGCAGTCAGCTTCCAGTGTATCTGCTTCAGTGAATCCCCCGCACGGTAGGGCCGTAGGTCGTAAACGCCGTCAGCCATGTCGTGGCCTGCGGCGGTCACCTTCTCCACCTTATTTTGCGGCTTTGTGCCCGCGCCATCGTCCTCACCCTCGGCGGGCGGCAGTACACACAGTTCCCGGCTTTGGGGCGGCACGGCGCAGGGCACGGCAAACAGGCCCAGCGGGTCGCGCACCGTGATTTCCCGCACGCGGAACCGCCACAGGCCGCTTTTGGCGGCGCGCAGCGTTACGCGCAGGTCGGCACGCTGACCCGGGGCCAGCATTGCACCGCAGGGCAATTCGATCGCCGTACCACTCTCGGCGTCCACTGCCTGCAAAACGACACGCAGCTCCGGCACAGGCCGCCGCCCGGCGTTGTGCAGCTGCACCAGCACGGCAAATTCCTCGCCGGGGCGCACAGGGCGGGCGGGCAGCTGCAGTGCTGCCGTCACATCCCGGCGCAGTGTGCGGGCATACCACGCCAGAAACACCACCACCAGCACCGCCCATGCCAGCAGAAACACCGCAAACGGCGCACGGCTGACTGCGGCCACGGCAAACAGCACGGCCAGCAGCAGCCCGCAGCCGACCTTACCTGCCATGGGACGGCTTCTCCGGGCGGGGGCGCGGCGTGGTGTGCAGAACATCCGCAATAATGTTCTCCACCGTCTCGCCGCCGGTGCGCGCCTGCTCGGTCAGGCGCAGACGGTGGTGGGTCACATCGGCAAAAATCGCGGTCACATCCTGCGGGGCCACAAAGCTGCGTCCGCTCAGGTAGGCTGCGGCGCGGGCCATACCGGCCACGGCCAGCGATGCACGGGGCGACAGCCCCAGCGCCAATCGGCCGTCCCGCCGCGTTGCGCGGGAAAGCTCCACGATATACCGCCGAATCTCGTCACTCATAAACACTTCATCCACCTGTTGCTGCATGGTCAGCAGGTCGTTTTTGTCCATCACGGGCTGCACACGGTCCAGCAGGGCATGGCGCGGCTGGCGGGCCAGAATTTCCATTTCCGCCTCGGCGTCAGGGTAGCCCATGACCACGCAGACCATAAAACGGTCCAGCTGCGATTCCGGCAGCATCTGCGTGCCGACTGAGCCGACAGGGTTTTCCGTAGCCATGACCGTGAACGGCTGGGGCAGCGGGCGCGTCACGCCGTCCACCGTGACGGCGCTCTCCTCCATGACCTCCAGCAGGGCGGACTGGGTGCGGGCGCTGGTACGGTTGATCTCATCAGCCAAAAACAGGTTGCACGCGACCGCGCCGGGATGATAGACAAACTTGCCGGTTTCCTTTTGATAGAGCGAGAAGCCCACAATATCGGACGGCAAAACATCCGGTGTAAACTGCACGCGGTTCTGGGTCAGGTCCATAGCGCGGGCAAACGCCTGTGCCAGCGTGGTTTTGCCCACGCCGGGGATGTCCTCGATCAGCACATGACCGCGGGCCAGCATCGCCATCATTATTTTCAGCACGACCTCGGGCTTGCCCAGCACGGCCTTGCTCACCTCGGCTGTCACAGCCAGCGCTTTTTCGTTGAAATTCTGCATGGGTCAATCCTTTCTGTGGCCGCGCCAGATCAGCATACAGCCGATGACGGCGGCAATCAGCACAATTCCTGCCCACAGGGCGTTGTTTTCCAGCCAAATCATCCAGTTGGAGTACGCGCCGCCCGCATCCTCGCTGCCGCCCTCGTTAGGCAGGGGGCTGATGCTTTCGGGCGCAACCTCCTCCAGCGCGGTCGTGCCGTTGGTTTCCACGGTCACCTGACGCGGCGCAGCGTCCCATGTCTCGTCACACTCGGTCAGATCCTCCACATGGGTCGCGGGCGCGGCATCGGGGTCATGCTCGGCAATAACCAGATACCGTTGGGTATTTTGGGTGTAGGGGTGGCAGGTCGTCAGGGTCAGCAAGTCGCGCCCCGGCTGTATCAGCACCGCATTTATATCGTCCGGCTGTATAATTTTTAGCTCGCACACGCGGTAGACCAGCGTATCCCACGGTGTTGTCAGCGTGATTTTATCGCCGAGCTGTATCTGCTGCACATTGCGCAGCATCTCCGCGCCGTAGTAGCCGCGGTGCGCGGCGATCACGGTATTGGTGTTCGCGCCGCCCAGCGGCATCGAGGTCTGCCCCAGCAGCGCACCGCCGCGGGCCATGTTGGCCGTGCTGGCGCCCAAGTAGACAGGCAAATCCAGATTCAGGCGCGGTATCCACAGCGCGGCGATCATATCATCGGGCAGGCCGTAGCCGGTCAGGTCAAAGGCAGGCGTCTCGTAGGCAAAGGGGTCCTTCAAGCCGCTTTGTCCCTCGGCAAAAATCTGCGCATTGTAGGCTTGCAGGGCATCGTACAGTTCGGGGTAAGCGCGGGCAGGCTCGGCGTTGTCTGTGGTTTCGGTCACGGCTGGGGCGGCAGCTTCGGCAGCCTGCACAAATTTTTGTACGGTTTTTGTACTTTGCCGCGCCGCCAGATACTGGCTGACCGTGGGCTGCAGCATAAGCCCAACGCCCAGTAGTATCGCCAGCCATGCAAAAATCTGCAAAAACAGGCGTTTCATCAGTCTTCCTCCTCGCGCTTTTTGCAGCGGTGCAACAGCAGCAGCAAAAGCAGCGCCTCACCGCCGATGACAAGGCTGCCCGTCACGCTGATCCACGGCCATGCGTCCACCATACGCTTGACAACATTGCCGGTGTGCAGCTCCTGATACTGCACGGTCTGCGGCGTGGCGGTCTCCTCATCCTCTCCATTATACGGCACGCGGGTGCCGCGCACAAGCATACGGTGGGTGTTGATGGCGTAGGGCGTGCAGGTGACCAGCGTGCAGTAGTCCCCGCCGGGGATAATTTCCAGATCCTCGGTGCGTTCCGGCTCCACGACCTTGACCTGATCGACCTGATAGGCCAGCACCTCGTCCATAATGTGCAGATAAAAGTGGTCGCCCTCGCCCAGCTTGTCCAAATCGGTAAAAAGCACCGCCTCGGCCAGACCGCGGTGTCCGGTCAGCACGCTGTGCGTGCCCGCACCGCCCAGCGGATAGCTGGACCCCTCCAGATGCCCAACGCCCTTGAGCAGCACATCATCACTGGTGCCCTCATAAATTGGCAGATTGACATCAATTTTCGGGATCGTAATGTAGCCCAGACTCTCGCCCACATCCAACATGTCCACATAGCTTGTGCCGGTGTCGGCGGCCTCGCCCGCAGCATCGCGGTCAATGGCGTTGCTAAGCTGTTCATTGTAGCGGCGCGCGGCCTCCTTGGCGGCGTCAATTTTCTCGGTGTCCATCGACTGCACGGTATCGTTGTAGCTTTCAATGACCGAGCTTGCGTGACGCTGCGCCACCGCATTGCTGATGACGGGGTACATGGCCACGCCGATGCCCGAAGCGATCATCAGCGCCGCAAAGCCAAGCTTTAATTTGACAGTGGTATCCATAGGAAAGAGCCTTTCTGTAATGGTTTCGGGGTTATTTTCGTGTAAACGCGCAGGCTTTTAGCAGCGGACACCCATTCAGCCGTAGGGGGCGGCGTCCCCGACGCCCCGTCAAGCCTCCCTTGTCAAAGGGAGGTGGCCGAGCAGAGCGAGGCCGGAGGGATTCTTCGCCGCCGCACCGTCACCGGTTCACCGCTTCGCCCGGCTGTTTCAATTATACTCCCACAACCACCCATAGGGGAAGTACCGTTTCCGGCCCTTCCCCTATGGATTACCCCTCTATTTTGCTTTTGGTCTTAAAGTTGTGCGGCTTACGCACGGTTGTTCTTCTTTTTCAGGCTGAACAGCACGCACACGCCAGCCAGCACCAGCAGCACACCGATACCGCTGAACAGCAGCGTGCCGAAGCCGCCAGTGACAGGAAGGTTGAAGCCCTTGCGGTTGATGATGGTCGTTGTGGCAAAACCATTATTAGGTTTCGCATTAGTACCGCCAAAATATTCCACATTCGTGGACTCTCTATGGTGAGTCAACTTACCGCCTTCGTATGTATCAACAACAGTCCAAGTCTTGGTATACGACACCTTGATTTCAACTTTAACAGGAGCACTCAGCAGGTTATAGTCCTTTACAGTCGCGGTTTCCACCAAATAATAGGTGCCATTGGCCAGACCGTCTACTTTTGCAGTACCGTCCGCACCAGTTACCAAATCGAATTTGGTTGCGCCCGCTTTCTTGTCATCAATTACGACCTTGGCAAAAGATTTAGCCTTGTCTGCATCAGTGATGCCGATTGCGGAGCCCTTGACTGCATCTGTCGTGCCCGCTGCAACTTCTTTATATACATTGAATTTGACGCCAGAAAGCGGCGTGCCGTCTGCTGTATCACCACGCTTATCTACATGAATACCGAAGGTGTAAACAACAGACCCGCCTTCAATTTCGCTGGAATTGCCCGGCACAATATTGCCATCGGCGTCAATCTTGTTGGAATACTTCAGGCTAACCGCATTACGGTTGCCAGCGGTGGTCATGTCTGCTCCCTTAAGCAGCTTTGCAGTATACTCAATGGTAAATGTATCACCACTGCCGACCAAGGTTTTCAAAGCAGCCTGCGTAAACTTTGCGGTGAAGCCCTTTTCGCCATTGAGATTCGCATCAGCATCATAAGTAATTGTTACACCCGCAGGAACAGCCGTACTATTTACCTTAACATCTTTATTGACCGCCAAATGCTCCGGGGTATCCTTTACCTCAAAGACAAACTTGTCAGCATCTTCAGGTTTGATCGTTGCATCCAGCAGTGCCTGCGGCACCTTAACCGTTACCTTATAGGGCACATCATCGCCAACACTGTAATCGGATGCTTTCACATATTCATCGCCACCCTCCGCAGGGGCACGGTCTTTAACCTGCTTTTCAACATCGGGGCGCGGGTCAGTAACGGTCATCTCAAGGTTGTTTGCTTCGGTGCTATCGGCCTTAGGTGTCACTGTGCCATCCGCTGCAACGGTAACTTCCTGACTTGTTTCGCCTTTTACTTCAAAGTAATGCGGGGTCTGATCCGTGATGAATGCCTTGTTCTCACCAACGCTCTGCTCAACAAAGCAGTAATAACCTGCCGAAAGGTCATTGACAGTGATTTCACCAGCACTGCTCGTTGTGAGCAGTCCATCTGCACCAAAATTTTTACCCGTGTTATCACCAGTAGATGTAGAAGCTTTCGTGATTTGCTTCCATACCTTGCCTGTTACTGCTGTATCAGTTGCATCAGCGAAATTTGCGGTAGCAAAAGCTTTGATATTGCCATTTGCATCCTTAGTGCCCACAAACTTATACAGCTTGAATGTTACACCGGAAAGCGCTGCGGTATCCGTGCTGTTGCCGACCTGTCCCTTTTTAGTCAGCGTAATGTCACCATAGCTGGTCTTATTCTTCGGATAAACATGAACATCATAGAGCCAGTCGGACTGGGGATTCGTTGCACCCACGCGAGTCATAGGAACAGAAACCAGGAAGGGCTCACACGGGGTAGTAACCTGGTCAGGGGACTTTGTTTCCATTACCAAGTACAAGCCTAACGGAAGATTCTGCCCCGATGCGCCTTTGTCAAACGTAGCAACACCGTTTGCATCGGTATTCTTCTTTTCAACGAATGTCACCGAAGCACCAGCTTTCAATTTGTAATCGCCGCTGGTGGTATCTTTTTCAGCATATGTACTCCACTCAAACACACCCGACTCGTTCACGGCATTAGGGGCTCCGTTGTAGTACGCCTTCAACCACGCGGCATCTTTTACTTCATAAAGGGTAAACTCTGCATCTTTCAACGGCGAAGGAGTCGTTGCAGGTGTCGTTGTAATATCCTTCGGGAGCTGGTTATCATCCGCTTCGCCCGTTGCGTGTTTATTACTGTCTCCATTCCACTCATACTTATGAATCGTAATAGAGCCGTGATTTTGTGACCAAACCGGATTCGGCGTTGTTGCCGTGCCGCTTTCATCCGCCATTACGGGCAGGGCGCAGACGCTTAGGGCCATGACGGCGCTGAGGGCTGCGGTGAGTAAGCGTTTCAGTTTCATCTTGCTTCGTACCTCTTTCTCTTTATATTTGTTTGTGTAGAGGGGGACTTCGTTATTGACGCCGACCCCCTTTTTTATTGTAGCGGAACACCAGCACCAGCAGCACAGCCACCAGCGCGGGCAAGCCTATCAAAAGCCACAGGCTGGGTGCATCCGCGCCCGTATGCGGCAGCTCAAAGCTTTTGCGGTTCAGGACGGTAAGGGTCATGGTACAGGTGTCACCGGTTCGTGTAACATTCGTTTCATCCTTAACCCCGTCAATAAGACAATCACCGTTTGTGGTAAACTCGATTCGGATCGGTTTGGACAGCAGGTTGTACCCTTCCGCTGTCTTGACCTCGGTCAGCTGGTAGCTTCCGGCTTTCAGATTCTTGAACGGGTTAATCGCAATCTTGCCGTCATTCCCTGTTATACCGGCAATGGAGCCTTTGTTTCCGCTGCCGAAGTCGTAGGTCGTATCAACCTGCGGTTCTCCACCGCCGGACGGTACCGTCAATCTTTCCAGCTTGAACTCCACGCCGCTTAGTAAGGTCTGTGTTTCCGACCCATTTTCAGCTGTTGTAACGCCCTTCTTGACGATATTCAGCGTAAACTTCGGGTCCTGCAGCTTATTGATCAGTTCAATCTTGCCGCTGCCGCCGGTTATGGTTCCATTGGCTGCACTGCCGGCCTTGCCAGTTAGACTGGCTTCAGCCGAAATGGTATATGTGTTACCGCCGATCGGGATGCTGCCATCTGCCACGTTAAAGGTGTCGTCCGTACCCCGCGTACCTTCCACAATGCGGTACACATAATTGGTAGTGCCTCCGGCCCGGCGCTGATCCAGCCCCTTAAAGGAATACTTCCAGCGGTCATTAATAGAGTTAACGGTAACATAGTTCGCGCTGCCTGTGGCTGGGTATTTAACAGCTTCCCAATGATCTTTCTCTGAGCTGTTTTCCAGACGGCGCTGGAGTTGGATGTAAATTTCACTCGGCTGCTTTGCTGAACCAAGGGGCTTGCCATCCGCATCTTGCCACAGCTTAGTGAACTCAATGTCAATCAGCGTGCGCTTGGTGTTGGTAAAGGTTGCGGTCATTTTCGGAGCTGTGCTTCCTGCATCATTCTCCACAATCACACCTTCCACCGTGGTGTTTTTGACTACATGGGCATTGTTTTCATTGCCCACAAGCGTTATGCCTTGCAGGTGGGAGCCATCTTCTGGTTCCAATTCCTCAATGGTATAGCGGGTGTCAACGGGGATGCCGGTGATGGTTACGGTGGGGTCTGGGTTCGCAGCGCTCATATCGATCGTATAGGTTTTTACGATGGGATCGTCCGTTTCCAAGCCCTGCCCGCCGACATCACTGAAGGTCACCTTAAATTCATAGGTGCCCGTCAGGGTATCGTTCTCTGCGGCCTCCTTTTTGATTATCAGCCCGCCGGTTTTTACCTTGTTGATGTACTGCACCTTCAAGCTGGTCAGCGAATCGTCGCTCTCGTCCGGGTTGCTGTAGGAGCGGAAAACGATGGTGTTGGCATTGCTCGGCTTCGTGCCGCCATACTCATTACCGTTTTGCTCTGTCCCCTTATTTTCCGTTCGCCCATCATCGGGTCCCGGCTTATCATCTGCTGCGTTTTGATTTGCCAGCGATTTGCTCGGTTCTGCAACCGTCACAGTATTTCCACCGGCATTCGTCATCGAGGTAACCGGCAGCCCGTTCTCGTACACTGTCCATGTGGTGTCATACAGTTTTGTATCCAGTATCTCCTTGAGCGAAATGTAACTGCCGCGGCGGAACTGATCGTCGAATGTAATTGTTTCGCCGTTTTCCAGTACAAACCGTCCCTGATCGTCTACCACCTGCATGCCATCAAAGTTAGAGGTGTACTTTGCGTATGCGGCGTCTGCCAGCACGCCGGATGCGGCGGAGCCGTAATCCGGGATTTTATCCTGCTCGGTAGTGAAGCCGGTCTTTATATCCGGTACCGTTTTGGGAACAAAGGTAAAGTTTCTGAAATAGATGTCGCGCTGATAGTTATCGCCCACGCGGATGGTTTTAACTTGGTTGTCAAAACCATCCACCTCTTTCATCTTATTCAGGCTCAGCTTTACCGTGTTCCACTTATTGGGTTCCAGCGTAACCGAGCCGAATGTGGCGCCGTTCAGACCTGCTTTGCTAAGGCTGCCCATTTGCCTGTCCTTTTCATCCAGCAGCTGCAAGTACAGGTTGTTGAGGGAAAGGTTCGTCTCTCCATCAACATAAATCTCGAATGTGAGGTAGCCGTACTGCCTGAGGTCAATAGGACTATTCAGCTCCAGGATACCATACCGCATATCGCGGGAAGTGCTGCTCAGGTCATTATAGAGCGCAAACCAGTGCAGAACCTGACCGGTATCGCTTCCTGAACCTTGCGCGGGGTCAGGCGCTAACGCAAAGATGTAATCCGTGCTGTCCTTAGTTGCGGGGTGGATGCTCTCCACATCTGCATCTGCGGTCAAATTCAGCACCTTGTTCTCAACGCCGCCGGTGCCGGGTCGGACAGCCTCCTTTGCGCCATAGTGGGTGGCCAGATTCTGGATGGTAAAATCAAAGATTTTCTGGTCGTTAAAGCAATCTCGGAAATCCTCATCAACATCACTCAGATCGACCTGCTTTTCAACCTGCAGCTCGTTGTGGTCGGGGAAGTTGAACGCCACCGCCATGTTGGACTCCCACATGCCGCGCTCCATGTAGAACATGGTCAGGGTGTGGGTGGTGCCTTTGTCGAGGGTGAATTCTTTGTCCTTATCGTCCTTATCAGGAATTTTGCCCTGCTTGGTGAATGTGACTGGGCTGCCGTTGAAGTAGACGGTTTTGTTGTTTACGTTTGTTGTGTAAGTCGCACCGCCTGCTTTGTTGGAGCTGACATAGGGGGTTACGGTGTTGGCTGTTCCGTCAGTCGTCTTTCCAAATTCCAGCAGGCCGGACGCTTTACCGTGCGCGCCGCCGACATCCAGCACCAGCTGACCGTCAATGTAGACCCACACATCATCATCACCGGAGAAGAAGAACTTAATGGGGACTTTATCACTGGGATTATCCCCTACCTGAACCTTACCGTCATCCGTCAATGTAAAGTCAAATTGCAGCTTCGCACCAAAGCCGTAGTTGTAATTGCTGGCTGTTGCGGCAATTGTATTTTGATTGAAGGGGAAGAAACCGTAGGTTCCCTTTTTCCCTCTTTCCGAATCCACATTTTCCGACTTATCATCTGTATATTTCGGTTCTCCATTCTCGTACTCGCCAGTCTTCGTTGCTTCCAGATAGTACTTGCTTTTGGCTGTATCCTGCTTCAGATACAGCGACCGCTCATTACTGTCAAAGTACCAGTACTTGGCTTTAGATTCAGTATCGCCGTTATTCTCCGTAAAGACGGCTTTCTGGGTAAACGGGAAGGAAACATCCTTGTACACCTTGCCCAGCACGGCTTTTTCAGTGTTTGTGCCGGTTAAAAACGCTTCGTTGAAGTGCGGCTCTGCAAGTGTAGTACCGGCCATGACCGGCATACCGTCCTTCATTTGGTTTCCAACCAAGCCTTGGAAGGTTGCATTGTAAAATGTACCGTTGCCATCTACATCTATAGTTGAGTTGTTGACGGCCATAAAATGCCTGTAGGCACTATTATCAGACGCATTTATATTGCCCCAGCCGTACAAATTCAGGTTTGCTGCGATATCTGAGAATGGCGTTCCCCAACCATTATAATTGGGCTGGAAGTGGCCGGTATAAATCGGGTTTTGAATCTTTGGGGTATCTGTATAGCTGCTATAATAATTACTCAGCGCACGGTCAAACTGCCTAAATGGAACATTGCTGCGGTGTGTGCCCTTCTCGTTAGTCCTGTATGTATTGCGGTTGTTGCCGTTCAGCTCATAGTCCGTGTAATAGTCATACAGTGTGGTGCTGATATACTTTGTGTTGGACTGGGGCGTAAAAGTCTTGCTTTCCAGCTCTACAATACTCTTGGCACTTTCATCTGCTGCTTTTTTGCCTTTTTCAGCATCGCGGGTTTTGCCCAGCTCATCCCAATAGCCATCGCGGTTGCCGCCTTGGTAGATTACATCATCGCTGGTGTCGGCGTAGAAGCATGGCTTGTCTTTATCCGTGGGAATGGTAAGCATTGCAGTGCCATCGCCATTTTGTGCAGCGATTTCATTATCTACCGCCCAAGATGCAAAGCGGATTTTTGTATAGCCTTGCGGCACCTCGACATACCAAATCTCGCTGGTGCCGTCACGAGCCATTTGCAGTTTGGTTATCGGTTCTTTGCCGCTTTCATCACTGGTCATGTAGCACCACAGGTTGCCGTTGGCGTCCGGCATACCGTAGGGGATTTTTGCAGCGTCATTCTTGTACGACATGTCCGAGAAGGTTGCATCGAAGTAGACGGTTTTGCTGTTCGGTGCGCTCCACCTTACATCATTATCGCCTGTATATATCAGGCAATAGCGCGTGACGGGGTCGTATGGGAATACTGCTATATTTTCTGCTTCAGGCTCATCATTATAGAAATTGAAGTACTGCTTACCGATGTAAGTATTATCTGACTTTTGGAAACTTACATAGGCACAGGCTGCTTCGGGGATTGTGATGTCCGCATGTTCACCCGCTTGCAAAGCATTGATAGTTTGCGAATCCCCGACCTGTGTAAATACTTCATTATCACCCTTTTCCCAGAATGTGACGGTGACACCTTCCAGTGCTTGTGCTGATTTATTCAGCAGGGTCATTGTTTGTTTGCCATAGCGGACATGCTTGGGGATAATGTCGGCGTAGGGAACCCATTTGCTAAGGTCGTAGTCGTACTCTTTGCTTGGCGTCGTTCCATCGCTGCTTTTCGTCAGTTTGTCGCCGTCAAGGCATTTGTTGGCAATTTTGCCAACCTCCATCCAGTAATTAGTGCCGCCTTGAGATTGCCCCTTCATCGTGACCCAATGGCCATCATCCAGCGCAAATTTAACCCAGACAAAGCCGCCATTGGGACATAGCGAGCTCTTATCACCATGGTAGACATCCACCTGATAAATTGGGCGGCCATCAGTAGTCTTATCCGTAATGAGGTTTGCCTTGGTTTCTCGCACTTTATGATCCTCGGCTTGCGTATTTGGATCATTATCATTACCGCGCATAAAGGAACATGTAATCGTCTTACCTTCTAATAATGTTGTCCAACTCTGCGGCGGTGCAAAGTAGAATGTGTACTTTGTACCTTTTTGCACCGTGGCATCGCCCGCACACAGTGCAATATCACTTTCTTTGGCATTCCCTGCCGTAATCATCCTATCATCAGCCGAATCGTCTTCGTTCAAGAAGCCTGCTTCGTCCTCGCTCCCGGTGGAATCCTCGCCGGTTTTATCCGCATCGGCGGTCTTGTCCGCAGCGGCATTGTCTGCCGGGGCGGTATTCTCTGAACCGGTCACGCCCTCGGCAAGGGGCGCGCCTGCGGTTTTGTCTGTTGTGTCGGCGCTGTTTGTAATCGTTTCCGAGTTCGGCACAGAAATTTCAGGCTCTGTTTTGCTGCCCTCGCTTGTCGTGTCGGCGTCCTTTTGAATCGTTTCTAAATTCGACACAGAAATATCCGACCCGGTTCCATCAGCACCATTTCCCGTATTGTCATCGCCCGGAATCGTTTCCGAATTTGAAACAGAAAAGTCAGTCTCCGTCTCCGCTGCATATACCGGCAGAGCCATGCTTGCCAGCAGGCACAGGGCGGCCAGCAGTGCCGCTGCACGGTGCAGGATGGAATTTGCCTTCGTCATCTGCCTTGCCTCCTTTTGTATGCGTTCAATACACTTTATTCCGCAGCTTACTGCGGAATAGCAAAGGGTGTACACCCTTTCAGCTTATGCTTTCCCCGGCGTCCACGCGCAATCGCTGGCGTATGGGGCGTGGAAAGCATGCTGTATTTGATTTAATTTGTATTCCTTTTTATGGAAAAATTATAGTTCTTTGGTATGAGAATTTCAAGTACCTGCGTTGAATCGTTTCATTTTCGGCAATTTGCTATGTTTCAACCGCATTATATTGTGCATCCTGACTGTTAGTGCGGTGCAGCTTTGTAAGATACAGCGCGATTTCTTGCACATCTGCACACTATATGTTGAATTATGTCGATATTTTTGCGCAGATGTTGCAAACCGCAAAGGGCAAGATTTGTTCGGTCGTGTTGGAAAAGGGAAAACACCGGGGCGGCGTCCCCAATGCCCCGGAGACAACTGCCCATCTGCGGGCGCATATGGAATGCGCCCCTACGGCGTGGCGGTCTTCTACCTTATTATATATACATAGAAAAAACACCCCGCCCGGCAGCGTAGGGCTGCGGGCGGGGTGGCTCGGGTGCTTATTTACTTCAGATCAGACCCATGAGGCTGGGCAGACCAAGGGAGAGCGCCGGGATATAGGTGACGGCCAGCAGAGCAGCAACCAGTGCCACAAAGTAGGGGATCAGCTTGGAGGTCACCTGCTCGATAGAGACATGGCCGATGCCGCAGCCGACAAACAGAACAGAGCCGACCGGCGGGGTGATGTTGCCCAGGCACATGTTGAAGATCAGCATAACGCCGAACTGAATCTCGGTCATGCCGAAGCTGATGGCGATGGGCAGGAAAATCGGGGTGAAGATCAGGATGGCCGGGGTGATGTCCATGAACATGCCAATGACCAGCAGAATAATATTCATCAGCAGGAAGATGATGTACTTGTTGTCGGTCAGGCTCATCAGGCCGTTGGAGATGGCGGCCGGGATGCCGGAGTACGCCATAACGAAGGACATGGCAGAGGAAGCGGAAATCAGGAACAGGATGATGCCGCTCGTCTTGGCGGAGTTGAGCAGGATACCAAGGAATCCCTTGAAGTCGATGCTCTTATAGATGATGGAGAGGATCAGGCAGTACAGAACCGCGATGCCTGCGCCCTCGGTGGCGGTAAAGACACCGGAGACGATGCCGCCGATGACGATGACGATGAGCAGCAGGGACGGAACTGCATCCCAGACGGTTTTCAGCACGCTCTGGCTGCGGTCAAAGCCGGTGGCCTTCATGCCGGCCTTTTTTGCGCCGATGAACGCAACGATCATGCAGCACAGGCCCATCAGGATGCCGGGGATGTAGCCGGCCATGAACAGAGTGGAGATGGACACACCGCCCGCGACGGTGGAGTAGACGATGAAGGCGGAGGTCGGGGGAATCAGCAGACCCGTGGGGGCCGAGGCGATGTTCGCAGCGGCGGAGTAGGCGGGGTCGTAGCCGTTTTCCTCCTCAATAGGGCTGATGCAGCCGCCCATGGCGGACGCAGCGGCAACAGAGGAGCCGGACAGCGCGCCGAACAGCATGTTGCCGAGGATGTTCGCCTGTGCCATCGAGCCGGGAATCTTGCCGACAAACAGCTGCGCAAAGTTGACAAGGCGCTTGGCGATACCGCCGTTGTTCATGATGTTGCCGGCCAGAATAAACAGCGGCACGGCCAGCAGGGAGAACGACTCAACACCGGAGTTCATCTTCTGCATCGTGATAAAGGTGATCTGGTCCCAGGACAGGGTAGACATGGCCGTCACGATAGAGGATGCCACAATGCTGATGGAGATGGGCACGCCGAGGAACAGCAGCACGCCGAACACAGCGAAAAGGATAACGGTGGTCATGGTGATACTCATTTGTCTGCACCCTCCTTGGATTCTACTTTTTCGCCGGTGATGTCCTCATAGATGTTGATGATCTGCGCAATCACAATGAACACGCCGGAAATCGGGGCGATGGCGTAAACCAGACTGCGGGGGATGCCCAGCAGCGCCGAGAACTCGCGGCTGGCGGAAACAGCCAGCTTGAAGCCGCCGATCGTGAAAACGAAGATTGCCATCAGGAGGATCAGGCCGTCAATGGCCACCAGCAGGGCGGTGTGCGCCTTGCCGGTGAACTTGTCGCGGACGAGGGTCAGCGACATATGCTCACGGGTGGAGAAGGCGTAGGCCGCGCCGATGAAGCCGGTCCAGATCAGGCTGTAGCGGACAAGCTCCTCGGTAAAGGCTACGGGGCTGTTGAGCACATAGCGGGAGAACACCTGAATAAGCACCAGAATGGTCATGAAGGAAAGAAGAATCGCACAGGCGATGCTCAGGATCTTATCCATCCAGAATTTAATCGTTGCAAAGGTGTTTTTCATGGCTTACTCCTCCCCTCTTGCCTTTTCAATGGTATCCATCAGCGTCTTGACGCCGGGATACTCTTCTTCGTAGGCTTCGATCATGGGCTGGGTGGCCTCGCGGAAGGCCTCCTTATCGACATCGTAGACGAACTCCACGCCCATCGTTTCCTGTGCCTCCTTGACGGCCTCCTCGACTGCGGTGTCCCACATGACCTTGTGGGCATCGGTGGAGTCGTGGGCAGCCTCAAGAAGAATCTGCTGATCCTCCGGGCTGATGGTCTTCCAGACCTTTTCGCTCATGATCAGTACATCGGGGATCATGGCGTGCTGATCGACCGAGTAGACCTTGCAGACCTCACCGTGCTTGCCGGTGGTCAGGGCCGTTTCGTTGTTCTCGGTGCCGTCGATGATGCCGGTCTGCAGCGAGGTATAGACATCGCCGTAGGACATGGCGACCGGGATGCCGCCGAGGTAGCTCATCATATCGGTCTGGCTCTTCATATCCTGCACGCGGATCTTCAGGCCCTTGAGGTCTGCCGGGGTGCGGATGGCCTTATCCTTCGTGTAGAAGGAGCGGGCGCCGGAGGTGTAGTAGGTCAGCGTGACAAAGCCGTCCTCGCCGGTCGAGAGGAAGAAGTCCTGCATTTCCTGCGAGTCCATGACATGGTAGAAATCCTCCGTGTCATTAAAAATGTAGGGCAGGCCGAAGGCGTTGTAGGCCTCGTTGTAGGTGGCAAGGCCGGGGGCGGAGACCTTCGTCATGGCGATAACACCCGCCTGCAGCTGCTCAAGGTTCTCGTTCTCGCTGCCAAGCTGGCCGTTGGGGAAGATCTTGACCTGAATGCGGCCATCGGTCTTTTCGTTGACCTCCTCCGCAAACTGGGTCATGGCGATATGGACAGTGTGGGTCTCCGACAGGCCGTGGGCCAGCGTCAGCACCAGCGGGTTCTCGGCGCTGTAGCCTGCATCGGCCGTGGAGGCGGATGCGCCGCAGCCGGTCAGCAGACCGATCCCCAGCACAGCCGCAGCACCCAAAGCTGCGATTTTCTTGAACATGGTATCTCTCCTTCTGATATATGTGGTCATTGCGGGCAGGTGCGGCGGGGAATCCCCCAGTCCGCTTCGCGGACAGCCCCCTTTGACAAGGGGGCCTTTAAAACCTCCCTTGTCAAAGCGAGGGCGGAGGGATTCCTCACCGCCGCCTCCCCCTTACATCCCAATCAAATCAAACTGCTCGAAGGACACGAGTACCTCGTGATCTTTCTTGGGGTTGGGGTACTTGATCTGCACACTCTTGAGGCGCTGGCTGTAGTACCAGCCGCTCTCGGCCTGCTCGAACTTGCGGCGGTGCAGGAAGTGCGGCAGCTCTTTGCCGTCGACCTGCACATAGAACGGGGATTTCTCGCGGTGGATCATGTCAAGGTACATGCTCTCCACGGCGGTCTCGTAGCTGCCCTCGTTCGTGAAGGTCACGACCGTTTTGACGCCCGCCTTGACAGCGATCTTCGTCTTGAGGTAAGCGCCGTTGCGATAGTCGTTCGTGCGGCCGTCATCCTCATACAGCGTGAACTCGGAATCCACATCGGGGGCCATCAGGATGTCCAGCGCCGTGGTCTTTTCGGTCATCAGGTTATGCAGGGCGTTGCCGCTCATCGGGATGATGGCACCGCTGCGCACAAACAGCGGAATGCTGGCGATGTCGACCGGCACCTCAACGGTCTGGCCGGGGGCGTATTCCTCGCGGGTGTAGAAGTCGTAGAACCGCTCGTTCTCGTTTTCGGTCTTGGGCAGGTAGACCGGGCGAACGGTCTGGCCCTTCTCGACAACATTGGCCACCAGCAGAGAATCGCCGAACATGAAATCGACACCCTCATCGTAGGTTGCGGGGTCATTCTGGAACACCGCGAAGGTAGGCTGCCAGATGGGCAGGCCGTTCTCATGCGCGCGCTCCATCAACGAGTAGAGCGTCGGGCTGAGCTTGTAGCGGAAGTTGATGGCGTCCTTGATGTACTGCTTTTTGTCGCTGTACATCCAAGGCTCGGTAACGGTGTTGTCGGTGTTGGTCGAATGGATGGAGAAGCGCGGCTGGAAGATGCCGTTCTGCACCCAGCGCACAAACAGCTCACCCTCCGGCGCGGGGCCGAAGAAACCGCCGATGTCGCAGCCGTGGTTGGAAACGCCGCAGAGCGCCATGCCCAAGATCGTAGCAATGTTGTATTTCAGGGTATCCCAGCAGGTCAGGTTGTCGCCGGCCCAGACCTGTGCATACCGCTGGATACCGGCGTGACCGGAGCGGCAGACCGAGAAGGGGCGGCAGTCGGGGTCGTATTCCTCGATGGCCTCGTTGGACAGCTGGCACATCAGGTTGCTCATGACCGGCTTCATCGTGCCGATCGTGCTGCCCTTGCCCTCAAAGTAGACCTTGGCGTCCTTATCAACGAGGGAATCATACTCGCAGTTGTCGTTCCAGATGGAGCGGCAGCCGTACTTGAGCAGCGCGTCCTTGATGTACTGCTTCCAGTGCAGGCGGGTGGATTCCTTCGTGTAATCTACGAAGAGACCGGGGCCGCCCCACCATGTGCCGACAGCCAGACCATCGAGGCCCGCGTTGTCATCGGAGGCAGGCAGGAACATGCCCTTCTCCTTCATCTCGTCCAGCAGCGGGTGGACCAGCAGCATACCGGGCTTGATGTTGGGCGAAACGACAATGCCGCGCTTTTCCATCTGGGCGAACCAGTCTGCCGGGTCCTTGAAGCGCTTGTGGTTCCATGTGAAGGTGCAGCGCTTGATGCCCTCGGCCGTCTCGACTGCGCAATAACCGCTGGAAAGCTGGAACCCGTCTGCGGGGATGCCCTCCTCGCGGGTGGTGTCGATGAAATCCAGCACCGCGTCATCGCTGTTCTCGGGCAGTTCGGGGTAATACATCGAGCTGCCGAGGTAGCCGAGTGCAGCCTTCGGCAGCATGACGCTCTTGCCGGTCAGGTCGGTGTAGCGCTCGATGATTTCGCGGATGGACGGGCCTGCGATCAGGAACAGATCAATATCGCCCGCATCGGTGCGGTAGGACGAGTAGCGATGCCAGTAGTTGCGCTTCTCGCGCCCCATGTTGAAATCACACTCGGCCGTGTTGTGGTAGAAGTAACCGACCGCCTGTTTTGTGCCGCGGTTCAGCCGGATATAAAAAGGAATGTGCTTGTAGAGAGAGTCGGTCTCCTTGGCGTTGTAGCCCATCGCATCGCCGGGGGCCATATTCATGTATTTCTCGGCCTTGTTGATCTCGCCGGACTTCTCACCGAAGCCGTAGAAGCAGTCATCGGCCTCGATCTGGCTGGCATGGATGCGGCGGCGGTTGCTGTCCTCGCGGTAGGCAAGGTCAGGAATGTCGGCGTGCAGCAGGCTGCCGTCCTTGTCGTAGACCATGATGCGGAAGGGTTCCTTCTCGATCACGACCTTCAGGCGCTCGCCCTGGATCACAGCCTGCTTGTCGCCGTCGGTCAAAACGGCGGCAGCAGGCTCTACGCGCTTGCGGCAGCCCTGCATCAGGGCATCGGTGCGGGACTCCCATGCGGTCATCGTCAGGCTGTAGGAGGCCTCGTCCCAGTCGCCGTCAAAGCCGGCGCGGATGCGCAGGATGTCATCGGTCAAAAACCAGATGCGCAACTCCACAGCGTTGGTTGCAACGGAATAGTAACTGCCGCAGTCCTTGACAGCACCGCCGGTGTAGCACACTTTCATAGATTTTCCCCTTTCTTCTTTTGCGTTGGTCAAGTGGAAAAAGCGTTTGTTTCGGCATGATTTGTGCAATCCTCACAAATTCGCGTGCTTATTTTTGTGGTAATTGCTACTGTTGCCTTATTTCGTCATTATAATATCAAATATGCGGCCAAATTTCTCTGCTTTTTGTAGCGCAAATATCGCAAAATGTGATATAATCGTCTTAAGGACAAAATTCGTGGGGAGGCCTGCGCCATGATCATACAAAAAGTACCGCATTATGTAGATTCTCATCTCACGCAGGAGAAGGCCAGCTCCGCCTTGCAGGGCGGCGATGTCGAGGTAGCATGGTACACCAACCAGCTCAACAGCCAGTCGGTCGTACACTCGCACCCCTACTATGAGCTGATCCTGCCGGTATCGGGCAGCAGTGTGCGGTATTCCATCGGCGGCAGCGTCTACGACCTGCACTTGGGGGAGCTGATCCTCTTTCCCGGGGAGATGTTCCATTCCGGCAAGTTCAACATCACGGCGGACACCTCTGAACGGCTTGTCGTGCAGATCGCGCCCGACATCTGGGACCGCGCGTGGGTGCAGAGCGGGCTGACCGACCGTTTATGGCAGGGCGAGCCTGTCATACTTGACGCCGACTCGGTCATACGCTGGGATTTCCGCGGTCTGCTGGAGCGGATGGCACAGACCGTCTATCTGGATGAGCCGATCCGTTCGGCGGTCCAGTGCTGTGAGGTGACCGAGCTGATTTTGCTGTTCTGCCATGTGATCCACGGCCGCCGCGCCGCACCGCCGCCCTCCGCCACAAGCCTGCTGGTTGCCAGGGCGGTTGCCTACCTGCAGGCGAACTACACAGACCCCCAGCTGAATGTTGCACAGCTGGCGCGCTACACCTACACCAGCCGGGAGCATCTTTCCCGCGTGTTCAAAGAATACACCCTCGAGAGCGTCCACGGCTATCTGACCAACCTGCGGATGCAGCACTGCCGCAACGCCCTTGCCGCCGGTATGAGCGTGCTGGATGCCTGCTCCGCCAGCGGCTTTACAAATTACAGCAGCTTTGTAAAGAGTTTCCGCGCTCTCTACGGCATCACCCCGACCGAATACCGCGCCCAGCTCCGCATTCCGGCGGCAAAGGAATAAGCGGAAGTCCATAAAGCAACGCCCCCGCCAGCTTATGTTTGTGCTTCAACATAAGCTGCCGGAGGCGTTTGTATTTTGCAGCGCTATCCAAGCTTTTCACTCCATCGGCAGGCTGATGACCGCCTTTGCGCCCTGCGGGATATTGTTCGCAAATTCTGCTTTTCCGCCGTGCGCGATGGCGATCTGCTCCACCACATGCAGGCCAAGGATGTGCGGAGCATTTTCGCAGGGCTCGGGGGCATTCATAGCCGCCAGCACAGCAGGTGGGTAGCCGCAGCCGTCATCGGCCACTGTCAGGCAAAAGCAGCCCCCCGCCGCTTCGGTGCGCACGGTGATGCTCACCGGGCCGGGATTGTGGCGGATGCTGTTGTTCAATAGATTCTCAAGCAATCGTTCCAGCAGGGCGCGGTCTGCGCAAAGCATTGCCTGCTCGCTCTGCTCTGATTGCTCCAGCGCAATCTCACACTTTTTTTCCTGCGCGTTCTCGCAAAATTGCGCCACCAACGCGCGGAACAGCGGCCCCGCCCGGAGGCTCTTTCTGCGCAGCGGCTGTGCGCCGTATTCCAACTTGCTGGTCAGGTTCAGATCATCTATGAGGGTGCGGATCTTTTCGCACTGGGTTCGTATGCCGGTTGCCTTCTGCCGGGAGGCCGCCGGCGTTTCTGCGTCCCGCTCCAGCTGCTCCGCCCAGCCCATGATCAGGGCCAGCGGGGTGCGCACATCGTGGCTGACCCCTGCGATCCATTGGGTGCGGGCATTGTCCCGCCGGGCGAGCATCTCGTTTTTGGCCTGCAGCTGGGCGCCGGTCCGGTTCAGCTTTTCCGCCAGTTCCCCTGCAAAGCCATTGGTAGGCAGCTGGACGCTCTGCCCCTGTGCCAGCGCATCCAGACCGTTTGCTACGGTCTCCAGCCGCTTTGCCCCCCGCCAGCTCAGCCAAAGGCAAAGTGCCAGCCCCAGCAGCAGCAATCCCAGCGCTGCCGCCGGGAGGATTCCGGCCATGTTCAGCACAAGCTCCGGCGAGCTGTACACGCTGTACCGCCAAAGGCTCCCCCTGGGCAGACCTATAACAAACAGACCGTAGGGTTCTTCCCAGCAGAACACCGGGTAATCCGCCAGATACCAGCGGGCAAACCGGGCAATTTCGCCGGCCGTATAGGTGTGGTTCAGTTCCTTCGGCAGCTCGTAGCTCCACCGGACAGCGCCGGCATCATCCAGCACCATGGCCCATGCATAGCCGTCCATCCATTCCTGCGGCGTGTGCGCTGCCCCCAGTGCCAGCCCGTCTGCCGTTTCCAACATAGCATCTGCAATTTCGCTGGAGGCGTATTCCCGCTGCGGCAGACGGCGGCCCTCCTGCCAGCCCAGCCACCCCAGCAGGGCAACGCCGGAAAACAGCAGCAAAAGCACAACGCCCACAGCGGCCAGCACATACCGCCGGATCAGCCGTGCAAAGGTTTTCAAGGCTCTCCCTCCTTTGTCAGCTTATAGCCGATGCCCCGCACCGTGCGCAGGAACCGCGGCGCACCGGGCTCGGTTTCCAGCTTTTCCCGCAGATGCCGGATGTGTACGCCCAGACTGTTCTCATAGCCATAATAATCCGCACCCCAGACAGCATCGCAGATGGCATCATAGGTCACGATATGCCCCCGGTTTTCTGCCAGCTTGCGCAGCAGGGCCAGCTCGGTAGCCGTCAGCGCCAATGTTTTTCCGTCGGGCAGGCTGACAACGGCATCGTTCAGGTCTACGCTGCGCGGCCCAAGCTGCAATACCGTTGGTTTTGCCGCTGACAATTCCGCCCGGTAAGCCCGCTGCAGAATATGCTGCACCCGCAGCAACAGCTCCTGCATCAAAAAGGGCTTTGTCAGGTAATCGTCCGCCCCCAGCCCCAGCCCGAACAGCCGGTCTGCATCCGCATCCCGTGCTGATAGAAATAACGCCGGCACATCCGCTTTGGCCCGCAGCGCACGGAATAAAGAAAACCCGTCCCCGTCCGGCAGGTTGATGTCCAAGATCATCAGCTCCGGCTGCCCGGCCGCAAAAGCGGCGCGTGCGCCCCCGCAGCTTTGTGCTGTGCGGATCTTCCCATAGCCTGCGCCGCGCAGCTGCTCACACAGCAGTGCCAGCAGATCGGCGTTGTCATCCACAATCAGGATTTTCGCATCATAAATGGTGTTCACAAGGCGTTTCCTCCTTTTCCCTCCCTACTATACCACAATTTTTGCGCCGCAAAAGAGAACGCCCGTAAATTTAAGCGCAAATTAAGCTATCCTTCCGGCAGGATTAAGATGACGGGTGTATTCTGGCAGCATTCCGAAAGGATCGTGAATGTGAAAGGAGAACCTTGCATGAAACCTGTAATTGAGACCCATGCCCTTTGCAAAAGCTATCACGGCCGTCTTGTAGTGGATCATCTGGATCTGTGCGTCCCGGAGGGCTGCGTCTATGGCTTTTTAGGCCCCAACGGGGCGGGAAAATCCACCACAATGAAGATGCTGCTGGGCCTTGTGCATCCCACCGGCGGCAGCGTGGCGCTGCTGGGGCAGCCCATGAACGAGAAAAACCGTATCCCGCTGCTGCGGCAGACCGGCAGCCTGATCGAATCGCCCTCCGGCTACCTGCACCTGACTGCGCAGGAAAATCTGGCCATCGTTGCCGATCTGAAGGGCGTTGACCGCAGGGATACCCGCCGGGTGCTGGACATCGTACATCTTACTAAGGACGCTGACCGGAAGGTAGGGCAGTATTCTCTGGGCATGAAGCAGCGCCTCGGCATCGCTATGGCGCTGCTGGGCAGCCCCAAACTGCTGATTTTAGACGAACCCACAAATGGTCTGGACCCGGCAGGCATTCAGGAGATGCGCAGCCTTATTGCCTCAATGCCGCAGACCACCGGCGCCACCGTTTTGATCTCCAGCCATCTGCTGGGCGAGATCGAGCAGATGGTGGATCAGGTCGGCATCCTGAGTCACGGCAAGCTGCTGTTCGAGGGTTCGCTGCAGCAGCTGCAAAAGCACAGCCGGGGCGGCACGCTGCTGCGGGTGCTGGCAGTCCCCAAGGCCCTTGCCGTGTTGCAGCAGCAGGGGGTGACGGCCGCAAGGCTGGCCGACCAGCCGGACACGCTGCAGCTTCCCCCGCTGCGAGATGAAGCACTGGCCGCGCTGATCCGCACCCTTGCCGAAAGCGGTGCCGGTGTCGTTGGGCTGACTGCACAGACCAAGAGCCTTGAGGACATCTTCCTCAGCCTGACCCAAAGCAGCGGGGAGGTGGCGTAACATGACAGCCTTTTTTACGGAACTGCAAAAGGCCCGCCGCCGGCACGACCTTGCCCTCTGCCTGCTGATTCCCGGCATTGTTGTGCTGTGGGTGGGCGGCCTTGCTCCGGCAGCCCCGGATGAGCTGGCCAACGGCTACAGTGCCCTGCTCTACAGCCTGCCGGTCATCGAGGCGATTCTGATGCCGGTGATGATGGCGGTACTGGCCTCCCGGCTGTGGGATATGGAGATAAAGGGCAATACCCCCAAGCTGCTCTACACTTTGCAGAGCCGCCGCAGCCTGTTTGCGGGCAAAGCGGTCTTTGGGGTGCTGGAGGTGCTGTTGGTCACGGTGCTGGAGCTGGTCTGCGTGCCGGTTCTTGGGCACGTCCACGGCTACACCGAGGTCTTTCCTGCGGGGCAGCTGGCCTATCTGTTCGTCTGCACACTGGCCGTGGATTGTATGCTTTTCTTCGGCGAGTTTCTGCTGATGCTGTGGGTCGGCAATCCCCTTCCGGCGCTCTGCGTAGGTATTGTGGGGGCGCTGGTCGGGTTGTTCTCTGCCTTTATGCCGCCCATTGCCAGTTATTTTGTGCCCTTTGGGTACTACATTTCTCTGAGCGCCTACGAAGTGGCAAACTGGGACAAGGCCACCCACACCGTCACCTACGGCACCCGCCCCTTCAACTGGGGGCTGCTTGCCTTTACCCTTGCGCTGGGCGCAGTGCTGTTTGCCCTTGCGTGGCGCAAGGTACAGGATGAGGAGGTATAAATCTATGCTGAAACGCTGTATTCTTGCGGAGAACCGCAAACTCCACGCATCCCCCATCTGGGTAATGTTCTTTGCGCTGCCCATTCTTTCCGCCACCTACGGCACCTTCAATTATCTGCAGAATCTTGAGATCCTCACCGATGGCTGGTACAGCCTGTGGACGCAGCACACCCTGTTTTATTCCATGCTCTTTTTCCCCTCCATGGTCGCCACCTATGCTGCCTACCTGTGGCGGCTGGAGCATCTGGGGCACAACTGGAACCTCATCATGGCAAGCCCTGTGCCGCCGCTGGACCTGTTTGCCGCAAAGTTTGCGGTGGTGGCAAAGCTGGCATTGCTGACCCACAGCTTTGTATTTGCGCTGTTTGTGTTCTGTGGTAAGGTATTTGCCCAGCTGCCCGGCCTGCCGCCGGTCACCTTGCCGCTCTATCTGCTGCGCGGCCTGCTGGGCGCACTGGCCGTCATTGCAGCACAGCTGGTGCTGGCCATGGTCATACGCAGCTTTGCAGTGCCCATCTTTCTGGGCCTGCTGGGCGGCATTACCGGTATCTTTATCAGCTCCAAAGGCTTTGGACTCCTGTGGCCCTATTCTCTGATGCAACTCGGTATGAACTCCAACAAAAGCGCGGATACTCTGGCCGGAAGCTATGCACCGTTCGCCTTCAGCTGCCTGTTCTGGCTGGCTGTGATGTTCGCGCTGGCATGGCTGCTGCTGCGCCGGCAGGATGTGCGCGCTTAAACTGCCCGTCTATTTTTATTACTTTTTTCGATTTCCTATTGACAAGTTAGTTTGTTTAGACTAATATAGTCTATGCTAACTGTTAGCGCTTACTAACTTTGTGAAAGGAGCTCGGATTCATGGCAGACCAGCCCCGGCAGTTGACCGCCCCGCCGCACGCTGCAGCGCACCTGCTGCAGTATCACGATTTGATCGAGAGCATTGTCTCCGCGCTGGATGCCCGCGATACCTATACCGCCAGCCATTCCAACCGCGTTGCAGATATGGTCCTCGTGCTTGCAGCCGCACTGGGGCTGGACCCGGACGAGACCGCGCTTATCCATATAGCCGCCCATCTGCACGATATTGGGAAAATTGCCGTGCCGGACGCCGTGCTGCGCAAGACTGGGCCCTTGACCGCCGATGAATGGCAGGAGATGCGCCGCCACCCCGTCACAGGCTATAATATACTGCGCAGGGTCGCGGATTTTCAGGATATTGCCGTGCTGGTCCTGCATCATCATGAGCGTTGGGACGGCCGCGGCTACCCCGATGGCTTATCCGGAACCGATATCCCTTTAGGCTCGCGCATTATCGCTGTGGCGGACTCGATCGACGCCATGATGAGCAGCCGCAGCTACCGCACCGCGATGACCGGCGCGGCATGCCGCTGCGAGATCGAGAAAAACAGCGGCATCATGTACGATCCCCGCGTGGCAAGCGCTGCGCTGGCGCATTGGGATACCCTGATCAGCCGCTATACCGCCGACACGCCCCGCACCCCCTATTTTGACCGGCTCATGCTGGAGCGCACCCGCCAGACGCACGACTATCTGGTTGCCCATCAGGACAGCCGCATCACCCTTGCAGAGCTGGCGGCTAAGTTTCATCTCTCCCAAAGCTCCCTGAAGCTTTGCTTCAAGGCGCTCTATGGGGTGCCGGTGGCCGGTTATCTTCGCACTGTGCGGATGGACACAGCCGCGCGGCTGCTGCAGGAGAGCGATCTGCCTGTAGCGGAGATCGCGCACCGTGTCGGCTATGAGGACCCCAGCCGCTTTTCCGCTGCCTTCCGCCGCCATACCGGCCGCCGCCCCACAGAGCTGCGCCGCGTTGCCTGCCCGTGTGCTGAATAAAATCCAAATTGCACGATTCCTGTCTTTTTTACCTACCATTCAGATGGGCAAGCGTTGTAAAATAATTAGTAAACCTTCTGGGTTTATTTGTAAAATCCAGACCGTATACCGTATTAGGATAGTAAAGGGGAAATGAGTTATGAATTGGGCAAAGATCGGTCTGTTCGCAGGCGGCGCACTGTTCGGCTCCGCCGGTATTGAGATTTTGACCAGCAAGGATGCAAAGAAGCTGTACACCCAGTGTACCGCCGCCGTGCTGCGCATGAAGGATCAGGTCATGAAGACCGCCACCTCTCTGCAGGAGAACTGCGGCGACATTCTGGCCGACGCCAAGGAGATCAACGAGCAGCGCAACGCCGATGACGATGCCGTGATCGAGGACGCCGCTGACGAGAAGGCCGAGTAAGCTATGACGACTCGGCCGCAAGTCGGCTGCAGCCGTTACACCTCTGGCTTTGATTTGCCGGTTACTGCAAAGGCTTTTCCCACTCGCGGAGAAGCCTTTTTATTGTTGGGAGCATAATTATAATGAAATGGAACATTCTGCATGAGAGCCGCGGGCGCATCCGCCTGCATCTCAACAAGCCGCGGCTTTCCATGGCCGAGGCCGACCAGCTGCAGGCTTACCTTGCCGATCTGCCCGGCGTGCGCGTTGCCGTTGTGTATGAGCGCACCTGTGACGCCGTCATCACCTACACGGGTGCCCGCACCGATGTACTGCACGGTGCAGCCGCCTTCCGCTTTGATGTGCAGGCCCTGACCGAGGTATCCGCCAACAGCCCGCGCGCCGTAAACCATGAATATCAGGAAAAGCTCGTCAATCTGACGCTTTTCCACTTTGCGCGCAAGCTGTTCCTGCCTGCACCGATACGCTTTGCCTACACGGCGGTATGCAGTGTGCGCTACCTTTGGCACGGTCTGCGCTGCCTGCTGCACCGCAGACTGGAGGTCGAGGTGCTGGACGCACTGTCCATCGGGGTATCTATGCTGCGGGGTGACTTTTCCACCGCAGGCTCGGTCATGTTCCTGCTGCGGCTGGGTGAGCTGCTCGAGGAATGGACCCGCAAAAAGTCGCTGGGCGATCTGGCCCACTGCATGTCGCTGAATGTGGACCGCGTCTGGCAGCTTACTGCCGAGGGCGAGGTCCTTGTCCCGATTTCGCAGATCCGCACCGGGGATGCCATCATCGTACATACCGGCAGCGTGATCCCGCTGGACGGCAGAGTGCTGGACGGTGAGGCCAGCGTCAATCAGGCCTCGCTGACCGGCGAGGCCGAGCCGGTGCGCAAGGCGGCCGGTGCTGTTGTCTATGCAGGCACCGTTGTGGAGGAGGGCCAGATCACCCTGACGGTTGAGCAGCAGGCGGGCAGCGGCCGCTATGACCAGATCGTCCGGATGATCGAAAACTCCGAAAAGCTGAAATCCGCCAGCGAGACCCGCGCCGCAGCGCTGGCCGATAAGCTGGTACCCTACAGCCTGCTGGGCACGGCCGTCACCTATGCGCTTACCCGCAACGCAACGCGCGCCATCTCGATTTTGATGGTAGACTTCTCCTGCGCGCTGAAGCTCTCGATGCCGCTGGCGGTGCTGTCCGCCATGCGGGAGTGCGGCAGCTACCACATCACGGTCAAGGGCGGCAAGTATCTTGAGGCACTGGCCAACGCCGACACCATTGTTTTTGACAAGACCGGCACGCTGACCCATGCCACCCCGACCGTTGTGCAGATCGTGCCGTTCGGCACCCGCACAGAGGACGAGGTCCTTGGCATTGCCGCCTGCTTGGAGGAGCATTATCCCCACTCGATGGCAAACGCCGTTGTGCAGGCTGCTTCCGCAAAGGGCATCCGCCATGATGAGATGCACAGCGAGGTGCAGTATGTCGTAGCGCACGGCATTGCCAGCACCATCGGCGGCGAGAAGGCCGTCATTGGTAGCCAGCACTTTGTCTTTGAGGATGAGGGCTGCTATATCCCGACGGCAGAGACCGCCAAATTTGATGCCCTGCCGCCGGAGTATTCCCACCTGTATCTTGCCATCGGCGGGGTGCTGGCCGGCGTCATCTGCATTGCCGACCCCCTGCGCGCGGAGGCCGCCGAGGTGCTTCGCCAGCTGCGCGGCCTTGGCATACAAAAGGCGGTCATGATGACCGGCGACAACGACCGCACGGCCTCCGTCATCGCAAAGCAGGTCGGTGTGGATGCCTACTATGCCGAGGTCCTGCCCGAGGATAAGGCCCGCTTTGTCGATGCCGAAAAGGCCGCCGGCCGCACCGTCATCATGCTGGGGGACGGCATCAACGACTCTCCGGCCCTGTCTGCTGCTGATGTCGGCATTGCGATCAGTGACGGCGCCGCCATTGCGCGCGAGATCGCGGACATCACGATTGCCGCCGACAGCCTGCGGGAACTGGTGACCCTGAAAGCCATCGCCAACGGTCTGCAGCACCGCACCCGCGCCAACTACCGCTTTATCATGAGCTTCAACAGCATGCTGATCGTGCTGGGCGCCATGGGCATTCTGCCGCCTGCGACCTCCGCGCTGCTGCACAATGCCTCCACCTTGGGCGTCAGCCTGAAGAGCATGACAAACCTGCTCACTTAAGGCAACACCGCACAATTCCCGCCTGACGGCTTAAGCACCGCTCCGGCAGCTGCGGTACGGCATCTGCGTTGCCAAAATGCTCGATAATACACAAAGTATTATC